>Ga0224508_10001190_pt1 | contig 23641 bp, 36 predicted proteins | sample SF_Jan12_sed_USG_4_FD_170157 | JGI IMG/M metagenome (GOLD analysis project Ga0224508, IMG submission 170157) | Sediment microbial communities from San Francisco Bay, California, United States - SF_Jan12_sed_USGS_21 | ecosystem: Environmental > Aquatic > Marine > Sediment | place: USA... | reverse complement strand
CGCCATGGAAGACGGCTTGCGCTTCGCTATTCGTGAGGGTGGCCGTACCGTTGGTGCGGGCGTCGTCGCCAAGGTAATCGAGTAACAAATAGGGGTCGAACCGAGGTTTTTAATAAAAACCTCGGTTCGACCCCGGTTAAAGGACAAACATGGCAACAAATCAAAATATACGTATTCGCCTGAAAGCATTCGATCATCGTTTGATCGACAATTCAGCTCGCGAAATCGTGGATACTGCGAAACGCACGGGTGCTACGGTAAAGGGTCCTATTCCATTGCCGATGAGGAAGGAACGTTTCACGGTCCTGATTTCTCCGCACGTCAACAAGGATGCTCGGGACCAGTACGAAATCCGCACTCACAAGCGTTTGATGGACATCGTGGATCCGACCGACAAGACCGTTGACGCCCTGATGAAGTTGGAATTGCCGGCTGGTGTGGACGTTCAGATCAAGCTGAATTAGCCGCCTGTGGGAGCCCGCCTGGCGGGCGACGCCCCTGCAGCTTGACGGCCGCCGCGTTGCCTCGCGAGCAAGGCTCGCTCCCACGGTAGTAAGTGATTGATTTATAGGGTGTAGTCAGACCAAGGAAAATCCCGCAAAAAAGGCTGGAATCCGCTTGTAATAAGGGATTCGAGTCGTATAATAGCGGGCTCGCTGTATTTGGCCGGACCGGGAGTCGGCCAAAACGCAGCAGATAAACATATCTGTCGCCAGGAAATCGAGGGTGACACGGCAAATCCCGGAACCGCCGGACCGATTGATGGATCGGGCCGGAGCTTAGGGTCAGCCCCAGAGCAAAGAGAGCGCCGCTCTCTGCGATGGCTGGCCCTTTCGCATGTCTGGAATAAGGGGACATTCTGCTTTTTCTCTCTTTCCGGGCACGGTCGGCACGGGGGAAAAGCAGAATGTCCCCGACTCAGGCGCAGCCAAAGTAGTTGTGCCGGTGAAACAGATTTTATTTGAGAATGGCGCTGACCAATCGAAGTCAGTGTGAGGTTTTGAAGATGACGATGGGTCTTGTTGGCCGCAAATGCGGTATGACACGTGTCTTTACGGAGGACGGAGTTTCGATTCCGGTAACCGTAGTGGAGGCACAACCAAACCGAATCACTCAGGTGAAGACCGTGGAGACGGACGGCTATCGCGCGCTACAGGTTGTAGCCGGAAGCCGCAAAGCGTCACGGGTCGTCAAACCTGCAGCCGGCCACTTTGCAGCGGCAAAGGTCGAAGCCGGCGACCTGCTTACCGAATTCCGCCTTGCTGACGTCGATGAGAAGGACTATCAGGTTGGTTCGACGCTGGAAGTCGATCTTTTCCAGGAAGGCCAGAAAGTCGACGTAATTGGTACCACGATCGGTAAAGGCTTTGCGGGCACTGTTAAACGCCACAACTTCTCAATGCAAGACGCTACGCATGGTAACTCCCTGGCCCATAGAGCCCCGGGTTCTATTGGCCAGAACCAGACGCCGGGCCGAGTGTTCAAGGGCAAGAAGATGTCGGGTCAAATGGGCAACGTGCGCCGCACAATCCAGAATCTGGAGATCGTACGGGTTGATAGCGAGCGCAATCTCCTGTTGATCAAGGGTGCTGTCCCGGGTCATCGCGGCGGCAGCGTGATCGTACGTCCCGCCGTCAAGGCCAGGAACTAAGGGGCGCATTGATGAAACTGAAACTACAGGACAAGGGCTCGGTTGACGTTCTGGACACAGCATTCGGTGTCGACTACAACGAACCGCTCGTACACCAGGTCGTAACGGCGTACCTTGCCGGCGCACGCGCCGGCACCAAGGCGCACAAGAACCGCGCTGCAGCGCGCGGTGGCGGTGCGAAGCCCTGGCGCCAGAAAGGCACGGGCCGGGCACGCGCCGGCACTATCCGCAGCCCCATCTGGGTCGGCGGTGGTCGTACATTTGCGGCCAAGCCACGTAACTACGATCAAAAGGTGAACAAGAAGATGTATCGGGCTGCGCTGCGCTCGATGATGTCCGAACTGGTTCGTCAGGATCGCCTGGTCATTGTCAACGAGCTGAGCCTCGAGGCACCAAAGACAAAGTTGCTCGCGTCGAAGCTCAGGGAAATGAGCCTCGATAGTGTACTGATTCTGAACGAGGCGTTCGACGAGAAGCTGTTCCTGGCCGCACGCAACCTGCCGAATGTCGGCATCTGCGATGTTGCTTCCATGGATCCGGTTGTGTTGATTCGGTTCGACAAGGTGCTGGTGACCGTGCCGGCGCTCAAACTCATTGAGGAGCGCCTTTCATGAGTATTGCCGCCCACCAGGAAAGACTGATGACGGTTATTCGCGGACCACACCTTTCAGAAAAGGCGCACATTGTTGCGGAGAAGAACCAGGTGGTTCTGAAAGTCCGTACCGACGCAAGCAAGAAAGAGATTAAACAGGCGGTTGAACTGCTGTTCGAAGTCAAGGTCGATGGCGTTCAGGTTGTCAACGTAAAAGGCAAAACCAAGCGCTTCCAGCAGGTCAGTGGCCGTCGCTCAGACTGGAAGAAAGCATACGTGAAGCTGGCTGAAGGGAGCTCTGTGGAAGAGTTCTTCGGCGCGGAATAAAGGTTACCAAACATGTCTCTGCATAAAGCCAAACCAACCTCCGCGGGACGTCGATTCGTCGTCGCCGTCAAGACGACGGAGTTGCATAAAGGCAAGCCCTATGCACCGCTTCTCGACAAGAAGACGTCGAAGGGCGGGCGTAACAATAACGGCCGTATCACAATTCGTCACCAGGGTGGTGGTCACAAGCAGCGTTACCGCATTGTCGACTTCAGGCGGAACAAGGACGGTATCCCGGGCGTTGTTGAGCGGCTCGAATACGATCCGAACCGCAGTGCGCACCTGGCTTTGGTCAAGTATGCGGACGGTGAGCGCCGATACATTCTGGCGCCCAAGAATGTTCGTGCAGGCACGTCGGTCATTAGTGGGGAAGACGCGCCGATCAAGCCGGGCAATGCTTTGCCGATTCGTGCGATTCCCGTTGGTACAACCATTCACAACATTGAGATGAAGCCCGGAAAAGGTGGTCAGTTGGTCCGTTCGGCGGGTGGTGCTGCGCAACTGGCTGCACGTGAAGGCGCTTATGCGACGGTCCGGCTGCGTTCGGGCGAAACACGAAGAATTCATGTTAATTGTCGCGCGACTGTCGGAGAAGTCGGTCATGGCGAACACAACCTCAGGAAGCTCGGCAAGGCCGGCGCCAGTCGCTGGAGAGGTGTTCGTCCGACAGTGCGTGGCGTTGCGATGAACCCGGTTGATCACCCGCACGGTGGTGGTGAGGGTCGGACCTCGGGTGGCCGTCATCCGGTCAGCCCTTGGGGCACGCCGACGAAGGGCGCGAAGACGCGCTCAAACAAGCGTACGGACAGCATGATTGTTCGTCGCCGCAAGCGTAAGTAAAGGACTTCGATAATGCCGCGTAGTGTAAGAAAAGGCCCATTCGTCGATAACCATCTGGCGAAGAAGGTTGCAGAAGCTGCTAAGAAAAACGATCGCCGCCCGATCAAGACCTGGTCGCGTCGTTCGATGGTACTGCCCGATATGGTCGGGTTGACTATTGCCGTCCACAACGGACGTCAGCACGTACCGGTTTTGATTTCAGAGAACATGGTTGGTCACAAGCTCGGCGAGTTTGCGATGACCCGCACGTTCCGCGGTCACTCCGGTGATCGCAAGACCAAGTAAGGCGGAGGAGTTAGGGTACATGCAAGTTGCAGCAACACTTAGATACGCGCGTATCTCGCCGCAGAAATGTCGCCTGATGGCAGATGCCATCCGGGGCCGGTCGGTTGACGATGCCCTGCGCACGCTGACTTTTTCGCCGAAGAAGAGCGCTCGCATTGTGAAGAAGGTTCTGGAGTCGGCCGTGGCTAACGCAGAGCACAACCACGGTGCGGATATCGATGAATTGAAAGTTGCGACCATCGAGGTCAACGAGGCGCCGACGTTTCGACGTTTTCGTGCTCGTGCCAAAGGTCGCGGCGCACGGATTATCAAGCGGAACAGTCATATTACGATCCGGGTGGCAGACGAAAAATGATCACGGAATTCAATATTTACCTCGCTGATCAGCTAGGGGACGAGTAAGCATTATGGGCCAAAAAGTACATCCAACTGGTATACGTCTTGGCATCGTCAAGGATTGGGCATCGAAGTGGTATGCCGATTCGAAAACGTTCCCTGAGTACATACGCGCCGATCACATGATTCGCGTTTTTATCAAGAAAAAGCTGAAAGACGCGTCGGTCAGCCACATAGGTATCGAGCGTCCTGCGAACAAGGTGAACATCACAATTTTTACGGCACGTCCGGGTATCGTGATTGGCAAGAAAGGTGAGGACATTGAAAAGCTTCGCGCCGAGTTGTCGAAAATGATCGGCATGCTGATTCAGGACGTGCGGATAAATATCAGCGAAGTCCGCAAGCCGGAGCTCGATGCACAGCTCGTTGCAGAAGGTATTGCGCAGCAGCTCGAGCGTCGCGTTATGTTCCGCCGTGCGATGAAGCGTGCGGTGACGAACACGATGCGCGTTGGTGCCGAAGGTATCAAGGTCAAGGTCGGCGGTCGTCTGAACGGTGCGGAAATTGCGCGATCCGAGTGGTACCGCGAGGGACGTGTCCCACTGCATACGCTGCGCGCGGACATTGATTACGGCACAGCTGAAGCACACACGACTTATGGTGTGATTGGCGTGAAGGTCTGGATTTTCAAGGGCGAGGTCTTTGACAAGCCCGAAGCGGTTCCGGCAGAGCCTGCAGAAGCAGCTTCTGGCAGGCGTTCGTAAGAGAAGACAAAGATGTTACAGCCTAAGAGAACAAAGTTTCGCAAGCAGATGAAAGGCCGCAACCGTGGGCTTGCGCTGCGCGGCAGCAATATTTCATTCGGTCAATACGGACTCAAGGCAACCGGTCGAGGTCGCCTGACGGCCCGCCAGATCGAGGCGGCTCGCCGTGCGATGACTCGCCACATAAAGCGTGGCGGAAAGATCTGGATTCGGGTTTTCCCGGACAAGCCGATCTCGAAGAAGCCGCTCGAAGTCCGTCAAGGTAAGGGCAAGGGCAACGTCGAATACTGGGTTTGTCAGATTCAGCCTGGCCGCGTCCTGTATGAGATGGAAGGTGTATCGGAAGAGATCGCACGTGAAGCGTTTCGCCTGGCGGCCGCGAAGCTTCCTTTCGGTACCACGTTTGTAACTCGGCAGGTGATGTGATGAAGGCAACAGATCTCCGCGCCAAGTCGGTTGATGAGCTCAATGAAGAACTCGTTGCGCTTCGTCGTGAACAGTTCAATCTCCGTATGCAGCATGCAACCGGAGAGCTGACGCACAACCACGAACATGGTCGCGTTAGAAAAGATATCGCGCGCGTCAAGACGGTTCTTAGCGAACTCAAGCGCACAGCGGGTGAAGACAAATGAGTGAAGAGAAAAAAACACAGCGTACGCTCGTCGGTCGGGTCGTCAGCGACAAGATGGACAAAACTGTATCGGTCGCTATCGAGCGCCTGATCAAGCATCCGGTCTATGGCAAGTACATTCGCCGTACCAGCAAGGTTCTTGCTCACGACGCATCGAACGAGTGCAAGTCCGGCGATCGTGTTGCGATCTCGGAATGTCGCCCAATTTCGAAAAACAAATCCTGGTCGGTCGTCAACGTTGTTGAGCGCTCGGCGGACAAGCAATAACATTTAGGATGCAGTCATGATTCAGATGCAGACAGTTCTGGACGCCGCCGATAACTCAGGTGCTCGCCGTGTTCAGTGCATCAAGGTACTTGGCGGTTCGAAGCGCCGTTATGCCGGCGTGGGTGACGTGATCAAGGTCAGCGTCAAAGACGCCATCCCGCGCGGCAAGGTGAAGAAGGGCGAGATTTATAACGCTGTTGTTGTTCGTACGCGTAAGGGCGTACGTCGCAAAGACGGCTCGCTGATCCGCTTTGATGGTAATGCCGCAGTGCTGCTCAACGCTCGTCTCGAACCCATTGGCACACGTATTTTTGGTCCGGTAACCCGTGAACTGCGCACCAGCCAGTTCATGAAGATTATTTCGCTGGCCCCCGAGGTTCTCTAGGTGAAAAAGATCAGAAAAGGCGATGAAGTCATTGTAACAAGCGGTAAGGACAAGGGCCGCCGCGGCACCGTATTGCAGGTTTTCGATGATGCGCGCGTATTGGTAGAGGGCGTGAACCTCGCCAGAAAACATATCAAGCCCAATCCGAATATCGGCGAGATGGGTGGAATTCGCGATACCGCGATGCCGATGGATATTTCGAACGTACTAGTATTCAACCCGAAGTCGAAGAAGGGTGAGCGGGTTGGTTTTGAGGTTCGGGATGACGGAACAAAGGTTCGCGTTTTCAAGAATGGAGATGCGGTCGACATTTGACTGTAGGAGCGGCTCTTAGCCGCGATCGCGCGCAGGGCACGCTTCCACAGGCACAAGTAGATACAGAGATAAATAGATGTCACGTTTACAGGAAAAATATCAGAACGAACTTGCTGGAGAGATCCAGAAGAAGCTCGGCCTGAAGAATCCGATGGAAGTGCCTCGCATCACCAAGATAACTCTCAACATGGGAGTTGGTGAGGCGGTTGCTGACAAGAAGATCATTGAAAATGCCCGCGCGGACATGGAAAAGATCGCAGGTCAGCGCCCGGTAACGAGGGTTGCTCGCAAGTCTGTCGCGACTTTCAAGCTCCGTGATGGTATGCCCATTGGTTGCAAGGTCACTCTGCGCCGCGAGCGTATGTACGAGTTTCTCGATCGCCTCGTCAATATTGCAATCCCGCGAATTCGAGATTTCCGTGGCTTGAGCCCGAAGTCCTTCGATAAACAAGGCAACTACAGCATGGGCGTTCAGGAACAGATTATTTTTCCTGAAATCAACTACGACGAAATCGATGCACTGCGTGGGTTGGACATCGTTATTACCACGTCGGCGCGTACTCCCGAGGAAGGCAAGGCGCTTCTGGAAGCGTTCAACTTTCCGTTCAAGAAATAATTGGGCACGTATTTTCGTCCCTAGACCGAATTAACATTGCATAAAACGAGAACTATCTAAGATGGCCAAGAAATCGATGATCATGCGTGAACTGAAGCGAGCCAAGCTCGTTTCCCGGCAGGCTGAGAAGCGCAAGGCACTGAAAGCGATCGTTCGCAGCATTCATAGCTCGGATGAAGAGCGCGCGGCCGCGCAGGCGAAGCTGAACAAGCTGCCACGTGATGGCAGCCCGACGCGGCAACGGAATCGTTGTGCCATTACGGGCCGTCCGCATGGTGTTTATCGCAAGTTTGGGCTGGGTCGTAACAAGCTACGTGAAGCCGCCATGAATGGCGAAGTCCCCGGCCTCACAAAAGCCAGCTGGTAGGCGGAGACAGATCATGAGTATGACAGACCCGATCGCAGACATGCTGACCCGCATTCGTAACGGGCAGAAAGCGCGCAAAGTTGCAGTATCTATGCCCGCGTCTAAAGCCAAAGAGGCAGTGGCGAAGGTACTGCAGGACGAAGGCTACATCACAGGATTCGCGACCGACGGCGAAGGCGCTTCGAAGCAGCTGACGGTCGAGCTGAAGTATTTCGAAGGCGTTCCCGTTATCGAGAAGATCCAGCGTGCCAGTCGTCCTGGCTTGAGGATTTATCGTGGCAAGGAAGATCTGCCCAAGGTTCTCGGCGGTCTGGGTGTGGCAATCGTATCGACCTCGGCTGGCGTGATGAGTGACCGGCAGGCGCGGGAAAAAGGCGTTGGAGGTGAGGTTCTCTGCATCGTTTCGTGATGCGTGACCCCGAAGGTAAGAGACTTAGATTATGTCAAGAATTGCAAAAGAACCGGTTGAACTGCCAAAAGGCGTCGAGTTCAAGCAGGACGGCAGCGTTGTCACGCTGAAAGGCGCGAAAGGTGAGTTGTCATTGCAACTGAATTCGGAGGTTGAGCTCAAGCAGGATGAGAATCTTCTGAGCATTACACCGCGTTCCGGTTCGCGTTTCGCAACTGCGGTCGCCGGTACGATGCGCTCGATCATCGCCAATATGGCTCAAGGCGTATCAACAGGATTTGAGCGGAAGCTCGAGTTGGTTGGCGTCGGTTATCGCGCGCAAGCACAGGGCAAGAAGGTTAATCTGACGCTCGGTTTTTCGCACCCGGTCGAATACACCGTGCCGGATGGCATCACCGTCGAGACACCGAGCCAGACCGAAATTGTTATTAGAGGCGCCGACAAACAGCAAGTCGGTCAGGTCTCAGCAGAAATTCGCCGTTTCCGTCCGCCCGAGCCCTACAAGGGCAAGGGTGTGCGATACGCCGACGAGCGTGTCTCTTTGAAGGAAGCGAAGAAGAAATAAGCAGGTAAAACACCATGAAGCTGGATAAAAAACAAAATCGCTTACGTCGCGCCCGCCGCGGACGCTCTAGGATTCGTGAGCGCGAGGCCAATCGACTCAGCATTCACCGTACACCGCGCCATATATACGCGCAGGTAATCGGCCCCGACAATAACCAGGTACTTGCGTCGGCGTCGACGCTGGAGGCCGAGGTGCGTAAGGGAATCAAGAATGGCGGTAACGTCGAAGCAGCAGCCATTGTGGGTGCGCGAATCGCGGAGAAGGCGAAAGCGGCCGGCATCGATACGGTTGCATTCGATCGCTCAGGGTTCCGTTACCACGGTCGCGTTAAAGCACTGGCTGATGCAGCTCGCGAAGCGGGATTGAAGTTTTAATAATTTGAGGAATGTTTTGATGGCCCTGTGCCATCGGTGACTAACATGGCTAGAAACGAACAAAATCAATCGAACGACGATTTCATCGAAAAGCTGGTAACCGTTAACCGCGTTGCCAAGGTTGTCAAAGGTGGCCGTCAGTTCGGCTTCACGGCATTGACCGTGGTCGGTGACGGGCAGGGCAAGGTTGGTTTCGGCTACGGCAAGGCGCGTGAAGTGCCGATTGCGATTCAAAAGGCAATGCAGAACGCTCGTAACAACATGATTAACGTCAACCTGAATAACGACACGTTGCAATACGCGAAGAAAGGCCGTCACGGTGCCACGCTGGTTTATATGCAGCCGGCGTCTGAAGGTACCGGAGTCATTGCCGGTGGTGCAATGCGCGCCGTATTCGAGGCTGCGGGCGTTCGTAATGTCCTGGCCAAGAGTTACGGGTCACGCAACCCGATAAACGTTGTTCGTGCGACGATCAAGGGACTGTCGGAGATTCATTCTCCGCAGGCCATCGCTGCCAAGCGCGGCAAGAAAGTCAAGGAAATCCTGGCCTGATACAGGCTTGGGATTATCAACCAAAGAGTTTTAGAGACAAGATCATGGCGAAGCCAAAAGAGATAAGGGTCACGCTGGTAAAGAGCAAGTTCGGGCGGCTGAAAAGCCACAAAGCCTGTGTTGCTGGCTTGGGCTTAAGAAAGATGCATCAGACCGTAACGGTTGTTGATACGCCTGAGAACCGCGGCATGATCAATCGCGTTTCGTACCTTCTGTCGGTAGAGGAAGCCTGACATGCGTCTTAACGAAATTTCACCGGGTAAAGGTGCGAAGAAAGTAGGCAAGCGCCTGGGCCGCGGTCATTCTGCGGGACAGGGCAAGACCAGTGGTCGTGGTCAGAAAGGCCAGCACGCACGCTCCGGCGGATACCACAAGGTTGGTTTCGAAGGCGGCCAGATGCCGCTGCAGCGTCGCCTGCCGAAGGTCGGTTTCCGTTCGCGCATGGCGCGTCTGACAGCTGAGCTGCGTTTGCATGAACTTGAGATACCAAAGGCTGACGTTATTGATATAGAGGTGCTGAAAAAGGCGAATCTCGTCCCGGCATTCGTGACCAAGGTGAAGGTCATCAAATCGGGCGAAATCAAGAAGGCGGTCAAGCTGAAAGGGCTAGCGGTTACTAAAGGTGCCCGCGTAGAAATCGAAAAAGCCGGTGGCAGCATCGAGGAATAGGAAAGCATCGTAGGAGCGCGTCTTACGCGCGACAAACGAAGACAGGAAAAACATGGCGAAGAAGCCCCAACAAACACCGGCAGATCTTGCAAAGACAGCGAGTAAACTAGGCGAACTAAGAGTTCGTCTGTTGTTCCTCGTTGGCGCGCTGATCGTGTACCGCGTTGGCACCTATATTCCGGTGCCTGGCGTGGACCCGGTCGCGTTGGCCGATTTCTTTGAGCAGCAGTCGGGCAACCTGCTCGGCATGTTCAACATGTTCTCCGGTGGTGCGCTTTCACGCTTCGGCATTTTCGCGCTGGGCATCATCCCGTACATCTCGTCATCGATTATCATGCAAATGGCGAGCCATATCGTTCCGAGCCTTCAGCAATTGCGCAAGGAAGGCGAGTCGGGCCGTCGCCAGATCGTCAAGTACACGCGCTACGGCACGGTTGCTCTGGCGAGCTTCCAGTCCATCGCTGCGGCATCCTGGTTGTCGAACCAGGCAGGCCTCGTGGTCAATCCCGGCACGGCTTTTCTTATCACGGCTTGTATTACGCTCGTTACGGGTACGGTATTCCTGATGTGGCTGGGCGAGCAGATTACTGAGCGCGGCATCGGCAACGGCATCTCGATGATTATTCTTGCGAGTATCGTTGCCGGGTTGCCGGCGGCGATTGCCGGAACCGCGGAGCTGGTGCGCAACGGTGAAATGAGCCCCATTACGGCCATCATGATGTTGATCGGCGGTGTTGCAGCAATCATCTTCGTCGTCTTCATGGAGCGCGCACAACGTCGTATCACCGTCAATTACGCGCGACGTCAACAAGGGCGGAAGATGTTCCAGGCGCAGAGCACGCATCTCCCGTTCAAGATCAACATGTCGGGTGTTATTCCGCCGATCTTTGCCTCGAGTATTCTGATGTTCCCGGCGACGATTGCACAGTTTTTCGGCCAGGCGGCCGAGCCCAACGCCGTTCAGCGCGCATTGCAAACCGTTGGCGCAAACCTCGGACCCGGCCAGCCTGTTTACGTATTGCTGTATGCGGGGATGATCATTTTCTTCTGCTTCTTTTATACGGCGCTCATGTACAACTCGAAAGACACTGCCGACAACCTGAAGAAAGCGGGGGCATTTCTGCCGGGCATCCGGCCGGGCGCCCACACGGCAGAGTACATCGACCGGGTCCTTACACGACTGACGTTTTGGGGTGCGATTTACATCGCCGGCGTTTGCCTGCTGCCTGAAATTGTACGCATGTTCTACCCGAGCATGCCGTTCAGCTTCGGCGGCACTTCGCTGTTGATTCTGGTCGTCGTAACTATGGACTTCATGTCGCAGATGCAGGCACATGCCATGAGTCACCAGTACGAAGGCATGATGCAGAAGGCCAACCTTCGCAACTACGGCAAGGGTGGACAGGTACGCTGATTCGGTCAGCGCTTAGGAGAGAGCTCATGAAAGTAAGAGCATCAGTCAAAAAGATTTGCAGAAATTGCAAGATCATTCGCCGCAATGGTGTTGTGCGAGTTATTTGCACCGACGCACGGCATAAGCAGCGTCAGGGTTAGTCCTGGGCTATTCGATGAGGAAAGGTTAAGTGGCACGTATAGCAGGTATAAACATTCCGTTGAACAAACACGTCGTGATTGCGTTGACGTCGATCTTCGGTATCGGAAATTCGCGCGCCAAGCAAATCTGTGAAGCGGCGGGCGTTGCACCGCATTTGCAGGTCAAGGACCTGGCTGAACCTGAAGTTGCAAAGCTCAGAACCGCTGTTGCGGCGTTCACGGTCGAAGGTGACCTACGGCGTGAGACGTCGATGAATATCAAGCGTCTTATGGATCTCGGTTCGTACCGCGGTATTCGTCACAGACGTGGTTTACCGCTGCGCGGCCAGCGTACTCGTACGAATGCGCGTACCCGTAAAGGTCCGCGCCGTCCCATCAAGCGGTAGTGATTTGAAATCGTAGGAGCGCGCTTTGCGCGCGATCGCGGCCAAGAGCCGCTCCAACAGGTAAAGAAAATGGCAGAACCGAAAAAGAGGAAGGTCAAAAAGCACGTTGTCGACGCGATTGCGCACATACATGCTTCCTTTAACAACACGATCATCACGATCACCGATCGTCAGGGCAATGCTCTGTCGTGGGCCACTGCAGGCGGTTGCGGTTTTCGTGGTTCTCGCAAATCCACCCCGTTCGCAGCTCAGGTGGCGTCCGACAAAGCGGGCCGTGTGGCTCTCGAGTTCGGTGTCAAAAATGTGGATGTGCGGGTTCGTGGGCCGGGTCCCGGTCGCGAGTCTGCTGTGCGCGCCCTGAATGCCCTGGGATTTCGTATTCAAAGTATTGAGGACGTTACACCTATTCCTCACAACGGCTGTCGCCCGCCCAAAAAGCGTCGCGTGTAGAGGCTGAATAATGGCAAGATATTTAGGACCAAAGTGCAAACTGTCCCGCCGCGAAGGCACGGACCTGTTTTTGAAAAGTGGCGTAAGGCCGCTGGAATCGAAGTGTAAGCTCGAAGTGCCGCCAGGTGGACCGACACAGCGTCGTCCCCGCATGTCAGACTACGGGTTGCAGCTTCGTGAAAAGCAGAAGCTCCGGCGTATGTACGGGGTGCTCGAACGACAGTTTCGCAATTACTACAAACGTGCTGCACAGTTGAAAGGCTCAACAGGTGAGAACCTGCTGCGTCTTCTCGAAGGCCGTCTCGATAACACTGTTTATCGCATGGGCTTCGCTGCGACACGAGCGGAAGCTCGCCAGCTGGTAAGTCACAAGAGCGTCGAAGTGAACGGCAAAGTCGTGAACATTCCGTCGGCTCAGCTTAAAGCTGGCGATTCGATCAACATTCGCGAGAAAGCGAAGAAACAACTTCGCATTCAAAGCGCACTTGAAATTGCGAGCCAGGTCGGCCTGCCCGAATGGGTTGATGTCGATGCCAAGAAGATGGCAGGTGTCTTGAAGTCGTTACCGGATCGGGAAGACATACTCCCCGATATCAACGAAAACCTTGTCGTCGAGCTGTACTCGAAGTAGTTAGGAGGGTATATACCCATGCAGGAATCAGTACACGAATTTCTGAAGCCGCGCGTAGTAAAAGTAACGCCGGTCAACGATCTCCAGGCCAAAGTTACCATCGAGCCGTTCGAGCGTGGTTTTGGCCACACTCTTGGCAATGCACTGCGGCGCATTTTGCTGTCGTCTATGCCTGGAGCGGCGATTACCGAAGCAGAAATAGATGGCGTACTCCACGAATACACCAGTATCGAGGGTGTGCAGGAGGATGTTGTCGATATTCTTCTGAGCCTCAAGCAGGTTGCTGTTACGATGAACACGCGAGACACCGCCGAACTTCGTTTGTCGAAGAAAGGTCCGGGCCCGGTAACAGCGGGTGACATTCAACTCGATCATGACGTTGAAATTATGAATCCCGAGCTGGTCATCGCGAACCTGACCAAGGCTGGTGAGTTGAATATGTTACTCAAGGTTGAGCGCGGTCGTGGCTATCGGCCTGCGACACAACGTCCGTCGTTCGAAGAGCATGCCGGCCCTATCGGTCGTCTGATGCTCGATGCGTCGTTCAGTCCTGTCAACCGCGTGACCTACAACGTCGAAGCCGCTCGCGTCGAACAACGCACGGACCTCGATAAGTTGCTAATCGACATCGAAACCAATGGCACCATTGATCCCGAGGAAGCAATTCGCCGCGCGGGCAGTATTCTCAAAGATCAACTGTCTGTCTTCGTTGACCTGCAGGGTCAGGAAGAAGGCGTTGGCGCGCAGGCGGAAAGTCAGGTTGATCCGATACTGCTAAGGCCGGTTGATGAGCTCGAGCTTACGGTTCGTTCGGCGAACTGCCTCAAAGCAGAGAACATCATGTACATTGGTGACCTCGTGCAACGTACCGAAGTCGAGCTTCTTCGAACGCCAAATCTTGGCAAGAAGTCCCTGACGGAAATCAAGGAAGTGCTGGAAGGCCACGGACTGGGTCTGGGAATGCACCTGGATAACTGGCCGCCGGCGAGCCTGCGTCCCGAGCATGAGCTCGTGATGTAATACGACTCGAGCGTCAGCTCGTCTTGTGTGAATAGATATTTAGGAAAGACAAATGCGCCATAGAAAATCCGGTCGTCGACTGGGTCGTAACAGCTCTCACCGCAATGCCATGTTCCGCAATATGGCGGCGTCGATGCTGAAGCATGAGACGATCAAGACAACACTGCCCAAGGCAAAAGAACTGCGTCGTGTGGTTGAGCCGCTAATCACCCTGGCGAAGAACGACAGCGTTGCCAATCGCCGTCTGGCTTTTGATCGCCTGCGTGACAAGGAAGTTGTCGGCAAGCTGTTCACGGACATCGGTCCACGTTTCAAGGAACGTCCCGGTGGCTACCTGCGCATCCTGAAGACGGGCCCACGTCCTGGTGATGCGGCACCGATGGCCATCATCATGATGACGGAACAGGCTGCCGAGGTAGTCGCCGAAGACTAGCATTACTCGCGGATAGACTGCTTTTCCAATAAGCCGGGCTTTGCCCGGCTTTTCGATAGCGGGCCTGCGGTCGGTCCGGTGGTGTGCAGACTGTCTCGCCAACGACATTCGATTATCTTAAGTATATGAAAACATGGAAAAAAATGATTTCCGCAACTTGTGAGTCGGCTCACAGAGATTCTTGCACAATTGTCTTAGAGTAAACGCTCGCTTGGGCACTGGAATAAAACCATCAGTAACGAAAAGGCCTTTGATGATTGCGTATTCCTGTCGAAGGAGGCCTTCGATCCGGAAGCCGTATTCCTGGATGACATCGTTGACGACGAGGTACTGCCGTATCCGGATTTGGCCGTCGATGGTCTGACCACAACGAGGGAAGGCAAAAAAGGCGATCTCAAACTGCGCCCTGAAGACGTTCCCGCGAACGAACCCATTCCGCCCGACACGACCATGCCCGTGGCAACGTTAGGCCCTGATCAACTCGACGTCTATGGCTGGGAGTCGAGTCTGTGGAAGAAAATAAAGGGCTACTTTGGATTTTGATGTCCTTGGGCGCCAATCGTAAGGATTTCTCAGTCGCTCGGACAGCTGCTGCCGTCGAGCGGGACCGAGGTTCGCGAACTCGCTTTGTGAGATAATCCCTGCGCTCGTCGGCAAGGCGCGTGACCATTTACCTTCAGTTCCAATCCGCTGTTATTCAAATAATGGGTGGTAAGGTATCAGCATGATTTTCAAGGATAAGACCGTGATTATCACGGGCGGATCGGAGGGTGTCGGTGCGGCGACAGCACGCTTGTTCGCCCTGGCTGGCGCCAACCTGATGCTCGTCGCGCGCAACAGGAAGAACCTCGAGGCGATAGCCGAAGAGTTGCGTGACAAGACCAAAGTCGAGATATTTCCGATGGACGTGTCTGACGCAGATGCCTGCGTCGACGTGTTCAAAAAGGCGAAGTTTGAATTCGGGCGCATCGACATTCTTGTCAACAATGCCGGCTATCACGCACGTGGCAAGGTCGACGAGGTCGTCGCCGCGGAGCTGGCGAAGGTCGTTGACGTGAATCTCCGCGCACCGATCGTATTGAGCCGTATTGCCTTACCGTACCTTCGCGAATCCGGTGAGGGCGCGATTATCAATGTCGGGTCGCTTGCGGGTCGAGTAGTTTATGCGGGTGCCGCCGTTTACTCCGCGACCAAGGCTGGTCTGCGCTCGTTCACGCTGGCGCTGAGCGAGGAGCTGCGCGGCAGCAAGATCAAGGTCGGCCTGGTATCGCCGGGGCCCATCAGCACGGCGTTCATCATGGAGGACATGGACAAAGTTTCCGACATCACCTTTTCTCAGCCAATGAGCAGTGCCACAGACGTCGCGCAAGCCGTGCTCGACCTCTGTGGCAATAACATTGGCGAACAGGCGATGCCGAAAAGCAGTGGTTTGCTGGCGACGGTGATCGGATTGATGCCCTGGCTTGGCCGTCTGTTGAGGCCGACGCTGGAGCGTAAAGGCCAGCGTGTCAAGAAGGCGCTCAAGGCTCAAGCTCGCGCCGCCGAGGAAGCCAAGTAGGAAATGCGCGAATTCAGGGCGTCGACCGTTTGTGATGATCCGTCATGAAGCGGCTGCGAAGGCGCCGCGGGTCAGGTTCTCCCGATCGTTAACCATTACCCGCACGTTGTCTTCGATGCGGATACCGCCAAAGGGCCGCAGCCAGTCAACCGTACGCCAGTTCACGTGGCCTTCGGCCGGGGTGCCGCGCAGATTCTCGAGCAACATGTCGATCGCGTACAGGCCGGGCTCGATGGTCAACACCATATTCTCCTCGAGCACGCGTGTCAGCCTGAGAAACGGATGGCCGCTGGGCGGATCGATAATGGTGCCCGACTCGTTTTCCATGAAGCCACCGACGTCGTGCACCTGAACACCCAATAGATGACCGAGTCCGTGCGGGAAGAATGCCGAGGTGACGCCCGTTTCAAGCAAAGTGCCGGGGTCGCCGCTCGCGAGCTCCGCATCCACCAGGATTTCGGCCAGCATCTTGTGCGTGCCAATGTGCAGTTCGCGGTAGTCTACGCCCACCTGAACCTGGTCGACGATTTGCCTTTGCATGGTGTCCATACGATCGATCAGGTTCTGGAAGCGCTGGTCGCCAAAAGAATAGGTACGCGTAATGTCCGACGCGTAGCCATGTACCTGGGCGCCAGCATCGATCAGGAAAGAATTTACGATCTCCGGCGTTTCACGATCGAGATCCGTGTAGTGCAGCACGGCACCGTGCGAATTGAGCGCCACGATGTTGCCGTAGGGCAATTCGGGGTCGGTATGACTAACCGCCCTGCAGTAGGCGCGATGAATCTCGAATTCCGGCTGTCCGTTGCGAAACGCCGCCTCTGCGGCGCGATGGCCGCTTGCGCCACGCTGCGATGCGAGCCGTAGTGCGGCAAGTTCGTAGTCGGTCTTTGAGCCACGTGCGAAATGCAGAATGTTGATGGCAGTCGTCGGATTGATACGTTCAATGCCAAAGGCCAGAGCCGGGTCTTCGATCGCGCCAATGGCGATGCATTGTTCCCGCTTTTCCGGCAGATGCGCGGCAACGTCGTCAATGGCGTGCACGATGCGTATGTCGAAGTGAGCCGTCCAGTAGCCGTCCGGCGTGCCCGGCACCACGTGCCAGTAGTCGTGAGGCTGAAAATAGATGAGAACCGGCGTCTCACCCGGCGTGTAAACAATGTAGGAGAAGGGCAGGTTCGTGAGCGGAACCCAGCTAACGAAATGCGGGTTCGCCTTGAACGCGTATTGGTAATCATCGAGGAAAGCCACTTGCGGGTTTCCGGAATAAATGACCGCATGGCTGGCCCCGGCTTGTTCCAGCGCGTGATCGTGTCGTGCCGTGACGGCCTCGATATGATCTCCGTACAAAGTACCGAGCGATCGGTTCTTGTCGGTATAGTCACCGTTCATGAGCAGGATAATACCTTGTTGCCGATGCTGACGGCGAGTGCCATGATTGACGCCCCCGTCATGCGGGACCGAGGCCTGCGGGGAAGCGGAGCATAGGATGAGACGGTTTTTATGGGTTATTTGCAGCGCATTATTGGTTTTTGGAGTGCCTGCTTTGGGGTCTGACCCGGGTTACGATCGAATAACCGGGCGCAAGCATACGTCCCGCTCGGAGATCATCGCGCCTCACGGCATGGCGGCGACGAGTCAGCCGCTGGCGACACAGATTGCGCTCGATATACTGAAAGCGGGCGGCAGTGCCGTTGACGCCGCTATCGCGGCCAACGCGGCGCTGGGTCTCATGGAGCCGACGGGTTGCGGCATCGGCGGAGACTTGTTCGCCATTGTCTGGGATGCGGAGAAAGCTGAGCTCACTGGTCTGAATGCCTCCGGGCGCGCGCCCAAGGCGATGACGCTTGAGTATTTTCAGAAGAACGGCATCGACACAATACCGCCATACGGTCCGCTCCCGGTAAGCGTGCCCGGTGCGGTTGATGGCTGGTTCGAACTGCATGGCCGCTACGGTCGTCTGCCGATGAACAAAGTGCTGGCGCCCGCTATCGACTATGCGCGTAATGGCTTTCCGGTGTCAGAAGTCATTGCATATTACTTGTCGCGCAGCGTTGACAGCAGAGGAGAGTACCCGGGCTTCGCAGAGACATTCATGCCCGAAGGACGCATGCCGGCAAAGGGAGAGATGTTCAGGAACCCTCGTCTTGCGGACACTTATGCCGCGATTGTCGAAAAGGGCAGGGACGAATTCTACAAAGGGGCCATCGCAAGGAAGATAGATGCGTACATGGCAGAGCAGGGTGGGTTACTTACGTACGACGATATGGCGGCACATGAGTCCGAGTGGGTAACCCCGGTCTCGACGAACTACCGAGGTTGGGATGTTTTCGAGTTGCCGCCGAACGGCCAGGGCATTGCCGCGCTGCAGATACTGAATATTCTCGAGGGCTTCGACATTGCGGCAATGGGCTTCGGCAGCGTTGAGTATTTGCATACACTGGTTGAGGCAAAGAAGCTGGCGTTCGAGGATCGTGCGAAGTATTACGCCGATATGGACTTTGTCGACGTGCCCGTTGCGCGACTGATTTCGGAAGACTATGCCGCCGAGCGGCGTAAGTTGATTTCCCCGGATCGGGCTTCGAAGAAGCCGCCGGCTGGAGACGCAATACTTGAAGACGGCGACACGATCTACCTGACAGTTGCTGACAAAGACGGCAACATGGTGTCGCTGATTCAGAGTAACTACCGCGGCATGGGCTCGGGCATGACGCCAGGCGAGCTTGGCTTCATTCTGCAGGATCGCGCCGAGTTGTTCTCGCTCGACGCGAGTCATGCCAATGTCGTCGAAGGCGGCAAACGGCCGTTCCACACCATCATCCCGGCGTTTGTCATGAAAGACGGTAAGCCGTTGATCAGCTTTGGCCTAATGGGTGGCGCGATGCAGCCGCAGGGACACGCGCAAATTATTGTCAACATGGTCGACTTCGGAATGAACCTGCAGGAAGCGGGTGATGCCGCGCGCGTCAACCACACCGGATCGTCAGAGCCGACCGGTACCATGATGACCAATGGTGGCGTCGTGCACCTCGAGAGTTCATTCAGCCATGAAACTCGTGAGGGTCTCGAGTCACGTGGGCACGTGCTGGGGCCAAGTGACGGCAGTTTTGGCGGTTACCAGGCCATCATGTGGGATGAGGAGCAGGGCGTGTATTATGGCGCCAGTGAAGTCCGCAAGGATGGCCAGGCAGCAGGATACTAGGGCATGACTCAGGAGATATACCTCACAGGGATAACCACCACGGGAACGCCCCACATCGGCAACTATGTAGGCGCGATCCGACCCGGGATCGAGGCAAGCAAGGACCTCACGACCGAGCATTTCTATTTTCTCGCTGATTACCACTCACTGGCAAAAAACGAAGACCCGGACAAGATCAGCCGCTCGACACTCGAAATCGCGGCCGCATGGATGGCGCTCGGGCTCGATACCGATCACGCCTATTTCTATCGACAGTCGGACATTCCGGAAATACTCGAGCTTACCTGGATCCTGCACGGCATGACGGCGAAAGGGCTCATGAATCGCGCACACTCGTACAAGGCAGCCGTGCAGGCCAACGAGGAGCATGCCAACAAGGATCCGGACAAAGGTGTGACAATGGCCCTATACAGCTACCCGATCCTGATGGCGGCTGACATCCTGATGTTCAAGTCGACAAAGGTGCCGGTAGGCCAGGACCAGAAACAACATGTGGAGATGGCGCGTGATATTGCGCAGCGTTTCAACCATCATTACGGTGAAACCTTTGTGCTACCCGAGCCTGTCATAGGCGAGCACACTGCCGTGCTCAAGGGTCTCGATGGTCGCAAGATGAGCAAGAGTTATAACAATACGATCCCGTTGTTTGCGTTTGAGAAACCGCTCAGAAAACTGATCATGAAGATCAAAACCAACAGTCTCGAGCCTGGCGAACCCAAAGACACTGAAGGCAGCACCATTTTCGATATTTACAAAGCATTCGCGACGCCTGAGGATACGGCCGAGGTGGCAAAGCTCTACGCCGAGGGTATTGCCTGGGGACAAATGAAGCAGAACCTGTTCGAATACATCAATGATCACCTCAAACCGGCGCGTGAAGAGTACGAACGGCTCGTCGCCGATCCGGCGATTGTCGAGGCAGAGCTGAAGAAGGGTGCGGAACGAGCACGCGACATTGCCGTGCCTTACATGGCGGAAATTCGCGATGCGATAGGAATACGAAAGCTGGGATAGACAGGACCATGAGCAATACACAGATTCGAGAACTACTGGCTAAACTTCAGGACGAGATTCAGAAAACAGAACTGGATGACGACACACGTGCTCTGGTGCGGGACCTGGACACCGATATTCACGATCTGCTGGAGACGGAGGGGCACCGCGCGGAGACGGATTCGGTTCTGGAAAAAGCCAGGGCGCTGGAGACGGGCTTCGCGACGGAACATCCGACCATTGAACGATTCATGCGCGAAGTCATAGATGTGCTCGTCCGAATGGGCATTTGAGCGGGACAAATTTGCGGGATGCTCAGAAACGACGATAGGCGCCTATAAAAAACGATGCGGTACGCGGCTTACGGTTCCAATCTGCATCCAGTTAGACTGACTGAGCGCGCGCCTTCAGCTCAGTTTATGGCTACGGGTTTCGTGCTCGACTGGTCACTGCACTTTCATAAACGAGGCAAGGACGGGTCAGGAAAATGCAACATATTTCCGGATGGTGACGGAATCCATGTTGCTGTTTATGATATCAGCGCCGCGGACAAACTGGTGCTCGACAAAATCGAGGGTCTGGGCTCTGGTTATTCCGAAACATTGCTTAGCGTTCCCGACATCGGTGACTGCGTTTCGTATATTGCGGAAGAGTCATACGTTGAGGATTCTTCGATAACTTACGACTGGTACAAAGAACTGGTACTGCTCGGCGCCAGTGCTCATGGATTTCCCGATGATTACCTGAACCGCATCCGTTCATTGCCGCAACGTCAGGACCCCGATACGGCGCGGAGACTCAAGAGGTGGAAGACTGTAGAGTTGGTCAGAGCTGGCGGTTATTGATATGTCGAATTCGAAAAAGTCTGAAGGGTCTGCAATGAGTAAGCCAATTCTTTTCAATCCGGCAACCCACACAATCGGCCTGAACCGAAACCTGGAGGCATCCAGAGTGCCGGAGAGGCCGGATCCGCCGATCCCCATTGATGGCGTGACATTCGGCATAGCCACGATGGCCGAGAATTCACCGCACGGCGGCGAAATGCATCCCGACGGCGACGAAATTCTTTACCTGATCTCCGGGCGGGTGAGGGTCGTCTTCCTGGATGGCACGGAGGATGATATCGATGTGAGTCCTGGTGATGGACTGGTGGTGCCGAAGGGCATGTGGCACCGGGTTGATATCATCGAGCCGAGCCAGATCGTCTACCTGACCCCTGGTCCGAACAATCAATTCAGACCGATAGCGGGTGACGCCTGACCTTACGCACATGGAGTCGGAATTTCTTTTTCTACTGGCCTCTGATGTCCTTCTTTTCGCTCACGTATTGTTCGTTGCGTTCGTGGTCCTTGGCTTGATACTGATTCTTGTCGGGAAGCTGCGTGACTGGGCATGGGTGCGAGATCCACGCTTTCGAGTCGCACACCTGGCAGCAATCGGTATTGTTGTCTTGCAGTCCTGGCTCGGAGTTATTTGCCCGCTGACTACCTGGGAAATGGCGCTCCGCGAACGTGCCGGCGCAGGCGCATACTCCGGCTCCTTCATAGCGCACTGGCTTGAGACTATTTTGTATTATCAAGCGCCCGCCTGGGTGTTCACTGCTTGTTATACCGGTTTCGCCGCCATTGTCGTTGCCAGCTGGTTCTGGGTTCGTCCGCGGCGCTTCAAAGAACCACCAGCACCATGAAAGACTGTAACCAGTGTGGCAAGTGTTGCCTCCTGTATGGAGGCGGTGGTTTGTCGGCGTCAAATAGCGAGATCGATTGGTGGGAAACTAACAGGCCGGAGATTTTCAGCCATGTCAGAGGTGGAAAGATCTGGATAAGTCCCGTCACCGGAAAACAAATGGTGAGGTGTCCCTGGCTGCGTAAACTGCCGAAGCAGAATAAGTATATCTGTCGTATCTATTACGACCGCCCGGAGGAGTGCAAACACTATCCGGTAACTGTCAATCAAATGGTGAGGGACCAATGTGAAATGCTGGAGCCCCGAGATCTTCTGAATCCGAGAAAGGCGCAGAGGACGCTCGATAACATCATGGCCGACAGTCGTCCCCGTGTAACCAGGTAGCTACTGGGTGGTAGCTGAGTATCGACGGAACAAGAAAGGGCGCTCGGTACCGAGCGCCCTCGCCTATCTACGAAGTTCGACTACGATGTCTCCAGCTCGATATCCCACATGTAGTCCTCATGCGAACCGCAAATGCTGGAAAACTCCTCGCCGGCTTTATTGTCATTCCCATACATCGCTTCGATGAGCTCGCCGCGCGCGGCCAACAACGACTTATGGTCAGTTCCTGAAATCGTCTGCAAACGACGGTATTTGCCACCAACCCAGTGGCTGTTCCAGCCCCAATTCGCAAATTTGCCGTCCGCGACGAATTTATTGAATATTGGTGCGAAGTCGTTCTCGAAAATCTCGTCCGCTCGCTCTTCACGGGACTCGTCGCAAACGTAGTAGACGGAAAACGCCGCCGCACCACGATCATCACCACCGCCGACTAATCGCTCCCAGATGTAGTCCTGGTGTGCACGGCAGATCGAACCAAATTCCTTGCCCAGTTCTTCGGCATCATCGCCGCGACTCTCTTCCATCGCTGCTTGCGCATCGAGCAGATCGTCCAAGGTCGGTGCCGTGTAGTACTGCAGGCGTCGCCACAAGCCGCCGGTATGATGTGCAAACCAGCCCCATCCACCGATGGTGCCGTCCTTTACCGCTTTATCGAATATTGGCGCGTCATTCTGTTTGATGATTTCGTCCGCACGATCTGCTTTACCTGCCTCGCAGTAGAAATACGTTGCGTAGATGTAACCTTTCGATTCTTCTTCTTCCCCTTGAGCAGCAACAGCCATTGGTAGCGCCGCCATTAAGACGAGCATTAGGTGCTTATAAGCATTTCTCATTATTTTCTCCCACCGCGACATACGGTTGCGGGGCCAAGTGTAGCGGATAATGGCCTACGATGAATGCCGGTTCTACGAAGTGGTCGCTTCGTTCGCGACTGCTATACTGAAATACACTGGGGAGCGTCGCTGCAGGGGAGAATGGAAATGGGCCATAAAGAATATTGTGTAGTGTCAGGCGTGCTATTCACGCTGGTTGCTCTTGCTCACTTGCTCCGAATCGTTTACGGCATGTCGATTCAGGTCGACGGATTTTCAGTCCCGATGTTATTTTCGTGGTTTGGTTTGATCGTGCCGACCGCTTTGGCGGTCTGGGCGTTTCGGATTAGTCGAGCATCAAGTGCCGTGCCGTGAACTCGAGCGAACTCACTTTTCAAGTCAAAGGCTCATCGGCGGAGCCATACGAGGTCACGTTCATCAAAGACGGCGATAGCCTGACGGCGCTTTGTTCCTGCCCGGCCGGCCAGTACGGCAATTTCTGTAAGCACCGCATCGCAATACTGGAAGGCGACGGCAAGGCGATCGTTAGCGACAATGCGGATCGGGCGCCGACTATAGTCAACTGG
>Ga0224508_10001189_pt1 | contig 23646 bp, 21 predicted proteins | sample SF_Jan12_sed_USG_4_FD_170157 | JGI IMG/M metagenome (GOLD analysis project Ga0224508, IMG submission 170157) | Sediment microbial communities from San Francisco Bay, California, United States - SF_Jan12_sed_USGS_21 | ecosystem: Environmental > Aquatic > Marine > Sediment | place: USA... | reverse complement strand
CGGCATGGGCGGCGAAGGCGGCATGGGCGGCATAGGCGGCATGGCCGGCGAAGGCGGCATGGGCGGCATGGGCGGCATGGCCGGCGAAGGCGGCATGGGCGGCATGGGCGGCATGGGCGGCATGGGCGAGTGCAGTACCGACATGCAGTGCGACGACGCAAACGACTGCACTCTTAACGAATGCATCGCGAACTCGTGTGAGATCCAAAACGTCGGCCAGGGCATAGCTTGCGCTGATGGGGTCTGCGACGGCATGGGCGCCTGCGTCGAGTGCCTCGACGCGAACCAGTGTCCGGGCGGCGGCGAGTGCATGGTGGCGACCTGTGAAAGCTCCAGTTGCGGCCTCGCCAATGCGCCGGACGGCACGTCCTGTTTTGACGGCGCCGGCATGTGCATGGGTGGCGAGTGCCAAACAGCGTCAGATCCCATCTCGTTCGCCCTGGACATCCAGCCCTATTTCGAGCCCGGCCTGGCGGGCTGCGTGGACTGCCACAGTGGTGGCGGCCCCAAGGGCGTGGACCTCGACAGCTACGCCAACATCTTGGCGGGCGGCAACAGCGGCCCGTTGGTGGTTCCCTTCGACTCGGCCGATCCGACGGCAATCCTCGTGCCGAAGCTCAACGAGAATCACAACAACGGTCCAGACGACGCTGGTTTCGTCGTGATCCTCAGTCAGTGGATTGACGAAGGGGCGCTGGACAACTGACGGACTGATACGGCAGTCAGGCTACCCGGGTTGCGGCTCGGGTAGCCGTCCACGACGACATCCACACGGACGGACTGGATCTTCCACCCAACCTTCCACTTTGCACAGGACACCTCGGGACGGCACGCAACGCCAAGGGACTCGATCCGCTTGATGTCGTTGAACTCCCCGAACGCGGTCCGTGCCTCCTCGCTGACCACCGAATCTGCATCTCCCTAGAGTGAGTTCCCATAGTCGAGGATGAACAGGATTCGTAGGCCGAGTGACTCACAGCAATCGACCGGCTCGTCGTAGCGGGAGCCCACGAAATCGTATACCCCGGCTTCCTTCTCGACCGAGTCCCATGTCAGGTCGTTCCGGACAAAGCCAACCCCGGCGTTTGCGAGCCGGACCAGGGCTTGGTGATTCACCGGCCCGTACGAGCCGTAGAGCGTATTGGCGCCGATCGTCTGTGCGAGCGTCGCCTGTTGGTTCGAGGCTTGATCTGCACACACGCAGACGCGGTGATTAGCGCCAGAGCGACGATAAATCGAGGCCAGATCTCGATTCGATACCGCGCGCACACCGTGGATTCAAGTAGATGAGTCGGTCGGTCAGCTTAAGCAATTGGCGCACCCTAGTTCGACGATCTTCTGGCGTGATGCCGACGTAAGAGCTATCTATCGGATGCACTCGGGCGCTCGAGGGCCGCAAATTTGCTCAACAGATGAATTGGTACCGAATTAAGACCGCGCTCACTGGACTCAAGCGGTTGGCAGAGCTGACGGACGAGGACAAGCAAGCCTGCATTGATGGCTTCAAGTTCCTTCAGAGGATGCAGGACGGCGAGCCAACCGCGACAGCGGATGAAACGAAAGCAGTCGCGGACTACTACAAGGTCCTGAACAACCTTCTCTCGGTTTTTGACCTGGAGAAGCTCTATATCCCACCTCAGCTAGACGAATCTCTAGGGTTGTACGGGAACCAGCTGTTGGTCGAGCAGGCTGTACTGAAGGAGCTGGATCTAAAAGACCCCAAGAGCTCGCACCTGTTGGACATGGGGTGCGGGAGGGGGAGGATCTCATACCACTTCGCCACGCTGACGGGCGGTCAAGTGTCCGGGTACAACATCGACCCCAATCAGATCGAGAGCGCGATCGACTGGGCGGCGGAATGCCGAATGAGTGATCGGCTTCACTTCAAGGTGGGCAACCATCACGAGCCACTCGAGTATGACTCGGGCACCTTCGATGGATGCTTTTCGTTTCAAGCGGTCTGGCCGTTTTTCAAGAAAGAAGAACTGGATGCCCACGCAGTAGAGATGTACCGCGTGTTGAAGCCTGGAGCCCGATACGCGTGTTCCGAGTATTTATTGACGCCGCATTTTGACTGGGACAACGGAGAGCACATGAGCCTGCACAAGGCATTTCTGCCCACGCTCGCTGCCACTCAATCCATGTATCCAGCCGATGTTTGCGCCGCCTTGGCACGCGCGGGTTTTACGATTGTCCTTTCAGCACCTTCGAAAAGCGCGGCCTGGCCGATTTGTGAACAGAAGAGAGATCTGATTCTCGGCGGCCGAAAGGTCATCCGGGCGCTCGAAGCAGTTCGCATTTTGCCCCCCTGGATCGAAGAGTCGCTTGACCTTCTTCAAAGCGGTGGCCAGGCATGGACAGACGCGGAAAAGGCCAAGATTGCCGACTTGAACTGGAGAATCGTCGCAGAGAAACCGCTGGCCTAATCGGCCGTAGGGTTTGGATGAGTCACGGACGACTGCATATCGGAGTCATCGGAGCCGGTGCGGTGGGGTGCTATGTCGGGGGACGTCTCGTTGCAAGTGGTGTGGCGGACGTCACGCTGGTTGGGCGTCAGTGGCTTGCCGACGCGATCTCCGCGCACGGCCTTACACTCCGCGAGCTCGACCACGACGATCTCGTAGCCGCCAACGACATTCGTTTCGCCGTCGACCCGCAAGCGGGCTCGACCTGCGACGTCGTATTGTGCTGCGTGAAAAGTGGGGCGACGGCCGACACCGCGGCGCAGCTTGCTGGCATCCTTCGCCCTGACGCCATCGTCGTGAGCCTTCAAAACGGGCTACGAAACGCAGAGACCCTGCGCGCGCATCTTCCTCAGAACCATGTCATCGACGCGATCGTGGACTTCAACGTGATCATGCGTGATCACGCGGTGTTTCAACGAACGACGAGCGGCCCCCTCACCATCGAGACAAGGCGCGAACCCAAGCACCAACCCTGGGTGAACGCATTGAGAGCGGCCGAACTCGAGGTCGTGGAGGTCGACGCCATCGAACCTGAGCAGTGGACCAAACTGTTGATCAATCTCAACAATGCGATCAACGCGTTGGCTGGGATCCCGACTCGGGAAATGATCCTGTCCCGGCAATACCGCAAAGTGATCGCCATGTTGCTCGATGAGGGTCTCGACGTGCTCGAGGGCGCAGGTGTTCGCGCGGCCAAGTTTCGAGGCGTCCCGCTACGGGTCATGTCGTTCATCTTGAAGCTGCCTACGCCGATCGTACGGCTCGTCATCGGTGCCCAACTTCGCATGGACCCCGAAGCGCGTACCTCGATGTCACAGGACCTCGAGCGACGCCGGCTCACTGAGGTGGATTTTCTCAACGGAGAGATCGTGAGCCTCGCAGAGGCGAGTTCGCGCGATGCCCCCCTCAACCGACGAATCGTCGAGTTGGTCCACGAGGCAGAGCACGCAGGCGCCGGTTCGCCGCAGCTCGACGCCGAGACGCTTCTCGAAAGGATTCGGTAACCATTGCCGCGATGAAGCGAACGGCTCGATGAGGTCGCCGGCGATGAGCCCGCGCGCAGATCCTCCTCTGCGCCAAAAAGTTGCGATCGGGACCGCCATGCGCGTATTTGGCCTTATGGAAACCAACAAGATCAAGACCGCATCCAGGTCCGAATCCAAACGGTCGACGAACCGGAAGTCAGCGACTAGCACAGCACTAACTGGCGCGACACCAAAGCGAGCAGCCACACCGGCCGCCGGCACGAGAAAGCGTACGAGAACTGTAGCCAAGGGATCGACCGCCAGGCCGACCGCAGCGCTCAGCCCACAACAGCGAGCCGAGCGCATTGCCAAAGCCGCCTACTTCCTCGCCGAACAACGCGCCTTCGCCCCAAATCACGAGCTCGACGACTGGCTTGCCGCTGAGCGAAGCCTCTAGGGGCAATCGGCGTTTCAGAGGGGCATTTTAGCCTCTAGGCAAGCCGAGCTGGCGTTCCGAAGCAGCTCTCAACCCTCCAAAAGGCCGGCGAGCTGATAGGTGTTTTGGACCTCTGCTTGAAACGCCTCTGGATCGAGCGCTCCCCATCGCGAGGCCGGGCAATCCCTCAGCTAGACGAGCCAGGAAACCTCGGCCGCTCCGTCAGGTCCCATTCACTGGTCGTAGCCCGGCATGTCTCGCTCGAGCTTCCGGAGAAGGCCTGGCCACGCGAGCATGCCGCCGAGCCCGTGGGTGACCTGTTCATTCATCTGCTTGGCGCCCGCAAGGATTTGATCGGGAATTGGGACGAGCTCCCTGTGACCCGCGAGTGCGCGAACTTGGACCATGCAGGCCGCTTCGAAGATGTACATCGCGAGAAAAGCATCGGCGACCGACGAGGCAACCGTCAGCAATCCATGATTTCGCAGCATCAGAAAGATCCCGTCGCCGAGGTCGGCGGCCAGCCGCGGCGGCTCGTCGTCGTTGAGCGCGACGCCGGCTCAGGTTATCGAGCTTGTAGGCGACAATCGCAAGAGGCGGGTGAAAACGCCCGGTACTGCTCCGTTCCTCCCCGCGCAGCGCATGAGCGCCGCGGTTTGCTCGGGCGCCTCGCGAAGCTAGGATTTGCACTGATGAGTGTCGCCACGCTGCGTCGGATTGCCGGAGCCGCGCTCGCCATGATGGCGATTGCGTGCGCCTCCGAGTCGCCTTCGGAGCGCTCCAACGATGCACTGGCGACTGCCCTGACCCCGAAGCAAGCGCCGGAGTACTATGTCGAGCAGGCCCACAAGTACTTCGACACACTCGACACCAGCGCGGACCCGAGCAGTGTTCCGACTTACTCGACCCTCGTTGCGCGATGGGAGCTGCCTCCTTGGCTTTGGCTCACCGGGTATGGCCGCGACAACATGATCGAGACCACGAAGGCAGCGGTGGCCATGGACCCGTCGACGGTCCCTGCGCGAGATTGCCGGGCGTTTTCTGTCCAGCCCTTCGCGCGCTGCTACGTTTCCTTCGAGTACGATGCGGGCTCCTGCCCGATCTATGAAGAGTTTGTGTTCAATGATCAGGGTGAGATGACGTTCATCGAAGCATGGTCGGACCAGCCGGGCTTGCTGCCCACCTCGGACCCGGGCGATCGCTGGGCCGAGGGCCCCGACGTGAAGCGCTTGTCGACGAAGATTCCCGGTCTGGGCAACGCCACGGGGCTCATCGATCTGAGCTCGGACGCGATGCAGCGAGCCGCGAGCGCGGACCCGGAGGTCGCGGATTTCGTTCGTCGAGCCGAGGATTTTTGGCCGACTTGGCTGCAAGCCCTCGACGACGCAGGGCCGGACTATTTCGCCCGCGGATGCGGCTGGCTCGATTAGTTCACGGCCCTTCGTGCGCCCACCGGCCCGGAAAGACAGCCAGCACACACAAATCACACATAAGGGTGAATTTTTGGGTTTTGCTGCTATTCTGTTCCATCGCCAGCCTGGAGTTTGCAGCCATGGGACATCGGACGCTTTTTCTAGTCGTGACGCTTTCAGCATTCGTGATCGCAGGGTGCGAGGGCAGCATCGGGCGGTCCGAGGGGGGCCGCGACAACGACCCATCCAATCCCGGCAATCCGGACTTCCCGGTCGACACGTCGCGACCGGCGCTCTCGAGCTGCGATTCCTTCGAACCTGCAGCGCCCTTCGTTTACGCCGCAAAGGTCAAAACTCTTCTGACTGGGCTCGGCCTGACGAGCGTAGAGCTCGACGCGCTGACTGCGAATCCCGACGTATTGCGCACGCAGATCGAAGGCTGGTTCGACATGCCGCAGGCCGACGAGAAGTTGCGCCGATTCTTCCAAACGGCGTTCCAGCAGGACGGCTATGAGGAACAGGCACTGGTCGACCTCTGGGGGTACAACAACTTCCAGATGGGGCGACTGGGCGACGGGACCTCGGTCGACGACACCTTCATTCGAACGTTCGAGGAAAGCTTTGCGCGGAGCGTCCTCGATATCGTGCGTGCCGACCGACCGTTCACCGACGTGCTGACGACCCGCACGGTCTACCTCACCACCGCGCAGATGGTGGGCCTCGCGCTGAGCGACGACCGCGAAATCGACGACGACGAGGATCGTAGCTACAACCGTTCGCGCGGGATGATCGAGCAGCTGGTGTACACCACCGAGGCTGTGCCGCTCTCGCAGACCTTGAACCCGGACTCTCCCAACTGGATGCGATTCACCATCGCGGCCGAAGGCCTCCCAGCAGGATGTGGCGGGGAGGCGGTCAAGACCAACGGCGACTTGGTAAGGGCCGCGTTTGCGGCTCTGTTCGGCTACTACACCGACAACGACGAGTGCATGCAGGGCAACTACCGTACTGTGCCGCTCATCGGTGAGGATGCGTTCTTCGACTGGCGCCCGGTGACGTTTCGGACCCCAGGCTCTGGCGAGGAGCCGACGATGTTCTGGGAGGTCGATGCGGTGCGCGGTTCAAACGAGCTGGTGCTTCGCGTGCCGCGCGTTGGCTTCATGACCACCCCCGCGTTCTTCGCAACCTGGCCGACCAACGATGCGAACCAGGCACGGGTCACCACCAATCAGATGCTGATCGTGGCGCTTGGCAAGAGCTTCGACAGTGAAACGACCCTCATTCCGGCCTTCGACGACGCGCTCGACGATTCGCATGCCGATCCCACGACGGCATGTTGGGGTTGCCACGTGAACCTCGACCCCATGCGGCAATACTTCCGCAACTCGTTCACATATTTCTATCACGCGCAGCAGGACACCTCGGTGCAGGCACTGCGGCCGTCGTTTGCGTTTCAGGGCGTCTCCGTCGAGGGCGCGCCCGGCGACGGGATCAACGAGCTTGCCGGCACGCTATCTGGTCACCCTCGCTTCGCGCCGACTTGGGTGCAAAAGGCCTGTTACTTTGCGACCAGCTCCGCCTGTCCGGAAGGCTCCACGGAGTTCCAGAACATCGTCGCTGCGTTCGAGCAGAGTGGGATGAGCTTTCGGTCGATGCTCGTCGAGCTCTTCTCGTCGCCGTTGATCTCGGCTCGAAGCTGTGTCGAGGCGGCCGGCGGCGACATTCCGTCGGTTTCGCGCGCGCGGCATTTCTGTAGCACCGTGTCCAACCGACTCGGCATCTCGGACGCCTGTGGCACCGAAACGTACTATCAGTCCGAGCGACGGGGCGCGCGCGGCGTGACTCGACAGCTAGCCGAAGTCGTCCCGGACGACGGCTATGGCCGCGGCGGCGAGATTCCAGTCGTCATCGCGGACCCGAACCTCTTCATCCGTGCCGCGGGCGAGGCGATGTGCGAGCGCTTCGGCGAATTGGTCGTCAGCAACGACGGAACCTTTCCGCCGAGCGACCCCGACGGTGCCATCCGAGCCTTCGTCGTCGATCTTGCAGGCTTGCCCGAGTCGGACCCGCGCCACGCCGACGCGCTCGACATCCTGACCAGACACTACCAACAGGCGGAGGCTGAAACGAACGCCACCAACGCGCTCCGCTCGACATTCATCGTCGCCTGCACTTCTCCGAGCGTGCTGGGCATGGGCCTTTGAGGAAACGAACATGAAGCTCCACCGACGCAAGATGCTCTACACGGCGCTGTTCGGCGCCGGCGGGCTTGGTCTCAAGTCCCTCGCCACCGGGATTCCGATGTCGATTCTCGCAAGGCCGCTCGCCGCCCGAGCGCAGGACGCAAGCGCGGCGCGCATTCTGATCCTCTCGACGTCTTCTGCGGGTGACCCGATCAATGCGAACGTCCCAGGCACCTACGAAGACCCAGCCGTCGAGCATTCGAACGACCCTTTGATGGCGCCCATGGCCATGACGATCGGCGGACAGCAGCTGACGGCCGCGAAACCCTGGGCCGAGCTTCCCGCGAGCATCCTTCAAAAGATGGTGTTCTTCCATCACGGCACCTACACCAATTCCCATCCAAACCACCCGAAGGTGATGCGCCTGATGGGGAGCGTCGAGCGCAACGAGATGCTGGTGAGCGTCTATTCCGATGCGCTCACCCCGGCGCTCGACACGGTTCAGCGTGAGCCGATCAGCGTGGGGGCGCGCGGCGGCAACGAGATCCTCACTTTCAAGGGTCGGTCCCTGGCCAATGTCTCCCCGATTGCTCTCAAGACCTCGCTTGCCCAAGAGGACAACGCGCTCGGGGATTTGCGTCCGCTCCGCGATCAAGCCGTCGACGAGATGTACGCTCTTTATCAGCAGCACGGCACCGAGAACCAGCGCCGCATGCTCGATCGCTTCGTCGTGACCCGTGACGAAGCGCGCTCGCTTTCACTCGAGTTGGTGGGTCGACTGGCCACCATCGACGGCAATAACGAGGCTGATCAGGTGCTCGCAGCGTCGGTCCTCGCGGCGATGAATGTCTCGCCCGTGATTACGCTGCGAATCGACTTCGGCGGTGACAACCACAGCGATCGCGAGTTCGTCAGAGAGACGGAAGAGACGGTCGAGGGCGTGGGTCACCTCCAGACGCTGGTCGAAACAGTCGACGGCATGCGCGCGGAAGGCGTGCTCCGCAACGATGCCGTCATCGGCACGCTGAACGTGTTTGGACGGGATCTCGCGCGAAAAGGACGGGCAGGGCGCGACCACAATGGGCGCCACCATTGCGCGGTGCTGATCGGCGAAGGACTCCGCGGCGGGGTCGTGGGCGGCATCGAGCCGACGGGCAAGGACTACCAAGCGCAGGCCATCGACTCGGGGACAGGGCGCGCGTCCGCGTCGGGCGACATCCCCCACGAGGAGACCTTCCAGTCGATGGCCAAGACCCTCGGCGTTGCGCTCGGTGTTCCGCGAACGCGACTCGACGAGGCCATCACCGGCGGTCAGGTGATCGAGAGCGCCCTCGCGGGCTGAATCGGAACTGCGCCAGCGGCCGACTAGAAAACGAAGCGGGAGGTGTGAGGATCCCAGCGAACCGCACGCGACTTCTCGTACGCCATTCGATCCTCGAGGCGGCGGAGCTTGCCTTTGCGGACCCCGAACATGATGCCGCTGACCAATACGCCCGCTATTCCAATGGAGAAGAGCGGCCAACCGACGCCCACCAGCGCTTTCCCAGCGGGCGTGCAACGAAGCTCCTCGGTCGGTCCCGACAGATAATTGACCACGACCACGTAGCACTGGCCAATCGAACCGGGAAACCCGAGCGCGGCGCCTACGACCGCAGTGGCCGACAAGCCGATGAGCGCGTTGCGTGAACGTCGCGAGCTTTCGTGAAGCTGACGCTGCCTGAATTCGTCGTAACTCGTCGAAGGTCGGGCAACGGACACCAACTGGCTCGAGCTGGCCGGGGCCACGGTGACGATCGGCTCGTCCGCACGAGCGCCCTTCTCGAAGGCTGCGATCGACATGGCCAGTGAAAGAATACCCATGGATAGCTGCCGCATGGCTGGCATTCTAACCAGATACGCGATTGCGACAACGTTGGTGCCGCCCCTCCGCCACGCGTGTTCGCATAATCCAGCTGAACTCGGCCTTGGCCGCCGCCTTGTGCGACTGCGACAAATCTTCGGCATCGTAGACCGCAGCGAGAGACTCGAGCCGTAACCGATACGCACCGCCGTCCTCCCAACTTCGCTCTTGCTCCCCGACGTGGCATGGGAGGCCGGCTGCATGACCGACTTCGCGAATGAGGAAGCCCTCTGTCGCTGCTGATTCCCGACCAGGCGCGTGGTCGTCAACGAGGCTAGAAGCAGCAGCCGTCGATCAATCGATCGCGAAGCAGTAGAAGCGGCCTGCGCCCTGCCGTTCGGCAAGGCCCTGCTCGGTGCAGCTCGCGGTGTCATGCGCGGAGTTCCACGACTGGATTTCCACTCCCTCGATCGTGAAGCCAGGCGGTGCGATGTCGCTATGACCGACCTGCGCGACGTCGTCTTGACTAGCTGAAGTCCAGTCGAGGCACGTGCGCCCCTCGGAGACCGTCCCCGCCATGGTGCTCCCCGTCACGATGTCGTGCTCAGCCAGCGGAACTAGCCCGCCGTTCTCGTCGATGACCAGACCATCGCCATCGGGATCTTCGGTCACGCCCCAAAGCAAACGCGGAATCTCGTTCTCGTGAAGCGCCTCGACATCTGCCGCCACCTCTTGGAGTCGTGCGTTGTACCAGGGTCCGGTTCCGATCCGATCCCGAGCGTCTTCGTTCGAGCTGCTCAGGTAGGCATGCCAGGTCTTGTCGCCCGCGCCGACTGCTGCGGCGAGGTTTTGACAGAGTGCGTCGGCGCCCACGAGACCGCCAACATTTCCTCCCAGAGACCCGGTCCCAACGCTCGTCACAAAGAACGACAAACTCGGTTCCGTCGTGCCCCCCGGAGTTGGGTTTTCATCCGCGCATCCAAAGACCCCAAGAATCGCCGGAACCAGAAAAACCCTCGGTCGCAACCCGAGTCGTCGCGTCGCCATTCGAAACTCTTCGGCTTTGGTCATCGGGGCCGAGGGTACCTATCGTGGTCGAGCGCGCAACATGGATGTGAGACGAGGATCAGCCGAACGCCGATTGCAGGACGTTGGACGGATGCGGCGGTCGCCGACTGCGCGGAGCTACTGTAGGTACAAGTGCGATGCTGATCGTTTGTGCCGCTGTCGCACCCTGTTTGCTCCGTCGCTACACTGTCGGAAGACGTTGGGGGTACCTGGGGGATGACGCAGTGAATAGACGCGCCGTGGTGGGGTTTGCGCGATGAAGGCGCCGCGAATTCCTGAAAACGAAGCCGAGCGTCTGAAGGCGCTCGAGAGCTACCGGGTGATGGACACGCCACCCGAGAGCTCATTCGACGATCTCACCACACTCGTGGCTCGAATCCTGGATGTCCCAATCGCGCTCGTTTCCTTGGTCGACGCCGACCGTCAGTGGTTCAAATCCCGGTACGGCCTCGAAGCACCGGAAACACCACGAGACATTTCGTTTTGTGGGCATGTAGTAGCCGAGCAAGAGCTTCTCGTGGTCCCCGATGCGTTCGCGGACAATCGCTTCCGCGACAACCCGTTGGTTACGGGGGACCCCAGAGTGCGCTTCTATGCCGGCGTCCCGCTGACGACGCCCGATGGTCATGTCTTGGGGACGCTCTGTGCGATCGACCACGAGGCGAGGCAGGTCAGCGCTCGTCAGCTCGACACGCTGAGTATCCTCGGTCGACAGGTTGCAGACCAGCTCGAGCTTCGGCGGCAACTTCGGCTCACCACAGACTACGAGCAACGCTTGAGGACCCTCTTTGAAACCGCCGTCGACGCAATCATCACGATTGACGAAGCCGGTGTCATCGATGGTGTGAACTCCGTGGTGAAGCGACTCCTTGGCTACGAGCCTTCCGAGCTCGTGGGCCAGCACGTCGGCGTATTGATGCCGACCCGGCATCGGGAAAGGCTCGAGCAGTATCTACAACACTATCCCGACGATCCAGGCGCCAAATTGATCGCGGCTACCCAGGAAGCCATAGCCGTTCGAAAGAATGGAACGGAGCTTCCCATCGAGATCTCGGTGAGCGAGATGCGACTCGGTGACCGGCGAATGTTCACCGGAATCGTTCGAGACATCGCCGAGCGCAAGCGAGTCGATCAACTGAAATCGGAGTTCGTCTCGACGGTGAGCCACGAGCTTCGAACGCCGCTCACGTCGATCCGAGGCGCCTTGGGTCTCGTGGCGGGAGGACGTGTTGGCAAAATCTCGAATGAAGCCCAGGAGATGGTCAACATCGCACTCAACAACAGTGGGAGGCTGGTCCGTCTCATCAACGACATCCTCGATGTCGAAAAGATCCAATCCGGCAAACTCGATTTTGAGATCCAGCGATTGGATCTGTCTGGGGTCATCAAGGACGCGATTGCAGCGAACGACGGCTATGCCTTGGAGCACGACTCCCGAATCGTTCTCGTTAGTGAACCTGAACCCGTTCTGGTCTACGCTGATTCGGATCGCCTGGCTCAGGTCTTTGCCAATCTCATTTCCAACGCCGTGAAGTTCTCGCCGGCAGGCGAAGCGGTCGACATTCGTACGCAAGTGACGGCGGATCGCGTCCGGGTCGACGTGCGGGATCGGGGCCCTGGTGTCCCTGAGAAGTTCCAGAACCGCTTGTTTCAACGCTTCGCCCAGGCGGATGCCTCAGATAGCCGACAAAACACGGGAACCGGCTTGGGTCTCAGCATCTCCAAGGCGATCGTTGAGCGCATGAGTGGCACGATCGGGTACCAGCCCGCGGAGGGCGGGGGGAGCCGCTTCTACTTCGAGCTTCCCATTGCGAACGCCATCGTTCGGGAAGCACCGGTCGGCGCGAGCCGAGTTCTGGTCTGTGAGGACGAGCCCGACATCGCGCTACTTCTCAGAAAAATTCTCGCTATCGAGGGCTACGTTGTCGATGTTGCCCCGGATATCGCCACGGCGACCACGTTGCTAGGCGAGAACGACTATGCCGCGGTGACACTCGACTTGAGGCTTGGTGAGGAGAATGGCCTCGACCTGCTCGAACGGATACGGCACAAGGCGGGCAGCATCCCGGTGGTCGTGGTGTCCGCTATTGCTGACGAGGTGAGTCGAGAGCTCAACGGCGGGGCCCTATCTGTGGTCGACTGGATCACCAAACCCATCGACGAGACGCGTTTGCTCGCATCGATTCAGAGTGCCACCCAGGCCCCGGGCAGAACACGACTTCTTTACGTCGAGGACGACGCCGACCTGTCCGAGATGGTGAGCGCCCTACTGTCGGACATCGGGCCCCTGACAAACGTGCGGACCCTTCGAGAAGCGAGGAAGCGCCTCGAGGAGGAGAGCTACGACCTCATTCTTCTCGACATGGGCTTGCCAGATGGCGATGGCACGGAGCTCTTGCCGTTCGTAGGGACCACACCTGTGATCGTCTTTTCCGCTCGGGAAGCGGAGTCAGCTACAGGCGAAAACATCGTCGCTGCACTCGTGAAGTCTCGCGTGACGGAGCAAACGCTGCGAGAAGCGATTCACCGAGTCCTTCCGGTCGCGTCCTAGTCGCTCAGGATTGTTCGAATCTCATCAGGAAGCGTCATCGGGTCAAAGGGCTTGTGAACGACGCCCGCCGCGCCAGCCTCGAGGTAACGCGCGACCTCATCGCGCTGTACCTTGGCAGTCATGAAGATGACCGGCGTGCTCTCGAGCTCTGGATCCATGCGGATTTGGCGGAGGACGGTCAGGCCATCCATCTCGGGCATCATCATATCCATCAAAATCAAGTCTGGATTGTGCGCTTTGGCGCTTTCCATCCCCTGGGCGCCGCTTTCCGCTAGCAGAACGTCCCAACCTCCCACGCTCTGCAAGCTGAGCTCGCCGATCCGCCGGATATCCGCTTCGTCGTCGACGATGAGAACCTTCATGCGCTGTGCTGCTTTCTAAAGCCGCTGCGGCCTTCCTCTGCGATCTGGTTGGACGGGCCTACGACACGGTTTCGGCCATCGCTCTTTGCCCGGTACAAACGCCGGTCCGCGCGGCGAATGAGGGCCAGTGCCGAAAGGCCGTCGTCAGGACGTGCCGCGACACCGGCCGACGCGGTCACCGAAAAGGTCGTACGGTCGCTCGCCTCGAAGCGCATTTCCGAGAACTCCCGCAGCACGCGGCCAAGCGCGCGTTCCAGCAGATCCGCTTTCTGTCCTGGCAAGACGACGAGGAACTCTTCGCCGCCCCAGCGACATCGAAGATCCTCGTTTCGGAATCGGTGACGTAGCAACCGGCCGAGCCCTGCGATGACGGTGTCCCCATAGGTATGGCCGAAGCCATCGTTGACCTGCTTGAAATGATCGATATCGATGATCGCCACGGCAAGCGGAGTGTCGTTCCGATGCGCCTCGGAGAGTCGTTGCTCCAACACCTCGAGAAATGGTCGCCGCAACATGAGCCCGGAGAGCGGGTCCCGCTCAGCGCGTTCTTGCAACAGACGCGCATGCATCAACTGGACGTCCACCCGAGCATTGAACTCTTCTTCCAGCACTGGCTTTGAAATGAAGTCATTGGCCCCCGCGCGAAACGCTTCGATCCGAGTCTCATCGTCGATGTGGGCGGTGATCATCAGGATTGGAAGCGTCTGCCATTGGACCGACATGCGAAGCGCCTTGCAGACGTCGACCCCGCTGGTGTTCGGGAGGTCGATATCGAGTAGCAAGAGATCTGGCCGAAAATCCTCGAGTGCTGCAGGCAGCTCGGCCGGAGTCGTAATCGCATGGGTGTCGATATCGTTGGCTTGGAGCAAGAGCTCGGCGTGATTCGCAAAGTCGCGGTCGTCTTCGAGCATGAGCACCCGGCCCCGGCGCGCCGATGCTTCGTCGGCGACCTGCTGGACGGCTAGCGAAAGAACTTCTTCGCGGATTGGTTTCTCAATGAACAGCGAGGCCCCTACTTGAGTCGCTGCAACGCGTGTCTCGAGGCTTTGGTCCGCAGAGATCAGGACGAGCGGGAGGCTCTCTTTCCCCGGCAGATCACGAAGATCCCGGCACAGGTCGAATCCGCTCGCGTCTTTCAAATGGACGTCGACAATCGCTGCGGCGAGCTTGATAGACGACGCCTTGTGCAAAGCCTCCGGCGCAGAGCTCGCGACGCACACGTCGAGCAGCTGCTTTCGCAGAAAGAGCGTAGCGGTCCGTCGCACGTCTGAATCGTCGTCCACGAAAAGAATGGTGCCCGCCGAGACCGAGTCCTGGGACTCGAGGCCGGGGCGCGCGGCCGATTCCTGGGGCTGCGCGGCCAAGCGGGCGTCCTCGAGGGCGCGGCTGACCTCGGTCCACAGATTGCGCCGAACACGCAGCGGCGATGACTGGTACTCCCCAAGAAGGTCTTCGATTTGACCAGCCAGGACGCCAACGAGCTTGAAGCCGTATGCGCCTGCTGTGCCACGCAAACGGTGGGCGCTGCTCGCCGCTTGTTTCGTGGTCTCAGGTCGTGTTCGGGCTTCGTCGATCAGTGCCTCCAGCTCTTCGAGCTTCCGAGGGAGTTCCAACGTGTACGCTTCCCGCAGTTGCGCCATGCGCGCTCGAAGGGTGTCCGGAGGATCAGCGGGAGCGGGACCGACCGTCGGTGGGATGCTCTCTGACGCTTTGGGCTGCAGGCGAAGCAATTCACTGATCGTTTCGGCAAACACGAGCGGGTCGATGGGTTTGTACGCCACCAGCGACACACTCAGCTCCTGGGTGAGGCGTTGGAACGTCTCGAGATCACGCCAGAAAGCAGACAGAAACACGATCAAGGTTTCGGCGTCGTGTTGCCGGAGGCTTTCTATCCACTCCACTCCCGGCAGATCGGGAAGCAGGCCATCGACGACAACCAGATCGGGGCTTTCGTGGAGCAGGAGGGCCGTTGCAGCCTGCGCAGACTCCGCTTCAAGCACCCGAAAACCGCGCGCGCTCAGCACGGCGCCGAGTAGCGCACGGAACTGAGCGTCATCATCTAGCAACAAGATGCATTGTTGCGTCATTACGGCTTCCCCCCGACCATATCGTGTACAGGGTAGCTATCATTCGAAGGCGTCACAAACACTGCTCGTCTGAGTAGCCGATAGGGCGGACCTCAACTGCAGCACGTCGTCTGTCTGTACACCGTCACTGGACGCAGATGATCGTAACGTCGTCCGAATTGTTGTTGTCGTTGCACTCGGTCGTGGTGCGACCGCGTTGGCCGTCGTCGTTGACGACCATCGTGATCTGGCCCTGAATGTCCACGTCGATGATGCAGGAGACGTCGAGGCAGCCGCCGACCGGGACCGGGCCCTCGGTAAACGAGCCGCACAAGAGGTTCTCATCCGCGGGGTCCCCGACGTAAAACGTCGCTGGCATGGAGGCGCCAACGGTTCGGGTTCCCCGGTTGCACACCGTCGCGGTCAGAAGGCGTTCTTCGCCGGAGGTTTGGCAGACGCTTTCGTCGATGTCCCCCGTGATGTCGGGCTGGGTGCCGGGCGCAGCCTCGCCCTGCACGTTCTGCCGGAAGTTGTTGAGGGCCGAGTCACTGAAATTCGCGACCCACTCCGAGGTCATTGGAATCGTCCCGTCGTCATTGACGTTGGTGACCGAATAGGTGTGCTGGTTCCACATGGGGCGCGAAGAGACCCAGCGATCGAGCGCGTCGCGGAGGACTCGGAGGCCCACTTGCCCAACGCCGGGCGGATGCTCAGCGCGGCAGGTGTCGCCGCTTCCTTGCGTTCCCGCGATCGGCATCTCGCAGGAGTAGCCTTCGCGGCACTCCGAGTCGTCGGTACAACGGCAGAAGCCTGCGTCGCACAGTCCGGAAAGGCAGTCGGCCGCGGCCTCACAGCGGTTGCCCCTGTGAATCGGGTCAATTGCCGGGCAGGTCCGATTGCAGTTCGCGTTCGAGCCGATGAGAATCTCGGTGTTGGAGTCCCCGTCGGGGTCAGCGATGACGGGGTTTTCGAACCAGGTGCAGGAGGTGCGGAATGCGGAGTACAAGACCTCCCCCGTCGAGCCCTCGTAGATGCGCGTGAAGCACTCGTCCCCGTACACAGCTTCTGCAGCGCCGTCTCCTTCGAAGTCGAAAATCGAAGAGCCGGTGCGATTGGAGGAAAGGTCTTGCGACGAGGTGGACCAGCGAATCTCCGTCGTTAGACACGATGGATCGGTCGTGCAATCGAGGTCGAAGAGGCGGTAGAAGTTCCCGCCTGCGGACGCGAACTCTGGGCGTCCATCGTCGTCAAAATCGCCGATCGTAGGCGGCCCGCCGCCCAGAATGCCCGAGCTTACGTTCAAAAGCACTTGGCCCGAGAGCCTCATCAAGCGCGCGTTCCCGTTGCCGGTCGAAACGATTTCGGCGATCCCATCGAAGCTGTTGGCATCGAACTCCGCCGGCGTTGCGCCGGGCGTGCCGAAGTCTGCGACCGCCCAGAACTGCGCGCTGTGCCCGAGCGGGTAGGCGAGGTCCCATTGATTGGTGTCTGCATTCCAGCGGTAGATGTCACTGGCCGTGATTTCGATCTCGCCATCTCCGTCGACATCCGCCACGGCGGGAACACTCATCGCGCCTGCCGCCGGCAACACCTGACCCGAGTTCAGTCGGCTGCCCGTCGGTCCGTCGTAGACTTCGCTTGCCGAGATCACCTCGGGGATGCCGTCGTCGTCCAAGTCGTGCAGGGCGAGCCCGTCCCAGCGCTGGCCGCTGATGTTGGTCTCGAGGGCCACCCAAAGGCCGGTGTACGTCTCGGCGGGCTCGTTCCAGGCGTATGCGATCACGCCGCCGAGCGCGCGATGCGTGACGATGTCTGGAAAGCCGTCGCCGTTGATGTCGCCGATCGCGGGAGGGGAGGCCGCGATGACCCGGTTTGCGGGGTCGTCGAGGTTCACAATTTGCTCGCAGGTCTGGCCGTTCAAGATTCGAATCACGCCGAAGAGAGCCGGGTCGGTGCCCTCGGCTGCCGGCGAGCCACCGTCGAGGCCGTTGTAGGTCACGATGACGATCTCTTTTGTGACACCCGAGTCGAAGGGAAGGTCCGCAACCAGGGGGGTTGTCAGCACCTGAACATGATCGGGGAAGGGATCGCCCGGTGGAGGCCCGGTCCATTCGCATTGAACGTCTGCTTGAAGGAGCTCTGTCTGGGCGACATCACCGCTGCCACCAGCGCCGCCCCCGGCGCCTGCGCCGCCGGCCGAAACCTCCAACGCCGGAGCGGGGACTAGAGCCCGACGAGCAAGCCCCCATCCATACCAAGCCGAAGCACAGCGACAGCGTGCAGCCGTACCAACGAAGTCTGTTATCCCGAATAACCTACAGAGTAGCCAGTGCCGCCGCGCTGCGCAGGATTAGTGCGAGACACCGTACAAAGGGAAGCCGGACTGCCTAGGGGGCTACGGGGGGCAGTCGCGGAAGGTCCATCCACAAACGCCTTCTTCGTTGCGCTCGCAGGGCCAGGGGCCGCCGATCGAGCCGTCCTCGCAGAGGATGTTGGGCGCCAACGGAGCCGGTCCGCACTCGGACTCCGAGCATTCATCGTTTTCATCCGGGCACTCCCGGATGACCCAGGCGCAGTCGTTCGCATCGTTGCGCTCGCAGGTCGGCCCACCGATCGAGCCATCCGGGCACTCGATGTTGGGCGCACCCGGCGCGGGACCGCAGTCTTCTTCGCTGCAAGGTTCGGGATCGGGCGGCGTCCCCGTTGGGCCGACGAAGTAACATCCAGCGAAGAGAAGGGATGCGGCGACCCAGAGCGGTGAGAGGAGGGGCCTCATGGGTGCAGTCTAGCACGCTTCGGTGGCGTTGTTCCAACGTGCTCGACGATGTTCAGCCAACGCCGCGCAATGGGAAATTGCGTGCGTGAGCGTTTGGCCAGGTTGCGCTCGGATGTTCTAGCTGCAGCTACGGACGCCCCGGCGGGGTCATCGCCCAGTCGGGGAGCACCCCCGGCTCGATTCCGAAGAGAGCCGTTCCCAACACGTAGAAGACAACCGTGATCACGACGGCGCCGATCACGTTCAGCGCCAGACCCACCCGCGCCATCTCCGGGATGGTGACGCGCTGGCTTCCGAACACGACGGCGTTCGGGGGGGTCGCCACCGGCATCATGAACGCGCACGAGGCCGACAGCGTGGCGGGCACCATCAAAAGGAGCGGGTGGATGCCGGTAGCCACCGCGATGGACGCGAGCACCGGGAGGACCATTTCCGTGGTCGCCGTGTTGGACGTGAGCTCCGTCAGGAACGTGAGGCCGAGGCACGTCGCAAAGATGATGATCAGCGGAGGCACACCGGCGAGCCCCGTGAACTGCTGGCCGATGAACGCAGCGAGCCCGGTGACTTGAAAGCCCTGCGCCAAGGCGAAGCCGCCGCCGAAGAGTAAAACGATGTTCCAGGGAAGCCGCCGGATCACGCCCGGCCCCATGATCGTCGCCGATTTGGAACCGGGCGAGCGAGTCGGAATCAGAAACATGATCGAGGCCATGCCGATCGCGACCGTGGCATCGTCGAAGAGCTCTCCGTAGGGCAGAAAGTCCGACCATCCGGGCACGGTGAGCGAGCCCAGCACCAGGGGTGCGCGGAACAACCAGAGCAAGGCCGTCGACACGAAGACCGCAAGGACGATTCGCTCCTCGTACGCCATCGACCCGAGCTTCTCGGCCTCTTCGTCGACGATCGACCGATCCACCGTCACTTCATCGGAGATCCGATAAAAGACCCGGGTGAGCAGCAGCCAGGCCACGATGAGAAGAAGGATCGAAATCGGAAGCGCCATGGCGAACCAGAGGCCGAAGCCGATGGGGGGCGCGTCTGGAAACGTGATTTGGAAGATTCGCTGCAGCGAGAGATTGGGCGGCGTCCCAACCAAGGTCGCGATGCCGCCGACGGAGCAGGAGTAGGCAATGGCCAGCATCACCGCGACCGAAAACGTGTGGGTGCTCTTTCGACCGAAATCCTCTTCCATTCGGACCACGATCGCCAGTCCGATGGGAATCATCATGATGGCTGTTGCCGTGTTCGAGATCCACATCGACAGGAACGCTCCGGCCAACATGAAGCCGAGGATGATGCGATTGGCGCCGCCTCCGACGGCGCGAATGATCCAGAGTGCGATCCGCCGATGGAGATTCCACTTCTCCATCGTGAGGGCGATCATGAATCCGCCCAGAAACAACACGATGGTGCTGTTGAAGTAGACGGGCGCGGTGTCGCCCGTGCGCGCGATCCCGAGCAGCGGGTACATAATCAGGGGTAAGAGCGCCGTGGCGAAAAGAGGGATGGCATCGGTGATCCACCAAGTGGCCATGAGGATCGCAACGGCCGCCATCCGCGTGACCTCGGGACGAGCCGGATCGAGATCGAAGATCAGTAAAAGCGCAAAAAGCGCCGGGCCAAGAACCAAGCCGACCCGCTGGCCCCTCGTCCGGATACCCCGCGTGGGGAGGGCGCTGTGATCCCGTTCCGGAGGCAGCAAGTCTCGCGACGGCGGTCCCATGCGTCGATTCCGTTTACGCCGCTTCTCTTGTCTTGCCAAGAGCCTCGAACCAGGCGACCGTTGCAGCAATGCGGTCGCTGCCCGTTTTGGTTCCGCTCATCCTGCTTGTTGCTTGCGCTCAACAAAGCGCCTCGGACGAGATCCAACCGACGCTCCGCCACTCGTTCGAGCCGATCATGGTCGATCGCGGCGAAGAGGTGAGTAACACCTGCCAGAGCTGGACGCTCAACAACGACGAACCGCTGTTCGTATCCAAGATACGGCAAACCAACGATGGCGCCTGGCACCATTCGAATTGGTTCTTCGTGCCCGAGGATACGTACCCGGGGCCGGACGGGACCTGGAGCTGTGATGAGCGCGGCTTCCACGACGTTACCGCGGGCCTCGAGGGCGGCGCCTTCTTCGCTCAGTCCACCCAAGCGCTCCAAGAGCTACAGGCCTTCCAGCAGGGCGCGGTCCTCGAGATACCGCCGCGTCACAAGATCGTCGGTGGCGTTCATTTAGTGAACATCTCGGCGAGCGCGCTCGAGACGGCGCTCAGCTTCGAGATCGAAACCGTTCCCGAAGACGAGGTCAAAGTCCGGCTCCGGCCGATCGCGTTTACCAATACCGCGCTCGACATCGACCCGCAGGCGGAGTCCCGGTACGGCATGACCTGCGATCTAGCGCCGCAATTCCAGAACGTGCTCGGCAGCGCCCCGGACTACAACATCTACTACGTCCTTGCGCACTATCACGAGTGGGGGAACTACTTCCGGCTCAGCTTCGTCGACGATTTGGGTGCGGACCGAACCATCTTCGAGCTCGAGGGCTCGATTGGTGAGCCACTTGGAATCACCCTCGACCCACCGATTCACTCCCAGGGTGCAGGACGCCTCCGAGTCGAATGCGGCTACATCAACGACACCGACCGACGACTCACTTACGGCCTGGCAGGCAAAGAGATGTGCGTGTTCCTGGCGTACAGCGACGCGGACTTGAAGATCGGTGCCACCTCCGGGGAAAACACGGCGATGGGGCCAAATGCCGACGGCGTGTTCATGAACGAGACGGCTTGCGGGCCCCTGGTTGCCGTTCGGGCCAAGTAGCGCTGAGCGAGACCGTTGAATAACTCCCCAGGACACCAGGACAGCTCCGCTAGGACTCGAGACCGAGTTCGTTGGCCGCTCTCACGAGCACGCTGCCCCAGAGCATGCACCGATCGTCGTCGGCGCGATTCGCCGGGGAGTTCGCGTCTGCGTCGCCGAAGCTTCGAAGCACGGTGATCGCATCGGGGGTGGCTGCGCGCTTCACGGCGGCGAAGAGTCGCTGCCGATAGGCATGGTCGGTGCCGTCCAAGATGTTCGAGAGGGTGAAGCCTTCAAAGCTAGCTGGTGGTTGGCTTTCGAGAAAGCTCGCTGCGTCGGCGTGCACCAGCTGGATGTCTTTGGCCTGCGGTGGTGGCGGCTCGGAAGAAAGCTCGCCGAGGAGCAGGGAACGCGCGTACGGGTTGCTTCGATTGGGGTGGCGCGCGAAACAGCGCTCCATCCGGCCGCGCATGACGGAGCCCAAGCGCTTTGGCAGGAAATCCAAGAAGCGTGGCGCGTAGACCGCGCGGAGTGCTGTGATGGAAAACAGGCCGTCGACCGCGGCACGGAAGCGCCAGGTGTTGAGCTCTCGCTCCCAGAACTGCATCTGCTGCGCCGGATCATCGAGCTCGACGAAGGCTCGTACACGCGACGGCCACCAGCCTGCCAGCGGACCGAAGAATCGCATGAAGTCCATGATGCGCTCGGCTCGGCCGCGAACACCGGGGTCGCCGTCGAAGCGCCGTTCGGCGTAGGCGAGTTGCACGGGATTGATGTCGACCGCAACCACCTCGTGCTGCGGAGCGAGCTTCATCGCGGTGCAACCGGCCGAGGCAATGCACAAGACCCGGCTCCCGGGCCGAAAGACTTCGAGCTCGATCGACGGGTCCTCATACATGCGACCGAAGAGCACCTGCCGAGGACCGACGCGCGCATCGAGGCGGCCCCGCTTCCAGATCGTCACCGCCTCGCTCGCGCTCATGGCCCCGCGCCTGCCGGAACGCTTGCGGCGACCCAGGCCAGGACGAGGAATGCGAAGTTCTTCACCAGCATGCCGCGCGGGTCGTGAATGAGGTGCCTCGACCAGATCCAGCCGTTGGCGTTGAGCGAAACGAGAAGCACCGTTTGCGTAAGCGCACAAAGAAAGGGAGCCGCGCCGCTCAAGACCCAGAGCCCGATGGCGACCTCGACAGCGCCCAAGGTCAGCAGAAAGGGCACACCGAATCGCGCCCCGAACCGTGGCACCGCCTTGACGACCTCGAACTCGCGCGGCTCGCCGCGGAGCAACTTGCACCAGAGGCCTTCGTAGAACCAGACCGCCGCGACCGCAGCGCGAATCAACCAATACGGTGGCATGAGCTCAGGCACGTCGGCACCTCACCCGGCTTCGACCTGGCGTCGCATCGAGGCCAAGAGGTAGCGGTGGAACAAGTGGCAGACCATCTTCTCGAGCGGCCGCCAAAACCAACGCGGCCATTTGTGACTGACGTAGCGCGTCTCGACGGCGAGTTCGGTTTGCCCGTCGGACAGGCTGCGCAAAGTGTACCGGCCGCCAGAAAGCCGCATGCCGCCCCCGACAGACAGCGCTTGCTCGGCGACTTCGAATTCGTAGAGGTCGCCCTGCTCGATACTCGTGATGCGCTTGAGGAGATGCCCGCCTTCGTAGAGGCACGTCGCCTCGTCGCCGACGGCGGATACCTTGCCCTCGGTGCCGATCGGGACGGGCAAGAACAGACGCAGATGCCAGGGTGGGCGCCCGCCTAGCTCCTCGTAGAAGACCAACCCCTCCCATACCTGCGCGGGGGGAGCGTCGAACACCATTCGCGTCACGACGGTCGCCCGCTGTGCGATCTCAGTACCGGGCTGGCCGAGATCCTCGATTGCGGCGGCCTTCATTTCCTCGGGCATTCCTTGGCTCCTTACGGGACTTCACTAGGGGCAACAAGCAGCGGCGGCACCCCCTGATGATCGACTCGATGGCGAGCCCAGGTCCTGCGTACTAAAACCGATGAATGGGCATGCTCGACCAACTGGACCTCGACGCCGTCAAGCGGCTTTACCGGGCCGATCTGCCTGTGCCTGTGGACGTACTCAACCTCATCCATTTCAAGGACGAGGAAGCGTACAAATGGTATGGCGTCATGGCGCTTCCGCTCTTGAAGCTGGTCGGAGCGCAGGTCGGCTGGATGGGTGCGCACGTCAAGTCGTTCCTCGGCGAGCCCCGGGCCGAAGAGGTTCTCGTCGTGCGCTACCCCAACCAGCGGCGCTTCTTCGCCTTGGCGCTCAATCCTTATTACATGCTGGTCGCAAACCCGCAGCGCATGAAGGCAGTCCGCAAGTTCGAGGCTTCGTTCACGCACTCGAGCGATTCGCTCGAGGCGTTGAGGGGCAGCAAGTGGGTTCTCGCCGTGCACTTCCACGAGGCGCCTGACGTGGTGGAGCGCATCGTGGAATCGGCCGGCGGCGAGCTCGTGTACCAGAGCCACGAAACGTCGCCCATCGTGATCAGCAAGCGCCCACATCCGGCCAACACCAATCCACTCGTCTTCAAGCGCACGGCTCTGTTTCGCTTCGAGGACCAGGAGAGCTGTGAAGGCGCCGTTCACGCTGGGGTGCTGAATCAGCTCCGGGGGGTTGGCGGCGACGTGTCGGCTCAGCTTTATCGACGCGTGCCGAGAAAGGACGCCCTCCCTGCCGCCCTCGCGAAACGGTTTCGCTAGCGCAACCCTACCGGC
>Ga0224508_10001188_pt1 | contig 23655 bp, 25 predicted proteins | sample SF_Jan12_sed_USG_4_FD_170157 | JGI IMG/M metagenome (GOLD analysis project Ga0224508, IMG submission 170157) | Sediment microbial communities from San Francisco Bay, California, United States - SF_Jan12_sed_USGS_21 | ecosystem: Environmental > Aquatic > Marine > Sediment | place: USA... | reverse complement strand
TTCTGGACGTCAAGCCCGTACCATTTGCCGTTGGCATCCATGTTGTAATATCCGGCTGACGGTTGACCAACCTGGCAACGCAAATGTCCGCGCTTTTTTACAATGTCCAGGGTTGATTCCGCCGCCATTGCGGTGGTGGTGCCAGCGAGCAGCAAGACAGCCGTCGCCGTGACCGATGTTAACAGGGTAGTGAACTTCATTGATGAATCTCCTCTTGATAATTTATAGTTATTGAATGTGAGTAATTATTATCGGGTTACAGCTGGAGAAATGAGTCACATCCGAGTCGGATCCTAGCCCAATCCGGCCATTTTACCTCTTCCCGCAAGGCACCTTAAGGTGCGGCGCAGTTCGGCGTCCAATGCCTATAACAGCGGTAGTAATGCAATAAATGCATCACTGCTATTTCAGAGCTGTAGTAAATGAACGGAATGATCAGCTGTTATTCGTGGCTAATACAGTTTAACAATACGCTGTTTAAGCCGCATCGTTGTGCAGCAATGCCTGCCAGAATTTTTCGGTCCCCGGCTCGGCATTGGGCTCGTATCGGTATATTTTGATATCCAGCGGAATTACATCGCTCTTTTCAGCTGCAAGCACCAGGCGTCCCGTTTCAAGATCGTCGGCGACAATCGACCCGGGGATCCAGGCCACGCCATAACCCTCGACCACCATAGCCCTTATAGCGGTGGCAATTGTGGATTCATATACGGGTACAAACTTGAGTTGGCCAAATCGATCTTCAAGCAGCTGCCTGATAGGCCAAAGATATGGTTTTGAATGGGTATGCAAATAGGGAATCGTGCTACCGGGCTTGCAGGATGGGAGCCAGTAAGTGGGACTGCCGTGTTTATCAGGGCTGACCACGGGAACCAGAGTTTCCGCCCCTAATCGAATAGAGCTAAATTTCTCGGTAAAATTTATGATCATTTTAGAGGGATCTTCATAACAGATAAAAAAATCAACGCGCCCATCTTCGAGGGCGGCCAGATATTCGCTAACACCTTTAAAATCCGTTCTGACACTGAGTGATGTTGACTCAACGAGTGGACGAAGCTTTTTCAACCAGGCTGGCACAAAGAATTGCGCCAGGGTACTAACTGTCGAAATACGAATTTTCCCTACGTCGGCATTGATTTGTGAGAATGTGTTGTCACGTGATTGATAAGCCAACAGAACAATTTCCAGCGCCACCGGCTTAAACACCTCACCTGCATTGGTTAACTTCACCGGCTGCACAGTCCGATCTATCAGTTCTGCCCCAAGCCAGTTTTCCAGCGTTTTAATGCGCCGACTGAATGCAGGTTGAGACACGCATCGGCGTTGTGACGATTTGCGAAAATTTCGCGTATCACAAAGAGAAATAAAATCTTCTAGCCACTTAAGTTCGATAGCCTTTACCCGCTTGGGAAAGTCAGGCTGTTACCGGGAAACCTGGGACTTGCGTAATGTTGCAAGAGTTGAAACTGCGTTGGTGCTCACGAGTGTACCAGAAATACGCTACTTAGGTCTCTGCGGGCTTCATGCCTGTAATGCTGACTGAACCCCGCACGCGTATCGAATTGCTTTCCCGGCGCCCGGTAGCGAGGCATTCCTGATGATCAAGGCCAGCTCTATAGCGTGCTCGGCGACTATTTTCGACATCATGAAGTACATCCCTGAAGTCTACACCCGAAATCAGGTAGAAATACCCGCGCCGATATTCGGTCCAGGTCTAAAGAATTTGGTCACCAGGAGGTGTAGATCAAACATTTGGCTGACTTGAACTTTGCACTACCAGCCAATCAGGTGCAGTATGCTGAATTCAATCAACGGTCAAAGAGCAGCGCTATGCGATTCATCACCCGCAGAGGTGGGGAATCATTTTATATTGGTAACAATATTAAAGTCACGGTCATCTCTATCAGGGGCAACAAAGTCGAGCTTGGTATAGGAACGATTGATGAGTCCAAATCGTCTCGCTCGTGGAGATCTAAAAACGTCACTCCGAAATACCGGGAATCATTTCAAGTCGCTGACAATGTCAGGATCAAGGTCGTCTCTGCTCGAGACAACCTGGTCCGGCTAGAAATTGATGCGCCAGACGAATCCAAAGAGCATCGCAACGAGACTCATGAAAGGATTCGGAAACTGACTAGTAAAGAGGTAGAAAATCAATAAGTAGCCGTAGCATGTTAATACTCACTCGCAAACTCGGCGAATCAATTCAAATCGGTAACAATTTTAAAATCATTGCCCTCGATGGCAAGCACAACCAGGTTAGAACAGGGATAGCTGCGCCTGATGATATCGGGATTTGGCGAGATGAAATTTATGAGAAGACTCAGGTTAATGAAGAGCCGTTGTAGATCGAAAAAACAAAAAGTGTTACCTGTGCGTACGGTTCTGACCCAAGAAAAATGGAAGAGTGATTGCTGCCCAGGGGCAGAATCGAACAAACCCAGTAAGCCGTTGATTTAATATTATAATTCAAATTTTTTTAATCAATTATTACAAAACTTATACCAACAAATTTTAAATCGAAATTAAAAGCCGCATGCGAATCAGGTAAATTTCAATCCATATATCCAATGACGGACTCTCTCCGCCAGACATTAATCGGCGCCGAACTGGCGTCGCATCGAGCGTCGATAATTGTATTGCGAAAAGTGTTGGCCGTGGTACTGGTAATGGCAGGTGGTAAGATGGCGTATACGGCTTTGCTCGCGGTTTAAATCCATTTTCTCGGAAAGGAATTTAAACCAGCTTCCCCAATAAATTCGACAGCCGTTTGGCTTCGGTCTCGCTGATTCGTTCAGTCAATGCCCGGTTCAACGCATCGGCATACACCGACCACATCGATTTTCTTAAAGCCAGGCCTTGTCTGGTGATAACCATAACCTGACCACGACCATCTTCTTCGCTGCGCCGACGTTTAAGATAGCCTGCCTTTTCTAGCCGGGTCAACAATCGGGAGAGGCCGTACTGCGGCATTAGAATGCGTTCACCTAGTTCGTACGGGCGCATACCATCTGCTTCGCCGCGTTCCAGTTCCCAAAGTACGTCGTACCAGGACAGCGGTGGGAAGCCGTTGTTTTTAAAAGCCTGTTCAACGGTTTCCAGGCAGGATTGCTGCGCATGGAGCAGGTTGATCCAGGCGTCAGTGATGTTATCTGAGGGTTCGTTTTTCATGGACTCAGTTTAAATCATATTAATGCATTTGCATATAGATTGCAATATACATGCAAATGCATTAATATCTACATGCACTTACATAAACAATGGAGTTAATTATGAAGCAGATCAATTTAAACGATGTGGCCGTATTCTTGCTGCGCATTTCCCTCGGTATTGTGTTGATCGCGCATAGCCTTTATCTGAAGATCTTCGTTTTCACGATGGACGGCACCACGGGTTTCTTTGTTTCACTGGGCCTGCCGGCATGGCTGGCTTACGTGGTACTGGCGATGGAGGCAGTAACCGGCATCATGCTGATACTGGGTATCCAGGCGCGTTGGGCGGCGATTGTCATAGTACCGGTATTATTGGGTGCGACCTGGGCTCATCTGGGCAATGGCTGGATGTTCGCCTATGAAGGCGGTGGCTGGGAATACCCGCTGTATTTATCATTACTCGCGGTGGTGCAGTTTTTGTTGGGAGACGGTGCATTCGCGATGGTGAAATCCAAAGCACTCGCCACGTCGGCCTGATCGAAGATTGGTGAGTGGGATGAAGCCGATTGGTACTGACAAGTTATCTGCCGTTTAGCGGTAATTGCAGAATGGAAAAGTCAAATCAATTCAAACGATATCGTTTTCCTGCTGAAGTTATTCAATACGCAGTGTGGCTCTACTACAGATTCAATCTTAGCCATCGTGATATTGAAGATTTATTAGGGCAATTCGGGGGACAGTATACCAAATATATATTCAGTTACCGGAAAGGCACATGGAAGGTTGTGGAACCAGAAAAGGGTGCCCAGGGGTGGAATCGGACCGGCCGGCGTCCCGGGGATTCGCACTCGGCACCGACACGCGGATTTTCAGTCGAGCTTGTATTTTTTAGCTTAATAAAATCAGTTGCTTACGCGCTCCCCGTTTCCATTTGTGCCAGTAAACGCCCGTTATTGGGGCACAAAACTGGCACACACGTGATCTTGTCAGTGTCAAATCAATACGCAAACAGCCTCGACAAGTACCACGAATAGACCTGAGCATGACAATCAATCCAGCACCCGGCATGGGGCCACCCGCTTTATCCCTAAACTTACCAGACAACAACAAAACCGATAACATGTGTGCAGCGTGTTTATAACGGAGAATTAAAAAATGGGGAGCAATCCCAGCCTGGCGCGTATTTTTTGCATCGGCCAGAATTATATTGCACACATCGAGGAACTCTCCAACCCCATGCCGCAGAAGCCGGTGATATTCATGCGCCCGCCGTCCTGCCTGGTGGCGCCGGGGCAAGCGGTACATTTTCCGCGGCACGGCAAGGAATTGCACTACGAGGTTGAAGTGGTGGTTCGCATCGGCAAGCAAGGGCGCGACATCGACGAGCGCGACGCGTTATCGCATATCGACGCGCTCACGCTGGGGGCGGACCTGACCCTGCGCGACCTGCAGATTGAAGCGAAAAAAAATGGTCTGCCCTGGGACCAGGCCAAGGCGTTTGAACAAAGCGCGCCACTGGGCAATTTCATCGCCTACGAGCGCTCATCGATCGATCTCCAAAACCTGAACTTTCGTTGCCTTATTAACGGCGAACTGCGTCAGGACGGCAACACAAACGACATGCTGTTCGGCTTCGAGCGGCTCATCGCCGAGGTCAGTTCGATCTGGACGCTGCGCCCGGGGGATATGATTTACACCGGTACGCCAAGCGGCGTCGGGCCGTTGCAAATCGGTGACGTCATCGAAGTCGAGAACGATCGGATCGGGACTTTCAGCTGGACAATCATCGAGTAAGACATCTCAACGTTTAGCATCGGTGCGCGCGCTAAGCGAACGCATTACCTGCCCCTGAAAACTTGCGCAACTGCTCCGGCTCAGGCAGGATTGTCGCTCTTGGTATACAAAATACCAAGAGCGACAACAATAAATCACGGGGAGACCATTGATGCCGACATCAGCCGGGCGCCATTTCCTTCAAATCCCCGGGCCGACCAATGTGCCCGACCGCGTTCTGCGCGCAATGGACATGCCCACGATGGATCATCGCGGCCCTGATTTCGCCGAGCTCACGTTCGAAATTATGCAGGGCCTGAAACAGGTATTTAAAACCGCGGGCGACGTGATCATTTACCCCGCATCGGGTACCGGCGCCTGGGAAGCCGCCCTGGTCAACACGCTTTCGCCCGGGGACAGGGTGCTGATGTTCGAAACCGGCCATTTCGCCACGCTGTGGAAAGGCATCGCCGCCGAACTGGGTCTGGATGTCGAGTTTGTCGAGGGCGACTGGCGCCATGGCGTCGATCCAGAAGTGGTCGAGGCGAATTTGTCCGCCGACAAGAATCACGACATCAAGGCCGTAATGGTCGTGCACAACGAGACTTCCACCGGCGTCACCAGCCGTATCGGCGATATCAGGCAAGCCATCGATAATAGCCAGCATCCGGCGCTGTTCATGGTCGACGTCATCTCTTCGCTGGGTTCGATCGATTATCGCCACGACGATTGGGGCGTCGACGTCACGGTCGCGGGTTCGCAAAAAGGATTGATGTTACCGCCCGGCCTCAGTTTCAACGCGGTCAGCGCGAAAGCGCTGGCAGCCTCGGAAACCGCGGGACTCGCCGCTTCTTACTGGCGCTGGCAACCAATGATTGCGGCCAACAAATCCGGCTATTTCCCCTATACCCCGGCGACCAACCTGCTTTACGCGTTGCGCGAATCGCTGCAAATGCTGCTGCAGGAAGGGCTCGATAACGTGTTCGCACGCCACCAGCGCCACGCCGAGGCGACGCGGCGCGCGGTACGCGCCTGGGGCCTCGAGATCCTGTGCCTGAATCCCGACGAATACAGCGCCGCGTTGACCGCAGTGCTGGTGCCCGAGGGACACGATGCCGACTATTTGCGTGAAGTGATCCTGCAGCGATTCGATATGTCACTCGGTACAGGCCTGGCGAAGGTCCAGGGGCGGGTATTTCGAATCGGTCATCTCGGTGACTTCAATGACCTGATGCTGGCCGGCACCCTGGCCGGGGTCGAGATGGGCCTCGAGGTGGCCGGTATACCTTTTAACAAGGGCGGCATTAGCGCAGCGCTGGATTACCTGGCGGCGGAAGCCTGAGCCGTCGGGCAGATTTCAACCGGGCCAGGGGCATTAGGCTCATTGATAGCTGGCCCGAATATGAAAACAAGGGAGTAACATCAGGAAATAAAAGAGCACAATCAGAAAATCTATTACAAACGACACTTTAAAAACAGGAAGGAGGAAAGTATGAGATTTTTAAAAATTATCAGTCCGGTAGTTGTTTTAAGCATCATTTTTGCAATCCCTGCATTCGCCGCCGAGCTCGAACTCAAGTTCGGTCACGTTGGCAAGCCGGGATCCCTGTTCGAAGCTTCAGTTAACGAATTCGCCAAACGCGCCAATGCAAAACTCGGCGGTAAGGCGAAAGTCGTCGCCTTCGGTTCGAGCCAGCTCGGCAAGGACAAGGAACTCCTGAAGAAACTCAAGCTCGGCACGGTTAACTTCGCGCTGCCATCCTCGGTCATGGCCTCGGTCGCCGATGAGGCGGGACTCTTCGATATGCCGTACCTGGTCAAGGACCGTGCGCATATGGCCAGTATCGAAAAGGAAATCGTTTGGCCGACGCTGGTACCGATCCTCGAAAAGAAGGGCTACAAGGTGATCGCGATCTGGGAGAACGGTTTCCGTAATATCACCAATAACAAACGCCCCATCAACGTACCGGCCGACCTACAGGACCTGAAACTGAGAACTCCGAAATCGGTCTGGCGCGTGAAAATGTTCAAGGCTTATGGCGCCAACCCGGCACCCCTGTCTTTTTCCGAGGTATTCGTCGCGCTGCAAACCGGCACCTTCGACGGCCAGGAGAATCCGCTGGCGCAGATTGCCAGCGGCAAGTTTCAGGAAGTACAGAAGTACCTCTCCATGACCGGGCACGTATACACCCCGGCCTACGTCACGGTCAGCACCAAGTACTGGGCGAAACTGCCCGAGGACGTGCGTCAGGTACTCGAAGCCACGGCAAAGGAAACCCAGGCATTTGTCTACGAGACCGCCGCGCAACTCGAAGTTGACTTGCTCGCCGAGCTCAAGGCAGGTGGCATCCAGGTGAACAATGCCGACAAGGCCGCCTTCGTCGAAGCAAGCAAGCCGATCTACGAAGAGTTCGGCAGCAGCGTACCCGGTGGCAAGGCGCTGATCGACAAGGCACTCGGCCTCGCGATGTAAGATAGACGAGCTGCCCCGCGCCGCGGGGCAGCCTCTTTCGATTGTTAAACTGGTTTTATTCGACAGGTCCTGCATGACTAAACTCGATTCCGCGCGCACGCTATTCGAACGCCTGCTCGAGGCTATCACGGTATTGCTAATCGTCAGTCTTGCCGTTGTCGTCGTGCTCGGCGTGATTTACCGCTGGGCCGGAGATTCGCTTTCCTGGTATGACGAGATCGCCTCCGTGCAGCTCGCGTGGCTAACCTATTACGGTGCTTCGCTGGCGGCGCTGAAGCGCGCGCATATCGGCGTACCGGGGCTGATCGCGGTGGTGCCGCCGCTATTCCGCGTGCCGCTGGTGCTGTTGGCCGAGGCCGTGATCATCGGCTTTTTCCTGATCCTGGCCTGGTACGGCTACATCGTACTGATAGTTCTGGAAGGCGATACGCTGATCAGCCTGCCGTGGATCAGCACCCAGGTCACGCAGTCGGTGATACCCATAGGCGCGGCCCTGTTCGTCATCGCGGAAATCCTGAACCTGCCGCAGATATTGCGCGAAGCCAGCGGTCGCGCCGCGATGCTACATCATGAATGATCAACGGGTGTCAGCCTCATGATCATATTATTCATGTTCCTCGGGTTACTCGCGCTGGTGCTGATCAACGTACCGATCGCGGTAGCGCTAGCGGTCGTCGCGAGCGCGGCGATGGTTTTTGCGCACGGCCCAGACGTATTGCCGAACGTAGCGCTGGTCATGATGGACGGCGCAACCAATTTCCCGCTTATTGCGATCCCGCTGTTTATCCTCGCCGGCGCGATCATGAACTCAACCGGGATCTCGCGCCGCCTGATCGCATTTGCCTCCGCGATCTTCGGCTTCGTCAAGGGCGGCCTGGCAATGGTCAATATCGGCACCTCGCTATTCTTCGCCGAGATTTCCGGATCCGCGGTGGCCGACGTCGCCGCGCTCGGATCGATACTGATTCCATCGATGAAGAAGAAGGGTTACCCGGGCCCGTTTGCGGCGGCGGTGACCTCGTCGTCGGCGACGCTCGCGGTAATCATCCCGCCGTCGATCCCGATGATCCTTTACGCGGTGATGGCGCAAAGCTCGGTGGTGCAATTGTTTGTCGCCGGCATCGTCCCGGGCGTGATCGGCGGATTCCTGATGATGGTGGTCGCGCACCGTTTCGCGGTGCACTACAACTATCCGGTCGAGGAAGTGTTCAAGGTCAAACAGGTAGTGGCCACTTTCAAGGACGCGGCCCTCGCGTTCACGCTGCCGTTGATCATCCTCGGTGGCATCTTCGGCGGATTCGTCACCGCCACGGAGGGTGCAGGGCTCGCGGTGGTCGCGGCGATGGCCATAGGCGCCATCTACCGCGAACTCGACTGGCCACATCTGAAACAGGCAATGATCGACGGCGGCGTACAAACCGCCGTGGTGATGCTGCTGGTGGCGTCGTCGGTGCTGATCGGCGAGTACCTCACCGAGGCACAGGTGCCGCAGACGCTCGCGGACAGTATAGGCCGGATCACGCAGAACAAGTACTTCGTGCTCGCACTGTTAAACCTGTTTTTCCTCGTGGTCGGTTTGTTCCTGCACTCCGCGGCGGCGATCATCCTGGTGGTGCCCATCGTCATGCCGCTGGTGCACCAGGTCGGTATCGACCCGGTCCATTTCGGCATTATCGTGACCCTGAATCTCGGCATCGGCCAGCAAACTCCGCCGGTGGCAAGCGTACTGGTCACCGCCTGCTCGGTGGCAAGGGCCGATATCTGGCAAGTGAGCAAGGTTAATGTTTATTTTGTCGCGGTCCTGTTCACGATGCTGATGCTGGTCACCTATGTCCCGGCGGTGCCGATGGCGCTGGTCGAATATTTTTATCGATAATTTACAGGGAGATTCGATGCCATGAGCGAAGAGTTGATTGTTCTCGAACGCGAGCAGGACCTTGCCACGGTGATTTTAAATCGCCCGCATAAACTGAACGCGCTGATCAAACCGATGTGGCGGCAACTGGGTAAAGTCATGCGTAGCCTGTCCGATGACGATGATCTGCGCTGCATCGTAGTGCGTGGCGCCGGCGACAAGTCATTCGCGCCGGGCAACGATATTTCGGAGTTCAAGGATGCACGCTCGAACAGCACCGATGCGAAAGCCTATGGCGAAATCCATCACGAAGCGCTGGCCGCGATAGCCGAATGCCGACATCCCGTGGTAGCGCTAATCCAGGGCATTTGCGTGGGTGGCGGCCTCGAAATAGCGAGCCTCTGCGACCTGCGCATATGCGGTCGTTCGAGCCGTTTCGGTGTTCCGATCAACCGTCTCGGACTCTGTGTTGGTATTCGCGAAATGCAGGCCCTATATAGCCTCGTCGGTAAGGCGGTGACGATGGAAATCCTGCTCGAAGGACGCATATTCAACGCCGAGGAAGCAATGCAGAAAGGGCTGGTGACGCGCGTGGTCGATGACGAGGAAGTAGAACAGGAGGCCTATGCAAGCGCACGGCGCATTGCCGATGGTGCGCCGCTGGTTGCACGCTGGCATAAGCAGTTCATGCGTCGCCAGGCCGATCCCGCACCCCTTAGCGAGCAGGAGAAGGATGCAAGTTACCTGTGTTACGACACCGAGGATTTTCACATCGGCTATAACTCCTTTCTCGACAAAACCAGACCCGAATTCAAGGGCAAATAGACATGACGGCAACGGGCCCCCTGGCCGGTCTTAAAGTAATCGAACTCGCGCATATCATGGCGGGACCCGTATGCGGGCAGTTGCTCGCAGACATGGGCGCGGATGTCATCAAGGTCGAAAAGGTACCCGGCGGCGACGATACCCGACGCATGGTACCGCCGGAGATAGACGGCGAATCCGCCGCCTTCATGATCCTCAATCGCAACAAGCGCGGCACAGCGATCAACATGAAGTCCGAGGCCGGCAAGGCGGTATTACTAAAGATGCTGGGCAAGGCCGATGTCGTGATCGAAAACTTTCGCGTCGGCACCATGGAACGCCTCGGGCTCGGCTACGAAAGCCTGCATCAACTGAACCACGGCCTCATTTATTGTCAGATAACCGGGTTCGGCCGCAGCGGACCCTATGCCGACCGCGCCGGCTTCGATTTAATCGCCCAGGGCATGTCCGGGTTGATGAGCGTCACCGGCGAAGGCGAGGGCCACCCGCCGGTCAAGGCCGGGGTTCCGGTCGGAGACATCGGCGCCGGTATGCTGGCGGCGATGGGCATTCTAGCGGCCTACATCCACCGCCTCAAAACCGGGGAAGGTCAGCGCGTGGATACCTCACTGCTCGAAGCGAGCATCGTCAATACCGCCTGGGTATCCGCGATATTTCTCGCCACCGGGATCTCTCCCGGCGCGCTCGGATCGGCGCATCCACTGGCGGCGCCCTACCAGGCACTGCCAACACGCGATGGTTGGGTCAACGTCGGCGCAGCCAACCAGGCTAACTGGTTACGCCTGGTGGAAGTCATGGAACAGCCCGAACTCGCCGCCGATGCGCGCTTTGTCGACAACTCGGCACGCATGCAAAACCTGCCGGCACTGATTGAAATCCTCACGCGAAGCTTCAGGCAGCGCGATACCGCAGACTGGCTGACCCGCCTCCAGTCCGTGGGCGTGCCGGCAAGTCCGGTATTATCCATCGGTGACATGCTCAAGGACCCCCAGGTGCTGGCGCGGGAGATGGTAGTGGATGTCGAGCATAGCCGACTCGGGACAACCAAAGCACTGGGATCACCGGTCAAATTTTCCGCGACACCGACCAGTATCCGGCAGGGCGCTCCGCTGCTCGGTGAACATACGCGGGAAATTCTCAGCGAGTTCGGTTATGCCGATTCCGAGATCGATGCGCTGGTAGCGGCCGGGGATATTGTTGATTGAATCGTGGACAATTTAATGCTCAAAACTATAAATAAACCGGAAGAGAATAAATGATATTCCCGTCGTTCGATTATCACGTGCCGGGCTCGGTCGATGACGCCATCGCATTACCAAGCCAATATGGCGACGAAGCCCTGGATGAGATCGAGGAACGAGGCGGGGTAAATAATACTTAAACTTCAGCGACTGCAGCCAGATTTTCCAGATTAACTTGAAGTTAGCCGGGATTGACAGGATCAGGAAGATGGAATGGTGCCCAGGGGAGGAATCGGACCGGCCGGCGTCCCGGGGGTCCGCACTCGGCACCGACACGAGGATTTTCAGAAAGAACGTTGACTTATATTTCTATATTCTTCAACAACTTGTGGGGCGTCCGTTGCGGGACTTTGCACGACGAAGCATAACAATGCACAACTAATCCCCGCAAAAACTACGCACAAAATAAGTGGTGGCATCTGCCTGCTCGGATAATTCAGGCGGAGTTCGGTTAATTAGCGCTCTCTCGGTTCGTTTGGTTTGTCTCCAGAAGCTATCCAGATCTATCCGATTTACACTGCCCGACGGCTGAGTTCCCGACGAAATTCCGAACTTAAGATCTCAATCAAGCTACGCGTTGACGAATCGCTGGATAGCAAAGTCTTCGATAGGCAATTCGGTAGACTGGTGGTTGACGAGATCGGAAATGATGCTTCCGGTAATCGGGCCCAACTGGAATCCATGGGCCGAAAAACCGAACACATGATAAGCATCGGGGTAAGTCGAGCTTGCGCCGATCACCGGGATCTGATCGGGAGTGACACCCTCGATCCCGGCCCAGCAACGAACGATTCTGGCTTTTTCCATCAACGGAAATATATCGCGCGCCGTTCTTGCATTGACAGCCAGTTCGGTGATATCGACGTGCCCGTGTTGACGCGCCATATCGACATAACCCTGAAGCCCCCCGCCGATAAGTACGGTGCCGTTGCCAAACTGTTTGAAAGAAAGCGTTCGATTGGTAGCGCCGACCACCGGGGTACAGAAATGCGGCAGTCTTTCCGAGATCATCAGCATGAGCGCGGTCGGCCGCAACGGCACGGGCTCTCCAAGCAGCGCCGCGATCTGATTGCCCCACGCGCCGGCGCAGTTGATCAACAGCGGCGCTTCGCAAGTAAAATCGCGAGTCGTCACTTTCCAGGTCTGACCCGTTCTTTCTATACCTTCGACCGCCTGGCCATGAAAAAATCTCGCACCCGCGCGCACCGATGCTGCGTGAAAAGCGCGCACCGTTCTGAACGGTTTCGCGTGTCCATCCCCCCGGCAAAGGATAGCGCCGCAGCAGTGATCTGAAATTGCCGGAATCCGTTGTTTTAACTCGCTTTGGGTTATTATTTCTTCATGCTCGTAGCCTTTAAGAGAGAGGCTTTTGACGCGGTTTTCGAGCAGCTCGAACTCTGTCTCCGATTCGGCGACCTTTACCTGTCCGCTGGACTCGAATCCACAATCGTCATCGACCAGTTCCCGTATATTCCACCATAGTTTCATCGCGGCGACGGACAAGGGAACCTCGGAGAAATGCCGCCCCAGCCTTCTGACGCCCCCCGCGTTAACGCCCGAAGCATGCCTGCCCGGGTACGATTGTTCGAATACGACCGGCTCGATGCCGGACCTGGCCAGGTGCAGCGCAACCGAGCAACCATGGATTCCCGCGCCGATGACGATGGCATCCGCTTTCATGTTAAAAGCTCATTGAGGCTAGCTTACGCTTCCGATAACTGGCCCAGCGTGATCGGGCTCAGCGGAGGGCGGACGCGAAGGCAGCCGATCTCGGCCATCGGCTTGCCGAGTTGCTCCGCGATGATCAGGGACACGGTGCTGCCGCATTGTCCTCCCTGGCAGGGGCCCATGCCGCACCGGGTAAAAGATTTTACCTGGTTAGGGCCGGTGCAACCCAGCCGCACGGCTTGCCGAATTTCGCCTGCGGTTATCTCTTCGCAGCGGCATACCAGCGTGTCGTCACCGGGCACCAGGTAGCACGGCGAAGGCGTATAACAGCTATCCAGGAAGGGACGGATCGAAAGATGTCTTTTACTCGATTTCACGACCGGCCTGGAAAGAACCTCGAGTTTAGATTCGCTTATTTTTCCCAGTTGATGCGAGGCGTGCATACCCGCCAATCGCCCCTGCAGCGCCGACGCTTCGGCACCGGAGATTCGGCTGCCGTCGCCGACCACGTAGATGTCGGCATCGCTGCTACGCCCCCATTCATCATTCGTCACGGCCCAGTTTTTCTGCCCTGCGTCCCACTCGATTTCGCAGCCAGCGGCGAGCGGCAGCCTGATATTGGATATTACTCCCTGGTGTAATAACAAAGTGTCCGCCCGAAGTTCGCAGTCCGTGACTTTTTTAAAGCCCGTTTTGCCCGTATCGAATCTTACGGCTTCGAGCTTTTCCTCGCCGATGGCGCTCAAACCCTCGACGCCATGGTAAACCGGGATACCGGCTCGCCTGACGGCCAGCATCATTTTCACGCCTTTAAGCAGGTAATCGGTGGCAGGTAAAGCCTCGAACAATTTTCCGAGCGAACGGGAAATGGCGCCTCGTGGAGTCGTTTCGATCAGCGCATCGATTTTGACGCCGGCCTGCAGATACTGGTAGGCGAGCAACAATAGCAGGGGTCCCGATCCGGCCAGCACCAGCCTGCCATTGGGTACCATGCCCGCGGATTTCAGCAGAATCTGGCCGGCTCCCGCCGTCATCACGCCGGGTAACTGCCAGCCCTTGATCGGCATGGGGCGTTCCTGGGCCCCCGCTGCCAGCAGCAGCTTGTCCGCGTCGACAAAGAAACTTTTATCGTCGATCAGGACACCGACCCGGCGCTTCTCGTCGAGAAACCAGACCGTGGACCCGGGAAAGTAACTGCCGCCCGATTGTATGAACTGCTCGACCAGCGATCTCCCCTTGACGAAATCCTTGCCGAGAATCCGGTTCTGCCTGTTGGTCGCGCGATCCACGTTGCGATAAATCTGGCCGCCCGGTGCAGCCTGATTATCCAGCACGGCTACTCGAACGCCATGGCTTGCGGCCTCGCAGGCCGCGGCCATGCCGGCCGGGCCCGCGCCGATAATCAACAATTCGTAGCGATCGTCAATCATAAATCTTCATACTCCGCCGCGCCGAGCTGCCTTTCGACCGTCATGTCAGCGGCGACCGTGACCTGGCACGCGCGCTGGTTCGGCTGACCATTTATTTTCATCAAGCAATCGAAGCAAACCCCCATCATGCAATACGGTAGTCTGCCCGCTCCGCTAATCGGTGTCTCCCGAACGCTGCCTAATCCGCACAGAAGCGCGGCGGCGGCCACGGAGATATTGGCCGGAACTCTATGAGCAACGCCCTCGACAAGGATTTCGACGGCACCCTCGGCTGGCTCTTCGATCGTTTTAAACATGCAAGCGTTCCGTTCCAAATCGGCTGAGCAATGGGTCATCATTCTTACCGCTGATCCATTCGGCAACCGTGCCGGCATGGATGGCGGCAAGCGTTACACCGCTGTGGCAGGTAACCGCGTAGGCTCCGGGACATGTTTCGGACTGTTGGTAAATCGGGTTGCCGTCCGGCGTCATTATCCTCAACGCGCCCCAGGCCCGCACCAGCCTGACCCTGGCCAGAAACGGAAACATCAGGACCGCGCGCTGCACTATTTTCTGCAGAATCGCAGGATCGGTGCCGTCGTCGAGGCCGACCTTCTCGTGCGAATCACCGATCTGCACCGTCCCCTCGCCGGTCTGACGCACATGCAGTGTCGGCCAGTCCAGAAAAGGTTTGATCCGCTCGGTAATCATGAGCTGTCCGCGGTCGACGACGACCGGGATGTTCATGCCGACCATTTCACCGAGCCGCTGGTTTCCGAGCCCGGCGCAAAGGACGACCTTGCCGGCCGAACGGGTCGTGCCATTGCTGACGACCTGAAATTCGCCGTCCTTGCCGCTAATCTCCGATACGTTTTGATTGGGCACGTAAGTGACATCTTGCCGGTTTATGCCCTGATGAAGGGCATGCAACAGGCTCAACGGGTCTACATGCCCGTCCAGATGCGAGTAGCTGGCGCCGACGACGGCATTCGAAATTTGCGGCACCTTCTCCGCCAGCGCTGCATGATCGAGCATTTCATACTGGAACTCTCCATCGGTATGAAGCGTGTTTTGCTCCAGTATTCTCCTGCGCTCCTCCCACTCCGCCTCGTTGACACAAAAGTGCATTCCGCCGTTGCGCTGATAGCACAAGTCTGTCCCTGTTTCTTCCCCAAGCTGCCGGCTGAATTCGGGCCAAAGATTCGCCGCCTTTAGGCACCATTGCGCATAAGGCGGGTAATCCCAGCCTTTCCCCTGGACCCAGACCAGGCCGAAATTGCCCCGCGAGGCCCGAAAGGAGCGGTCACCGCCATCAAGTATTGCGACCTTCTGATTTTGCCGGCTCAGGCCATAGGCAACCGCCGATCCAACCAGGCCGCCACCGATCACGATGCAGTCATGGTCCATTGGTTACTTGCCAACCAGCAGTTTATCGAGGCCGAAAATTCGGTCCAGTATGATCATCATGACCATCGTGATGAAAATGATAACGGCGGATACCGATGCGATCAGCGGATCGATCGTTTCGGTAATATGTTGATACATTCTGACCGGCAGGGTCGTGCTGCTCGGCGACGCGATAAAGATCGTCATCGTCAATTCATCGAAGCTGGTGATGAAAGCCAGTACCCAGCCGCCGGTTACACCGGGCAGAATCAGCGGCACGGTGACGCGCCTGAAGGTAACCCACCTGGTCGCGCCCAGCGATCTCGCAGCAGCCTCAGCGGATCTGTCCATGCCGGTTACAGAGGCGAGCACCAGGCGCAATGCATACGGCATGATCAGAATGATATGGCAGGCGACGAGTCCAAGGTAGGTGCCGGCCCAGCCCAGCCTGGAGAGATAACTAAGGAAAGCAACGCCAAGCACGACGTGCGGCACCATCAGCGGCGACATGAAAAACGCCATGACCAGTCCACGGCCCGGAAATCTATAGCGCGCGGTGGCAATCGCCGCCGGTACCGCCAGCATCACCGCCAGCGTCGCGGAGCCGATTGCCAGGTAAATGCTGTACCAGAAAGCATCGATGAATTCCGGGTGGTCGAGTATCGCGACAAACCAGCGCAGCGAGAGTCCGTCCCGAGGCAGGGACAGGTAGCCCTTGTCGGTAAACGCGACCAGGCAGACCACCACGAGCGGCGCGAGAATAAACACCAGAAAAATCAAATTGAAGCCCATCGCCAGCGGGCCATTTTTATCGTATCGTCTCATCGCATCAATCCTCCCGACCTCAGTCGAATACCGCCGCATACTTGCGTTCGACGTAGCGGTTGTAGGACATGACGACCACCACGTTGGCAATTAGCAAGATTACCGCGATCGCGGCGCCGAGCGGCCAGTTCAAGGTGTTGAGATACTCGTCGTATGCCGTAGTCGCCACCACTTTCAGGCGGCGACCGCCGAGGATCGACGGCGTGGCGAAAGCACTGGCGGTCAACGCGAACACGATCAGCGATCCCGCCAGGACGCCCGGCATCACCTGCGGCAGGACGACACGGCGCAAGGTCGTGAAATGAGATGCCCCCAACGACAGGGCGGCGCTCTCCACCTGCGGATCGAGCTTCTGCAACGTGGTCCAGACCGACAGCACCATGAACGGCACTAGTACGTGCACCAGCGCCACGACAATACCGCCGGTGGTGAACATCATTTTCAACGGCGTCTCGATAATACCGACGCCCAGCAGCACTTCGTTGATCACGCCGTTATTGCCGATCAACAAAGCCCAGCCTAGAGTGCGAACGATGACGGAGATCAGCAGCGGGCCGAGAATGGCCAACAGGCACAAGGACCGCCAGGTTTTACTCATGCGGCTCAGGATATAGGCCTCGGGCGCGCCGATTATTATGCAGATAAGCGTCACCGCGATCGCGATGCCGTAGGTTCTTGCGAATATTTCGTGGAAGTAACTGTCCTTGACGACCTCCAGATAATTGTGCCAGCCATAATCCTCCTGGATGCCGCCGTAAAAATCGAAGCTGTTAAAACTGAGTATTAACGTCATTACCATCGGAACGACCAGCATCACGACGAATATCAGTAGCGCCGGACCGTTTAGCAGATAAGGGGGGAGCCAGGTCTTCATCGCAATTACCCCGCGCCTAGCAGCCGCACGGCGTCCGCCTGCCAGCTGATCCCGACCATTTCACCTTCACCGGCGACGAGATGCCCGGTGTTCTGCAAGGTCACGTTAAATGCCCCGAGATCCGAGTCCATCTGGTAAGCCCAGCTGGTCCCGAGGAAAATCCGCGTCCTGACCCTGGCATCGAAAAAACCGGAGCCCGGCTCGACGAGTCCGATTTTTTCGGGCCTGATCGCAACCGACAGTTCTGCGCCCGTTTGCGACTTGCCCTGGACCCTGACTTCGGTGCCGCTGCAATCCACCGACACCTCCTCGCCTTTTACAGCAATAACCTTGCCCGGAAAAAGATTGGTCGTCCCCAGGAAGTTGGAAGTGAACGAATCGCCCGGGTTTTCATATATTTCGAATGGCTCGCCCAGCTGAGCCATCCTGCCCATGTTCATGACCGCGATGCGGTCGCTCATCGCCATTGCTTCCGCCTGGTCATGCGTCACCAGTATGGTCGTAACCCCGACTGTATGCTGGATATTGCGCAGTTCGACCTGCATGCTTTCGCGGATTTTTGCGTCCAGGGCCGACAGGGGTTCGTCCAGCAGCAACAATTGCGGCTTGATGACGATGGCCCGGGCCAGCGCCACGCGTTGCCGCTGGCCGCCCGAGAGCGCCTTGGGATATCGATCGGCAAATTCGGCAAGGCGCACCAGCTCGAGCGTTTCCGTCACGCGCTGGTCGCGCTCCGGTTTATTGATCCCCCGCATTTCGAGACCGAAGCCCACGTTTTCGGTAACCGTCATGTGCGGGAACAGCGCGTAACTCTGGAACACGATGCCGATGTCCCGGGCATTGGGCGCCACGTGGGTCATATCACTGCCATCGATATGGATCGCGCCGGTGGTGGGCTCCTCGAATCCCGCGATCATCTGCAAAGTGGTAGTCTTGCCGCAACCGGACGGGCCCAGGAAAGAGACGAACTCGCCTTTTTCCACGCTGAGGTTGAAATCCTCTACCGCTGCAACCTGGCCATATCGTTTGGAGATATTCTGTAGCGTAAGAAAAGACATGCGTGGCTTCCCCCGATCATTACAGGATTAAAAAAAGGGGAGGAGTTGCCTCCCCGATAAGGATCGCTGAGGAGCTTATTCTACAGTGCGGTTCCAGCGCTTGGTCCAGGCTTCACGGTTCTTGTTGATGATCGAATAATCGACCGAGACCATTTTGCCGACTTTCTCAGGACCGAAAGGTACCGAAGCCTCGAGCTCCGGAGACAGCTTGGTGTTCTTGTTAACCGGACCGAAACCGGTGGCCTCGGCAAGCTTGGCCTGAACTTCGGGTGAAACCAGGTAACGAATGAAGCTTTGCGCCAGGTCCGGGACATCGCTATTGACCACGGGACAGGTAGCCGCCATCAATGCAACGGCTCCCTCTTTCGGATAAACGAATCCCGCCGGGTAACCGGTAGCAGCCAGCGCCTTGGCGCGGCTGCTGCCCCAGACGGCCAGGGCCACATCGCCACTCTGGAACATTTCCGATAATTTGCCGGAAGACGGCTCGTAGGTAAGCACATTGGGGCCGATGCGATCGATCATGGCATCGAATCCGGGATCGATATCGGCTTCACCGCCACCATTCATTTTTGCGCTCATGACCAGGGCCAGCAGTCCGTAACCGTTCGTAATCGGCGGTACGACGACCTTGCCCTTGTACTTGCTATCCTCGAGATCGCGCCAACTGGTCGGCGCGGGCCAACCGTTGGCCTCGAAAATCTTTTTGCTGTAGGTCAGGCCGGTGGCGATAAAACCGAAACCTATCGCGCGGCCATCGCCAAACTTCGCGTTATCGTAGACTTCGTTGATCGAGCCTGACTGTTCTATTTTGTCGCAAAATCCCAATGCCAGCGCCTGTTCCATCGGGCCGTCGTCGATAAATGCGACATCGATTTCCTGGTTGTTTTTCTGCGCTTGCAGCTTCGCCAGCGTGGTGGTGGAGTTGCCCGGGATGTAGACGACTTTGGCGTCATTGTCCTTTTCCCATTGAGGCAAGACCTTTTCCTTTAGCAGGGTTTCGGTCGAGCCGCCGTAACCGGCAAGGTAAAGGGTGCGCTCCGCCTGGGCCGAACCCGCGACGAGCACTGCCGATAAAACAGCCATCTTTAAAACGTGATACTTTTTCATTGTGTTGTCCCTCCAGGATTTATTTTGTGTATTTCTTGACTGGAGCAATATATCAACCCGATTACTTAAAAAATAATACTTTATTTTACGTAGTTGATAACCAAATGTTATGATTTAGGCGGTTTCCACGACGGCAAATCGCTGGAGGTCCTGCTGGATCATATCCACGAACTGGTCGGTCAGACGAGATTTCGGACGATTCTCGGGAAAGATGACGTAGAATTTACTAACAATGGATGGTTTGAAGGGCTTCGCGATAATCCCTCTGTGTGAATAATGTGCGGCAGTAACGGGATCGATGATGCCGATACCGGCACCCGCGACGACGAAATCCGCGACCGTGGCATTCAACTGGGTATCGATCCGGACTTTCCTCTTTACGCCCTTCTCCTCGAAATACCGGTCGAAATCGCTATAGGTCAGCTGCGAGTTACCGGCGCCGATGCAGGTTTCCCCATCCAGATCCGTCGCCTCTATTTGTTCTTTAGATGCCAGGGGATGCTCCCGTGGCAGGATGCAAACGAGATTAACCTTTAACAGCAATTCGGATTCGATTCCGTCGCTGAAATCGACGGATTCGCAAAATCCGATATCTGCTTGCTGTGCCGCCACCATTTCGCTGACTTTCTGCGAAGCCCTGATATTCAATGATAGCGATATGTCGGGTTTCCCGTCGGCAAATCGGCTGATAAATTCAGGCAGGTAGCTCAGCCCAAGGGCCGGCAAGGCTGCGATCGACAGACTGCCGCTGCGATAATCCCGAATTTCCCGGGCGGCCAGATTAATTTTGTTAAGCCCTGCGAAAGAACGTTCGACTTCTTCATAAAGGGCGTGGGCTTCAGGCGTTGGGTTCAGGCGTTTCTTGATCCTTTGAAACAGCGGAAATCCCGCTGAGCTTTCGAGATCTTTGATCAGCCTGGTCACGGCAGGCTGGGAAACGAACAGTAATTCCGAGGCCCGCGTAATCGAGCGAGTCATCATTACCGCGCGAAATGCTTCGAGCTGACGCAGGTTTATATTCCTCATGATTCAAAACTGTCATAACTAGGGCAGTCGATCAACCGATAAATCGGGTCAACAGCGATGGCCGAGGACCGCCATAACATAAATGAATATGTTTAGTTTCCTGCGCCAGACGTGACTTTAACGCAGGCAGGTGCTTGCTGCAGCGTCGAGATTATCAAATAGTGTCCAGGGGCGGAATCGAACCACCGACACGAGGATTTTCAGTCGGGCTTTAAATTTTATAGCTTAATAGAATCAGCTACTTATGCGCTTCCCATTTCCATTTTGTGCCAGTAAACGCCAGTTAATGGCAGTTAAATGGGCACAAAATTGGCACACCATCTGTATATCCGCACATACACTCTCCATGCGGAGAATAGCACCCTTAAACTCCGCAGATTATGCGAAGTTTAACCTTGTCATTGCGGAGATTATCGATCATAATATCCGCATATAGTGCGGAGTTTATTGAATGTACATTTGGGAACAAAAAGACTGGCCAAACCTTACTTGGGATGAAAGTAAGCTGGCGACATTGCTGGCGAAAGTTTCCAGAAAACAAGGCCACCTGCTCGGAAGGATGGAAGCCCTGGGCTTTGAACTCCAAAAGGAAGCGCATCTGAGCATTCTGACCGAAGATGTCGTAAAGTCGTCCGCTATCGAAGGCGAAAAATTAGATCCCAACCAGGTAAGATCATCAATCGCGCGACGGCTTGGTATGGATATTGGCGGTCTCATGCCGGTTGACCGCGATGTCGAAGGCATTGTTGAAATGATGCTGGATGCCACCGGCAATTACAGCAAAAAGCTAACCGAAAAACGTCTCTTTGACTGGCATGCCTCACTTTTTCCGACAGGGAGAAGTGGCATGAGCCATATCATTGTCGGCAATTGGCGCAATGATAACAGAGGTCCAATGCGTGTTGTTTCCGGAGCCATTGGCAAAGAGAAAATCCATTACGAAGCACCACCGGCAAAACGAATTCCAGCGGAAATGAAAGCATTCTTAAAGTGGTATGCCAAACCAGGGGATATTGATCCGTTAATTGTCTCAGGCCTCGCGCATTTGTGGTTTGTCACAATCCATCCGTTTGATGACGGCAATGGCCGAATCGCGCGAGCCATCGCCGATATGGCGCTTGCTCGAACGGAAAACTCAGATCAACGTTTCTATAGTATGTCGGCGCAAATTCGTCGTGATCGTAATGACTACTACACCATGCTGGAGAGAACCCAAAAAGGTGGCCTTGATATCACAGGCTGGGTGGAGTGGTTCCTAAACTGTTTAGATCGCGCCATTAAAGGCACACAAGGGATATTAGGCGCTGTTCTTAATAAGGCACAATTTTGGGATCGATTTGCAAAAGAGCCGCTGAACGAGCGCCAGGTTAAAATCCTAAACAAACTACTTGATGGTATTGAAGGAAAGCTCACCACGTCGAAGTGGGCAAAGATTGCAAAATGCTCGCAGGATACGGCCTACCGTGACATTTTGGACCTGGTTGACCGGGGCGCTATCCAAAAGGATCCCGGTGGCGGACGCAGTACGAGCTATTCGCTGATGAATTTTTGATCAACAGTCGAGATGGGAAAATATAGTAAGAGACAGGTCATTTCCTGTTGGCAAAATTATTCACTGGCTTTGTTCAAATGGAGATTGGTGCCAGGGGCGGAATCGAACCACCGACACGAGGATTTTCAGATCAGTGCCCTATTCTTTGGTAACTGACTGATTCAAAAACGCTTTTCTTCTTTTCAACTTCCAATAAACTTGGCTGTAAAGCGGCTATAAGCCCTTGATATCGCTCATTTTGCGCATTCGATTTTGGAAGTCGCAACTCCCATCACCGAGAGTGTTCTCTGGATATTAGAAATCCCGTACCCATAGTTGCGGTTTGTTTGAACTTTCCGCGGCAACTTAGAATTAGCAATTCGCCATGGACACCCTGGATTTCTGCCGCGATCGCGGACTTTATTTTCTCCTGGATAGTACTGAGCTGCCGATATTGTATTATAATGTACACAATAGAATACATCGAGAGAGACCATGAGCCAATCTACTACCATGACTATCCGCCTGGAACCCGAGCTGAAGTCCCGTCTGGATAAGCTGGCGGCGGCCACGCACCGCAGCAAGTCATTCCTCGCCTCTGAGGCCGTTCGGGAGTTTATAGAACTCAACGAGTGGCAAATTCAGGAAATTAAAGCCGCCGTTAAGGAAGCCGATGAGGGCGATTTTGCCAGCCCGGAAGAAGAAGCCGCTGTGTTAAACAAGTGGGGTGTCAATGCAGATTAAATGGCTGCGCAAGGCATTAAAAAATCTGGATGATGAAGCAGAGTATATCGCCCAGGAAGATCCCCAGGCGGCCCGCCTTGTGGTATACCGGGTTGTTCAAGCTGTGTCCTTATTGAGCGATAATCCGGCACTTGGCCATCCGGGACGAGTACCGGGCACCCATGAACTGGTGATACCCAAGACCCGTTATATTGTTCCCTATCGTGTCCGTCCTCGCCTCCAACGAATCGAGATCCTACGGGTCTTTCACACCTCACGTAAACCACCTGAACGTTGGTAATCATTTTTTAACAGCTTAAGGAACGGTACTGACAAGTTAAGTTCTATGGGCGATGAAATTCCTATCAATCGCAGTCAAGCAACCACCCTGCGCCACTCTTCGAACGCACTTACCCTAAGATTCCGATAGTGCTCAGACCTGACCAAGTGCCGCCCCAGATTGAATAGATTCTGGACAGCGGCAAAGGCGCCTAAGAATCTTTGAGCCTGCTCTTTTGTTTTAAATTTTCGCATCCCTCGCTCCCTGACTCTGGTCGTCTCATGTGACTGCTCTATACGATTGTTGGCATACCGATCCGTCACATGAATCGCGTCAGGTATTATTTCCCGATGGGCGACCTGATAGCTGCGAAGCTTATCGGTCACAATCTTCCTGGGCTCCTCACCATGGCTTCGTAGCAGCCGCCTGAAGAAGCGCTTCGCAGT
>Ga0224508_10001187_pt1 | contig 23657 bp, 23 predicted proteins | sample SF_Jan12_sed_USG_4_FD_170157 | JGI IMG/M metagenome (GOLD analysis project Ga0224508, IMG submission 170157) | Sediment microbial communities from San Francisco Bay, California, United States - SF_Jan12_sed_USGS_21 | ecosystem: Environmental > Aquatic > Marine > Sediment | place: USA... | reverse complement strand
CGACACCGTCTACGGGCTGGTGAACCTGATGGACGCGGCGCTCGCGGCGGCGCCCAAGCTGCAGGGCGAAATCTTGATGCTGTACGGCAACCGCGAGGACATTATTCCGAATGGCGCGCGGCGCGCGCTGGAAGCCCGGTTGCCGCGAAACGGGTGCAACCTTCGCCTGGTGGAATACAAATCCGGCCACCATATGCTGCTGCGCGACCTCAAGGCGGAGCGGGTGTTGACCGACGTGGCCGCCTGGATCGGCAACCGGCGCGGCCCCCTGCCGTCGGGCGCGGAACGGATGCTGGCGGCCGCGCCCGCGAAACTTGAAGAAGGGGATGGCGTCGGGACGAAGCTTGCCCTAAATTGCGGGGCTCCGGCAAGAACTGCGCGCCCGTAGCTCAGCTGGATAGAGCGACGCCCTCCGGAGGCGTAGGTCAGGGGTTCGAATCCTCTCGGGCGCGCCAATTTCTCCCTGATCCTGGAAATGTTAGGTATTTCACCGAACGCCCGGCGCCGCGGCGGGTTGCTCCGCGCCCCGGGTCAGCTAGAATTCCAGCGCAAGACAATCCCCCGAAACAGCGAATGGCAGGCCGCCCCATGCCCTTCTTCAAATCGCACCCGCAAGACGCCGGTCCGGCGGAGGTGTTTACCGAACATGCCGAGATCTACGGCCATTGGGCCAAGATGGGCCAGGCGCTGATGAACGGGCCGTCGCCGTTTTCACCGGGCGAGCGCGAGATGATCGCGGCCTATGTGGTCGGGCTGGCGAACTGCCGCTACGCCTATGGCGCGCATTCCGAGGTGGCCTATGCCTGGGGGATCGAGGAGGGCTTGATCGACAAGCTGCTCGACGACCTCGACACCGCCCCGATCGAGGACCGGTTCAAACCGTTGCTCGCCTTCGTGCGCAAGCTGACCCTGACGCCGAGCGAAATGAAACAGGCCGACGCGGACGCGGTGTTCGCCGCCGGCTGGGACGAGAAGGGCCTACACGACGCGATCGCCGTGTGCGCCCGCATGTGCTTCATGGGCCGGATTGTCGAAGGACATGGCTTCACCCCGCTGAGCCCGGAACTGGCCAAAGAGCGCGCCGAAAAACGCGTCAAGCTCGGCTACCAGAATCTCTACCCGGCGCTCGCGGAGAAATAGCGGGCCGGAGTTATGGGGCCGCGCGGACATAAAATTCGAAATTGCCGGCACGGCCCGCCGGGCGATAGCCCCGCCAGACAGCATCGAACGCCGGGTCGGCACGGTAAAACGTCAGAAAATCAAAATCGGTCTCGAACCAGCGTTTATTCAATTCAATCGGGACAAGCACCAGACCCGGGCGATACCGGCGAAAATCAGTAAGCGTTTTTTCGATCATGCCTTGCCGGAGCGACTGCAAGCGCTCCCGTTGCTGTGCCGTGGAGGCCATCGCAAGCCCGTTCACGATACCGGGAATCGGCCAAAGCGAGGGAAATCGGGACGCCCAAACACGCTTTTCAAGGAGCACCATCGGGAAAGCGTCGCGGACATCGGCGCTAAAGACGAATAAGGGTTCGCCCGGCATTGTGGCCCGGACGGCTTGCGTGAGCGGAGCGTTGTGGTAGCGCATCAAGCGATGGTAGTCCCGCCAAATATCGCGACCGACCGGCAGCAATCCGATCAAGACCGCACATAGAGCCGAAAAATATCCCAAAAGGGGCCGCCGGAATTTCACCGGCTCCGCCGCTGCAATATGGAATACCAAAAATACCGGTATCAAAAGCGCCGCGGAGATTTTGGCGGGTAGGAACTGATAGCTCCATCCCTTTCGTTGCAAGACGAATACGATCGACCCGACCACAACGGTTATCCCCAGATGGAAAATCAGAGATTTTGCCGCGAGTGGAAGATTCGAAAACCGATTGCCGATCAATATCAGAACCGCCAATCCTGTCGTCGTTCCAGCGGTCTGCAGGAGAGCGTCCCAATCCTTATCATAGGCGGAGTATACTTGAAGGGCCATATTCGCCACGTCGATCCATCCGGGATAAAACAGGATGATTGAGGCGAGATAGACGATCCCGAACACCAAAAAAGTCAGGACGTCCGGCTGCAGCAGGACGCGCCAGGACCGCTCTCGGAGCAATCGCATAGCGAAAACTGCTGCTGGCAACAGGATGAAATGGGGTTTGATCAGGATACCGATCGCGGCGGCCGCACTAACACTGACATCCGCAACAGGATTCACCAGCGGTCTGCCTGCGGCGCGTCCGGCGGCCGCGATGACAAACGGCAAATACAATACCATCGCCAAATGTTCCCGCTGGCCAAAAAAGTGGTGGGGGAAAAATAGAATCCAGGCGTAGGCAACAGTCAGAAATCCCGTCGCCGCTGGAAATTCCGGAATTACCTGGAGTAGCATCTGGCGGGCGGCAAAAACCGATCCGCCGATCAACGTCAAAATGAAGATCACAAGGCCGGTATAGACACCGATGCCAAGAAGCTGAGAAAGCCAAACGCCGGGGCAATAAATCATGATCGCCATGAGCCAATTGACTTCATAAAAATCATTCCGAAATGTGCCGCCAGCGAGCAAACGCTCGGAAGCGATCAACAGCCAGGAAACATCCAAATTCGGCAATGTGATCGATGCATATCGGTACAGGCCGGTCGCAAATAACACACCGACGGCCGACCACACGAGCGCTCGACTACTCCAGGAATCTAGCAATAAAACTCGGGCAACTCCGACAAGCCTCTGAAATTGCGCGAGAAACCACATTTAGAAACTCCGAACGACATTATGCCGCGTGCGAAGTGGCAGCCGCTCAAACATCGCCCTTCCTCCAAACCACAACGACCGACTTTCCATAGCTGTTGGCGATAATCGGATCGAGCAGGCGCGATGCCGGAATCAACAGCCGGTCCCATATCCGAATTTGCCCGGCTGTCGGCATGGCAGACCGGAGGCAGAAGCGGTTAGCCATTGACGCCAGCATCCCGGCGGAATCGAGGTAGAACGCCGAGGCGACGCTGAGTCCCGGTGGAGTCAACCCGCAAAGGCCGGGACGGTCGTAGCGGCGGAAATGGCCGATCGCGGCGTCGAACGGGCTGAACAACCACTGCCACGCCGGTGCGAGGACCACCAACCGGCCACCGGGGGCGAGCAGGCGGGCAGCCGCAACGAGTTCGCCCAAATCGTCCTCGATATGCTCCAGTACATCGATGTACAGGATCGTGTTGTATCGTGGTTCGGACGGCAGATCGCGCGCCGTGCCGGTTTCCGCGCGGCAGATTGACGGCAGCAATCCCGAGTCGATCTTCCCCTCGATTTCGGCACACCGCCTCGGCTCCGGCTCCAGGCAAAGCCACGCCTCTTCGTCGCCGCTGCACAGGGCTGCCGTCGTGGCGCCGATGCCGGCGCCGACTTCCAGTACATTGCCGGCTATGTAACGACGGAGACGGTTCGCGAAATAGCGCTTCCAATTCCGCGCCCCGGCAAACACCGGTAATTCCGATTCCGAGTAAACACCGAACGCATCATTCTTGGTCACCGCTTCCCCTTGTCCCGCTATTCTGCGCCGCGAATGACGTGCCGCCCCGCGATCAACTGTTCACTCAAGGTCGCCGGCGTAACGCTGACCAAAGGCCGCGAATTCAGCAACAAAAACACCGACGACAGCATCAAGATCAGCAGCTGTATGAACAGCACGCCGAGGAAGCCCAGGGCGTTCGTCGCCCATCCCGGTATCGCAAGGTCGGTCAGAAAGCGCATCGCAATGACGATAACCACCGCGATCACACTGAGTCCGGCCAACCCCGAACAGGCAATAAGCAGACGCGAAAATAGGATATCCGCAAACACCGACATCGCCCCGATACCATGGAGCACCAGCGATGGCAGGTTCATATTCGACTGTCCGGCATAGCGCTTGCCCCGATTCGTGGGGACAGAACGAATTGACAGCGGCGACCGGACATAGGCTGCAGCCAAATGGTTCAAGACCTCCGGCGTGTTTACGAGGCGCTCCAGCGCCCTTGCCGAGATCAGGGAAAAATTGCCGAAGTTGATAATCTTGCCGGTCAAGACGCGGAATATCATTTTGTAGGCCGCATACAGGACGGTGAACAGTATGGCCTCTGACCGTTTGGCCCGAAGCGCAACGATAATCGCGTCCGGTGCGTCATCGAGCAGGGCGATCAGCTTCGGAATATCTTCCGGCCGATCCTCGCCATCAGCATCCATGACGACAACCGCATCCGAATCGCCCCGCAGGGCAGCCTCCCGAAGGCCGAGCGCGATCGCCCGTTGGCTGCCCATGTTATAGGCGAGATTGAGAAGTTCGATGCTCCGAATCGCGCCGCCCGTATCGGCGCCATTCAAGGTCCTTGGCGGCGGCAGGTTGGATCCGTCATTTACAATAATCAGCGAGGCCGTCACCGATCCGTCCGAAAACGTCCGATCAAGATCTTCGACCAAGTGACCCAATGATTCCCAATCGTTGAATACCGGAATTACGAACGTAAGCCGCAAATAATTTCACCACAGGTTCGAGGAATTTCACCGTGCGGCGGAATTACAACTTCGATGAGCCCGCAAGGCAACATGCATTCGCGCTTGGCGGATATATTCCGATCGGCCCAGCCGATTGTCGCCGTTTCAGCGGTTCCATATAGTCGGATTCTCTGAAAATCCGCCTCGAAACGGGAATATCGCCATGACCGAGTACGGCGCCGCCGCGCTAAATCTGAACATCACCGAAAACCTGTGCGGGTTCCTCGCCGAGTCGCGGTTCGCCGATCTGCCGGAAGCGGCGGCCCATGCCGGCCGGCGCGGCGTCCTCGACTGGATCGGCTGCGCGCTGGCCGGCAGCAACCATCCGACCATCACGATGCTGATCTCGGTGCTGAAGGAGGCCGGCGGCACGCCCCTGGCGACTGTGTTCGGCCGCAACACGAAGCTCGGCCTGTTGGACGCCCCGATCGCCAACGGACAGATGGGACACATGCTCGACTATGACGACACCCATATGGGCGGCGTGGTGCTGCATGCGAGCTCGCCGATCCTGGCCGCCCTGTTCGCGCTGGCCGACCGCGGCGGCGTTTCGGGCGCCGATTTTCTCGCCGCCTACGCCGCCGGGTTCGAAGCGGGCGTGCGCGCAGGCCAGGCGGCGCCCGGCCATCATGATGGCGGATGGCACTTGACCGGTACGCTGGGATCGATCGCGGCCGGAGCGGCGGCAGGCCGGCTGATCGGGCTCGACCGGCGGGCGCTGACGCACGCGCTCGGGATCGCCGCCACCCAGGCCGCCGGCATGCAGCAGAACCGGGGCACCATGTGCAAATCCTTCCACGCCGGGAAAGCAGCCTATCACGGGGTGCTTGCGGCCTTGCTCGCCGAGAAAGGCTTCGACAGCTCGGACGAGATCCTGGAGGGGAAGAAGGGTTTCTGCCGGATCTACTCGACGTCCACCGAGGCCGAGGCGATCCTCGACCGGCTTGGAAAGCGGTGGGAAATCGTCAACAACGGACACAAGCCCTATGCCTGCGGCGTTGTTCAGCACCCGGCAATCGACGCCATGATCGCGTTGTCGGAAAAATCGCTCGCCGGCGCCGACACGGTCGCGTCGGTCGAATTGCGCGTCCATCCGCATGCCGTGTCGATCACCGGCGTCGCCGAACCCGAAACCGGCTTGAAATCCAAATTCAGCCTGACCCACTCAGCGGCCGTGGCCTTTATCGACCGGGCGGCGGGAATCGAACAGTACAGCGACGAGCGCGCACTTGCGCCGGAAGTGGTCGCGCTGCGGCGAAAAATCGATGTTGCGACCGACGACACATTGCAAAAGGATCAGGCGCGGGCAACGGTGTTGTTTGCCGGCGGCGCCCGCATCGAGGAATTCGTCGAACATGCCGCCGGCACCGTCGCCAACCCGATGGCCGACGCGGCGATTGAAGCGAAATTCATCACCAACGCGGCACCGGTGATCGGCGACGACCGCGCGGCGCAGGTGCGCGATATGGTGTGGCAACTGCAAACCGAGCCGGACATGCGCGCGCTGACCGCCTTATGCGCGTAGCGGCGCCGAACTGGGAGAAGACAAATGACTAAAAACGATTCGGCGGCAGCCGGGCCGATCATCGGCGAACAAATCGCGGCCTGGGCGGCGGCGGTAACGCCGGCGGCGGTTCCGGACGCGGTTCGCACGATGGCGGAAAATGTCTTGCTGGATTTCGCGGGCAATTGCGTCTCGGCGCGCAACTTCGACTATATCCGCAGCCTGACCGAAAGCTGGGACGGCGAGGGCGACTGCACCGCCTTCGGCCATGCCCGCGGGTTCGACGCGGCCGGCGCCGCGGTCGTCAACGGCACCGCCGCCCATGGCGAGGATTTCGACGATACCTTCGAAGGCTCGCCGGTCCATGCCGGCGCGCCCGCCATGCCGGCGGTTCTGGCGGCGTGCGAACGCTATGGCCGGAGCGGCGGCGACGCGCTGGCCGGCGCGGCGGTCGCGATGGAGCTGATGTGCCGCATGACCGTGGTCGCACCGACGGCGATCCACCGGGCCGGGTTTCATCCGACCGCGGTGATCGGTGCGATGGGAGCGGCCGCGGGCGTGGGGTCGGTCCTCGGCCTCAAACCCGCCGCGATCGCCAATGCGCTCGGCATCGCCGGCAGCATGGCGTCCGGGATCATCGAATACCTCGCCGAAGGAACCTGGACCAAGCGCCTGCATCCCGGATGGGCCGCGCAATGCGGGCTCCGCGCCGCGCTGATGGCGCAGTCGGGATTTACCGGGCCGCGCACCGTGTTCGAGGGCACGCACGGTTTTTTCTTCACGTTCGCCGACCCCTCCATCGAACAGGATCTTTCGCATCTGACCGCCGGCCTCGGCGAGGATTGGCGGATGGAACGCCTGGCGTTCAAGCCCTATGCCTGTGGCACCATGGCGCAGCCTTATATCGATTGCGCGATCGGCCTGGCCAAGCGCGGCGTTCAGGCGGACGATATCGCCACCATCGAATGCGAAACCGGCGAGGGCATCGTGCACCGCTTGTGGGAACCGCTGGCGGAGAAACACCGCCCGTCAACGCCGTATTCGGCCAAGTTCAGCATTCCCTATCTTCTTGCAGTGGGATTCCTCGACGGCGCGGTCGGCCTCGCCCAGTTCTCCGAGGACCGCATCCACGACCCGGCGATGCTCTCGCTGGCGGGCAAGGTGGGGTATGTCGTCGACCCGGATAACGAGTATCCGCGCAATTACAGCGGCCATATCCGCGCGACGCTCAACAACGGAGAAGTCGTGGAAGTCCGGCAACCGCACATGCGGGGCGGCACGCGGGAGCCGCTGTCCCGCGACGAGCTGATTGGCAAATTCCGCAACAACGCCCTGTTCGGCGGCTGGACCGAAGACCGCGCCGATGCGCTGCTGCATTGGTGCGATGGGCTGTTCGACGCCGACGGGCTGGGCGGCATAGAACAGTTCCGCGGATAGAACTTAGCTCCCAACGAAAACGCCCCGGAGAAGCTCCGGGGCGTTCGGCCGAATTCAATCGGCAGGTGGCGTAATTGCGACGCGTTATGATCCCGCTTGCACTTTCATAAGGTCGCGGATTTCCTCCAACAGGACTTCCTGTTTCGGCGGCGCGGCGGGTGCGGCCGGCGCCGCTTCTTCCTTCCTCTTCATATTGTTCATACCCTTGACGACGATGAACAACGCGAAGGCGACGATAATGAATTTGATGCAGGCGTTGATGAACAGCCCGATGTTGAGCGTTACCGCGCCGGCTTTCTTGGCGGCGGCCACGCTGGCGTAGACGTCATCGCCCTTCAGCACGATGAAAAGGTCGGAAAAATCGACGCCGCCCAGCAGGAGCCCGATCGGCGGCATGAAGATATCATCAACCAGGGACGACACGATCGTGCCGAAGGCGGCGCCGATCACGATGCCGACCGCCATGTCGACCATATTGCCCTTCAAGGCGAATTGTTTGAATTCATTTAGCATTTGGTCTTCCTCATTTGGTACCCCTCTGATCGACCCGGCGGCATGCCGACCCACCGTTCGGGCCGTCGCCAAATCGTCGGCGCGAGCGTAGCGGAATACAAACCCGGGCGCCAGTTGACGACACCCCGAGGCCGCCGCATCGGCGGCGGACCCAACACGAACAATTCACTTGTCCAGGTGCAAGCGATCCGCTGAAATCATTGCCAGAATGCCGGTGGGCGGGCTCAGCGCCCAGCACAACCGGCACAAAATTTAACAGGGAGAGACTTCATGCGCCTTAGATCGACGGGCAAGAATTTGACCATGCTTTCCATCTGTTTTGCTTTGGCAGGGCCAGCGATGGCGACCGCCAAGAACGTGAAAGTGCAGTGGTTCGGTCAAGCCGCCTTCAAAATCACCACGCCGGGCGGCAAGATCATCATGGTCGACCCCTTCATTACCAAAAACCCCAAAACGCCCAAGGAATTGAAAGATTTATCGAAACTGGGCAAGGTCAATTTAGTCCTGGTCACGCACGGTCATGGCGATCACGTCGGCGACACGGTCAAGATCGCCAACATGTCCGGCGCCAAGGTGGGCATCAATGCCGATATGGGCCGTACCTTTGCCTCGGTCGGCTGGCTAAAAATGAAACAGATGATCCGGTTCAACAAGAGCGGTCCGATCAAGCCGCTCGGCGCCGGTATCACCATCACCATGGTGCGCGCCGAGCACAGTTCGGAAGTCCGCCACAAGGATCCTACCACCGGCAAGGAAACCATGCTCCCGGGCGGCGAGCCGGCGGGCTACATCATCGAGCTGGAGAACGGATACAAGATCTATCACGCAGGCGACACCGGCGTCTTCGCCGACATGAAATTCATCGGCGAATACTACAAACCCGACCTGGCGCTGCTGCCCATCGGCGGACATTTCACGATGGATCCGGCGCACGCCGCCTACGCCACCACGACCCTACTAAAGACGCCGATGGTCGTGCCCATGCATTACGGTACGTTCAAACCCCTCAAGGGAACGCCGGCGCAATTCAAGCAGGCGCTGGGAAACGCATCCACCAAGGTAATCGTAATGAAGCCGGGTGAAATTCGGGATTTCTGACCGCAGTAGAGTTCACCGCCGCGAGCCGCAGCCGGTTCGCGGCGGGTAGTACAGATTTCAGGAAAAATCGGCCGGGGCGCTCAGTAGCAGCGGGTGCGCACGCCCCATTGTTTGCGACCGTCGGGCAGATACCGGTAGACGTTGTCCCGCACGCAGTTGCGTTGCGGCGGCGCATAGTAGGCCGGCGCCGGCGGGCCGTAATAGCGCGGCGCGGTCAACAGGCTGCTCAACACGATCGCGCCGCCGATGATGCCGGCAACGGCCAGCGCACCGCCATAGTGGTGGCCATGATGTCCGTGGTGATAGCGGTAGCCGTAACCGCCGGCCTGTGCGCTCAACGGCGCGAGGGCCAATCCCGCTGTCAGTACCGCGGCAGCGATGACTTTTTTCATAGGTGCTGGTCTCCGTTCTGGGTGGAAAACGAACGACTGACCCCCGATCTATCGTTGTCGAAATTATAACATGGATCCAGTCGCCCTGCCATTCCTGAATCCCCAGATACCGTAACAGGCGTTTATGGTTAACGCATTAACAAACCAGTGCTTTCTTTACCCCTATCGCCGCGGCGCCAGGGGAATGACCCGGTCGCCGAGACGCAGCATGCGGTGCCGCGGCGCCACCACCACTACGGCACCCTTCTTGACAGCGTCCCAGGCACTCGCGCCATCCGTGCCTCCCAAATTCCATTGATCGTATTCGCTCCAAACTGTCCCGTGCCGGCGGAACGCATAGAAGCGGGTGCTATGGCGCGAATACCGGCGCATGATGACATATTCGGTTATCGAGTCGCCGGTCAGTTCGGCGGCGATCAATGCACATTTGTCCTGCCCCTTTTTAAGGCAACCAGCGAGAAGGCGGCGCTTCGACGACATCAGGTAATCGCGAAAACCCTGCTCGGCGACGACGTCCGCGGGCCAGCGAATAAGCGAATTGAAAATCTCCTCGGGAGAACCGCCCAGGTCGCGCTGTTGCGTCATGTGCCGTTTCCAATGCCAATAGTTTGTCGTCTTGTCGAGCGCGGCCAGCTGTCGGTCGATTGCCGCCCGCTTCGACAACGCGCCCTCGGCGCGGATGCGCGCCAGGGCGGCGCGGCCGCGCATGCCCAGTTTGTATTTCAACAGGCCGAAATCGAATTGATCCGGCGCCACCCGGCCCGTGACCAGCCGTCCGACCTGCGTGCGCGCACTCAATCCGTAAGGATCGAGAAGCGGTGTCATCACGCCAAGGGCGAGCATCGCCGTCGCAATCCCCAGGATCGGGTTGTAGCGCCGCACCGCGTCGGCCCAGGCGTGACGCCATCGCACCACCGCATAAGCGTACGCCACGGTCCAAATCCCGGCACAGCCGGCGAATACCAGCGCATGGACCCGATCGGGCGTCAGACCGTACTGACCGACCCGCAAAGTGGTGGCATACACCGCTAATCCCGCGAATACCGGCGCGAGGAGGAGGTGTATTCCGAGCAGGATCGTCATCGGGCGGGCCGGTGCGCCGCCGTCGCCGCCCCGTATTCCGGCATTGACGAGGAATACCGCGCCGAACGCCACGGTCAGCAGGACCCCGGTCGCGTGCCCGGTGTCCCACAACGGCGCCAGCCCGGTAAACGGCAGGACAGCCAAAAACAAAATTGCCGCAACCGCCAGTACTGGCGCCAGCATCGCGAACAAGGCGAGCGAAAGATCATGGATCGATTGGAGAATTCGCGCATGCCGACGGAGAATCGCGAGCGACAGGCCCGCCGTCAGCCCGCTGAACGGCAGCGCGAACCAGGCGGATCCAAACAGATCCTCGAAGAACGCAATATTCACGAGGTCGAACAGGCTGGCCCACAGCCACAACAACAGCCAGGCGACGCCGACGAAGAGTCCGCCGGCCGCGACCGCGATCACGTTGCGGCACGCGTGATCGAAAAACGCCGGATACGGAAACCGCAGCCGGTGTTCGGCCAGCCAGCGCTGGAACAGCGTCAGGGTTACCGCGGCGACGATCACCGCGCCGAAGATGGCGGGAAACAGGACATCCTCGGCCTTGGAAGGTCCGAACCGGAATTCCGCCCACAGGTATAACAAGGCCACCGGCAAGGCCACGACGACGGCGTATACTGCCGATTCGCGCCAGCGTCCGTTTTGCGCCGACAGCATGTATAGGACCGGCGCCATGACCGCGAACAAGCGCGCCGCCGCCGCGACATCCGCGCCGGCGAACGATGTTGCCACGTCCAGCAACAGGATGACGAACACGACACCCTGCACAAGGCCGAGCGCGGCGAACGTCAGGAGTTGCCGCCGCGGGATCGGTTGGTCCTCGGCACCCCGGTCTTCGGTCATTCGCGCGCTTTCGGCAGGCCCGCACCGGGTGGGTCACGTAGCGGCGTCAAATTAAGCGTGAAGCCGCGCCGCCCGGGTCCCGCCGTCCGCCGCAAACCGCCGAACAGCCGCCGCAGCGCGCGCCATAGTTTTGGCAGCAACCACAACACCATCAAGATGAACACGGCGAGCAGCGTCAGGAACCAGACCGGCTTGAACAGCGCCAGGATCAACCCGCCGACGACCAGGAAATCTTCCAGAAGCGACACGATCCAGTTGCTGAACGGTTCCGGCGAGGTATTGATCGCAACGCGGCCGCCCGCCTTGGTGGCATGGCTCGCCGCCGCCATCGCGCCGCCGGCAAGCAGGGCCAACACGACTTCATATTCCTCTCCGTACGGCGCGACCACACCGGCGGCCAGCAGGGCGCCGGCCGGAATGCGGATGAAGCTGTGCAACCCGTCCCAGGCGGAATCGACGCCCGGAACCTTGTCGGCCACGAATTCGACGAGATACAGGCCCGCCGCCGCCGCAAGCACGCCCGGGTGCGAAAGGATTTGCAGGTCCGCCGGCAGGTCGATTGCGCCGGCCGTTCCTAGCCCGCCGAGCAGCAGAACCGCGGCATACAGGTTGATGCCGCTGGCCCATGCGGCGCCGAGCGCCAGCGCCAGAATATTCAGCGTTTCCAAAAGCGGCGGTCCCGCAGCATGAAATGGTCTCCACACCAATGTAGGCGGGCTGCCGCCGCCATTCAATCCGCGGTCCGGTCGGGGTCAGCCGGTCGCGGCGAAATCCTCCGGCCATAGGGTCAACGCGCCGTCACGGGCCAGCCCCTCGGCCACCACCTTGCGCGCGTGGTCGATCACCAGACCGGCATGCCGGTCGAAGGCGGCCTCGATCTCCGTCGCGGTGGCGTACCCCGGCACCCTGCGGTCCAACCCGTCCAAGACGGTCGAGCGGAGAACACAGTCATAGTCGCGCTTTTCATAGGTGATGCGAAACTTCACCACCCGGTTGATCGCGTCGGCCTGACGGCTCAGCAATGTCGCCGACGTTTTGCGCCGGCGAACGCCCGGGCCGCTCATCTCATCTTCGACCAGAAATTCGATGCCCGCCGCTTCAAGGGCGTCGCGAACCGCCGCCAGTGTGGCGACCGAACTGCGCGCCGGACCCATCGGTCCCTCCATGCGCTTGATCGTCGGCCGCGAAATACCCGACTCCTGCGCCAACTGTTCCTGCCCCCAATTGAGCATGGCCCGCGCGGCGCGCAGCTGGTCGGCGGTCAGCATGGATCCAATCTCATAGACACCCCAACTTTACAATTCGGATCAGTTTGGACCTCAATTATTACCAATAGGTATTAATTATACCTCTAAATAGATATTCCTCATATCCGAAGCATTACTCTTAAATGGCATCGACACCGGCAAAGAAAAAGTGCCCGCCCGGCGATCACAACGTTTTTATCGGCACACCCACCGTGCATCCGGCATACTGAAGGCATGATCGCTTGGGCACGCTCAATCATCACCGCCCTGTTCGTGATGGCGCTCGCCGGCGCCGCCGCGCCGCCATTCGATCTGCCGGCGCATGCGAAATCCACCGGCGCTACCCTGACGCGGTCGGCGCCCGCGCTCACCCTGACCCCGGCAATTGGCGACGAATTGCGCGCCCTCGCTCATCTTGCCGGCGCTCCCGTGCCCCGGCTCACGGGCCGGGTCGTCGTGGTCACGTTTTTCGCAAGCTGGTGCCCGCCTTGCGTTGAAGAATTCCGTCATCTGAAAGCCGTTCACAGCGCCTACCCACCGGACCGATTCTCCATTCTCGCGATCAATCTGCTGGAGGATTGGGGTGGGTTGTCGAATGCCGGACGCCTGGGCCGGTTTCTCGACCGTGTGGCGCCGCCTTTCACCGTATTGCGCGGAACCGAGGCGGTTTCCCGCCGGTTTGGCGGCGTCGACCGAATTCCGACGCTGTTCGTGTTCGACCGCCAAGGCAAGCTCGCCTATCGCTTCATCCATCGGGTGAACGCCAAGAAAACCAACGTCACCGGTGATGAGCTCCGCGCGGTTATCGACGCCCTGATGTGAGGACCGGCCGCCTCAGTCGCCCTTTTGTACCGGTTTTGTTCATGATAGGTTGAGGCGTCATGCGAGATGCGCGCCCAATCCCATCATCCGACGCGGACCTGCCGGTGGAGCCCGCCCAGGCGCTGGCGCGCGGTGTCGCCCGCTTGTTCGCCGATTTGGGACAGACGGCGCTGTTCGAATTTTCCTTGCGGAACCGGCGCCGGGCCGACGTCACCGCCCTGGCCGCCGACGGCCTGTTCACAATCGCCGAAATCAAAACATCAGTCGCCGATTTCCGCGCCGACCAAAAATGGCCGGATTATCTACCCTTTTGCGACTTTTTTTATTTTGCCGTACCGACCGATTTTCCAACAGCGCTGATTCCGGACGAATGCGGCCTGATCGTGGCCGACGCCTATGGCGGGGCAATTGTCCGGGAGGCGCCGGAAGTCCGCATGAACGCCACGCGACGCCGGGCGCTCGCGCTACGCTACGGCCGGACCGCGGCGCGGCGCCTGATGCAGCACACCGACCCGGGCGGCGGGTACTAGTTGAAATCCAGGTGCGCGATGCGGAGCGCGGCCGCCGGATCAGGGGCCGCGGCGCTCGATGCGTTCCAGTTCATCCCAAAATTCCTTGAACACCTCGGTCCGGATTCGTTTTTCGGGACCGTCGCCGGTAACGCGGTCCGGATGATAGAGCCGCGCGAATGCGGTCTTGGCCTGCCGGAAGCGCCCATCCACGGGATTCCCATCTTTTCCAGCGCCGGACGGGCCGCGGCCGGATGAACCGTCGCCGGTTACGCCCGCGGGCGGATCGGCCGGCGGCGCTTCCCCGAGCCGGGCGGCCAGCCGATTTAGCTCCGATTTGTAATAGTGCACGGTGTTGTCGAGCGAGATTTCCGCATCATGCAGGGCGATGTGACATTTCCGCAGCTTGTACGCGAGCTCCGTCTCACGGCTGCGCCGCGCCTGGCGAACGATATAGGCGCCCAGCAGCACGATCAGCAGGGGAATCGAAAATGCCAGCAGATCGATCCCAGTCATAACCTGTCGTCCAGCCGTTCCGCCACGGGTCCTCGCCGCTTATTTCGCCATTCGTTGAATAGTGTTCGTCGTGCTGTACCCGGTCAAAATATCCGCCAGCACGATCTCGCCGCCCCAACTCCGCATCTGCTCCGCGCCCACGACTTCATCGACCGCGTAGTCCGAACCTTTGATCAGCACGTCGGGGCGCAATGCGTCGATCAGGTCGAGCGGCGTTTCCTCATGAAAGATCACGACAAGATCCACCACCGCGAGCGACGCCAGAACCGACGACCGGCTGCCCTCGCTTTGGATCGGCCGGTCGGGACCCTTCAGGCGGCGCACCGACGCATCGCTGTTCAGCCCCACCACCAGCCGATCGCAGGTCGCCTTTGCCTGTTTGAGGAGCGATACGTGGCCGGGGTGCAGGAGATCGAAACACCCATTGGTGAAGCCGACCCGCCATCCCTGCCGGCGCCAGGTGCCGGCGCGATCGATCAGCGTTTCCGCCGCGACGACTTTCGCCTCCGCGTCCATGAATTCGGAGGCGTGCAGCGCGGCCAGAATTTCGTTCGAATGCGCGACCGCCGTGCCGACCTTGCCGACGACGACGCCGGCCGCAACATTCGCAAGCTGGGCCGCTTCCGGCGCTGATGCCCCCGCCGCCATGGCAGCGGCAAGCACCGCGATTACCGTGTCGCCCGCGCCCGAAACATCAAAGACCTCGCGCGCCCGCGCGGGGAAATGATGCGCCTCATCCTGGGTGACCAAGGACATCCCGCGTTCGCTGCGGGTCGCCAAAATTGCGGCGACATCGAAATCCGCGATCAGTTTACGGCAGGCCGCGATCACATTTTCGTCCGAGTCGGTCGGCATCGCCGTCGCGGCCGCTAATTCCTGCCGGTTCGGCGTCAGCATCGAGACGCCCCGATAGCGGCCGAAATCCTGTCCCTTCGGGTCGACGATGACGGGAATTCCGGCATCCTTCGCCAAGGCTATGAGGTCTTGCAGGAACGGCGCCTCGAGCACACCCTTGCCGTAATCCGACAGCACCATCACCGTGTTACCCGCCGCCTGCAACGCGGCGCGGGCATCTTCGAGCATGGACGCCTGCTCGGTCGCGCTGATCGGCTCGGTGGTCTCCCGATCGGAGCGCAAAAGTTGCTGTCCGCCGGCGACGAAACGGGTCTTGATGCTGGTCTGCCTGCCGGGAATCGACAACAGCCGCGGCGTGACCTTGGCCTCGCGGGTGACGAGCTTGGCGAGTTCGCGGCCCGCCCGGTCGATGCCGATCACGGCGGCCAGGTCGCATGCGGCACCAAGCGCGGTCAAATTGCGCAACACGTTGCCGACGCCACCCAGCATTGCAATTTCCCGTTGCTCCGCCAGCACGGGAATCGGCGCTTCCGGCGACACCCGATCGACCGTCCCTTCCACATAGCGGTCCAGCATGAGATCGCCCACGCAGACGACGCGCGCGTCCTGCAAGCGGGAAAGCAGCTCGGAAAGTTGAGACATATCGTTCATGCAATCCCTCGCAACCGACGCCCCGGGCTTCCCCCGGACAGGACCCCGCCCCGGCCGCACGGCGGCCACTGTTCGGGGCTCCGGAATGCCCCGTCGCTAGCCGATTGCGGGTTCGGTTGCAACCTTAACATACCCGCCCATCCTGCACCGCTCCCGTTTGAAGGAGACGGCGTTCGCCGCCATGCAGGACAAGCGCCGTCAGCCGGCCGGTCCAAACGGCGCCCGTATCGACATTGATGCGGTTGAATCGAAACTCCGCCGCATCGATCGGTGTGTGGCCATGCACGACCACAACCCCATGGTCGTCGGGGGACGACAGGAACGGCTCCCGAATCCAGACAAGATCGTCGACGCTTTGCTCCGCCAAGGGCACACCCGGGCGGATCCCCGCATGCGCGAACACGTAGTCCCCTTCGCGATGAACCGGCAGCAGGTTCTCGAGGAACGCCCGGTGCGCCGCCGGCAGGCTGGCGTTCAACGCCTGCCGCATCGTGCCGAGCTTGCCGAGTTCGGCCGCCCCGCCATGCCGTATGTCCGCCGCCGAGACGCCGTAACTGGCCGCCGTCTCCCGGCCGCCATTCCTCAGCCAAAGCCTCCCGGCCGCGGGATCGGCGAGGAATTTCAGCATCAGATCCTCGTGATTCCCCATCAGGAAAACCGCCTCGAACCCCGCCGGAGGGCCGCGGCGGAGCCGTTCAATCACGGCCGCGCTCTCCGGCCCCCGGTCCACGTAATCGCCGAGGAAGACGAGAAGCTTGCGGGATTCCGGTGCCTCCGCCGCATCCGCCAGGATGCGCCCCTGGAGTTCCGCCAGCAGTCCATCGCATCCATGAATATCGCCGACCGCATAGATCCGGGTATCGGCGGGCGCATGGCAGGAGATCGTTTCGGGTATGGGCCACATTGTGGAACGGCGTTTCGCTCGCGTTGCGGAGGGGATTTCGATCCGGTGACAGTACCAAATGCCACCACCGTTAACCTAGCGTAAAGGGCTTTAATCCTACTATATGCGCCGCTTTGACGCCCGCTTTCGGCGCGTTTCCGTGCACTCCGAGGAACCGGATGAACCTGACCCAAGAACAGGCCGAGCAATCGACCGTCAGCCAGGAATACCTTCTGCTGAATTACGTCCAACGGCTGGAACGGCATCGCGACGGCCGGCGCGGAATCCACATCCATTTGTCGAACCTTCGCGACCACAACCGCCGGAATCACCATCTGCGGGTCGCCGGCAACACCTTCGAAGGGCTGGTTCAGCAATTCGACGGGCAGATGTTTTCGCTCAACAATGGCGATCTCGTCTTCGTCTGCAAGGGCGCAAGCGTCGAGGACATGGACGACGCGGTGATGCGGTTGCGGTACCTGTTCAGCGACGACCCGCTGGCGATGACCGACGTCGCCGACAATTTCTCCACCTGGTACAACGTGGAAGCGCAATACGACGAGTTCCTGGTGCTCGCCAAAGATCTCTACGACCATGAACAGGCGCGCCAGCAGCGCCTCAAGGTCCGCGCCCAGCAATGGGGCGAAACGACGACACAAGGATCGCAGCGGCCGATCACGCCGGCGCAACTCGGCAAGCTCGAGGAATTTTTGCAGAGTGCGGATTTATCGAGCTTTATCCGGCGCCAGCAATGCTGCGCCATGTCCAAGGAATTGCAGCCCAAGCCGATCTTCAAGGAGCTGTACATCTCGATCGACGAGTTGGCGGCCACGGTTTTGCCGGGGGTCAACCTGTCCGCCAATCGCTGGCTGTTTCAGCATCTCACACGAACGCTCGACAAGCGCTTGCTCAAGATGCTCGCCCGCGCCGACGATTCGGACCTGCATGCCTCCTTCAGCATCAACATGAATGTCAGCACGCTGTTGTCGCCCGATTTCCTGGATTTTGATTCGCAGCTTCGCATGGGCGGGCGCGGGACGATCGTCGTCGAATTGCATTTGATCGACGTCTTTTCCGATCTCGCCGAATACACCTTTGCCCGCGACTTCTTGCGTGAAAAAGGGTATCGAATTTGCCTCGACGGCGTCGCGCCGGCGAGCCTGCGGTTCGTCGATCGGGCCGCCTTGGGCGCGGACCTGCTCAAACTGACCTGGTCGGAGGAACTCGCCAGCGACGCCGAGGATGGCGGCTGGCTCGAAGATTTCAAGACAATCGTGGAAAAGAGCGGCGAAGCCCGCGCCATTTTGTGCCATTGCAACGATGCGGCGGCGGTCCGCTTCGGCCAGTCAATGGGCATCACCATGTATCAGGGCCGGTTCCTCGACTCGGCCTTGCATGAAGTGGCCCGCTTCGGCATCGCAAGCGCGCTTAAATTGTAGCGTTTCGCGACGCTTCATCCCGGCGGCCGCAGACCCCTTCAATCCAGACCTAACCGCGCGGCGCGTGCTTGTTCAGAATGCGCTGCAGCGTTCGCCGGTGCATCTTCAGCCGGCGCGCGGTTTCCGATACGTTTCGATCGCACTGTTCGAAGACACGCTGGATATGCTCCCACCGCACCCGGTCGGCCGACATCGGATCCTCGGGCGGCGGCGGCAGCGGCCGTTCCGTCTCCAGCAGCGCCGCCGCAACGATGTCGGCGTCCGCCGGCTTCGGCAGGTAATCGACCGCTCCCGCTTTCACCGCGCGGACCGCGGTCGCAATGTTGCCGTAGCCGGTCAGGATGACGATACGAATATCCGCACGGGCCGCGCGCAAGGCATGCACCACTTCCAGCCCGTTGCCGTCGGTCAGCCGCAAGTCGACAACCGCATAGGCGGGGGGATTCTCCGACCCCAACTCGATGCCTTCGGCCACGCTGGCGGCGACGATCGCCTTGAAACCGCGCTGCTCCATTGCCCGGGCCAGACGATTGCGAAGCGGTGCGTCGTCATCAACGATCAGTAGCCGGCGATCGCCCACGGCGGATCCATCGTGCATGAGCGATGCCTCGTCTTCCGTACCCGATTTGTGTCAGTCAAGAATAGCTCGCGGCCAGCGAATGACAACCTCGGCGCCCCCCTTGTTCGCAAAGCCGAGTTCCGCGCCGGTGCGTTCGAGCAATGTTTGGGCGATGAAGATGCCGAGCCCCATATGCTCTTCGTCATCGCCGCGGGTCGAGATGAACGGCTCCCCGATCATCGACATGACTTCCGCCGGGAACCCCGGCCCATCGTCGCTGATCTTGATCTGAATTGTATTTTCATCCCAGTCCGACTGTACCGTGACCCGGGCGCCGGCGAATTGCACCGCGTTTTGAATCAACGTGCCAAGCCCGCTGAGAATTTCCGGGCTGCGCGCGATCACAGGTTCGTCGATTTGCGCCGCGTCCTCAACGCCCGTGGCAATTTCGATTTCAACCGGACCGCCGCGATAAGGCTCCGCCGCGATCTCGGCCAAATGCGACAGCCGCTGACGCTCGAACGGCTCGCCGCCGCCGGTTTCCGGTGTTTGGGCCAGTCCCGCAAGAATTTGGCGGCAGCGATCCGATTGGCTCAGCAGCAATTCGACATCCTCGGCATGGGGGCTGCTGTCGGGAATTTCCCGCGACAACTCCTTCGCGACCACCGCGATCGTCGCCAGTGGCGATCCCAGCTCGTGCGCCGCCGCCGCCGCGAGCGCCCCCAGCGCGGACAGCCGCTGCTGGCGCGCGAGCGAAATCTGCGTTGCGGCCAACGCGTCCGACATGCGCCGCGATTCTTCGGCGACCGACCAGACATACGCCGAGATGAATACCGACGCGACGGCCAGCGCGGTCCAAATGCCGAGGACGTAAACCAGCGGCAGGTCGAGCGCTTCAGGCGCCCAAGGCAACGGCAACCCGAACATCGCGAGCACCGATATGCTGGCAACCGCGAGCAAGGTCAGGGTGATCGTGGCGCCGCGCGACAGGATCGTGGCCGACACGACGACCGGCGCGATGATCAAGATGGCGAAGGGATTCTGCAAGCCGCCGGTCAGGTAGAGCAGCAGCGCGAGTTGTACCACGTCGAAACCGAGCAGCATGGCCGCCGCCCGGTTGCCGATCCGCCGCCGGGCCAGGGCACGGTGCGCCAACGGCAGATTCGACGCGGCGAGCGCCCCAATCACGCCAAGGCAAAGCATCAGCGGCAGCGAAAACCCGAGACCGAAGTGAACCGTGAGAACGGTCACGGTCTGCCCCGCCGCCGCCACCCAGCGGATCATGATCAGTGTCCGCAGGCGCAGTCGGACGCCTCCGATGCCGCCGAGTTGCGGCAGCCGGCCCCGCTTTTGCGGCTTTAATTCACGGTCCTCGCTCATCCCCGATAAGGCAGCATGACGCGGCGTTTTGCGCAAGGTCGCGCGGCGCATTCCCCCCTTGCCAAGTTTCAACCGACGGCCCATATAGCGCCGATGCCCGTCACATCCGTCATCGAGGTCCGTAACCTCATCAAGCAGTTCGGCGGCGTCACCGCGATCGATAATATAAGTTTCACGGTCGAGTCCGGCAGCATGACCGCGCTGCTCGGCGCGAACGGCGCCGGCAAGACGACGACCATTGCCATTCTGCTCGGTCTCGTGCTGCCGAGCGCGGGAAGCGTGGCGGTACTCGGTCACGACATGCGCCATCAGCGCTATCGCGCGCTGGCGCGCATGAATTTTTCGTCGCCGTATTTCGACCTGCCGCAGCGGCTGACGGTTCGCGAAAACCTTTCGGTCTACGCGCGGCTCTACGGCGTGCGGCGCGCCGCCGCGCGCATCGCCGACCTTGCCGCCGAGCTCGACCTCGAGGATTTGATCGACCGGCCGTTTCGCGGCCTGTCCTCCGGCCAGAAGACCCGGGTCCTGCTGGCAAAGGCGCTGCTCAACGATCCCGAATTGCTGCTGCTCGACGAGCCCACGGCCAGTCTCGACCCGGATTCCGCCGATTGGATCCGCACCTATCTGAAACGCTTCCAGACCCGGACCGGCGCGACGATACTCCTCGCCAGTCACAATATGACGGAGGTCGAACGGCTCTGCGATACGGTGCTGATCATGCAGCGCGGTCAGATCGCGGACCGCGGCGCGCCGGGCGCGCTGATCGATCGGCACGGCCGCGATACGCTGGAGGAAGTCTTTCTCGACATCGCGCGCGGCACCGGCAAGGCGGCGAACGGGGCGGCGGCGTGAGCCCGGACGGCTCTCCTGGCGCCCCGCTTGGCGGGGCGGTGCAACGCTGCGGCGCCCTGGTGCTGCGCTATCTCTATCTGCTGAAGGGGTCGTGGCCGCGCATTCTCGAACTCGCCTATTGGCCCAGCATTCAGATCGTCCTGTGGGGCCTGATCTCGAAGCACTTCTTTGGCCATTCCTCGGCGGTCGTGGAGGCCACCGGCGCGCTGCTTGCCGCGGTTTTGTTATGGGACGTCCTGTTCCGCGGCCAACTGGGATATTCGATCTCGTTTCTCGAAGAGCTGTGGTCACGCAACCTCGGCCAGCTGTTCATCAGCCCGCTCAGACCCTATGAGTTCGTGCTCGCCCTGATCACCATCAGCCTCGTGCGCACCCTGGTCGGTGTGATCCCGGCGGCCTTGCTTGCGATTCCGCTCTATGGGTATTCGATCTTCGAACTCGGGCTGCCGTTGCTCGCCTTCTTCGTGAATTTGCTGATGACCGGCTGGGCGCTCGGCCTTCTCGTGACCGCGCTGCTGCTGCGCGTCGGGCTTGGCGCGGAAAGCGTGGTCTGGATGGCGTTGTTCCTGATCGCGCCGACCAGCGCGATCTACTACCCGGTGAGCGTGCTGCCGGAGTGGCTGCAAATCGTCGCCTGGGCCCTGCCGCCCGCCTATGTGTTCGAGGGAATGCGCGGCATTCTGTTCGACGGCGTCATCCGGATGGATTTCCTCGGCGCGGCGTTCGCCCTCAACCTTGCCTATTTGTTGTTGGGCGCGGGTGTCTTCATGTGCGCGTTCCACGCCGCGCGCCGGCGCGGCCTGCTGCATCAGTCGGGCGAATAGGGCGTTTCCGGATCGGCGTCGCGGCACGCCAGAGCGCCGCGCAGGACGCCAAGCGCCAGCATCGCGCCGCACCCGGCGCCGCTGCCGGGATCGAGATCGAGCAGCGCTTCCTTCTCCAGACGCGAGAGCAACCGGGCATGCGCATCGCCGGCTTCCCGATGGCCGACAATGCAATGATCGAGCGCGGCCCCGTCGAGTTCGTGCAGCACCGCCGCCGCCGCGGTCGCCGCGAAACCGTCGAGCACCACCGGTACCCGCGCCATCCGCGCGGCGAGGATCGCGCCCGCGACCGCCGCCAATTCATGGCCGCCGAGGCACCGCAACCGCTGCAGCGCATCGCCCGCCCCGGCGTGCCGCGCGACCGCGGCCGCGATCACCGCCTCCGTATCGGCCGGCCCGACATCCGGCAATCGCCAATCGCCGGGCGCACCGCCGAACAGGCCGCAGCAGAGCGCGGCAGCGCTGATCCGCGTGCCGGCGCCCATGGCGGCCACGCACAACAGTTCGACGCCGTCTTCGACCGCCATCATGCCGTAAGCCAACGCGGCGGCGCAGTCCGGATCGCTCAACGCCGGCACCGCCCGGAAGTCGGCGGTCGGCCGGTCGAGCGCCATTTCATAGACCCGCAAATCGCTGTCCTGCATCCGGCACAGCGCGTTCGCCGGCGCCGCGCCGCTTCGATAGGCCTCGATCCGCGCGGCAACCGGCGCAACCGCCCCGGGCGCGATTCCATGCGCCCCCGCAAAGATAGCGAGGCGCGGCCGGTCGAGCCGCGGCACGCCGCCCTGCCACGACGCGAGCCAGTCGCCGAGAACGTCCAGCAGCGCCGGCGCGCCGGCCGGCGCCCGCTCCGGCGCGGCCGCCCCGGGCAGGCCGGTCAGCAGGCCGCGGATTTCATTGAGCGAGGATTGGGACGATTGCGTCGGTGCGGTCATGCGGCGTTCGGTCGTTGCGTCAAGTCGGTGGAGTGTGTCTTGCATAACGCAAGCGCGGGGGCGGTGCCATGCCGTTCGCGCGCGGCCGCACACAATTGTCATTCTAACGACTCTGGCGATCCGCCCGCCGGGCCGCTATAAGCAAGTTTTTCGCCTTCTTGCAGGGAACCGAGATGACAACGACCGAAACACGCTGGTGGTGGGTCCGCCACGCCCCGGTGCAGGGGCCGAACCATCATATCTATGGCCAGCGGGACCTCGACGCCGACACGTCCAACATCGCAATTTTCGAGGCGCTCGCCCGCTATCTGCCAACCAGCGCGGTCCTGGTGAGCAGCGATCTCGCGCGGACGCAGCAAACCGCGGACGCCATCGCGGCAGCCGGACTGGCGCTGCCGAAGCCAATCCTGGATCCGGCGCTGCGGGAGATACATTTCGGTGACTGGCAAGGTGTCCGGCGCGACGAATTTCGCAGTTCCCGGGGCGAGAAACACGGACAATTCTGGCTCGCGTCGGCGGGCGAACGCGCACCGAACGGCGAGAGCTTTCTGGACCTGGTGGCCCGCGTCGCCCCGGCAATCGACCGGCTGACCGAAGATCATGCGGGCCGCGACATCATTTGCACCGCGCATGGTGGAACCATCAAGGCGGCGCTGTCCTATACCTTGGGGATCGATCCGGAATCGGCGCTCGCCTTCGCCACCGACAATTGCGCGGTTACCCGTCTCGATCATCATTCCGAACCCGGCCGGGGCGTCTGGCGCGCGGTAACGGTCAACCGCACGCCGCTCTA
>Ga0224508_10001186_pt1 | contig 23667 bp, 20 predicted proteins | sample SF_Jan12_sed_USG_4_FD_170157 | JGI IMG/M metagenome (GOLD analysis project Ga0224508, IMG submission 170157) | Sediment microbial communities from San Francisco Bay, California, United States - SF_Jan12_sed_USGS_21 | ecosystem: Environmental > Aquatic > Marine > Sediment | place: USA... | reverse complement strand
GCAGCGCCGCGATCTCATCCGGTGACAGGCCCAGCTCACCGAGGATATCGTCGGTATGCGCGCCCAACTCCGGCGCCCCGCGCGGTCCGGCCGTCGGTGTCCCCTCGAAACGGGCGGCGGTGCGCGTTTGGCGAAGGCGGCCCGCCTGGGGATGCTCGGTCTCGATCAGGATATCGTTTTCAAGAATCTGTGGGTGGCCGACCAATTCAGTGCGCGTCAGGACCGGGGCACACGGCACGCCCGCGGCCTCGAGCCGTTGCAGCCAATCCTCCGTTGTCCGGTCGACCAACGCGCTCTGGGTCAGCGAAAGCCGGTCGTCGATGTTGAGATCCCGCAACTCCATCGTGGCAAATCGCTCGTCCTCCAGCCATTCGGGGTGGCCGACCGCGCCGCACAGGGCGGCCCATTGCGCGTCCGACATCACCGAGACGCTCATATGACCATCCTTGGTCTCGTAGATCAGGTCGATGTAGCTGGCGGCGCGCTGCGGCGGCACCGTTTTGCCGACATAGGTCTGCCCGCCCATATCCGACGACCACAGGAAGGCCAGCACCGAATCCAGCATGGACAGCCGCACATGCTGCCCCTCGCCGGTCCGCGTGCGGGACAGCAAGGCGGCGGTGATCGCCTGCGCCGCGGTCAGGGCGGTCACCTTGTCCGGTACGATGGTGCGCACCAGCCGCGGCCGTTGCTCGTCCGACCCGCCCTGGATCGATGCCAGGCCGGAAACCGCCTGGATAATCGGGTCATATGTCGGCTTTCCGGCATAGGGACCCTTCTCACCAAAGCCGCTGATCGAGACATAGACCAGCGACGGGTATGTCGCCCGCAAATCGGCCGCCCCGATGCCGAGCCGCTCGACCACGCCGGGCCGGAAATTCTGCAGCACGACGTCCGCGCCGCCGGCCAATCGAAAGAGCAGCTCCCGCCCGAGATCCTGTTTTAAATCAAGGGTGATCGATCGTTTGTTGCGGTTGTTGTTGAGGAAACTGGCGGACAGTCCGCCGCTTCGGTTGCCGGCCTGGCGCGTCTGATCGCCGCGGCCCGGCAGTTCCACCTTGATCACATCTGCCCCCTGATCGCCGAGCAACATGGCGCAGAGTGGGCCCGAGATCATGGTGGTCAGATCGATAACACGAAATCCGTCGAGCGGTCCGGGCATGGGCAGTTCCTTCGAAGCCTATCGCCGTCAGCCTAGACCGCGAGGCGGCGCGGGGGCAATTCTTGGGCGAATTACGGCGGTGACAAAACGCGATACCACGGGGATTGAATGCACCGTCGCCGTAAACCGGTCAACGAAGGCGGCAGGCGCCGCCTAGCTTTGCATCAAGCCGCGCAAGCGGGCGGCATTGCCGCCGCCGGGAAAAACACGATCATCGACTGCGCGCGCCGGCAACCCCAGATGATCGACCAGCACGGCCTTGAACAGCGCCCGCATATCGGTCGTTGGGGCCAGATCACGGTTTTCGTATAGCCGCCCGGTGCTCAATCCCGGCCACCGCGCGACCACCCGGCCGCCCGCCACGGAACCGCCGAGCAGGAAGGCCACGCCGGCGGTGCCATGATCGGTGCCGCCGGTACCGTTGGGCCGCACCGTGCGGCCGAATTCGCTCACCACGACCACCGCCGTGCGATTCCAGACCGGTTCCATGGCCGCGCGCAACGCGACGAGCCCGTCTGCCAGGGCACCCAGATTTCGCGCCAACCGCCCGGTCAGCACCCCCTGCTGCGCGTGCGTATCCCAGCCGCCGGCCTCCAGAACGGCGATGCGCGGCCCCCGCGGGTTGGCCAGCAACCGGCCGACATTCTTGACGACGTGCCGCAAGACGCGGGCGCCGCGCGGCCGCTTCCGGCGATCGCCCTGTCCCATGATTTCGTCGCTCATGTCCTGCGCCTGGATCGCCTCGCCAAGGGCCGGCGCCAACACAGGGTCGCCGGCATAGAGCGTCTGCAAGCGCGACAGGAAATCGTCCTGCAACGGCGGCAGGACCCGCGGCGCCCAGGCGCCGACCGGCACGTCCCCCCGCAAGATCAATGGCACGGCATGGCCAACCGCAAGACCGAGCCGCCGTTCGAACTCCCCGAAAAGCCCCAGCGCCCTGTTGAGCCATCCGTCCTGGACGCCGCGCGGCAAGGCCGCGCCACTCTCCAACAGGTCCTGTCCCTCGAAATGAGAGCGTGCACGATACGGTGTCGCGACCGCATGCAGCACCGCCAGCTCGCGCGCCCGGAACATCTTTTCAAGCGGCAAGAGCGACGGATGCAGGCCGAAGCGGCCATCGAGATCCAACGCGCCATTGTCCCGGCCCGGATCGGCAAAGGCGAGCGCACCCCGCAGCGTATGGTAGTCGCGGTCGCCATAGGGCGGCACCGCGGCCAGCCCGTCGAGCCCGCCCCGCAAAAGCAGGACGACAAGACGGCGGTCGGTCGGCGCACCGGCCAGGGCGACCGGAATCGCGCCCGGCAGCGCGGTAATGAGCCCACCGGAACCGAGTCCCCTGAGAACGCGTCTACGGCTTACCATGCCTACCTCCGCTGAAATTCCGAACTCGCCAGGATTGTCGCGATCGCATCGACGCGCCCCGGCGCCGCCCGCACCGCGCGACGCAGCGCCTTCCCGGCGACCGGACCGACGGTTTCCGCAAGCAGCGCCTCCGGGTTGCCTACCCTGGCGATCTTGCGCGCGACCATCATCGACAACTCGGCGCGTTTCAGGACCGATTCCGGGCTGATCCAATGTGCCGCCTCGTCGGGCCAGCCGGCCGGCGACGGCGCGCGGAACGGCATCTGCCCCATCAAACGCAATGGCGCGATCAGTTTGCGGACATCGCCATCCTTTCTGGTCATGCGCATGCCGATGGCGCGCATGACCGATACGACGAAATCGTTCGGTGTCTTGACCTTCGCCAAGGGATCGGCCCAGGCCTCGTCGGCGTCCGCCACTGCCCGCGTCATCGCGGCCAAATCCCCTTCCGTCTCCAGGAAGACCCGGGCGAGCCGTGCGACGACCCGCTCGGGCGGCGAATCGGCGATAAAATGGCGCGCCAGCTTGAAGGCGACATGCCGCGCGGTCGATGGATGCCGCGCGATGGCCCGCAGGGCGGTCTCGGCTTCCTCCTCGCCCGCCTCGCCATAGCGTCTTCCGAGAAATGTCTTGGCCCCTGGTTCGTGGGCCGCGGCCCGAAACGCAAACGCGCCCGCCGTCACGCGGCGGCCGCGTCCGACCGACCATCCGGTCAGCATCTTGGCCAGCGCGATCACATCCGGCTGGCCATAGCCGCCATTCACGCCGAGCGTGTGCAGTTCCAATATCTCGCGCGCCAGATTTTCGTTAAGACCCTTGTTGCGCCGGCGGCCGGCAGGGGAATTCGGCCCGATCGACTGCAAATTATCCAAATAGGCCAGCATCGCGGGATGGCGGGTGGACGCCAGCAGCATATCGGCGAAGCTGCCTGTGACATGCGGCCGGATCGCTTCCCGTTCGAACGGCCCCGCAAGCGCCTTTAACACGGGCTTGCGGGCGGAAACGGTGAAATGGTTCGACCAAAATACGGTCAACCTTTCGCGGATCGGATCCTCGGAGTCGATTTGCGCCTGGGTGCGCGCCGCGGCTTCGGCAATGAATTGCCGCTGGAGCCATTTCCGGAAAATCTTGCGCTTGGCCTCGTCCTTGCGGTCCTTGCGGCCCTTGAAGAAGTCGTTGGCGATTTCGCGGCTGGATGGCAAATGCGCAAGCGCCGGCACCGCCCGCGCCGGCCCGATCTGGTTCTCGACCCAGCCGCGCGGATCGCCCTTGATCCGCGCCAGATCGCCCGACCGCGCGCCGAGCCCGAACCGGTTGGCCGCGATGAATGCATTCTTCAGCGTCATGGCATCAACCGTTGTTCCATGCCTCAAACGACCATTATGGCGACGGATTTATTTACCGCACCTTAAGGCGTCAATGACGCAAAAGTAACGTAACATATTGTAATATAGTGTAACGCGCGCCGCCCTTACCGCACCGGTTTTTCACCGCGCACGGTGGTGCGGTGCATGCGGCGGCGGGCACCCTCCTCATCGAACGGCATCGCCTTGTGCACCGAATTTCGATTGTCCCAGATGATCAGATCGCCCGGTGTCCATTTGTGGATGTAGACGAATTCCGGCCCGGTCGCGAATGCCATCAATTCGGCGATCAATGCCTGGCTCTCCGCCTCGTCTTCGCCGACGAAATTCCGCGTGTAGATTTCGGAAACAAACAGTGCCTTGCGGTCGTTCTCGGGATGGCGGCGCACCGCCGGATGGACGACCGGCGGCGTCATCGCCTTCTGCGCCTCGGTCAGCGGCGGCCGATGATCCTGCCGGCGCTGGTGGTTCCAGACGTAGTCATGCGTCGCATCGCGCGCTTCCAGCCACCTTTGGCGGTCCGCGGGCAGCGCCTCGAAGGCGGCGGACATGCTGGCGAAAGCGGTCTCGCCACCCTCCTCCGTGCATTCCAGACAATGGAACAATGAGCCCAGGCTCGGCTCCGCCATGTAGGAAAGATCCGAATGGTACTGTTTCGAGCCGCCATAGGCGCCGACGTGCTGCCCGTTCTCGACGATGTTGGAGACCACGAAAATCTCGGGATGGCCATCGAGGCAGAACTGGTTCAACACGTGGTTTTCCAGCGGGCCGAACCGGCGGCTGAACGCAATCTGCTGTGCCGGCGTGACGGTTTGCTCGGGCAGCACCAACACCGACCGATCGGCCAGTTCGCGGCGCAACCGCTGAAACAGCTCGTCGTCCATCGGCTGGGCCAGGTCCACGCCGTCTACCCGCGATGCGATATGCGGGGTGAGCGGCGTAAAGGTGAAATTGTCGTTTCTCAAGCCAGCGGCGGCGGACATGGGTAAGCCTCTCAGTGTGCAAATTCGGTGACGGCGGATCCCGTAATTCTACCGCCGAATATTCGGGGCGAAAAGAATGTCTAGCCTTGTTTGTCGCGTTTGCGGTCCTGCGCATCCGGCCCGCGCAACAGGAATACCAACGGCAGCAACAGCAGCATTAAGATCGTCATCAACCGGAAATCGTGCAAATAGGCGATGAATTCCGCCTGCTTGTCGATTACGCGATCGAGGCTGAGCACGCCCTGCACCTGTTCCATGTTCCAGCGATCCGGCAGCGAAAAATGCTGGAAGCGTTCGTTGTATTCGCTGATGTTCTCCGTCAGGGTCGCGCGCGCGCTCTGCGTGCTGCGGGCAAGCTGGCCGACCAGTACCGAGACGCCGACGCTGGAACCGAGACGCCGCGCGAGACTCAAGACGCTTGTGCCGTCCGAGCGCATCGACGTGGACATGCTCTGGAAGGTAACGGTGGTGATCGATACGGCGAGGAAGCCGAAGCCGAAGCCCTGAATAAAGGTAACAAGCATCACCGAGAAGGCATCCACCTCCGGCGTGAATTGCGACAGCAGGAATGTTGACGCCGCAATCATGATCACGCCAAGCCCGACAAAGGGCTTCGGCGGATACCGCAACAACAGCGCCCCGGCCAGCAACGACGACGCCATGGTGCCGAATCCGCGCGGCATCATCACGAAACCGGTCGTCAGCACCGGATAGCCCATGTGCTGCTGCAGGATCGGCGGCAACAGGCCGGCATAGCCGAAAACCATGAAATTGAGCAGGAATCCAAGCAAGAGGCCGATCAGGAAATCCCGATTCTTGAGCACCGCCGGATTGAGATAGGCGTTGCGCGCGGTCAGGACGTGGACTGTGAAGACGTACACGGTACACAGCGTGATCGCGCCGAGGACGATAATGAACGGCGAATCGAACCAGTCGTGCCGCTGCCCCTGGTCGAGCATGAGCTGAAAGGCGCCGATCGCGATGCTGAGGAAGATGAAGCCGAAGAAATCGAATTTCTTGGCACGGCCATCGCGCCCTTCCGGCACGTAGCGCGCGATCATCAGCACGGCGAGCAAGCCGAGCGGCACATTGGTGAGAAACACATACCGCCAGCTAAAGAATTCGGTCATGACGCCGCCCAGGATCGGACCGACGATGATACCGCTCATGCGGCCCGTCGTGAGCCAGCCGAAGGCGGTTCCCTGCTGTTCGCGCGGAAAAGTGGCGAGCACGACCTGCATCAGGAGCGGATTGAAGCCGGCGCCGAAGAAACCCTGAATGAACCGCCAGAAGATGATTTCGGTCAATGAATCCGACTGCGCAATCAGGATCGCCGAGATACTGAAGCCGATAATGATGGCAATGAACAAACGCTTGCGGCCGACCCGCCGGCTGAGCCAGCCATAGAGCGGCGTGAAAATTGCCGACGCCACGAGATATGCCGTCAGGATCCAGGAAATCTCGGTCAAGGTCGCGGACAGCACCCCCTGCATGCGCGGCAGCGCGATACTGACCGCAAAGGTGTCCATCCCGGTCAGCATGCCCGCCGGGAGAATACCCAACGCCACCGCAATCCTTTGGCGCGGCGTCAGAGTGTGCTCCGTTGCGGCGGCTGTCATATGGCGGGAAGCCAATCCTCAGGAAATTCGAATACATCATAATAGCGGGGAAGCGCAGCAAACGCATAGCCGCACGGAATAGGGACTGGAATAAGCCAATTATACCGCGTTATTGCGGGCATATTCGTTGTCGTCGGGCGCACGCTCAGCGAATCGCAGTCTCGGATCCATTATAGGAAACCCGATGCGGCCCCCGCCGTAGTGTAATTACAACCGCCTCGGCCACGCAATTCAAACGCACCGGGAAGCCCGATACGCCGACACCGCGGGTGGTGTAACCGATCATGTCGCCGCGCCGCCAGATGCCCCGCGCAAGATCGCGCTCCGTGTGCAATCCCGTAATCAGCGGACGCCCTCCCGGCAAACAGACCTGGCCACCGTGGGTGTGTCCGGTCAAATACAGCCGATGATGGCGCCGCGCCGCCTCCGCGGCTTCCGGCGAATGCGCCAATGCAAGACCGAAGCCTTCATCTTCAATGCCGAGCGCCCTATCCGCGTGTTCGGTGTGGAAAACATGGACGTCGTCTACGCCGGTAACGAACATGCGTCCATTACCGCGGGACAGGCTAATCCGCTCATTCACCAGGACCCGAACGCCCAGCCCTTCCACGGGATCGACCATCGCGGCGCAATCATGGTTTCCCAATACCGCAAGAATGCCATCCCGTGCGCTGATACCCGCTACCATATACGCGAACTGCTTCAACACCGGCTCAAGCGGTGCGGTGTAGTCGTCCCGGATATCCCCGGTAATGACGCACAGATCGGCAGCGCAGCCGGCAACCTGACGCACCGCGGCCATCGCCGCTTCTTCGACATAATCCAGATGCAAGTCGGACAGATGCAATATTCGGTAGCCGTCGAACTCTTCGGGCAAATCGGCAAAATGTATCGACAGGTCGCTCATCTCGACCATCGCCGCCCGCGACGCCAGGAACCGCGCCGGGGGCGTGGCGTCCAGAACGCGATAAAGTCGCCGGGCGGTTTGATAGACCGGGCTGAAATACCGGCTGTACCAAGGACCGCCGGGGAAATTCGCCTCCATTGCATCGCGCCGGGCGCGCCATGCCCGGCGCGCCGCAAGCGTCTCGGCGCTATGGCCGAATGCCTCATCGCGCATGGGCTATCCGCTGCGTCTATCGAAGGAATAACGTAGCGGCGGCTGCCACTTTGATCGGATCAAAATTCACGTGCCCTATTTACTCATGCCGCGTACGGCAATTCGGCAATCCGCCGGAAGGCGTTTGCACGGCCGCATCCTACCCCGGACGCCGGTCACCGCAAGGTAGATTTTGGTTTACGGGACCCGCTTTAATGGCGACAGTTCCAGGGTCATCCCTTGAGGAATAACCCGATGTCAAAAAGCGATTTCGACCCCTTCGCCAGCGCGACCCAACTGGCTTCGGCGATCCGGGAAGGTGCGCTTTCGGCCCAGCATGCGCTCGAGGGATATCTCGACCGTGTCGATCGCTTTAACCCGGACCTCAATGCGATCATATTCTCCGATCGCGACGGCGCGCGCCGCCGGGCCCGTGAGCTCGACGAAATGGCGGGCCGCGATGAATGGCAAGGACCGCTGCACGGCGTTCCGATGACCATCAAGGAGTCCTTCGATATCGCCGGCATGCCAACGACCTGGGGTGTGCCGGCGTTGAAGGACAATATCGCCAAGACCAACGCCCTCGCGGTGGACCGGCTGCAAGCGGCCGGCGCGGTCATCTTCGGCAAGACCAACGTGCCGCTGCTGCTGGCCGATTGGCAAAGTTTCAACGAAATCTACGGCGTCACCAACAATCCATGGGACCTGACCAAGAGCCCGGGCGGCTCGTCCGGCGGCTCGACGGCAGCCTTGGCGGCGGGGTTGTCGGGCCTCGATACCGGCAGTGATATCGGCGCCTCGATCCGCAATCCCGCGCATTACTGCGGCGTGTTCGGCCACAAACCGAGCTACGGTGTCTGTCCGCCACTGGGCCAGGCGCTTCCCGGTGTCGTTACCCCGGCGGATATTTCCGTCATCGGACCGCTGGCGCGCAGCGCGACCGATCTTGCCATCGCGCTCGACGTCATGGCCGGCCCCGCGCCGCAGGAATCCGTCGGCTACAGGCTCGATCTGCCACCGCCGGGAAAAACCGAATTCGGGGACTTCAAGGTCGCGGTCATGCTGTCCGATCCTAATTCGGAGGTCGATGCCGAACTGACCGACACGCTGCAGGCGCTCATCGAAAAGATCGCCGCCGCCGGCGTGACCGTGGACGATGCCGCCCGGCCCGATATCGATACGGTTCGGGCGCATGCGCTCTACGTCTCGCTGCTCCGGGCGGCCACGTCTTCCCGGTTAAGCGAGGAAGAACGGGACCGGATGGCGGTCGAAGCCGCTACGCTCGATCCAGCCGACAGCAGCTACCACGCGCAGATGTTGCGCGCCAATACGATGCGCCATGGTGAATGGCTGAAACTGAACAATGAGCGCGAACATATGCGCCGAAGTTGGGCCGCATTTTTTGAGGACTACGACCTGCTGCTTTGCCCGGCCGCGGCGTCCGCCGCCTGTCCGCACGACCATGCCGGCGAACGGCACAATCGGATGATCACCGTGAACGGCAAACAGGTGCCGACCACAGACCAGCTTTTCTGGGCCGGGTTCAGCGGCATGGTCTATCTGCCATCCACGGTCGCGCCGGCCGGATTGACGAAAGCAGGCTTGCCGGTCGGACTACAAATCATCGGGCCCTATTTGCAGGACCGCCGCTGTATCGAATTCGCCGGCCTCATCGAACAGGCATTCGGCGGCTTCGTCGCCCCGCCCGGCTACGACGCATAGGAGGATCTCGGTTGATGCCGCGAAAACTTCTCCTCACCTGCAGCCGCCGCACATGGCTGTTTCGGACCACCGCGCTAGGCGTCCTGCTCGGGTCGGCGGGCCGCCCGATATCGGCCGACGCGGCGACGAAACCGATCGCTCAGCCGCCCGCCCGTACAGGCGAAAGCTTCATTCGCCGTGCCTTTGCCATGCGCGATCGTGCAACAACAGCCGGCGACCAGCCATATGGCGCGATCGTGGTGAAAGACGGTCATATTGTCGGCGAGGCGCCGAGCCGCGTCATCTCCGCCGGCGACCCGACAGCCCATGCGGAAACGGAAGCGATCCGCGATGCCGCACGGCGCCTCGGCACGCGCGATCTCGGCGGCTGCGTCCTGTATTCATCCTCGCGGCCCTGCCCGATGTGCGAGGCCGCGGCCTATTGGGCGAATGTCGAGAAAATGGTGCACGGCGCGGCGGCCACCGATGCGGGACCGCCAAGCCTCAACCGCTGCTGATCGGATTGCCTGCGGGCGTTGTCTGCTTCAAAAGCGGCGTCGGACTTAAACCATTTCTGGCTTAAATTGACTCAAGTGAAATGGTCTATCTCTATGTTTTTACGCAAATACGTCGTCGCGAATCGTTTCGGTCCGCTCGGGATTTGCTCTATTCCGCCGTGTTCCGTTTCCGCTTCGGGCAGGGCCGCATGGTCTTCGCCACCGGATCGAATTCCGACCGGTCGATATGGGCCAGGCTCTTGCCATAGATATGCAACGACACCGTGGTCTGGTCACTGTCGTTCTGGACACTGTGGATATCGTCCGGCAGGAAACCGATCACATCCCCGGCGCCGACCACGACCTCGTTATGAAGGACGACGTCCGCGTGGCCCGGCGTCGAGCCGTCGTCCCGGCGCAACCAATTGAGGTTCTTTTCCGGCCCGTCGATCCCGACCACCACGCCCCAGGTCTGATGGTCGTGCGGCGCGACGCCGCGCCCCGGCAGCCAGGCGATCGCTTCGACCAGAAGATGTTCCGGCTCCTCATGCAGGATGGTGATGCCGAAACCCTGGTCCGCATCGCAGTCGTAGAAAGACGGCTTTATCCAGCCGGTATCCGCCGCGATACGCTTTGCAAGCGGCGTCACCGACCGGATGATCGATTTGTTGTCCTGCTCCCCGGCGGTAACTTCCTTCAGATCCTTAACGAACGCATCAAGTGTGTATTCCGGCACTGCGGTGTCTCCCATTGCATGACCGCCACCAGCATAACATGTCGAAGCGCCCCATGAAAAAGCCATCTACCCCTGCCGGATAATCGGTTTCGCGGGGTGCTTTGCAATCCAGATTGCGTCGCCTAAACTCGGTAATTATGGGCAATGTTTCGTGTGTTGGCGAAAGGATCGGGCGATGACGGCGACGATCAACCCGCTCAGCGATGTCATGGGCGCCGAGGCAACCGGCATCGACCTGCGCACGCCGCCGGACGACCGCACGCTCAGCACGTTGACCGATGCGCTGCACCGGCATGTCGTGCTGTGTATCCGCGACCAGAGCCTGGAACCCGACGCTTTCGTCAAGGCGGCGCGTCTGTTCGGCGCGCCGGTGCGTCAGGTCAACAAGTACCTGAATTTTCCCGACCAGCCGGAGATCGGCATGCTCTCCAGCGACGACCGCGACGTCGTCGGGACCGGCAAACGGGTGATCCGCGGAACGACATGGCACACCGATCATTCCTTCACGGCGCAGCCGCCGAAAGCCACCATTCTCTATGCGCTGGTGGTGCCGGAATCCGGCGGCGAGACCAGTTTCTGCAACATGCGGGCGGCCTACGACGCGCTGCCCGAGCAAACCAAGCGCCGGCTCGATGGGCTCAAAGCCGTGCACACCTATCAAAGCAGCCGCTCGCCGCGCAAGATGATGAAACTGACCGAGGACGAAAAGGAAGCCCTGCCCGAGGTGGTGCACCCGCTGGTGCGGACCCATCCCGCCACCGGCGCGAAAGCGCTGTATATGAGCACCACACGGCTCGAACGTATCGCCGGGCTGGAGCGCGCCGAAAGCGACGCGCTGATCGATGAATTATTGACCCACGCGACCAAGCCCGAATTCCAGTACGACCACGTATGGCAGGCCGGCGACATGGTGATTTGGGACAACCGATGCTCGATGCATCACGCCAACGCCAACTACCCGCTGGACGCCAAGCGATTGCTTCACCGGATCATCCTAGAGGGCGAGATTCCCGTCTAGGCCGCGCGTCGCGGGATCAGTGCAAATACCGGCTCGGCAATGTTTCAAGGAAAGCGACGCCGATAATGGTGGCTTCCTGTCGGACCGTCTCACACAGGAACGCCCGGCCGTCTGAAAGCTCGAGGATGAATTCATTCGGCGGCCAGACGGTTTCCAAGAGGTGCAGACGCGCGCCGGTCTCCGAAAGGTCCAAGACGCTGCATTCCACGCTGGACTTGCCGTCGTGAAATACGAGAGCCGCGCTGGCCAGTGTCTTAGACCGTCGCGCTCGACTGCTGGTAGGGGATTTTTTGGAAAAGTTTTTTTTACTTGAAATACTTGCCATATCTCACCCGTTCTTTCCCGGCATTGTACGCAAAGCGCGATGCCCGGCAGTGATCTTGGTCACCCGTTCGACAGGCGTTGCAGGAGTTTCAGCGCTTCAATCGGACTAGGAACCCCTTATCCCCATTGAATAAAATGCATTCAAACTATGCCCTAAGCATTTGATAGAAATTGTACTAATTCGTTAACGAACCGTTAATACGCAATCCTTAGGCTAAATACTCGGTTTCAATTGCGGCCTTCAATGAACAAAAAAGGTTAATAAGCTCAATGAATCAAAGAGGTAAATTGTCCTTGGCGGCCGATTACGGGTTTGGCCAGGGGCCGATGGAACGGCGGGACGCGGAACGCGGTTCGTCGGATCAAAATGCGCATATAGCGTTTCAAAACAGTGAAATGGATTGCCAACTCGTGGACATCTCGATCAAGGGTGCCCAAATTCGCGTCGCCAACGGCAACGAGGTGCCCAATTTCTTCGAACTGCATACGCCTGCGGGGGAAGCCTTCCTGTGCGAGGTAAAGCACCGCAAGCAAGACACCATAGGTGTTCAATTCCTCCGGCACAGCTAGAAACCGCCACACAAAGCAGCCCCCCGAAACCGCCGGCCCTTTAACGGGTGGGTCGGTGATTACGCGCGTCTTCATTTGCATTTTGCGGTAATTGATTCCATCAAGAGCCGCGATACGATGTGGACTCAATCGGAAAAAATATTCAGCCTGATGATGGCGGGCTTCGCCGTCGCCATCGTGCTCACCAATATTATTGGCGTGAAGCTGTTCCTCGCGTTTCCCGAGAGCCTGCCGGCTGGTTTTTTCGGCGAACCCATTACCTTGACGACCGGTCTATTGACCTATCCGTTGACGTTTCTGTTTACCGACATCGTCTGCGAGGTGTGGGGCCGCCGCCGGGCCAATGTCATGGTCATCACCGGTTTCGTAATGAGCCTGCTATCCCTCGTGCTGATCCAAATTTCGCTGTCTCTGCCCGGCGCGCCGGCATGGGCGGCGTCAAACCCCAATTTCACGACGGTTGCCGATATGCAGCGCGCGTTCGAATCGGTCTTTACCCTGCCCGGCATATTGATCCTGGGTTCGATGACCGCGTATTTGGTGGCTCAGCTGCTCGACGTGAAATTGTTTCATTTTTGGAAGGATCTGACCAAAGGCCGCCATCTCTGGCTTCGCAACAACGCCTCGACGATCCTGTCCCAGTTGGTCGACACGATCATCGTCAACAGCATCTTTCTCGGGTTTGGGCTCGGGCTGCCATGGCCGTTGATCGGCAAGATCATTGTTGCCAGTTACATCTTCAAGGTTCTGATCGCGCTGCTCGACACGCCGTTCATTTATCTTGGCGTAGCCCTAGTCCGGCGCGCGGGTCACATCGACCTTCAGGAAGCGCCCCCTTCAAGCGCGGGATAGAGCGAATCCCGAGCGAACCGAAACGGTTCGCGACGACGTATTTGCGTAGAAACAAAGAGATAGACCATTTCACTTGAGTCAATTTAAACGAGAAATGGCCTAGAACCGCCCGGCACAACGGCGATCATCCTCAGGTTTTACTGAAATCGCGTGTTCAGGATCTGACGGGCCGCGGACGTAACTTCCATTTTCACGACATTGGGCGCATCGAGCGTTTGCAGCATCCGGCGCATGCCGCGCGGCGATTCGCTCGGCTGACTGTCCTGTATCGTGGCGCCCACGGTCACGCTGCCGATGAGGATCGTCACGAAGAGTGCGAGGAGGGGAAATATGCTGGTGATCCGTTTCATCGTTCTCTCGATTTTCCGGCGCGTATGCCCGGTCTATTCTTGAAAACGAGAGAAATCCTTGAGGGGGGTTAATGGCGCGGAATAATTCGGAGCGAATCGTTCGGATGTCCTTTGCACACGCTATTGTACGGAATCGGCAGGCGCGCGAACGCGTCGGGCGCCCGCGTTCATCGGCGCAGCCGATGTCAAATCTTATCGATTTTTCAGGAAGAAAGGGCTTCGGCGCCGATGGCCGGACTTCCAAGATGATATGACATCACATAGGCGATGATCTTGTGGCCGGAGCCGCCCTCATATGCCGCGATCGGAAATTCGCGTTGATACATGGTTTCCTTGGGCTCGTTGATCAACATTGAGCCGTCATCCGTCATCACAAAGCGATAGCAACTGATCTTGGTCTCGCCGATCTCGCTGACATGCTCCGCCAGCACATAGTCGCCGTCTTCCGGCTCCCGCCCCAATTCGGCATAGTCGACACATTCCAACAGGCTGCCCGAGGGAAAGACACCGTCCATCCCCTCACCCATTATTTCAAAACACAAAGCCGCGCTCGCCATCGCCGAATTCCCAATTGAACAGCATCGTTCAAAGCATCATCCGTTTTTGCCATAGGCTACTCAATTCGTCCTGACCGACTAGTCTATAGGGTGGGGTCGCGGCGGGATCACGCCAAGGCCCGGAAGCGATGCTCTCCGCGCCCCTGCATGGAGAGGAGCCCGGTACGGCTAGTTCCTATGGACTATCCGGAGAGCCGGAATGTATCCGGCGGTTAAACGACGACGGCGTGACACCTTGGCCCTTACAAGAAACTGTGACCGGCCCTCGTCGCACACGCTCTTGCCAAGCGGCGGCGGGCGGAACATGGTCCCGTGCCGTGGGCGAACCCGGCCGGAAACACGTAAACTGGAAGCATGAGCGCAAGCCCCGACTATCACACGACCGCCGATGCCCTCGTCGATGCGGTGATCGACGAGGTGGGCAAGGACATCGTGCTCGGACTGCCGCTCGGGCTCGGCAAGGCCAATCATATCGCCAATGCGCTGTTCGAACGCGCGGTGGCGGACAGCTCGATCACCTTGCGCATTTTTACCGCGCTGACGCTCGAACCGCCGGCGCCGGCCGCCGGCATCGCGCGGCGTTTCACAGAGCCCCTGGTCGAGCGGTTGTTCAAAGGATACCCCGCCCTCGCCTATGCGCGGGCCATCCGCGAGGGGCGGCTGCCGCCCAATGTCACGGTGAATGAATTCTTTCTCCAAGCGGGCCGTTGGCTCGGCGTCGGCTACGCCCAGCAAAATTATATCTCCGCCAACTATACCCACGCCGTCCGCTACATGCTGGACGCCGGCGTCAACGTCGTGGCGCAACTGGTGGCCAAGCGCACGGATGCATCCGGGACATGCTTCAGCTTGAGTTGTAATCCCGATATCACGGTGGATTTGCTGCCGGCCTTCGAAGCATTGCGGAAGGCCGGCGGTAAAGCCGTCCTGCTTGGCCAGGTAAACAGCGAATTACCCTATATGGCCGGCGAGGCGGAGATCGACGACTCTGCCTTTGCGCATATCCTCGAGGCGCCGCACTGCGAATTCCCATTATTCGCCCCACCGAAACCGCCGGTCGGTCTGACGGATCACGCACTTGGCCTGCACGTCGCGCGGCTGGTGAAGGACGGCGGCACCCTCCAGATCGGCATCGGGTCGATCGCCGACGCGGTCGCCCATGCGCTCGTCCTGCGCCATCGGAATAGCGCGGCATTTGGAAATGCGGTACGCCGGCTCACCGTCGGCAATAGTGAAGATACACCATGGGAAGACGGTCCCTTCACCGAGGGACTCTATGGCGCCAGTGAAATGCTGGTCGATGCGTTTCTGTCGCTGATCGATGCCGGAATCATCAAACGTCAGGTCGAGGACGGCGCCCTGCTGCACGCGGCCTTCTTTCTGGGACCGCGCGCGTTTTACCGGACGCTGCGGGAAATGCCCGAGGAGACGCGCGACCGCATCCGCATGACCTCCGTCTCCTTCGTGAACGAACTCTACGGCGACGTCGCCCGCAAGCGCCGCGACCGCGTGCATGCGCGTTTCGTGAACAACGCCATGATGGCGACACTGCAGGGCGCGGTCGTGTCGGACGGGCTGGAAGACGGAAGGGTCGTGAGCGGCGTCGGCGGCCAATACAATTTCGTCGCCCAGGCGTTCGCGCTGGAAGACGCGCGCTCGGTCATTACCCTCAACGCCACCCGCGAGGAGCGCGGCCGCACCGTCTCCAACATCAGATACTCGTACGGACATGTAACCATCCCCCGGCATCTCCGCGATATCATCATCACCGAGTACGGTATCGCCGACCTTTGGGGGAAATCGGACCGCGACGTGATCGCTGCCATGCTGTCGATCACCGACTCGCGCTTTCAGGAGGAACTTCTCGCCACCGCAAAATCCGCCGGCAAAATCGAACGCGACCACGAAATAGCGCCGGTCTTTCGCGACAACACTCCCGCACGGATCAGACGCGCGCTCGGTCCCGCGCGGGCGCAGGGCCTGTTTCCGGATTTTCCGTTCGGCACCGACTTCACCGAGGCAGAGCAACGGCTGATGCCGGCGTTGCACCGTCTCAAATCGATCTCGGGCTCGAAGCTGTGTCTTGCACAAATGCTCCTCGCCGGTATATCGCAACGGCCGAATTCTAAGGCGATGGAGTGTCTGGAACGCATGGATCTTACCGCCCCCAAACGCCCGACGGAATTTCTCCACCGCGCGCTTCTGCTGGGCGCGCTCGCGGCGACCACGGCGGAGTCCTGACGATGCTGAAATGGACCCTCCGTAAGATCGGCGCCGGACTCGCACGCTATCTGGACCAACCGGCGGGCAAGTATCATCCCTTTTCGATTGCCCCCCTCGACGTCCTGCATGCCACCCTGCGGCCCGGCGACGTGCTGCTGGTCGAGGGCGACAAGCGCATCAGCGTGGCGATCAAGTACCTCACCCAGTCGACCTGGTCGCACGCGGCATTTTATGCGGGCGATGCGCTCGGAGAATCGACCGATGGCGCATCACCCGGCACCTTGATCGAAGCCGATCTCCAGCATGGCGTCATCGCGGCGCCGCTTGCCAGCTACGCCCAAATGAACACGCGCATTTGCCGGCCCGTCGGCCTGTCGGACAGCGATCTGCGACGGGTTGTCGGATATATGGTCGACAGAATCGGATACACGTACGACCTCAAGAACGTCATTGATTTGATGCGCTATCTGCTCCCGACCCCGCCGGTGCCGACCGATTGGCGCCGGCGCATGATCGCGCTCGGCAGCGGCGATCCGACGCGGGCGATCTGCTCAACCTTGATCGCCCAGGCGTTCCAGTCCGTACGCTACCCGATCCTGCCCACGATCCACCGGGAAGAGTCGACCGGCCGGCGGCACAATAAGGTGCAGCGGGAAATCCTGCAGATCCGTCACCACAGTCTCTTCACGCCGAGGGACTTCGACCTGTCGCCCTACTTCAGCGTCGTGAAACCGACCGTCGAATCCGGTTTCGACTACCGCGACCTCGTGTGGGACGACGACGAAACGGATCGGATCGACTGAATTTCGCCGGCGGGCGTTTGTGGCGTATGATCCCGGTTCCGTGGCAGATTCGCAGTAACACCGCGATAGGATGGGCTCATGCACCAACTGGAATTTCTCGATCCCCGGGGGGCGACGGAAATCACGCAGCTTCACGCGACACGCCTGGCCGCGTTGGACGGCCGGAAAATCGGTCTGTTGTCGAACGACATGTGGCAGGCGCACCGCGCACTGCCCTTGGTCGGCGATTGGCTGACGGCGCACTTTCCCGAAGCGACCGTGATACCGGAAACGGCGTTTCCCCGCGGCAACAACCTGATCGACAGTGACGCAACCGCCGACGCGCTGGCGGCGCAGGCAGTGGATGCCGTAGTCATCGGTAACGCCGCCTGAGGCACCTGCGCCACCGCCTGCGGCCGTGCTGCCGCTCGACTAGAACGCAGGGGTATTCCCACCGTTATCCTCACCCGCAATGATTTCGCGGGGGTGACCCGCAACGCCGTCGCCAGCCTGGGCTTCGACCAGGACGCGGCGATGGTCACCTTCCCGATCGAACTATTCCTGGCCGATAGCGACCTTGGCCCCGTCGCGAGCGCAGCCGACCAATTCGTCAGCGGCCTGACCACCTGGCAATCAGCGGTGACCGAAACCGGCGTCAAGCCGGCACCCGCGCTGCGCATCGAGGCGCCGGACGAATCCGCCGTCCTGCGGCGCGTCAACGACTTGTTCCTGGCCGAACGGTGGGGCGACGGCCTGCCGCTCTACCCGCCGACCGAAGACCTCGTGGCCTGGATTCTCACGGGCACCGATTTCGCCCCTAACCACGTCATCGGCAGGGTCATGCCACGCGGCGGCATCGCCACGGTGAAAGCCGTCGCCGCGACACTCGCCATGGCCGGCGGGCGGCCGGAATATCTGGCGCTGCTGATCGCTGCGGTCGAGGCGATCCTTGATCCGGCGATGGAACATGAAAAGTTTCAGGCGAATTCAGGCAGCCCCTTCCCCGTCGTGGTCGTCAACGGGCCGATGGCGGAAACGATCGGCCTGAACAGCGGCTTCGGCCTGCTCGGCCCCGATCCGGATCATCCCGCGGGCGCCAGCATCGGCCGCGCCATTCGGCTGATCCTGCAAAACATCGGTGGCGCGTTGCCCGGCGATGGCACCATGGCGGCCTATGGCGCGATGCGATTTACCAATGCCGTGTTCGCCGAGGACGAGGCCGGCCTGCCCGGCGGCTGGCCAACACTGGCCGCTGAGATAGGGAATTTCGGCGCCGGCTCCAACGCCGTCACCGTGTTCTGCGCCTCCGGGAGCGTCAACATTCCGCGCCGCGCCATCAGCCCGGATGTGTTGGAAGACGAAATCATGAACGGTCTGCACCGCACGGCCGGCTACCTTCGCGTGCCCGGCCGCGACTACGTCACCGGCTGGGCCAACGGCACGCCGGGCGCACTGCTCATCTCGCGCACCGTCGCCGGCCAACTTGCGGGCCTCGGCTGGACCAAGGACGCGGTGCGGGCGTTCCTGTGGGAGCACAGCAAGATCGTCGCGGACGAGGTCGAACGGACCGGACTGACCGAGTGGATTCGCTCATCGTCCGAGGCCGCCACCGCGGCCGCCCCGACCGACCCGTGGCCGATCTGTCGGACCCCTGAGCAGATCCTGCTGGCGGTCGCCGGCGGCGCGCACCCGACCAACCATTTATGGTTCCAAGGCGAGGCGCCCGCCGTGGTGACACGGGAAATCCGGCTGCCGCAAAACTAGGAAAAGGTGATCGCGGACGGCGGCACAATCACGTAATGCGCGGTATTTCACAACTTCGCCATCACAGCCTGTTCACGCCGCACGACGTCGACCTGTCGCCTTATTTCGGCGTGGTGAAGCCGACTGTCGAATCCGGTTTCGATTACCGTCATCTCGTCCGGTACGACAACGAACCGACCTAGCCGAGCGAATTTAGACTACGGCGCGAAATGCGTTTGCCTTGGCGCTCACACCTGGCGCGGCATGACCATCGGTCGCCCGATCAATACCGCTTTTTCATCTGTCCCGGCGGAATGCCGCCATGACCCGGCGGAACTGGCTTCAACACTTTTTTCCCATGGCCCGGCGGATAATGTTTCCCGTGACCCGGCGGGTAATGGCCGATGAAGTGGCAGCCGGACAAGGTAACGGCTAGAATCAGAACGGCAAACAGGCGCATATCGATCGCTTTCGTGGTTCACGAATGGATGCGGTACCGACTGTACAATTACTTTATTATCAATCTCTTAATAAAAGAATCCGCCACCGGCCGACCCGTGCCCAGCCCGCCCTCATCGCGCAAAGACGCAATTGAACAAGCCTTCGTAATGGCCGCCGCGTCCCCGCTTGACCGGATGTTTCTCGCTCAACGTTAGGCCACAGCCGGCGATCAGCGCCTGCGTTTCCGGCGTCCCGTCGTCGTTCTCGTCCAGCTCGATGAACAGCGCCCGGCAATCGTCATGCGCCAGTGTCGCGCGGGCGCCCTCGATCACGGCGCGTTCGGAACCGTCCACGTCGATCTTGACGTAGCGCGGTTGCGGCAGGGTGAATTCCGCCCGCAATTCGTCCAGTGAAAAGCAGAGCACCGCTTGGCGATGGCTCGCCGGCCCGGCTTCGCCCGAACCGCGGGTAAAACCGGACAACGATTTCTGGTGCTCGCCGGCGCCGTAATGACCGATCGCCATCCAGTCCGCGGCCTTGACGTTCGAGAGCGCGAGATTGAAGGCTCGTACCGGATGCGGCAGCCGCGCCCGGTTGAGGAAATGGTTCAGTTCCAGTGTCGCGAAATTCTGCGCCTCCGGCTCGAAACACACGACCCGCGCCTGCCGCTGAATCGCCGCATAGAGCGAGAAATGTCCGATCGACGCTCCGAGATCGAAGAAAACGGACTCCGGCTCGAAACCGTCGATCCAGTCCAGTAATTCCGGTTCGATATTCTCGAAATAGTGCGACCAGCTCTTTAGCCGGTCGTTGCTTGCCGACAGATCGAAGGCGATGTCGCGCACTTGGATGGACTCCACCGGATAACGGTTCGTCCAGGTCGGGCCGGGTACTTCTACGATGTGCATTTCGTTAACCATGTTTGCGATAGTGTTATAGGCCGATATCCGATGGGAGTCGAAATGGCCGGTCCGTGCGCCACGATCCTTCTGCCCGCAGTGCTTTCGCCCGCCGACCGGGAAGCAATTCTCCGCGAGATATCGGCCATCGCCGATTCGATGGAAGGGGCCGACTTCTGGATCGACGGGCATCCGTTTATTGCCGTATTTCACGGGGCGTCCGAAGATGCAGCCCTGCAAGATGCCTATCGCGACGAAGTCGCCGAGTATGCCGGCATCCAAACGCCCGCCGGGTCGCCAATTCGCGATTTCTTCGGGTTTTGCGCGATGGTCAACGGCGACGCCGATCATGCGGAACTGGCCCGGCTCTGCATCCGTTTCGCCGAACGATCCGGCGGCCTGATCAATTTCGGCCACAGCCTGGACCGCTACACCGCCGACCGGGCCATCCTCGACCACCCCGGTCTCGATTTCTGCGAGGGCCGGCACGTCTTCGGCCCGGATCTGCTGCAACTCTGGCTGCAACATCCCGATTTCCGCATGGTCAAGTGACTGGCATGCATCCGGCCGCCCGGACAGGATTGATTGGTTCATGGCCAATAATGCACCGTCGCCTTGAAGAACCGGGTGGAGAATTCTATGATATCACTCGGCTTGGCCTTGCCCGGCCCCTCTAAACGGACATTTTCATCGCGCGACCGATTGCCACCCCATACCGGCTGAAGGAGGACTTACGATGTCGTTGAATATGGTGCAGGACGAGAAATCCACAGCCCCCAAGACGATCGACGTAACGCCGCTGACCCTTCACATCGGCGCCGAAATCGGCGGCGTCGACCTGACCAAGCCGGTGCCGGCGGAGACAATCGATGAAATCCGCGAGGCGCTGGTGCAATGGAAGGTCGTGTTCTTCCGGGATCAGCATATCGACCACCAGCAACACGTCGATTTTTCCCGTCAATTCGGAGAGCTGACCCCCGGTCACGCGGTCTACGGCAATGTCGAAGGCTTTCCGGAAATTTACTCGGTATCCAAGGACCGCAAGAATGTGCGGTACAAGGGTGAGATGGCGTTCACCCCCTGGTCCGGGTGGCATGCGGATATCACCGCCGCCGTGAACCCGCCCGCTGCATCCATGCTGCGCGGCGATATCGTGCCCCCCTATGGCGGCGACACCATGTGGACCAACCTCGCCGCGGCGTATCAGGCGCTCTCGCCGACGCTCCGCGGTTTCCTCGACGGGCTGCGGACGGTGCATCAATTCAACCCGCCGCCGGGGGTCGAGACCTCGCAGGAATACGAGGAGAAGATGCGCCGCAACCGCCTGATCACCGAGCATCCGATGATCCGGGTCCATCCGGAATCCGGCGAGCGTGTGCTCTATGTCAGCCCCAGCTTCCTGAAGTCGATCGTGGACGTGACGCCGACGGAGAGTGAAAGCCTGCTGGCGCTGCTGAAGGAGCATGCGGTGCGGCCAGAGTTCACCGTGCGCTTCAAGTGGGAGCCCGGCAGCATCGCCTTCTGGGACAACCGGTCGACCGCGCATTTGGCGCCGCGCGATATCTATACCAGCGACTTCGGCCGCGAATTCTATCGCACCACGCTGGTCGGCGATATTCCGGTCGGTGTGGATGGACAGCCGTCCAAATCGATCCAAGGCGGCCCCGTCCTGGCGGTTGCCTAACGGAACCTAGACTATTTCTTGCTTCAATTGACTCAAATGACATGGTCTATCTCTTTTGTTTTTGCGCAAATTCGTCGTCGCGAACCGTTTCGGTTCGCTCGGGATTTGCTCTAGTCAATCGGCGCAAGGCGTGACGGATCGCCGTCTCTCGCGCGGCGCAACCATGCGGTAAAGGCCCTTCATGGATATGGAATCTCGTACCTTTCGCGCGGTGGGATATCCCCTGCGCCTGCATTCGGGCGACAACGCCCTGGCCCAGATGCGGACCGAAGTCGAGCGGCAGAAGGCCCGCCGCGCCTTCGTCATCTGCGGCCGGACGGTCGCGACGAAGACCGACCTTCCGGCCCGCATTCAGGCCGAACTGGGCGAGCTCTATGCCGGCGCCTTCGAGGCGATGGGTAAGGATTCCGATTGGCCGTCCGTGCAACAGGCGGTCGAGGCAGCGCGGGCCGCGGACGCCGACCTGCTGATCGCGGTCGGCGGCGGCAGCGTCATCGTCGGCACGCGGGTGGTCGCGATCCTGCTCGCCGAAAAGGGCGACCCGTTCGACCTGATGACGCAATACCCGGAGGGCAAGCCCGCCTACAGCCCGCGCCTGATGGCGCCCAAGCCGCCGATCATCAATGTCCCCACCACGCCCACCTCGGCGATGAACCGGGCCGGTTCGGGGCTGAAGAATGAAGACCTCGACCACCGGATGGAATATTTCGATCCGAAAACCCGACCGACCGCGCTGTTTTGGGATGCCGGCGCGTTGATGACCGCGCCGCCCGAACTGATCCGCTCGACCGCGACCACCGGATTTTCCAGCGCGCTCCGGCTGCTCGGCGCGCGCGTCCTGACGCCGCTGGTCGAGGCCGACCGGCGCCACGCCTTCCACCTGCTGCACGGGGCGCTGCCCCGGATCATGGAAGAACCGGACAACGCGGCGATCCGCATCGACCTCTGCTGTGCCGCCTTTCTCGAGAACCGGGCCGCCGACGACGATCAAGGCCGGCGCCGCGATTGGGACCAGACCGCCGCCAATTCCTATGCCCTCGCCACCGCGCTGCACATTCGCTACGACCATGTCTGGCAGGGCGAATCGACCTCGACCGTCATCCCGACCGTCACGCGGCTCACCCCGCCCAAGGACATCGACGTCGCGCAGCGTGTCGCCGGCGCGCTCGGCGTCTGGCGGGACGGCATGACGGCGGAAGCCGCGGCCGAAGCGACCGCGGCGGGTTTGGACGACATATACCGGCGGATCGGCATGCCGACGCGGCTGCATGAGCTGGACATCCCGCGCAAAGACCTGCCGCTGCTGGCCCAGGACACGCTGAAGAACTTCAACGCCAACCCCGGCGACCGGCCGGGCGACTACACGGCGCACATGCTGTCCCTGCTGGAAGCCGCGTGGTGAATGTATTTCCCGTCATTCCGGACGGCGCGTAGCGGCGATCCGGAATCCAGGTTGCGCCAATAACTTGTGGATTCCGGCCTTCGCGGGAATGACGAAGAAATCAAACGCAGAAAAGCAAATCCCGGACTCCATGGAAGCCCGGGATGCTTAAATTCAAAACACTTACCGGACGGTCTTAAGATATATCCGCAAGCGCTTCCGCCGGGTGGCCCTCGGCGTCCGGCGTGGCATAGGTCTTCACCACCTTGCCGTCCGGGCCGATGAGGACCGAGACTCGCGTGGCTTTTTCCTGATCCGCG
>Ga0224508_10001185_pt1 | contig 23672 bp, 15 predicted proteins | sample SF_Jan12_sed_USG_4_FD_170157 | JGI IMG/M metagenome (GOLD analysis project Ga0224508, IMG submission 170157) | Sediment microbial communities from San Francisco Bay, California, United States - SF_Jan12_sed_USGS_21 | ecosystem: Environmental > Aquatic > Marine > Sediment | place: USA... | reverse complement strand
CCGGCGCATCGATGCGCTCGATCGCCTGGCTGTAGGCCTTTTCCGCGCGCTCGTAGAGCTCGTCGCGGCGCAGCAAATTGCCGAGTTCGATCAACGCGTCGGTGCGCTCGGGATTGGCGTCGGCAAGCTCGCCGAGCAAGCCGAAGGCCTGTTCCTCATGCTCCTCGCCGTGCAGCACCTGCGCCTTTCTGACCCTGGCGGCATAGGCGAGCGGCGAGTTATCGGCGATCGAGTCGTAAGCGTCGATCGCCGCCTCGCCATTGTCCTGGCTTGCCAGAATGTCGCCGATCAGCAGCTGGGCACTGGCCAAATCCGGACGCAGATAGAGGGCAAGGCGGGTGTAGAGGATGGCACGCGCGCTGCCGCGTTCCTGCTGTAGGGCTTCGGCGATGCCGAGCAGCGCATCCGCGACCCCGCCGGCCTCGTCATCGAACGGAAGGCCCGGAGATCCGCCGCTTTCCAAATCCACCAGAGCCTGGCGCAAAACCGGCCGTTCGCCATGGTCGATCTGGGCTTTCAAGAAGTCGAGCGCCTCCTGCTTTCGGCCATCGCGCGTCAGGATCTCGGCATAGGCCTGAGCGACCCTGACCGGGGTCGCACCGCTGTCGGGAATGACGTCTTCGAGCTTGGCCAGCGCCTCGGCATGTCGCTCCCCTCGCGCCAGCAGCATCGCGTCGTGAAACTCGTTGAGCGGGCCCAGCGATTCGCCTTCATGCAAGGCGGCAATCGCCGCATCGAGCGAGGCCGGACCGTCAAGGCCGAGACGCGACCAGGCGCTGACGAACGGGGCCGCGAGCGCCACGATCCCCTGCGAGCCGACATCGGCGAGCTCGCCGGGCACGGCGTCGTACGCCTCGGTCTTGACCCGCTCGAGGGCCAGCAACAGCTGCGCGTCCTCGTTGGTGTCGCCGGCCTGCTGGCGCTTCAGCGCCCGCGCTTCCTCGAGGGCCGCCTCATAGCGCGCATCGGCGAGGTCGAGCATGAAAACCTGGCGACGCAGTTCCAGATTGTCGGGATCGTCGGAGAGCGCCCGCTCGAAATAGCTGGCCGCGTCCTTGATGTTGCCGGTGTCCAGCGCAAAATTACCGGCGAGATAGTCGCCGAGCGTCGATTCGCCTGCCGCCTCGACCAGCTTGCTCTCATCGACCGTGCTGGGACCGGCCACCAAAAGCTTGGACAAGGCCTCCGACGTCGGATCAGCGCCGGCGGCATGGGCGGGTGCGGACGTAACGGCGCTCGCTGCGAGAATGAGCGCAAGACAGCCACCGACACGGGTCAACTGCCCGAGCCTGGCGGCCGAAGACTTGCGAACGGAAGGACGCATGACCATGTCACGCAGGCGCCCGAAGGCCGTAGGATGACTGTGCAGGCTTGACGTCAAGGGCCTGAGCCGGCATGCAAGTCCCAATTGCCAAATAGGCCTCCCTGCCTACGATCCAAAGGTCGCAGGCCGATTTGTGATGGAGTAAACGATGCTGCAGACCAACAAGAGCAAGAACGACCCGACCGCGCGCGGCACGGGCGGCGAGGGCAAGACGTTCAACGGCAAAAAGGTCAAGCCGGTTCTCTATGTCGGCACGGCTGTCGGTCATGGTCGTTACATAGCTGTCCAGGATGAGGGCGGCAAGATGATCATGGATAAAGACGGCAAGCCGGTCGCCTTCCGCGACGTCTAGGCCCGACGGGACCCGACGCGGGTCTTCGTCGACTTGCCTGAGATGGGCGGGGTGGACCGGGCGTAATCTGTTGTGACGTCCGTGATCGGCCCGGACGCCGTTGATTGTGCATCCTTATGGGGTGCATGTCGTTCTTTCGGCTATGTTCCGTTGGCAGCGGCGCGGATCCACGCTTACATCCCGGTGTAAGCTGGCCCGTCGCCGCCTTGCGGCACCACCCAGACAATGTTCTGCGACGGATCCTTGATGTCGCAGGTCTTGCAGTGCACGCAGTTCTGATAATTGATCTGCAGCCTGGGATTGCCGCCGTCGTCGTCCCGAACGATTTCGTAGACCCCGGCCGGGCAGTAGCGCTGCTCCGGCGCGTCATAGGTTTCGAGATTGACGTTGATCGGCACGGACGCGTCTTTCAGGGTCAGATGGCAGGGCTGATTGTCGTCGTGATTGGTGTTGGAGATGTAGACCGACGACAATCGATCGAACGAGATCTCACCATCGGGCTTGGGATAATCGATCGGCTCGAAGCCGTCCTTGGACTTGAGCGCCTTATGATCGGCGTGATTCTTGAACGTCCAGGGCGCCTTGCCGCGCAACAAATAAGTGTCGATGGCGCTGTAGACCAGACCCGCCCAAAAGCCTTTGTGAAAGCTCGGTCGGATGTTTCTCGCCCGGTACAGCTCGTCGTGGGCCCAGGATGACTTGAAAGCTTCGGGATAGGCATCGAGCGTTGTCGTCGGCGTCTCGTCCGCGAGGGCAGCCGCCGCGGCCTCCGCCGCCAGCATGCCGGATTTCATGGCGAGATGATTGCCCTTGATCTTGGGCACGTTCAAGAAACCCGCTGAACAGCCAATCACCGCCCCGCCCGGAAAGGCCAGCTTCGGCAATGACTGGAACCCGCCTTCGTTCAAGGCGCGCGCACCATAACAGATGCGCCGGCCGCCTTCGAAGGTGTCGCGGATGGCGGGATGGGTCTTGAAGCGCTGAAACTCCTCGAACGGCGAGAGATAGGGGTTCTGGTAATCCAGACCGACCACGAAGCCGACTGCGACCTGATTGTCTTCGAGATGGTAGAGAAACGAGCCGCCATAGGTCTTCCTGTCCAGCGGCCAGCCGACCGTATGCACCGCTCGTCCGGCATGGTGCTTGGCCGGATCGATCTCCCAGAGCTCCTTGATGCCGATGCCGTAGGTCTGTGGATCACCGTTTCTAAGCCCGAATTTCTCTTCGAGCTCTCGGGTCAGCGAGCCGCGGCAGCCCTCGGCGAAGAAGGTGTAACGGCCATGCAGCTCCATACCTGGCTCATGGTTGTCCTTGGGCTTGCCGTCCCGATCGAGGCCCATGTCGCCGGTGGCGACGCCTTTGACGCTGCCGTCCTCGTGATAGAGCACCTCGGCGGCGGCAAAGCCGGGATAGACTTCGGCGCCCAGCTCTTCGGCCTGCTCGCCCAGCCATTTCACCACCCGGCCCATGCTGACGATGTAATTGCCGTCATTATGCATCTGCGGCGGCGTCGGCAGTTTGACCGCCTTAGTCGCCGTGAGGAACATGAGCCGGTCGTCGGTCACGGCGGTGTTGAGCGGCGCGCCCTTTTCTTTCCAGTCCGGAATCAGCTCATCGAGCCCGCGCGGTTCCAACACGGCGCCCGAGAGCGTGTGCGCGCCGACCTCGCCCGCCTTTTCGACCACGCAGACCGAGATCTCCCGGTCCTGTTCCATGCCGATCTGACGGAGCCTGATCGCCGCTGCAAGGCCAGCAGGCCCCGCGCCTACGATCACCACGTCGAACTCCATGCTCTCTCGTTCCATCTCACCCTCTACCCCGGCACCGCCTCGAAAACCTCCTCGATCCAAGCATGATCGCACCATCATCAGCTTGCCGAATTGCGGCCAAAGCCTTTCCCCGCCTTCCATCTGCGGCTAGACAATCATATCCGCCGATCATCGCGAGCTGGCAAACTAAGCCATCATGCTTAACAATAGGTTAAGTTTAACGAAGTTTCACCGAATATGAACGTTGGTCAGCAACAGCTTGCGAGAAACATGTCGACTTGGCAGTGCCCGAGCGCTGGGATCGGGCATGGCCGATAAGCCAGCAGCAAAGGCGGCGAACGGCGGCGCACGCGCTTGGCTCGACTGGTATGCCGAGATGGGCGTGGTCGATCTCGTCGCCGAGCGGCCGATCGATCGCTTCGACCGGCCGGATCCCGCTGCCGAGACGCCGAGGCGGGTTGAAACCGAGCGCCCGGCCATGAGAACAGCGGTGCAGGAAGACGGCCCGCCTGCCTGGGTGCTGAGCGACGAGGGGGCGGCGGGGCCGCCTGCCGAAACGCCAATGCAATCGCCGCCTGCGCCGAGCACCGGGGCCGCGGTGGACGCCAAAGCCGTCGCCGCATCCTGCGACAGCCTGGAGGCGCTCGCCACCGCACTTCAGGGCTTCGACGGCTGCCCCTTGAAGGAAACCGCCATCAATCTCTGTTTCGCCGACGGCAATCCAGAGGCATCGATCATGCTGATCGGCGAAGCCCCGGGTGCTCAGGAGGACCGGCAGGGCAAGCCGTTCGTCGGGCCGAGCGGCCAGCTCCTCGACCGCATGCTCGCCACGATCGGCCTCGATCGCACCAAGGTCTACATCACCAACGTCATCTATTGGCGCCCGCCCGGCAACCGCTCGCCGACCGCGGCGGAAATCGCGATCTGCCGGCCTTTCCTCGAACGTCAGATCGAGCTGATCCGGCCGAAATTTCTGGTGTTCGTCGGCGGCATCGCCGCGCGCGCCCTGCTCGGCCGATCCGAGGGCGTGACCAAGCTGCGTGGCCGGCCGTTCGTCTACAAGGTTCCGAATGACGGACGGGAAATCCCGGCTCTGGTGATGTTTCACCCCGCTTATCTGCTGCGCCAGCCCGGGCAAAAACGTTTTTCATGGCGCGACCTTTTATCAATTCACAAAAGTATTAAGAATCTGTGAATAATAACAGTTAACAAAAAAATAAATAATTTCTGCAATTAACTTTCAATTATATATTGATTTGATTATAAAGCCACCCATGAAAACGATCTCTCGCGCCCTGACGACTTCGCCGCTTCGGTTTGCCGCCCTTTTGGCCTCGGCTCTGCTGAGCGCCTCGCCGGTCGCCGACGCTTCCGAAGGTGTACAGCTTGCCCGTCTGTCCACCGCCAATCCCGTGCATTCGACGCCGAGCGCCAAGAGGCCGCATTCCGAGCGCACCGTCCTTCTCTACGGCGAGATCTTCGACCTTCAGAAAAAGGGCGCTTGGAAGGCCGCAGACGCGTTGCTCGCCAGGCTCGAGGACGACACGCTGCTCGGCCATGTCCAATTTCAGCGCTACATGCACCCGACCGCCTATCGCTCATCCTATCGGGAACTGGCGGATTGGCTCGAAGCTTACGGCGACCATCCCGACGCCAAGCGCGTGTACAAGCTCGCCTTGAAGCGCCGTCCGAGGGGCGCGGCGGCGCCGCTCGAGCCGAAAAAGGGCTACATGACCGGCAGTGGCCAGCAGTCCCAGGAGCTGGTCCGGGTGCGCTACCGCTCCAGCCTGCGCCGGTCGGCCGCCGAAGAGACCGTGGTCCAGGCCTGGCTGCGCGATATCGGCCGGCTCGGCGATCGCGGCCGGGTGGCCGAAGCCGAGCGCCTGTTCGATCAGCCCGACATTCACGCCATCACCGATGCGGTCGAGACCGACCTCGCGCGCTGGGCCTTGGCCTGCGCCCATTTCGTCAATCGGGATTTCGCGCCGGCATTGAAGCACGCTCTTGGGGCGGCCAAGCGCTCCGGCCATGTGGTGCCGGAAATGCACTGGACCGTCGGCATGAGCGCTTGGCGCACCGGCGACATCGACACCGCGGCCACCCATCTCGCCAAGCTCGCCGAGGCCGAAAACGCCCATGACGGCGAGCGCGCGCGCAGCGCCTACTGGGCCGCACGCGCGGTCGGCTTCAAAACCGAGCGCGCGCGTTATTTCCTCGAGATCGCGGCCGATCATCCCCGGCAGTTCTACGGCCTGCTCGCAAGGCAGCGCCTGGGCATGGCTGTTGATCACCAGCGCGCCACCAAGGTACAGGACGACGTCGCCGAGATCATGCTGCGCTACCCCGCCGCCAAGCGCGCCTCCATGCTTGCAGAGATCGGCCGCCACGATCTCGCCGAAAAGGAGTTGCGCACGCTCGCGGCGTCAGCGAAATCCAACCTCACCGCCGGCCTCCTGAAGCTCGCCCAGACCCTGCATCTGCCCGCGGTCGAGATGCGTCTCGCCCACCGCCTCGGCTACAAGGGCGACGTCCATCTCGATGCCTTCTACCCGGTGCCGGCCTGGCAGCCCCACGCTGGCTACCGCGTCGACCGCGCCATGGTGTTCTCGGTGATCCGCGCGGAAAGCGGCTTCGATCCCGCCGCCGAGAGCTATGTCGGCGCGCGCGGCCTGATGCAGGTGATGCCCGGCACCGCCCGCCACATCGCCAAGCGGACGAATCTCGTCCTGAAAGACAACGATCATCTGTTCGATCCGGAGACCGCGATCACCTTCGGCCAGGCCTATCTGCAGGAGCTGTTGAACCGGGACGGCATCGGCGACAATCTGATGTTCATCGCCGCCGGCTACAATGCGGGACCGGGCCGGATCGCCCAGTGGCGGGACGCTTTCAATCTCGACCACGACCCCGCCATGTTTCTGGAAATGATCCCGTTTGTCGAAACCAGGGTTTACGTGAAGAAGGTTTTGGCCAATTTTTGGAACTACCGCGCCCGTCTCGGCCAGCCGACGCCCTCTCTGGACGCCATGGCCGCCAACGCATGGCCGAGCTACCGGGCGTTCGACGACGAACCGAACCTCTATGCCGGGGCTGGCCAGCCCCAGGGGTGATTGTTTCGGGGCGTTCGCCCCGAGAGCTTTTCCCGATCAGGTGGGTTCACCTGATCGACAAGGAAATGCGTTGCAACATGAGGATGGAGCATTGATCCCGATCGGGATCCGCTCCAGGGGAGCTGGACGTGGCGGGGATTGATACCAACCGAACCTTTCAGCCGCTGAAGATCGCGGTGCTCACCGTGTCCGACAGCCGGAGCCTTGAGGACGATCGGTCCGGCGATCTTCTGGTGGAGCGGCTGACCGCTGCCGGCCATGAGCTGGCGGGCCGGGACATCGTTAGGGACGATCCGGAAGCGATCGAAGCGCGCTTTTCGGCCTGGATCGCCGATCCCTCGGTCGAGGTGGTGATCAGCACCGGCGGCACCGGCGTCACCGGCCGCGACATCACGCCCGAAGCGCTTGCGGCCGTGGTCGAAAAAGACATCCCGGGCTTCGGCGAGATGTTCCGCATGATCAGCTTCCAGAAGATCGGTACATCAGCCCTGCAGTCGCGCGCCACCGCGGGCGTCGCCAACGGCACCTATCTGTTCGCGCTTCCAGGCTCGCCCGGCGCCTGCAAGGACGGCTGGGACGAAATCCTCGAAAACCAGCTGGATATCCGCCACCGCCCCTGCAATTTCGCCGAGCTCATGCCACGCCTCAAGGAGCATGAGGCCGGCTGACGGCGACGCAAGCTTTCATGTGACCTCAGCGCGGGCCCGCGCTTTGTCATCGCTTTTTCATCGTTGATTTGCTAGCGATCATGGTCTGCCAACGGATTGACCGACGACCATGACAGTTCGAAAAATTACCCTTGCATTGCAGGGCGGCGGCGCGCACGGCGCCTTCACCTGGGGCGTTCTCGATCGGCTGCTCGACGATGACAGCCTCGACATTCAAGGGATCAGCGGCACCAGTGCTGGTGCGATGAACGCCGGTGTTCTCGCGTCCGGCCTGGCGCGCGGGCGGGGCGGGGCCAAAGAGGCGCTCGCCGGGTTCTGGCGGGCAATCAGCGACAAGGGCGCCGTCGCCTTCAATCCCTATCAGTCGACGCCGTTTCACGATTTCAACAAGGCCTGGAACGTGGACTGGTCGCCCGCCAGCATCTGGCTGGACGTCATGGCGCAGTTCGTCTCGCCCTATCAGCTGAACCCGCTTGATCGCAATCCGCTGCGCGATCTTCTGAGCGAGCATCTAAAGTTCGAGCAGCTGCGGCAGGAAGACGCGATCAAGCTGTTCATCTGCGCCACCAACGTTCTGACCAACCGCCTGAAGATTTTCGACAACGCCGATCTCAGCGTCGACGCTTTCCTCGCCTCCGCCTGCCTCCCCCAGATGCATCGCGCGGTCGAGATCGACGGCGATTTCTATTGGGACGGCGGTTTCACCGGCAATCCGGTGCTCAAGCCCCTCATCAGCACCTGCGAGGCCGATGACATCGTGATCGTCCAGCTCAACCCGACCATGCGCAGCGAATTGCCGATCACGTCGCGCGACATCATGGACAGGCTGAACGAGGTCACCATGAACGCCAGCCTGATGCGCGAGCTCGACCATGTCGCCACCCTCACTCGGCTGGTGGAGAGCGGTTCGCTCAAAAGCAAGAAAATTCGCCCGGTCCGCCTCCACTGCATCGCCGATCCCGAGGTCATGAGCCCCTTGGGCATGCGCAGCAAGAACAACACCGCCTGGAATTTTCTGAGCTACCTGAAAGATGCGGGCCGCAATTGCGCGGATGCCTGGCTGAAGCAAAACCGCCGCCATATCGGCAAGACGTCGACGCTCGATCTCGGAGACTTTTCGGTCTAATACCAACCCGCCTGGCGCGTGACTGCTCTTATCCGACCTTTCCCGATCTGCGCGCCAGCCAACAAAGGCGCCCTAGAGCGTATCCCGATTAGGTGGAACCACCTTCGGGCTTCGCTGATCCGTGAATTTGCCGGCACTGTTTGAGTTCTGCGATATGCGGAAAGCTCAGACCGATTCCATCATACCGGGATCCGGTCTAGGGGGGTGTGTTGGCGGAAAAGCCGTCACCCCCGGCCTAACCGCTTTTTTTCGTGGGTCTTTACCGTTTCTTAACCCTCCCCTGCCATGGTCATGACCCGGTCCATGCGATCCTGGGAGTCCGAGCCTGGCCCCATCTCTCTTGGCGGGCGGGCGGACTCCCAGGATCGCATGGACCGACGCGGAGTCTATTAGCGTCGGGTTAATGAAGGGTTAACCACAGTGGGTGATGCTGGGAATCAATGCTGGGCGGATGGATGATTCGGCCGATGATGATTCTTTGGATAGGAAGCCTCGCCGGCGATCATACGAAAGCGGTCATTCACCCGTTGGCTTGGTAGAAGATGTTCTGCTCTATGGGGTTGACGCTTTCTTAACCAAAGCCAGTCACCATGGCGTTCTGGTCCATGCGATCCTGGGAGTCCGAGCCTCGCCTCTCTCTTGGCGGGCGGGCGGATTCCCAGGATCGCATGGACCAGGTCATGACCATGACTTGGTGGAGTTAAGAAAAGGTAAAGGCCCAAAAAAACCGGTCAGTTTCCAGGCGGGTTGGTCTAAGAGCCCGTGACCGATATGTTCGGAAGAAGCGGTCGTGCCGTGCTGAGCTCGAAAAAGGGGAAATTGACCCTAATCGGCCCTTGTCCGTTTGACATCGATACGCTGATTCGCACTTGATACCAAAAGCTTTGGACTTCGCCGCTTGCTTCCTTGGCCGGGCGAGATCCTCACCCTCGATCCAATCGTGATAGGCGGCATAGGGCCGCGCCTCGCCCCATCGCGCCCGAACATTTCGTCGAAGTGTTGCCGTTACTCGTCCATGACGTGGTCACACCACCATGACGTGGTCATACCATCCACCGTGATGTGGTCACACCACGATCAATCATCGGGCGGAATCACACCCTTTCTAAACGCGAAACATCCATAGAACCGGCGTTCATGGGTTTGGATGACCGCGTAGGCCTGCTTGGCGCGTTCATAGAAGGCGTAGCGCTCGATCGAGATCATCGGCCAGGGGGCTCCGTTCGCCGCATCGATTTTTTTCTGCACGTCTTGCTGCACGGGCGGCACCTCCTCCGGTGAGCCGACCACTTCCATGCGCGCTGCGGCATCGTCGACGAAGCTGTCGAGCGGATAGACCGAGAGCACCGCCTCGACCACCTCCGCCGCGCCGCGGTCGATGCGCAACAGCTCGCCGTGGACCGTAGCCTTGGCCACCGACGCGCTCGGAAAATTGGTGTCGGCGATGATCAGATCATCGCCATGCCCCATGGCGCGCAACACCTGAAGGACGTCGGCGTTCAAGAGTGGATGGATTCCTTTGAGCATGGCGTCGGTCCCTGATGTCCCATGGCGTCGGCGTTTCTTTGACGCCGCGTTGCTGTAATTGACTTGCTTTGACATTCCTTCATACACTTTCGACAAGAACGACGAAAGCGGTGCGCTGGATCTTCGCCGATCAATGAAATGCCTGGCCGGCGACCACGCGCGACGGCGCAAAATCAACGGACGCCCGGACCAACAATGGGCTCGGGGCGTTTGCAGGGAGAGAACGATGAAGGTTCAGATCTATCGTCAGCTCATGGCCATGCAGGCCAATCGCCGCTCGGTGCTCAAGGGAACAGCCGGCGCCGCCGCAGCCCTCGGGGCGTCCTCGATCCTCGGCGGGCTGCCCGGCAGGGCGCTGGCGCAAGACGCCAGCCTGCGCGCCGAGATCCTGAAGATTCCAGGCGTCGGCGCAGGGTCGCCGACCGATGCGGAATGGCAAAAAGTTGGCGAGCTTTGCCTCGGCGGCACCAAGGAGACCGTCGAGGAAGGCGAGTTCGCCGGCGTCGAGCTGACCTTCATGGGGCTCAACAACCAGAACCTCCACAACTTCCTGTTCCGCGGTTTTCTAAAGCCTTGGGAAGCCTATACCGGCGCGACCATCAACTGGATCGATCTGGCCCAGGCCGACTATAACGCCCGGCTCCAGCAATCGATCGCGACCGGCACGGTGGATTTCGACATCATCGAGATGGGCGCTCCTTTCGAAGGCGATGTCTGCGGCAAGGGCCTCGCTTCCGAGATGCCGGCCTGGGTCGCTGACTTGATCGACATGGACGACTATGTCGGCTACCTGAAAGCGCCCGTCGGCACCTGGGACGGCAAGACCTATCGCATCTCGATCGACGGCGACTGCCATACGTTTGCCTATCGCACCGACTACTACGACAATGAGGAATTCGCCGCCGCCTGGAAGGACGCCGGCGGCGAGGGCGATTGGGCGCCGCCCAGGACCTGGGCTGAGGTCAATGCACATGCCAAGTTCCTAAAGGGCAAAACCGATCCGCTCACCGGTCTCGACGCCCACGGCTTCCTCGATCCGCTGAAAGGCTGGGGCGGCTTCGGCTTCTATTTCCTCGAAGACCGCGCGACCGCCTACGCCAAGCATCCGGACGATCCAGCATGGTTGTTCGATCCGGAAACCATGACGCCGCGCGTCAACAACCCGGCCTTCGTGCGCGCCATCCAGGAAGTGATGGACATCATGGACACCTTCCCGCCGGATCAGATCAACGCCGATCCCGGCACCACCGCCTTCCAGCAGTTCCTCGCCGGCACCGGCTCCGCCCTCACCTGGTGGGGTGACGTCGGCTCGAACGCGCGCACCTCGGACACATCCGTGGTCGGCGACGTGGTCGGCTTCGACATCATTCCGGGCTCGGACCAGGTCTACAATTCCAAGACCGGCGAGTGGGAAGAGACCGCGAACGAAGCGCCGAACATGGCCTATATCGGCTGGGGTGTTTACGTCATGGCCAGGGTCGACGGCGATGAGAAAAAGCACAAGGCCGCCTGGTCGGCAGCGGCCCATCTCGGCGGCAAGGATCTGTCCCTTTGGGCGTCCGCCTATCCCTCGGGTTTCCAGCCCTACCGCCAGTCGCACTTCAATTTCGACGAGTGGGAAGAGGCGGGTTATGACCGCGCCTTCGTCGAGGACTATCTCGGCTCGAACGCCGATAGCTACAACCACGCCAACGCCGCGATCGAACCGCGCATCCCCGGCATTTTCCAGTACTACTCGGTGGCCGAGGATGAGCTGGCCAAGGGCTTTGCCGGTCAATACGGCTCGGCCCAGGAAACAGCCGATGCGATCGCCGCAGCCTGGGAGAAGATCACCGACCAGATCGGCCGCGACAGCCAGATCGCCCTCTACAAGGCCAGCCTCGGCCTCTAGGTGGCATGGCCACCTCATTGACTTGCCGGATGCCATGGCCGAGTTCGACGGTTTGCCGCCAAGTTTTCGGGTTCCCGGGTGGGCATCATATGTCGAGGAAGTGCTGCTAGACCTTGCGCGGAGATCGCGGCCGGCCCTTCGGGGTCGGCCTGTCGCGCATCGCCATGACCTGAACCGATGAGCGCTGCCGAAGGCGATCTTCTGCATACGGTCGACACCGGGAAAATCTCGCTCGGCAGAATGGCAGCCGGGCGGGTCCTGTTATGGGCGGCGTTCGCCGTCTTGGTATTGTCGTTCCTGACCCAGGCGCTGTTCGACGCCGGAAAAATCGGCTTTGGTTTCGACAACTGGCGCCCAGTTCTGTTCGCCTATGTCCTCTGGGCGTTCGCGCTTTGCCTGTCGCGCGTGATGATCCATGGCGAGCAAGGCAAGAAGGCGCTGTTCGTCCTGCCCGCCGTGCTGTTCGTCATCTCGATGGTGGTGTTCCCGCTGCTGTTCGGCCTTTGGATCGCCTTTTCCGACTGGAACCTGTCCTCGCTCACCGGGCGAAAATTCAACGGCCTCGACAATATCAGGCAGATGATGAGCGATCCATTCTATTGGAACGCGCTTTACAATATGGTGCTCTATACCGCCGTAATCCTGGTGGAGTACGCGATCGCCTTCGGCCTGGCGCTGCTCCTGAACGCCGACATCCGGGCTCGTAAATTCTGGCGCGTCATCTTTCTCCTGCCGCTGATGCTGTCCCCGGTCGCGGTCAGCTGGATGGTCGGCAAGTCGATGCTCGAAGTGCGCTTCGGCCCGCTTGCGCGGCTCGGCAAATGGCTGGGCTGGGATCAGCCGTCCTTCTTCGGCTCGCCGGAGATCGCGAAATTCACCATCATGGCGATGGACGCCTGGACCTTCATTCCGTTCATGATGATCATGATCCTTGCAGGGTTGCAGGCCATGCCCAAGGACATCCTGGAAGCGGCCGAAGTGGACGGCGCCACACCCTGGCAGCGCTTTTGGCGGGTCACCTTTCCCTTGATGCTGCCGGTCTCGATCACCGCCGTCATGATCCGCATCATCTTCAAGCTGAAGCTCGCCGACATCATCATCAACGTCACCTCGGGCGGCCCGGGCGGCGCCACCGATTCGGTCACCAGCTTCATCTTCCGCGAATACCGGGACCGCTCCAATGTCGGCTACGGCACCCTCCTGGCGATGGTCTATCTGGTCGCGATCGTGATCTTCATGACCGTGATCCTGAAGCTGTCCGAGCGCCTGGTGCGCCGCATGACCGGGCTGGGCTGATGGCGGTCCGCGCCGATAACCATGTCGATCGCGAACGCCTTCGCTGGTGGGCGATGCGCATCGTGGTCTACGGGCTGCTGATCCTCTGGGCCGTTGTCTGCATCTTTCCGATCTACTGGACGCTCACGACCTCTTTCAAACTCGCCCCCAACGTCATGCAGGGCCATCTGATCCCGTTCGTCGACTACATGCCGGCCTGGCGGGGCTGGAAGTCGCTTGGCCTGTCACCAGACACCCTCTTCAACACCTCGACCGTGCGCGCCGAATTCCTGAAGCGCTTCATGAACAGCGTGATCATCTCCTCCGCCGCCTCGGCCTTCGCAGTCACGCTGGGCTCGCTCGCCGCCTATGGCCTCAGCCGCTTTTCCTACCGCTTCGGCTTCATGCGGAATTCGGATATTTCCTTTTTCTTCCTATCGCAGCTGATCCTGCCGCCTGTCGTCCTCGCTCTGCCATTCTTGGTGCTCTACAAGGAACTTGCCCTGCTCGACAGCCGCATCGGCATGATCGCGATCTACACGCTGATGGTCCTGCCGATCGTCATCTGGATCATGCGCGACCAGTTCGCCTCCGTGCCGGTCGAGCTCGAGGAGGCGGCCCTGGTCGACGGCCTCTCGATCTGGGGGGCCTTCCTGAAAATCGTGCTCCCCCTGGTGCTGCCCGGCATCGTCGCCGCGTTCATTCTCTCCCTGGTGCTCTGCTGGAACGAGTATTTCTTCGCAGCCCTTCTCACCAGCACCGACGCCAAGACGCTCCCAGTGATGATCGCCAGCCAGACCGGCAGCCAGGGCATCAACTGGTGGTCCATGGCCGCCCTCTCGACCGCAGGCATCATGCCGCTCATCGTCATCGGCATCCTGCTGGAGAGCTACATCATCAAAGGCATGACCGCGGGCGCGGTGAAGTAGCGCGCGGCCTCGATCCACCGATGAAGCGGCAGCGCTACGGACGGATCGTGCTCACCTCCTCGATCACCGGCCCCAAGGTCAGCGTTCCCGGCCAGGTCCTGCCCAAAGCGAAGGCTTGAGGGCGAACGTGGCCCGATGTCCCTCTTGGCGTGCGGATTCCCAAGATCGTATACTGGCGGATCATGATGAAGAAAAAGTAAATGCCCACAAAAAAATTCGGCCAAGGGCCGCCAATTTCGAAGCTGGAATTCTCTCATCGTAAAGGAATCTTTACCCTTTCACGTGCATTGTTCGAGCTTGGCCCAGGCTGAAGGTTGGTTGGCTCGATGCGCCTGCGCTATGCACTCATATCCCTTTTTCTGATATTGACCGCGGTTCCTCTGACGGTTTTCTGGGCCTGGCCGCATTCCAATGTTCTGCAGAACGAATTCGATGACGTCCGGGATCGGCACCTGCTCTTGGCGCGCAATCTCGGCGCAGCGCTCGAACGCTATCACCAAGATGTTCTCACCGCGTTTAATCTGGTTGCCAACAATATCATCGAGGGGCGCGTCCTTGCACAGCCTCAAGATCTCCTGCTCAACCTGAACTTTCGACATATCTGCATCGCCGAAGAGGCCACCGGCAAGGTGGTCTCCGAGATTAGCCCGATTGCCTTGCCCTGTCCGACCGTGGTGCCGGAAAAGCGCATGTATCTCTTTGCGAGGTTGGCGCGCGAAGACAGGACGGTCTTCAGCGAGGTGCTGGAGGGGCCAGGCGGTGTTCCCGTCATGTATGTCATTCGCCGCGTCGGGCCTTTGGTTGCGATCGGCGCTTTGAATACCGACTACTTTGTTCGTTTGGGCAAGGCGATCTCCTTCGGTGTGCGCGGCCATGCGGCGATCGTCGATCACAAGGGGAACGTGCTGGCCCATCCGCTCGACGACTGGATCGCCGCGCGCCGCAATATCGCCAAGGTCTCCTCTGTTGCCCGCATGCTGAACGGTGAAACCGGCATCGAGACCTTTTATTCGCCGGCGCTGAAAGGCGACATGATCGCCGGACTCACCGTTGTGCCCGAGGTCGGTTGGGGGGTGATGATCCCACAGCCGATCGTCGAGCTTCAAGAGAGGGCTCGGCAAGCCGAATCATCGGCGATTACCGTCTTCATGGTCGGCCTCGCCATCGCTTTCATCTGCGCCTGGATCGTCTCGATCCTGTTCGCGCGGCCACTCGAGCAGATTAGCCGGGCGGCCGATATGATCGTCCAGGGCGATGAGCCCGTGGAGATTGCCGAGCTCAAGAGCAGGCTCGTGCCCGTCGAGTTTCAGCAGGTCCAATCAAGCTTCAATGCCATGGTCGGACGCCTGCGTGAGAATTTGATCAGCATCCACAAGCTGGCCTATGAGGACAAGGTGACCGGATTGGCCAACCGGGTCATGTTCCGCACATATGTGACCGAGACGTTGGCCGAGCTGCAGGCTTCTGGCCGTGGCGGCCTGATGATCTTTGTCGATCTGGATGGCTTCAAAGCGGTCAACGACAATCTTGGCCATGATCTGGGTGACGAGTTGCTCCGTTGTTTTGCCGTCCGGCTTCAGGCGCTGTTCGATCAGCTCGGGCCTACGCGGGCCGACTCTGACGACCATGAGTCTTTCCAGGTGCAGATCGCCTCGGGTCATCTCTTGGCCCGACTCGGGGGCGATGAGTTCGCGGTCTTCCTCGCCGGAGCCGAGCGCGACGGAGATGGCGAGGCCCTTGCCGCGGCCATCTTGCGATGCGTGCGCGAGCCCTTTCGGCTCGGTAGCCAAGAAGCCGTGGTCGGCGCGTCGATCGGCCTTGCCAGATCACCCGATGATGGCGACAGCTACGCCATGTTGATCCGCCACGCCGACATGGCGATGTACCAGGCCAAACGTTCCGGCAAGAATACCTTCAGTTTCTATGATCGCCAGCTCGAGACGGCCCTGAAGCAGGCGGATCAAATGCGCCGTGAGATTCCAAAGGCGCTGCAGCTCGACCAGTTCGAGCTGCATTATCAGCCGCGCTTTCACGCCTCGTCGCGCCAAGTGCGCTGTCTGGAGGCGCTGATCAGATGGAACCATCCGAAAGACGGTCAGCGTCTACCCGGTGAATTCCTGAGCGCCGTCGAGTCGAGCGATGCCATCATTGCCATCGATCACTGGGTGCTGAAGAAGGCCCTGGAGCAGCTGGCGGAATGGTCACACAAGCACCCCAATCTGGCCTTGTCGATCAACATGTCGACCCGTCAATTGACCGATGCGAACATGGCAACCGAAGTGATCGAACTGGTCCGTCGAGCCGAGGTCGACCCGGCAAAGATCGAGCTGGAAGTGACCGAACATGCGGTGCTCAACAACGAACATACCGCGCGCCAGGTCATTCAACGCCTGCACGACTTCGGTCTCAAGATCGCGATCGACGATTTTGGCCAAGGCTATTCCAATTTCGCCCGATTTGCCGAGCTCCCCGTCGATGTCATCAAGATCGACCGCAGCCTGATCGCCAAGCTCGCGGAAGACCCGAGGGTGCCCACGATCGTCAAATCCCTGATCACCATGGCCGAAGGTTTGCATTGCACCACCGTGGCCGAGGGGATCGAGGAGCTGGAGCAAGTCGCCATTCTCAGCGAGCTCGGCTGCACCGAGTTCCAGGGGTATCTCTTCTCGAAGCCGCTTTCGGCTACCGATGCCGAAGCCTGGCTGAACCGAGCGGCCACAACCCTGGAGACCGACAACAACGGCCAGATTTCCATACTGCGTCCGACGTCAGCCGAAGCGCGCACATAACGCCGGGCTTGGACATTTAGAAATCTCAGCAGCCGATTTGCGGCATCATGCAGAGCAGATGCTGAAACCAAAACAGCCGCATTCTCGAGACATTGTCGCCTGGCCCGTGCTCTCCTAAAAAGGAAAGAGGGGAGGTGGGGCCATGACCTACAAGATCGATCCCAGGCGCGATCGCGATGTGGTCGACGAATTCCGTCAGAACCCGATCGGCCATCACAGCCCGAACCTGCAACGGGTGCTGAACGCGCTGCGCGGCGGGCCGCTCGAGGGCAAATATGTCCTGGTCTGCACCAAGCCGTTCGAGGAATGGGTGCTCGCCCGCCACCCCGGCGAGCGCGGCAAGCCCATCGAGGTCCTGCAAGGACAGCGGTTTACCAGCAAGGAAGAGGCGGAGTGGGCAGTGTTCCGCATGCGCTGGAAGGAGCATACCGGCGAGGATCTGAATTGATCGGGTGGGTGGGGGAGCTATGCTGAGAATCCTGGGCTATGCCGATCGCCTCTCGGTGGCGCCGGGCGAGACCGTGCGCTTCATGGTGAGCCTCAAAGGCGGCGGAGACTATCAGGCCGAGATCGTGCGCATCATCCACGGCGACGCCAATCCCGAAGGGCCCGGCCTGAAGCTCCGACCGGTGACGTCGACGGTCGACGGCCGTTACCAGGGGCGAGAGCAGCAGACCGATGCCGGGTCCTATGCCAGCATTCCCGACCATCCCCGCCTGCAGGCGCTGCCTGCCTTCACCATCGCCCTGATGATCTGGCCGACCACACCGAAGAAGCCGGGCGAGCAGGCGCTGATCGCCAAGCGTTCCGCCGACGAGAAGCGGGGCTTCAGCCTTTCGATCATCGACGGCGATCTGGCTTTCTTTCTAGGTGACGGCCAGCGGTGCGAAGTGATCAAGAGCGGCAAGACGCTGTTGGAACGGCGCTGGTACCTGGTCGCAGCATGCGTCGATCCCGCAAGCGGCATGGCGACCCTGGTGCAGCGCCCGCTCAAGCACCACCCGCATGTCGACGACAGCGCCACGATCAGCCAAACGATCGAGGTAACGTCAACGAGGTCCGCGCCGGACCCGCAGTCCGCGTCGGACCCGCAGTCCGCGTCGGGCCCGCGCTCGCCCGCGTCGGGCGTGGTGATGGCGGGGCGCCTCGCCCAGGGCGGGGCTGTCGAGCATCATTACAATGGCAAGATCGACAGCCCGGCGATCTTTTCGCGGGCGCTCGCGATCGAGGAGCTGGACGGGATCTTTCGCCGGCCATTGCCGGAAAGCCTCGCGGCATCGCTGGTCGCCGCTTGGGATTTTTCCAAACGCATCCAGACGACGACGATCGTCGACATCGGACCCTACGGTCTGGACTGCGAGCTCGTGCATCTGCCGGCGCGCGCGATGAAGGGCTGGAACTGGGATGGATCAACCATCCGCTGGACTGACAGGCCGGAGCAGTATGGCGCCATCCACTTCCACGATGACGACCTCTATGACTGCGGCTGGGACACGGACTTTTCGTTGACCGTCCCGGACGACCTGCCGAGCGGCGCCTATGCCGCCCATGTCTGGATCTGCGATGGCGAGGCACCGGAGGAGGAGGAGGACTACATCACCTTCTTCGTCCGACCACCCCGTGGCCCGGCGAGCAAGACCGGCCGTCCGAAGGCCGCCTTCTTGGTGCCGACTGCGAGCTACATGGCCTATGCCAACGACCACAGCCATCTCGATGCCGAGGGCGCTGAGATGTTGATGGGCCGGCTTCTCGTTTACCAGCCAACCGACCTCTTCCTCCAGGAGCATCGCGAGCTCGGCAACGCCCTCTACGACACCCATTCCGACGACAGCGGCGTCTGCTGTTCCTCCTACCTCCGCCCGATCCTCAACATGCGCCCGAAATACGCCTCCTGGCTCGGGGGTCACGGTTCGGGGCTCTGGCAGTTCAATGGCGACACCCATCTGCTCGACTGGCTCGATCATGAGGGCATCGAGGTCGACTGCATCACCGACGAGGATCTGGAAAAAGAAGGCGTCTCGCTGCTCGAGCCCTACCGCGTGATCCTGACCGGCACTCACCCGGAATACCATTCCAAACGCATGTCGGACGCCATGCTCGCCTGGCAAGGCCAGGGTGGCCGCCTCATGTATCTCGGCGCCAATGGCTGGTACTGGCGCATCGCCTGGCACGGCGACGCGCGGGGCGTGATTGAAGTAAGGCGTGCGGAGGATGGCATCAGGACCTGGGCGGCCGAGCCCGGCGAGTACTACCATGCCTTCACCGGTGAGTTCGGCGGGCTCTGGCGACGCAACGGCCGGCCGCCGAACGAGGTGGTCGGCCTCGGCTTTACCGCTCAAGGCTTCGATCTCAGCTCCTACTACCGTCGCCAGCCCGGCAGCTTCGACCCGCGCGCCGCCTTCATCTTCGAGGGTGTGGGCGATGACCAGCTGATCGGCGATTTCGGCCTGGTCGGCGGTGGGGCGGCCGGCCTCGAGCTCGACCGTGCCGACTTTGCGCTCGGCACGCCCGCCAACCTCCTGGTGCTGGCGTCATCGGAAAACCACACCGACCTGATCCTGGTGGTGGCAGAAGAGGTCAACGTCACCACCCCCGACCTCACCGGCTCACAAAACGACCTGGTGCGCGCCGACCTCGCCTTTTATGAAACCGCCGCCGGCGGTGCGGTGTTCTCCACCGGCTCGATCGCCTGGTGCGGCTCGCTCTCCCACAACGGGTATGACAACAACGTTGCGCGGATTACGGGGAACGTGCTCCGACGTTTTTTGGACGAAACGCCGTTTGCGAGGCCCACGAGGCGTTGATTGGGCAGCCAAGGAACCCGTTGAAAACTCGAAGAGAAACGGCACCTTGGATGTCGGTCAGGCGAGTGTGTTGCAAAAAATATCCTTACCAAGTCTCCCTAGTGCAGCGGCGCATTCGGATGATTCACGAGCCGCTGCACTATCTCTTTGGTTTTGCATCAATTTTTCCAAGCCTCACTGATCGCTCTGTTTGGATCGATGCACTAGGTGAAGTTTCCGATGTGGTCGTGCTTCGCCGCGTATCATCGATCTTGGCGACGGGAGACACATGACGTGGTCGCACCACTACGAGGAATCCCGGCCGGAAAGAGTTTCGAAAATCACCAGGCAGGCGTTCTGCTGTTTACTGTCCTCCTCCCTGGCGAGGCCGATCGCTGTGGCCTGGGCGGTGCGCACGCGGCCGGGCGACACATAGGTCGCGTTGAAGCGCTCTTCGCGCGAGCCTTCGTCGAAAATGCGCCGCCACATGGTGTTCATGCCCGGGCCGCGCAGGATCATGAGATTGTCGAGCTTTTGCCCGAGCATGGCCTGCGGGTCGATGTTCAACCAGGCGATGAAGGCGTGATTGGCGCGCCTGACCTCGCGCTCGTTGGAGAGCAGGAGGCAGGGCATCGGGCAGGCGTCGAGCACGCGGGTCAGGTCCGCGCTGTTGCCGGCGAGCTTCAGCTTCTCCAGATCCTGATCGAGGCCCTGCGCTCTGAGTTGCGCGTGGATCAGCGCGAAGGTTCGAAGCGTCGAGGCGAGATTGGTGCGCTCGGGCGTCGCGTGGGCGATGTCGTTCACCAGACGCGATACGCGAATCGCGCGGCCGTCGGCGACCTCCTTTAGATAATTCCAGAATTCCTGCTCAAGCTTGATCGAGGTGCGAACCTCGCCTACCCGCATGGTTTTCCGAATCATGATGCCAGCTGATCCATGATCGCCCTCTGTACGTACTATGATATCGCATTATGGCCTGTGTCGGAATTGTTCTGATAAACGATGTAAATTAAAATTTAGGTAACAAAGCTCGCATAAAAGAAACTTCTGAGGAAACCGTCGGGGTTGTTGTCACGTCGGCCGAATGGAGTCTTTGATGGCGATAAATCTCGAAAGTCCGCATGCCTCCGGTCAGGGGGCGCTGCGCGGCGACGATCCGAACGCAGCGGTTCAAACCGCGCAACAGGACGGCCAAATCGCGCAGCAAGGCGATGGATCCGCAGCCGCGGCGCCGAATGCGCCTCCCCAGGGCGAAGCCTTCCTCGCGGCCGCCGATGACTGCGCGGTGACCGATCAACAAACCGTGCTGCGTCTGCCGGTGCTGCAGAACGATGCGCGCGGTGAGGGTCAGAACCTCGAAATTCTCGCGATCACCCAGCCGACGAGCGGTCAGGCGACGATCGACCAGGACGGCACCATCAGATTCACCCCGGACCAGCCTGGCCATCAGGAAATTACCTACATCGTCCAGGACGCGAGTGGCGCCACCACCGAGGCCAAGGCGCATGTCTTCGTCAATCCCGAAGGCGGCGCCATCGACCAGCCGGTGCTCGACAACGCAGGTCCGATCGAGCTCGCCGGCGTGGCCAGAACCTGCGTCGACGGCATGGCGCTCGATATCGCCCGCCTGGCCGGCGAGCAGCTGGTGGTCGAGCCGCCGGCGCCCGGCCAGCGCGTCCAGGTGGCCGCGGCCGCAGGGCAAGAGATCCAGATCCAGGATCCGAGCTTCGTCCAGGCCAAGTTCCTGCATGTCGACGGCGGTCTGCTCCTGATCTCGAGCGACGGCCGCATGATTTTCCTCGACGGTTTCGCCGCGGCGTCCGCAGGCGCCGATCCAGTCACGCTGTCGATCGACGGCAGCAGCCCGGTGATTGGCGGGCGCATCCTCGAATTCGCCCTGAATGCCGATGAGGTCGCGCCGTCCTTCCAGGTCGCCGACGTCGCGCTCTCGGACGAAGCCTTGCTCCTGCAGCCGGCCGCTGGCGGCACGTCCCATGGCGGCGGCGCCGGTTTTGGGCGCTATGCCCACGGCAATATCGGCCAAGGCCCGGACGCCCTCGGTCCGCAACCGCCGACCACCTTGGACTTCGACGCGCCCGAGATCATCCTGGAGAGCCCGCTCGACTCCGAGCTCTCCCCGCTCGGCGACGACACCGCCTCCCTCGACCCCTTCATCCCGGGCGATCCCGGCGATCCTGGTGACCCGAGCAATCCAGGCGATCCGGAAAATCCGGGCGGGCCGTCCAATCAACCGCCGACCATCACCGTCAACGCCAACATCTCGGTGGATATCGGTGAGGTCACCAACGGCGGCCAGACCTTCGTCGAGGGACCGATCCTGCCGGACCTCTCCGAAAATCACGCCGTCACCGGATCCAACGTGAACGGCGTCAACAGCGACAATCTGGTGATCGGCAATGGCGGCGACACCGCGATCATCTTCCGCGACGAGGTCGCCCTCTTCAAGAACAGCGTCGGCGTCTATCTGATCGGCGAGAACGGCGAGATGCTCGACCCCAAGCTCGCCTTCTTCGCGATCGAGCATGCCGAGCCGTTTTTCGACGAGAACGGGGTGCAGCAGCACGCCTTCATTCGCCCCGGCGGCGGCCCGCTCAGCCCCGGTGATCAGGTGCTCCTGAGCGAGCTCTACCCCGATCAGAACCTCGAGCCCGGCGCCAAGTTCGGCCTGTTCCTGGTGGTCGACGGCGGCGGCACCGGCCAGCTGGTGGGCGACGAGCCCCTCGCATTTCGCAATGCCAACGGCGAAATCGCCACGATCTTCGACGGCGCGCCGCCGACCCTGTTCGCCGATGTCGAGCCGATCGACATCAATGTCTATCACGTGGTCGACAGCGGCTCGCCGGACGGCAGCTCGAACGACCTCAACCCCAACGGCAAAGGACAAGCGATTTCCGGCCTGAGGCCGGACGGCGCCGGGCTGACCATCGCCTTCGAGGATGTCGAGCGCGGCATCGGCGACGATGATTTCAACGATACGTTGATCGACGTCCTACCGATCCCGGGCACCGTCTCCAGCCTGCCTTATGTCAATGTCGACATCGCGATCGACGCCACCATCGTCGACGCCGACGACGTCAATCTGATCCGCGCCGTGGTCGAGGTCACCGATGGCGCGGCATCCGGCGACACCCTCGCCTTGACCTCGTCGCTCGACGGCACCGGCATCACCCTGGTCGAGGACGGCAGCGCCGGCCGGCTGGTGCTCGAAGGCGCGGGCTCGATCGCCGACTACCAAGAAGCCCTGCGTGGCCTGCAATTCGGCTTCGGCAGCGGCGACGGCGAGCGCGAGATCAGCTTCGAGGTGGTCGACCAGGCCGGCAATGTCAGCAACACCGAGATCGTGACCATCAGCCCGAGCGCGCTCACCGCCGACATCGGCACCGAGGGCGACGACACGCTCGCCGGAGAAAACGGCGTCGACAATGCGATCGCCGGGCGCGGCGGCGATGACAGCCTGTTCGGCGACACCGGCAACGACATCATTGACGGCGGCCTCGGCGACGACTTCATCTTCGGCGACGCCGGCGACGATATCCTGATCGGGGGGCCCGGCGCCGATGTCATCAATGGCGGCGATGGCGCCGATGAGCATCGCTACTTCTCGATCACCGAGCGCGGCGATCGCATCGAGGGTTTCAACGCCGAAGAAGGCGATGTCTTGAATTTCGGCGACCTCCTCGGCAATGACGCCGGCGGCAGCATCGAGGACCACATCCGCTTCAACCAAGTCGGCAACGACATTGAAGTCAGCGTCGATGTCGACGGATCGGGCGGCGATTTCGCCTTCATCCCCTACGTCACGCTGGTCGATCCGGTGGGCGTCACTACCGTGGAAGAGGCGGCCAACAACGGCACCGTCGTCGCCTGATCATTGCCGATCATTCGACATGAACGCGGCGTGCGGACGACGCCTGCTGCGCCCGGACGCCGCGTTCACCTTGCTTGCGCTTGCGCTTGCGATCGCAGGAGCGGTCCGCTACAACCGGCGGGCTAATCGTTCCATCTCAACGTTTCGCAACCAAGGCGACAGTTTTCAATCATGGCGCGAAAAAAAATTGCACTCATCGGTGCCGGCCAGATCGGCGGCACCCTCGCCCTCCTTGCCGGT
>Ga0224508_10001184_pt1 | contig 23678 bp, 19 predicted proteins | sample SF_Jan12_sed_USG_4_FD_170157 | JGI IMG/M metagenome (GOLD analysis project Ga0224508, IMG submission 170157) | Sediment microbial communities from San Francisco Bay, California, United States - SF_Jan12_sed_USGS_21 | ecosystem: Environmental > Aquatic > Marine > Sediment | place: USA... | reverse complement strand
GGCTATCTTTCTCGCCGAGTATTCGTCAGCGCGCGTTCGGGCGATCGCCAAGCCGCCGCTGGAGGTGCTGGCCGGCATCCCGACGGTTGTTTACGGATTTTTTGCTGCCTTGACCGTCGCTCCCTGGGTTCGCCGCTTCGGCGAGTCGCTGGGTTTTGAGGTTGCATCGGAGAGCGCACTTGCCGCGGGGCTCGTCATGGGCATCATGATTATTCCCCTGGTGTCGTCGCTTGCCGATGATGCGATTAACGCAGTGCCTGCGGCCATGCGCGATGGTGCGCTCGGTCTGGGATCGACCCGATCAGAGACGATGACCAAAGTAATCCTGCCCGCGGCGCTACCTGGCATAGTTGGCGGAATTCTGCTCGCAGTGTCGCGCGCCATTGGCGAGACGATGATCGTCGTCATGGCGGCAGGACTGGCCGCCAACCTCACTGCGAATCCCTTTGCGGCAGTGACGACCGTGACCGTGCAAATTGTTACGCTGCTGGTAGGCGACCAGGAATTCGACAGCGCCAAGACCCTGGCAGCTTTCGCTCTAGGTCTGATGCTGTTTGTCGTCACCCTATTGCTGAACGTCGTTGGCCTGGTCGTCGTACGCAAGTACCGCGAGCAGTACGAGTAAGGACGTGCATATGCGAGATTCCGCGACCACACGTCAGCGAGTCGAAGCCGGTCTGAAACGACGTCGCCGCAAGGAGCGCGTCTTCCGAATCACCGGCATGCTTGCTACTACGGTCGGTGTTCTGTTCCTCGCCGTTTTTTTTGCCGATCTGGTCGGCAAAGGCTCGACGGCATTCATGCAGACATTTATGCAGCTCGACGTTGAATTCAGTGCTGATGTGCTGGCGCCCGATGGCGAAATCGATCTTGTCTACGCGGACTTCGATGGTCTGGTACGAACCGCGTTGCGCAAGGAATTTCCGGAGGTATCCGGGCGCAGTGACAGACGCGAGCTTAACAGGATGCTGAGCATCGGCGCCGGCTATCAGATTCGGGACATGCTGGCCGCCGATCCGGAATTGCTTGGTAAAACGCAATCGATCTGGGTACCGGCTTCGTCGAACGTCGATATGGTCATGAAAGGCAATATCGATCCCTCCATCGACGAGGCCTTGCGCCCTGTGTCCGATATGCAAGTCGAGTGGATTCGGGCGCTGCAAGCGAGCGGCCGGCTGGCGAAGAAATTCAATGTGGCCCTGTTTACCAATGGAGACTCGAGGGAGCCGGAACTTGCTGGCATCAAGGGCGCACTGATGGGCTCTTTTTATATGCTCATCGTCACGGTCGTGTTGGCGTTTCCGATCGGCGTGGCTGCGGCGATTTATCTCGAAGAATTCGCGCCGAGTAATCGCTGGTCGGACCTTATCGAAGTGAACATTAATAATCTCGCGGCCGTGCCATCGATTGTTTTCGGCTTGCTCGGTCTGGCCGTATTCATCAACTGGGCCGCGCTGCCGCGATCAGCGCCACTTGTCGGCGGACTGGTGCTGTCACTGTTGACGCTGCCAGTCATCATCATTGCTTCACGCGCAGCGATAAAAGCGGTGCCGCCGTCGATTCGTGAAGCGGCGCTGGGGTTGGGCGCATCGGAGATGCAGGTCGTGTTTCATCACGTATTGCCGCTTGCGCTGCCCGGCATGTTGACCGGGACCATTATCGGTATGAGCCGCGCGCTGGGAGAATCTGCGCCGCTCCTCATGATCGGTATGGTCGCGTTTATCGTGGACGTGCCGGCCGGTTTTTCCGACCCGGCAACCGCTTTGCCCGTGCAGATTTACCTCTGGGCAGATAGCCCGGAACGGGCGTTCGCGGAACGAACATCGGCGGCAATCATCATTCTCCTGGCCTTCCTGCTTATCATGAATCTGACGGCCGTAATTCTGCGCAAACGAATGGAACGGAAATGGTGATTCCCAATTGAGCTTGTAGGTGACCTGTATGAGAATGGCCAATATGATGGACGTTGACCCGAGAGAAGATCAACCGCCTGGTCTGCACGACACCGGTGCCGCCGCCGAGCGTCCGGTAGAGCGCGCAACCAGTGCTGCGGACACGAATAACGTGGTAGAGCAGCTGACCGATCTCGGTGAGACGGTTGGTGAGGTCCGTTGCGAGAACCCATTTATCGTTGCCGAGAACATCGATGTTTTCTACGGCGATAATCATGCGATCAAAGACGTAACGCTGGAAATCGCCAAGAGCGACGTCATCGCGCTGATCGGTCCTTCCGGTTGTGGCAAATCCACTTTCCTGCGATGTCTTAACCGTATGAATGATTCGATTGAAACCGCAAGAGTGACGGGACGCATATCCATGGACGGTCAGGACATCTATGGCAAGAATCTTGACCCCGTAGCGCTGCGGGCGCGAGTCGGTATGGTTTTTCAAAAACCGAATCCGTTTCCGAAGAGTATTTACGACAATGTCGCTTACGGGCCACGGATCCACGGCCTGGCTGCTGATCGTGCTGAACTCGATACTATCGTGCACACGAGTCTCGAGCGTGCTGGACTGCTAAAGGAAGTGAAGGATCGGCTGGACGAGCCCGGCACCGGGTTGTCGGGTGGGCAGCAGCAGCGACTCTGCATAGCGCGGACGATCGCTGTCAATCCGGAGGTTATCCTCATGGATGAGCCATGTTCGGCACTCGATCCGATTGCTACAGCCCGCATCGAGGATCTGATCGACGAGCTATCCAGCGACTACGCCATAGTTATCGTTACTCACTCAATGCAGCAGGCCGCACGAGTGTCGAGACGCGTTGCCTATTTTCACCTGGGCCTGCTGGTCGAGGTCGATGAGACCAATAGGATTTTTACCAACCCGCAGCACCGACTGACCGAAGACTACATCACCGGTAGAATCGGCTAGCAGTGTTGGAGCGCCTCTCGAGGCGCGAATGGTTTTCTGTAGCAACGAGCCACGGTTACGCATAGCCGCATTCGCGCCTCGAGAGGCGCTCCAACGCGGACTCCTGCTCTCAGCTCAGTTTCTTGAGAAATTCGCTGAATTTCGCCTCTGAAAATCCAACTGCCATGAAGTCTTCGGCTTCCAACACCGGGCGCTTGACCAGAGTCGGCCGATCAATCATTGCTGCCAGCGCTTTGTCGCGTGTCATATCGGTACGGTCGACTTCGGGAATCTTGCGCCAGGTCAGGCTTTTCTTGTTCAGCAGTTTGTCCCAGCCAATGCGATCTGCCCAGCGCTCGAGCATCTGAATGTCGAGACCGTCGTCACGCATATCGTGGAATCGATGCTCGATCTCGTTCTCAGTCAGGTATCGCCGCGCTTTCCTGCACGTATCGCAGCTGGTGATTCCATACACAGTCAGCACTGTCATAGCATCCAATAATTAGTCGGAGTTGCGCAATAATTCGTTCAGGCTCGTCTTTGCGCGCGTCTTCGCGTCGACACGTTTGACGATCACCGCACAGTATAACGAGTACTTGCCATCACGGGACGGCAGGCTGCCGGGAACGACGACCGCGCCGGCCGGGATACGACCGTAGCTTACTTTGCCTGTCGAACGATCATAAATTCGCGTGCTCTGTCCGATATAGACGCCCATGGAGATTACCGCCCCTTTTTCGACAATCACGCCTTCGACAATTTCCGAACGTGCTCCGATAAAGCAGTCATCCTCGATAATCGTCGGCCCCGCCTGCACAGGTTCGAGGACACCACCAATGCCGACGCCACCCGAAAGATGAACATTGCTGCCAATCTGCGCACAGCTGCCGACGGTTGCCCAGGTGTCGACCATGGTACCGCTGCCGACATAGGCGCCTATATTGACGTAGCTCGGCATCAGAACGACATCCCGGGCGACGTAGGCACCTTTCCGCACGATAGCGTCGGGTACGACTCGTACCCCGTCGCGCGCGAAGTCCTCTTCCGAGTACTCCGCGTATTTCAGCGGCACTTTGTCGAAGAAACGGCTGTATTGCCCGGGCATCACATGATTGTCGGCAAGGCGAAAACTGAGCAAAACGGCCTTCTTGAGCCACTGGTTGACGTGCCACTCGTCGGCCACTTTTTCGGCGACGCGCACTGCGCCGGAATCCAGCATGCCAATGGCCTTCTGCACTGCCTCAGACAATTGCGCTGTATCGGCAGCCGAATCCATACGGGCGCCGGTTTCGAAACCTCTGTCGATAATACCAATCAGGTCTTGCATATCACCTTCCCGGCCCATATTGGCCACAAACGCTAGCTTGAAGCACGATTATCATCCAATTTAGCAACGAGCTCGTCGTGTAATTTCTGCCGCGCCGCATCGTCGAGAGGTACACCGGACTCGTCGCTGAGATAAAACACATCCTCTGCGCGCTCACCAATGGTCATGATTTTTGCTGCCTGGATATCCACGCCCTGAGAAATGAAAACCTGCCCGACCTTGCTCAGCAGGCCGGGCCGATCGGCGGCAACCAGTTCCATAACCGTGCGGCCGTCTGGCGTGTTCTCGCCAAACTCGACGCTGGTCTTCGTCGTGAACATTCGCACCTGTCGTGGCGCGGCACGGGTAACGTGGGCGACATCATCATCCCTGGCGGTCAGTACGCGCGTCAGCGAGCGGCGAATCTTGGCCATGCGGGACTCGTCGATATCCATGCGTTTGTCGAGTTCCATGAAAATAAACGTATCAATACTGTAGTCGTTCTCAGTTGGCACGATACGGGCGTCGACGATCGTCATGCCGAGTTCATCGAGTACTGCCGACGCATGTGCGAAGGTATGCTTTTTCTTCGGTGTATACAGAATAGCCTCGACGCCGTCGCCGTTTTTCTGCCGGCGCACGTCGACAAGCCCGACTTCCGACCCGGTATCGGAGTCCGCGAGCCACTCCGTGTGCCAGGCGATCTCGTCGCTGCGGTAACGTAGAAAATAGGCATCGCTGAGCAGCTGCCAGATCCTGTCAATCCGTTCGTCGCCGACACCGGCAGCATGCAAAAGGTCTCTCGCCTCGGTTTTCTTCTCCAGCAGCAGCTGTTCCCGATCGATCGGGTTCTCTAGCCCGCGCCGCAGCGCCTGGTGAGTCAATTCGTAAAGATCGTGAAATAGCGACGCCTTCCATGAATTCCAGAGTTTCGGGTTGGTGCCGCGAACGTCGGCAACCGTAAGCAAATACAAGTAGTCGAGATGCAGCGGGTCGCTCACCAGCGAAGCAAACTCGTTGATGACGTGAGGGTCGCCGATGTCTTTCTTCTGCGCGGTGGTCGACAGGATAAGGTGATGTCGGACGAGCCAGGCGACGATACGCGCTTCATAGTTGCTCAGGCCGTGCTCGAGGCAGAAAGACTCGGCATCGACTGCGCCGAGTTCCGAATGGTCGCCACCGCGACCCTTGGCGATGTCATGAAACAGGCCGCCCAGGTAAGCGATCTCGGGTTTTTCGAGCGACTGCATGATGCGGCTGCAGTGCGGGTATTCATGGTCGAAGCGGCTTAGCGCAAAGCGCCGCAAATTGCTCACCACGAACAGCGTGTGCTCATCGACCGTATAGGCGTGGAACAGGTCGTACTGCATGCGCCCGACAATGCGACCGAACGCCGGAATATAAAGGCCCAACACGCCATAGAGATTCATGCGTCTGAGTTCGTGCGTAACGCCCTCGGGTGCTCGTAGAATCGATAAGAACAGGCGGTGATTACGCGGGTTTTGTCGAAATTCTTCGTCTATAAGATACAGGTTGCGCTTGATCAGACCGATCGTGTAGGCGCTGACGCCGCGGATTTCGGGATTCTGCTGTAATAGCAGGAACAGTTCGAGTAAAGCGGTCGGATCGTGTACGAAGACCTGATCATCGACGGTCTGCAAGAATCCGTTTCTGACTTTGAAACGCTCGTTGAGCGGCTCGGACGGGGCGTCGGGATTCATCAGGATCGCTTCTTCGAACAGCTGCAGGAGCATTTCGTTGAGGCGACTCAGCTCCATGACAGTGCGGTAGTAACGCTGCATTAGCTGCTCGACCGCGAGTGTATAGGTCGCGTCTTCATAGCCGAGCATTTCTGCGAGCCTGATCTGATAGTCGAAGAGCAAGCGGTCCTCGCGCCGTCCAGTCAGGATGTGCAGGGCGAATCTAATGCGCCAGAGAAAGGTCTGACCGTCATTGAGGCGTCGGACCTGGGTCGCCGTCAGGAAGCGGTGTGCGACAAGCTCGTCAAAGGTCTTGACGTCGAAATTACGCTTCGCAACCCAGCCAATCATCTGTATGTCGCGCAAGCCGCCAGGGCTGCCTTTGACATTGGGCTCGAGATTATAGGCCGTATCGTCATAACGGTGATGGCGCGCAATCTGTTCCTTGCGCTTTTCGATGAAGAACTCCTTTGGTGGCCACACATTTTCCGGCGCGATGACGGCCTGCATGGCCGCAAACAGATCCGCGGGACCGTGCAGCAGCCGCGATTCGATCAGCGTCGTCGCCACGGTCAGGTCTTGCCGTGCCTGCTGCTCACAGTCGGCGACAGTGCGCACGCTGTGCCCGATTTCGAGGCCGACGTCCCAGAGTGCCGTTACGAAGGCGGACAGCTGCGTTTCGCCATCGTCTGGCAGCTCGTCGGGTAGCAGCAGCATGATGTCGACATCGGAATATGGATGCAGCTCTGCCCGGCCGTAGCCTCCGACGGCAACAAGTGCGGCGACATCGATACAGTTTCCCGCGTGACGTCGCCAAAGGTCGATCAATAACTCATCGATGATCGTAGCGCGCAAGTGAACCAGCGTGACCACCGACTCACCTGCAAGAAAACGCTCCTTGATATTGTCGCTGGCCGCAGCGAGCGCTTTGCGGCTGCTGCTCGCCGACGGATCGGCGAGCGCATTGCGGAGCAGTGCCACAGCGGTGTCGTCGGTAAACGAAGCGGACCATTCGGCGGCCGTATAAGTCATCGACTGTTAGTATCGCTTGTCATCAAGACTGGCGATCGGCTGCGCCCAATGTCAGCACTTCGTGGCCGGATTCAGTAATCAGGACCGTGTGCTCCCATTGTGCGGACAAACTGTGGTCTTTGGTCACCACCGTCCAGCCGTCGGGCAGGAGTTTAACGTTTGCCTTGCCTGCGTTGACCATCGGCTCTACGGTCAGCGTCATGCCGGCTCTGAGTTCTAGCCCGGTGCCAAAACTGCCGTAGTGCAGCACCTGGGGATCCTCATGAAATGTGCGGCCGATTCCGTGTCCACAATATTCCCGAACGATCGAAAATCGATGCTTCTCGACATGCTGCTGGATCGCCGCGCCGACATCGCCGAGACGTTTCCCCGGCCCCAGTTCCTCGATACCCAGCCACATGCCCTCGAATGCCACCTTTGCGAGCCGCTCTGCCTGGATGGTCGGCTTGCCGACGAAAAACATGCGGCTCGTGTCGCCGTGGAAGCCGTCTTTGATGACCGTGATGTCAATATTTATGGCGTCTCCCGACTTGAGCTTGCGATCGCCCGGGATACCATGACAAACAACATGGTTGACCGAAGTGCAAATCGATTTCGGGAAGCCCCGATAGTTCAGCGGTGCAGGAATCGCTTGCTGCACGTCGGTAATGTACTGATGACAAATATTGTTCAATTCCGCGGTCGTAACACCGGGCTGGACGTAATCGCCAATCATGTCCAGCACGTCGGCCGCCAGGCGCCCGGCGACCCGCATCTTGTCCTGCTCATCGGCTGTTTTTATCGTTACCGTCATGCTGATCCACTAAATTGGGGTCGAACCGGGGTTTCCGTCAAGGGCTTCTCGGCCCCTGACTGAAAACCCCGGTTTGACCCCGAAATCGCCGCCTTGCGCATTGTTGACCGCGACCGGCTATGGTATAAAGCGCGCGCCCTAGAGGCAATTAATCCACACGTATACCGTCACATCACGCTGGGTGCCCCACCTGAAAAGGGGTTGCGAGATGGGGTATACGGAGGCCTAACCCGGAGAAACTAAATGGCAGACGTATCCATGCGCCAAATGCTAGAGGCTGGCGTGCACTTTGGTCATCAGACCCGCTACTGGAACCCGAAGATGGCGCCCTTCATCTTCGGTGAGCGTAACAAGATCCATATCATCAACCTCGAGAAGAGCCTGCCGCTGGCGCGGGAGGCTTGCATGTTCGTCAAGGCAACCGTGGCCGACGGCGGCAAGGTGCTGTTCGTTGGTACCAAGCGGGCTGCGCGCGAGGCTGTCAGAGCGCACGCCGAGCGGGCACAGATGCCGTTCGTCAGCTACCGCTGGCTGGGCGGCATGCTGACGAATTACAAAACCATCCGGCAGTCCGTCAAGCGCCTCATGACGCTCGAACAGATGGCTGAGGAAGGCGGCTTTGAAGGCCTGACGAAGAAAGAAATCCTTGGCCTGAATCGGGAGCGCGACAAGCTCGAGCGCAGCCTGGGCGGCATCAAGGAGATGACGTCCCTGCCGGACGTCCTGTTTGTTATCGATGTCGATCACGAGGACATCGCGGTGCGGGAAGCTCGCAAGCTGGGCATCCCGGTCGTGGCCGTTGTCGACACCAACTGCTCGCCTGAGGGTGTGGATTACGTCATTCCCGGTAACGATGACGCCATGCGTGCGATCGAACTGTATGCCGCGATGGTAGCGGATGCAGTGCTCGACGGCCGCGCATCGCTGCCGGAGGTGGCTCTTGGCGAAGACGAATTCGTGGAGCTTGACGAGGAAGGCAATGTCAAGAGGGCTTCGGGCCGCAAGAAGAAGGCGAGCAAGAAGACGGTGAAAAGAGCAGCTGTAAAGAAAAAGGTGCTTGCCAAGAAGCCGGAATTAGCCGAAGCAGCGGTCGAGGAGCCCGGCGCAGCGGCGGCTGAGGAGCTGAAGGCGGCAGCGGCCGAGGAGCCGAAGGCGGCAGCGGCTGAGGAGCCCAAGGAAGCGGCGGTCGAGGAGCCGGCGAAATCCGTAGCCGATAAGGCCGCGGTAGCAGAAGAGTCCGTGGCAGAACCGGAGGATGAAGCGTCAGTTGCCGCGGCACCGACCGTCAAGAAGGCTGCGAAAAAGACCGCGAAAAAGGCCAGCAAGAAGACGGCTAAAAAAGCTGCTAAAACCGCGGTGAAAAAAGCGGCGGCCAAGGACGAGTAATCGCAACCGGCCTGGTAATGCAAATGAGCAGAAGAGGACAGCAAGATGTCGATTAGTGCATCGATGGTGAAAGAACTGCGCGAGCGCACGGGCGCCGGCATGATGGAGTGCAAGAAGGCGCTCGTCGAAGTCGATGGTGACCTCGAAGCGGCGGCGGAAGTACTGCGCAAGTCGGGGCAGGCCCAGGCGGACAAAAAGGCGGGTCGAGTCGCGGCCGACGGGAAAATTGTTGTGGCCCAGGACGACAACCGGGCCGTCGTAGTCGAAGTCAACTCGGAGACGGATTTCGTTGCCAAGGACGACAACTTCATCGCATTTGCAGAAGCTGTGGCGGCGGCGGCGCTCGCGTCAGGAACGACGGATGTCGTGGCACTGTCAGGCGTGCAGCTGGCCGATGGCCGCAGCGTCGAGGAAGCACGCACCGAACTCATACAGAAGGTCGGTGAAAATATCGGCGTGCGCCGCATCGAGACGGTTACGGGCGAGGGTGTCATCGCCAGTTACACGCATGGCGCGCGCATTGGCGCGGTCGTTGCCCTGGAAGGTGGCGACACGGAGCTGGCCCGGGATATCGCGATGCATGTTGCGGCGAGCAATCCGATGTGCATCGACGAGTCGGGCGTGCCGAGAGAGACGCTCGAGAACGAGCGCCGCATCCTGACGGAGCAGGCTCAGGACTCCGGCAAGCCCGCCGACATCGTCGAGAAGATGGTGAGCGGCCGCGTGAACAAATTCCTCAAGGAAATCACGTTGCTGGGCCAGCCGTTCGTCAAAGATCCTGACGTCAGCGTCGGCAAGCTGCTGGCTGGCCGTAACGCGACCGTGACGGCGTTCGTGCGCCTCGAGGTCGGTGAGGGCATCGAAAAGCAGCAGGACAACTTCGTCGAGGAAGTGATGGCGCAGGTTAAAGGTGCTACCTGACGTATATCGCATAACTAACTGATTTAATGGATACTACGAAAAGCGCGAACACGAAAACGACAAGCAAAAGGCATGCCCATGAATGATTCCACGGTCCGGTACCGTCGCGTTCTGCTGAAACTCAGCGGAGAAGCACTGATGGGTGATCTGGACTATGGAATCGAACCGGCCGTGATTCAGCGCATGGCGGCCGAGATTGCCACCGCGCAGAAATCCGGCATCGAAATCGCAATTGTCATTGGCGGCGGTAATATATTTCGCGGCGCCGGACTGGCTCGCGCGGGCATGGATCGCGTTACCGGCGATTACATGGGCATGCTGGCAACCGTCATGAACGCGCTCGCCATCCAGGATGCGCTTGAGTCGCTCGGCGTATTCGCGCGGGTAATGTCGGCGCTGCAAATTCACGATGTTTGCGAGGATTACATCCGCAGGCGCGCCGTGCGACATCTCGAAAAAGGGCGAGTGGTTATCCTGGCGGCTGGCACGGGCAATCCGTTCTTTACTACGGACACTGCGGCGAGTCTGAGGGCTATCGAAATCGGTGCCGATGTGTTGCTGAAGGCGACTAGAGTCGATGGCGTTTATGACTCGGATCCGGTCAAGAATCCTGACGCAAAGCGCTTCGAAACCGTGTCTTACGATCAGCTGTTAGCCGACAAATTGCTGGTGATGGACGCCACTGCGGTAGTCATGTGTCGTGACAATGACCTGCCGCTACGCGTGTTCGACCTGACGAGAGCAAATGCGCTCGTGCAGGCGATGTCGGGCGACAATGTTGGCACGCTGGTCACGGCCTGACTTTGGAACACGACAACGCGAGAGGGAAAAAAGGTGCTGGACGAGATTAAAAAGGACGCGCGTGAACGCATGGCAAAGAGCGTTGCGTCGCTCAAGCAGGAACTGACGAAATTGCGTACTGGTCGCGCACACACTAGCCTGCTCGACCATATTACGGTTGACTATTACGGCGCCCAGGTGCCGTTGAACCAGGTGTCGAATGTCGGCGTCGAGGATTCCAGGACGCTAACCGTTACGCCCTGGGAAAAGGAGATGGTGGCCGTAATCGAAAAAGCGATCATGAATTCGGACCTTGGCCTCAACCCGGCGTCCGCCGGTACCGTAATCCGCGTGCCGCTGCCGGCGCTGACCGAAGAACGCAGAAAGGACATGATTCGTGTTGTTCGTCACGAGGCTGAGGGTGGTCGGATCGCGGTGCGAAATATTCGTCGCGACGCCCTGAGCGACATCAAAGACCTGCTCAAGGAAAAGATGATCGGCGAGGACGATGAGCACCGCGCCCAGGACGAAGTTCAGACAATTACAGACACATATGTGGCCGAGATCGACCAGATGCTGGCCGATAAAGAAGCCGAACTGCTCGAGATCTAGGGTCGGCCAGTCACCATGGTATCCGCCGGATGAGTCAAGACCCCAACATACCCGTGCATGTTGCGGTCATCATGGACGGCAACGGTCGCTGGGCGCGCAAGCGCGCCTTGCCCAGGCATGCGGGACATCGCTCGGGTGTCGCCGCGGTGCGCAGAACGGTTGAAACGGCTGCAAAAGTCGGGGTTCGTTACCTGACCCTGTTTGCATTCAGCAGCGAGAACTGGAATCGGCCACGCAACGAAATCAGCGTGCTTATGGGGCTCTTTATCGAGGTGTTGCAACGAGAAGTCGAGGAGCTGCATCGGAATAACGTGAGGCTCGAGTTTATTGGTGAACGAGACCGGCTGTCGCCAGCGCTGGTTGATCGAATTACGGTTGCGGAGGCGGATACGCGCGACAACGCCGGGCTGCGTCTGCAGGTTGCCGTGGCCTATGGCGGTCGATGGGATATCGTACAGGCGACGCAGCGGCTGGCGGTTCGAGTAGCGGATGGCGAAATTCGGGCTGCAGACATAGACGACAAACTGTTTGCGTCGGAGCTCACTCTGAGCGGGCTACCCGATCCGGATCTACTGATTCGTACGGGCGGAGAACAGCGCATCAGTAATTTCCTGTTGTGGAATCTCGCTTATACAGAGCTGTGGTTTTGCGACACGCTGTGGCCTGATTTCGGCGAACAGCAATTTGCGGAGGCGATTGGTTTTTACGCACGCCGGCAACGTCGATTCGGCCATACCGGGGAGCAGATCGAGGCCGTTAGTCAATGAAACAGCGGGCAATCACAGCAGTCATCGCACTTGCGGCATTGTTCGTCGTCCTGTTCGCATTGCCGCCGGTCGCCGTGAAAATAACCATCGCCGCAGTGGTGCTCGTCGGCGCCTGGGAATGGTCAGGATTGTTCAAAACATCGTCCTTGCTACTGCGCCTTGTGTATGTCGCCATTATCGCGGCGCTGCTGTGGGCATTTGCCGAACCGTTTGCCTCATACGCTGAACCATTGCTTGTCATCAGCATGTTCTGGTGGCTGTTGGCGCTGCTTTGGACATTCTTCTTCCCGACACCAATTCCGGCAGCCGTGCGCTGGCTGGCTGGCGCTGTCGTGCTCGTGCCCATGTACGTCGCGCTGATCATGCTATACGACATCGAACGTTGGTTGTTCTTATTCGCTCTGCTGCTTGTCTGGGTCGCGGACAGCGGCGCGTATTTCGCGGGCAAGCGTTTTGGTCGGGTGAAGCTGGCGCCGGCAATCAGCCCGGGCAAGACCTGGGAGGGGGTCATCGGTGGCCTTGTCGCTGTTGTGCTTCTGACGATGGCGCGGGCGCTGTTGACAGAGACAGATCTCGCCGTATTTGTGCCGTTTTGCCTGGCCGTGGCCGCGTTGTCGATTGTGGGAGACCTGACGGTCAGCATGTTCAAGCGCACCGCAGGCGTCAAGGACAGCGGCGCGCTGTTTCCCGGGCATGGTGGGGTGCTGGATCGCGTTGACAGTATCGCCGCCGCGACGCCGCTGTTCGCGCTTGGTACGAGTTGGGTAGGCCTGCGATGAGGCGGCGTTCAGTTGGCATTCACGCTGCGTCGGCCATTCTTGACCGGCCGACCGCGGGAACTGCCGCGTTCGGGGCCAGTCAACACTACTTTGGCGGCGCTTTCCCGGTATTACGGTGGAGGGGGAAAACCCGCTTCAATCGATTGATTAACATAAGGAAAATGGCCATCAATGGGTAGCGCACTGACAAGTCTGGTGGCATTCGTAGTCGCAATCAGCGTGCTGGTCGCCGTGCACGAATTCGGCCACTATATTGTCGGGCGCTGGATGGGCATGAAAGTACTGCGATTCTCGATCGGCTTCGGCAAACCGATCTGGATGTGGACTCGCGGCGCCGATCAGACCGAGTACTGCATCGCGGCGATCCCACTGGGCGGCTACGTACGCTTCCTTGATGGGCGCGAAGGTCCCGTCGAACCGGCAGAAGAAGGTCGCGCCTTTAACCATCGGCCGATACCTGCCCGCATTGCCGTGTTGCTGGCCGGGCCAGCCTTCAATTTTCTGTTCGCAGTTCTGGCGTATTGGGCGCTTTTCGTTAGCGGCATACCGACGCTAACGCCCGCCGTCGGCGACGTAGCGCCCGGTTCTTATGCGGCCAGGGCCGGCCTCGAATTCGGTGACAAGATTGTTGCGGTCGGCGATGTTGAAACGGCTGACTGGGAAACCGCACTCGTGACGATGCTCGATCGCATGGTGGCCGAGGGCCAGGTTCCCCTGACCGTTGAAGCAGACGATGGGCGGCAGCGACGCGCCACGTTGATCGTTGGTGAAGACGCGGCCAGATTGACCGAGCCAGGCATGATATTCGAGGGTCTCGGATTTCAGCCCTGGCAACCGCCTGCCGTCATCGGCGAACTTGTCGATGACGGTGCGGCGCAAGGCGCCGGCCTGCTGGCGGGAGATCGGATTACCGCCGTTGACAGCGAGCCGGTCAGAACCTATGCCGACCTCGTGCGGATCGTGTCAACCCGTGCAGGGAAGGCTGTCAGCGTCGATTTTGTCCGCGACGCTGCGGCCCGGTCCGTCGATCTCGTGATCGGTGAACAAGAGGTCGATGGAGAAGTTCGCGGCCTGCTGGGCGTACGTGGTTCAAATGAGGTCGGCGACTTTTACTACCTGCGCAAGTTCGGACCGCTCGAGTCGATCGCCGCGGCGGCGCAGAGAACCTGGTCGACGACGATTTTCACCATGCGCATGCTGGGACGCATGGTGACCGGTGATGTGTCGATAAAAAACATCAGCGGGCCGATCAACATCGCCCAGTTTGCAGGAGATTCCGCGGAGCGTGGCCTGAACGAGTTCCTCGGCTTTCTCGCCCTGGTCAGTATCAGTCTCGGCGTTCTTAATCTCCTGCCCGTGCCCATTCTCGACGGCGGTCAGATTGTTTTCCAAACGGTGGAACTCGCAAAAGGCAGTCCGGTCTCCGAGCGTGCGCAGATCGTCGGTCAGCAGATCGGCGTCCTGGCACTGATCTTGCTAATGAGTTTTGCCTTCTATAATGACATCGCGAGAATTCTGGGATAGCTGCCGTATGCGATGTAGCGATATGCAGGTGATGTTGGTCCGGCGCAGAGCCCACTTTGCGGTTGCCGTCGCGTGTCTGCTGCTGCCGCTGGCTGCGGCTTTGGCTGATGAGTTTGTCGTGCGCGACATGCGCGTGGAGGGGCTGCAGCGCATCTCCGAGGGAACCGTATTTAACTACCTGCCGATCAACATCGGTGACACGATCGATGCGGTTCGTGTGCAGGAAGCAATCCGTGCGTTATACGCGCAAGGACTGTTCGAAGATATTGAAATGCGACGCGACGGCGACTCCCTCGTCATAGCCGTGCGTGAGCGTCCTTCGATCGAGAGTTTCGAAATCGAGGGCAATAAAGACATCAAGACGGAGGAGTTACTCGAGTCACTGCGCGGTGTCGGGCTGGCCAAGGGCAGGACCTTCGATCGTTCGATACTCGAAAACGTGCAGATGGCGTTGCGCGAGCAGTACTACTCGCGCGGTAAATATGCGGTGCAGGTCGAAAGCTACGTAGAGGACCGTCCGAACAATACAGTGCGCGTCGGTTTCGATATCAAGGAAGGCGATCGCGCCAAAATCAGGCAGGTGAACATCGTCGGCAATACCGCCTTTTCGGAAGAGGATATCCGCGAGGATTTCGAGCTCGATACCGCGAACTGGTTGTCGTGGATCAGGCAGGACGATCGTTACTCGTCCGAGGCGCTGCAAGGCGACCTGGAAACCCTGCGCTCTTATTATATGGATCGCGGCTACGCGGATTTCCGCGTCGATTCAACACAAGTCGCGATATCGCCCAACAAAAAGGACATCTTCGTAACGATCGGCATTCACGAGGGCGATCTGTATACGATCTCGGACATTAAGATCGTCGGTGATATGGTGATGCCGGAGGAGTACCTTCGGGCGCTGATACTCGCGCAACCCGGATCGTTTTTTAATCAGAACCTGCTGACCCAGACGGCGGAATTCATGTCGCTGCGTCTCGGCGAGCAGGGTTATGCCAATGCCGAGATCGAACCGGTCCCGGAACTCGATTACGAGAAAAAAGAAGCCGCGATCACGTTTTACGTGGATCCAAAAAGTCGTGTCTATGTTCGGCGCATCAATTTCGATGGCGTCGACCAGGTTGACGACGAGGTGCTGCGCCGTGAGATGCGGCAAATGGAGGGTGCCTATCTTTCGAATCGGCTGGTCGATCGTTCGAAGGTGCGCTTGCAGCGGCTGCCTTACATCGAGAGCGTCAACGTCAACAATACGCCGGTACCGGGCAGCCCGGATCTGGTCGACGTGAACTTCGATCTCGAGTACCGGATGCCGGGCCAGTTCAGCGGTGGCGTGGGTTATTCGGAATCGCAAAAGTTGTTGTTGAATGGCAGCATCATTCATACCAACTTCCTCGGTACCGGTAACCGTGTCGCGCTGGAACTGATCTCCGGTCGGTTTCAAAAAATCTACAGCCTTTCGCACACCGATCCGTATCGCTCCATGGACGGCATCCGCCGCACTGTCAGTATCAATTTCCGTGATCTCACCCAGTTCACTTCGGGCGCATCGGACTTCTCGACGACCAGCGCAGGCGCGACCATAGACTACGGTTATCCGCTGACCGAGTATCAGACCCTGTCATTTGGACTGACGTATCAGCACGCCGAGCTGCTTGCGTCCGCGTCTAGCACCCAGCAGGCGCAGGACTGGGTGCTTAGTAATGGCAATACGTTCATCGAGGACACCGGCGTCGGCTTCAGCTTCTTTGGCACCGAATATGATTCGCTCGAACTGCTGGCCGGCTGGTCCTACGACAGCCGCAATCGCGCATTGTTCGCAACTCGCGGCACGCGGCAGCAGTTTGTGCTGGGCTTCGCGATTCCGGGCAGTGATGTCGAGTACTACACCGCGCGCTATAACTTCACGCGGTATTTCCCGCTATGGAGACGCTGGGTTCTTCGTTTCAACGCTGAATTGGCGATCGGCGAGGCGCTTGGCGATACCACTGCGCTGCCACCGTTCAAGCATTTCTTTGGTGGCGGCCCGCAGTCCGTCCGTGGCTTTCGCGAGTCCTACCTGGGACCACGTGACAGCTTCGGCAATCCCTATGGCGGCAATGTGTTGGTTGCAAGCCAGACAGAGCTTATACTGCCGCTGCCCGAAAAATGGGCCAGCCAGGCACGGGCGAGCATTTTCTATGATATCGGCAACGTGTTCGACACCGGCGAGGTTGCATTTACGGACAAGCTGGGTTCGCCGGTACTGTACAAGCCGGAGTTCGATGAGCTGCGTGCGTCTGTCGGTATTGGCGTACAATGGCTAGCCCCGCTGGGGCTGTTTCGTTTCAGCTATGCGTTTCCGCTCAACGAGTATATCGGTAACGACAGGTTCTTCGGAGACGAACTGGAACGATTCCAGTTCTCTATTGGTCAAGCGTTTTAAGGATTGGACAGTTTATGATTTTTGTAAAGCAACACTTGTTTCGCATCGGCTTGAGCGTGGCGCTCTTGTGCGCTGTCGCCATGCCTGCCAGCGCGCAGAATCTCAAGGTCGGAGTCGTCAACATTCCGGTTTTGATGGAGCGCGCACCGCAGACGAAGGCCGCAATGGATGCTTTGCAGGAAGAATTCGCGCCACGCCAGCGTGAGTTTCTGGCGAAGCAGAAAGAGTACGAAGAGCTCGCCACGAAGGTGCAAAAGGACGTTGCCGTAATGGGCGAGACCGAGCGCCGTAATGCCGAAAAAAATCTGCGTGATCTGCAGCGCGAAGTTACACGCCTGCAAACGGAGTTTCGCGAGGACCTCAACCTGCGGCAGAACGAAGAGTTGGGAGTCCTGCAGCGATCCTTGCTCAAGGAAGTGCAGGACTATGCGGCCCAGCAAGGCTACGACCTCGTCGTTGGCGACGGCGTATTATTTGCGAGCACCGCCGTCAACATCACCGAGGAAGTGCTGCGAGCCGTGGAAGCCAACTTCCAGGCAACGGGCGCCCGTTAAAGAGGCGCTGCCCGCCGGACGCGCCGCTTATGGCGATCAGCCTCGGAGAACTGGCGACGCGATTCGGCTGTGAGCTGATCGGAGATGCCGATATTCCGGTCGATAATGTCGCTTCGCTCAAGAATGCGAATTCCACGTCGCTGAGTTTTCTGAGCAGCGGCGTATTCAGGGACCAGCTCGCCGCGACCCGGGCGGCCGCCGTGATTCTGCGCGCCGATGATGCGGGCGCGTGCCCGTGCGCGTCGCTGATCAATGACAATCCTTATGTCTGCTATGCCCGCATGGCAGCGCTAATCTGCCCGGCGCCGTCCTACGAGCCCGGGATTGACTCGTCGGCAACCGTCGCGCCGACCGCGACCGTCGCGGCATCCGCACACATCGCCGCACGTGCCGTAATCGGCGACGGATCGACTGTCGGCGAAAACGCCTGTATCGGGCCGGGGTGCGTCATCGGGCCTGATTGCAGCATCGGTGCCGACAGCCGACTGATCGCGAACGTCACTGTCGTGCGCAAGGTTTCGCTCGGATTACGCTGTATCCTGCACCCGGGTGTCGTTGTCGGCTCTGACGGTTTCGGCAATGCGATGACGCCCGACGGTTGGCTCAAGGTACCGCAGGTCGGCGGCGTACGCATCGGCAACGATGTCGAGATCGGCGCGAATTCGACGATAGACTGTGGGGCGCTCGATGATACGGTTATCGAGGACGGCGTCAGGATCGACAACCTGGTCATGATTGCGCATAACGTGCACGTTGGCGCGCACACTGCAATCGCCGCACAATGCGGTTTCGCGGGCAGCGCCGTGCTTGGCAAGCGCTGCATGTTTGCCGGGCAATCGGGAACTGTCGGGCACATCACGGTGTGCGACGACGTCGTTCTGAGCGGGCAGGGCATGATTACCAAGGATATTACGGAGCCTGGCGTTTACGCGTCGAGTTTTGCCGCCGAGCCCATTCGCGACTGGAACCGGCGGGTTGCGCGATTCAGGCGCATCGACAAGCTGATCGATCGGGTCAGTAAACTGGAGCAGGGACAGTCGTGATTCATCCCTCGGCCATCGTTGCCGCTGGTGCGATTATTGCTGACGATGTCGACATCGGACCATACGCGGTGATCGGTGACCATGTCGAGATCGATAGCGGTACGCGTATTGACAGCCACGTAGTCATCAACGGCCCAACCGCTATCGGCAAGGACAACCACATCTACCAGTTCGCATCGATCGGCGATGACCCGCAGGACAAGAAATACGCGAACGAGCCTACAAAGCTGACGATTGGTGACCGCAATACGATCCGTGAATTTTGCTCGGTCAGCCGCGGCACCGTGCAGGATGCCGGCGAAACAATCATCGGGCATGACAACTGGATTATGGCGTACGTCCACGTTGCGCATGACTGCCGCATCGGCGACAACACGATCATGGCCAATAACGCCACGCTGGCAGGCCACGTGCACATCGGCGACTGGGCCATTATGGCCGGTTTCTCGGGCGCTCATCAGTTCTGCAGGGTCGGCCCGCATGCGTTTGTCGGCATGTACAGCGGCATCAACCGGGACGTGCCGGCGTATACGATGGTGTCGGGTACCCCGGGCGTGCCGCGGGGTATCAATAGTGAGGGTTTAAAGCGTCGTGGCTTCGACGCCGGGCAGATTCGCAATATCAAGGAAGCCTATCGGCTCGTTTATCGTAAAGGCCTGAAACTCGACGAAGCGATGGATGAGATCGCGGGCCGCTACGCGGGGCGGGCCGAAGTCGAGCTGTTTCTCGAATCGCTGCGTTCGTCCGAACGCGGGCTCGTACGCTAGCGTCCGTGAAGATTGCACTGGTTGCTGGTGAGGCATCCGGCGACCTTCTGGGCGCGGGCCTTATTCGCGCGCTGAGGAAAAGAGTCCCCGACGCGAAAATCGAAGGCGTCGCCGGCCCGGCAATGATGGCTGCCGGTTGTTCGCGGCTCGCAGATGCTGAAGCCCTGGCGGTCATGGGTCTCATCGAACCTTTGGCAGAAATACCCCGGTTGTTACGTCTGCGACGCTCGTTGGTGCGTCGCTGGAGTGCTGCGCCACCCGATGTCTTTGTCGGTATCGACGCACCTGATTTCAATTTTGGCCTGGAAAAAAGACTGCGGCGTGCCGGTATTCGCACCGTGCACTACGTGAGTCCGACCGTCTGGGCCTGGCGCGCCGGCCGTATCAATACCGTGCGACAAGCCGCTGACGTGGTGCTCTGTATCTTGCCCTTCGAGAAGGCGATCTATGACGAGCACGGCATTAGTGCCGTTTTTGTCGGCCACCCCAGGGCCGACTCGATTCCGACGGATATTGACGTCGCGTCAGCCCGTCAGATGCTCGGTATCACCGGCGGTCCTGTTGTTGCTGTATTGCCCGGAAGTCGCGACACCGAAGTGTCCCGCCTGGGCCCCTTGTTTGCCGCGGCCGCCAGGCGACTCGCCGACGCCGACTCGGCAATCACCTTCATCGTGCCGGCCGCGACGCCGGGCCTGCGAAAAATCATCGAGGCGCAGCTCGCCGAAGCCGGTGTTGCAGAGCGGTTCACGATTACCGACGGCGATTCCATCGAGGTCATGGCGGCCGCCGATATCGTTTTGCTTGCCTCCGGCACGGCCGCGCTGGAGTCCGCTTTGCTCTGCAAGCCGACAGTAGCCGCCTACTGCGTCGCGCCGCTGACTGCTGCAATCGTGCGCATGTTCAAGCTGCTGAAGCTGGACTATGTCACGATGCCGAATATGCTCACCGAAACGCCCCTGATTCCCGAATTTATCCAGGAGGCGGCAACACCGGACGCGCTTGCAGCCGCAGTCAGGGCGCTGCTCGATGACCCGGACCGGCGTCAGTACATCACGCAGCAGTTTGCGGCACTTCGCGAAAAACTCGCTATCGGCGCGAATGAGCGCGCTGCGGAGGCAGTGCTCGAACTGGCTAAATAGTATGATAGTGCCGCCCCCGAACGGCGTAATGAAAAACACCATGATGCGCGAATCACATAGCTTCCGGACGCAAGACCTCGTCGCCGGAGTCGATGAAGCCGGCCGCGGCCCGCTCGCCGGGCCCGTCGTTGCAGCGGCCGTTATTTTGCGACCCTGCGCACCGATCGACGGCCTCGACGACTCGAAAAAACTGGCAGCGAAACGTCGCGAAGCGCTGGCTCTCGAAATTCGTCACCGGGCGTTGGCCTGGTCCGTTGCGTGGGCTGACGCCGCAGAAATCGATGCGCTGAATATTCTTGGTGCGACGATGCTCGCGATGCGTCGCGCGATTCTGGCTCTTGCCGTAACGCCGGCTGCAGCGCAGGTAGATGGCAACCGACTGCCCGATCTCTCGTTCCGTGGCAAGCAGATCGACGCTGAGGCCGTCGTCCGTGGCGATAGCAGGATCCCGGCCATCTGTGCGGCTTCGATCATCGCCAAGACGACGCGCGATCGAATTATGGTCGAAATGGACCGTTTGTATCCCGTCTACGAATTTGCCCGCCATAAGGGATATGGCACCGACGTGCACCGCGATCGGCTGCAGCAATTTGGACCGTGCGAACAGCACCGGCGCAGCTTTGCGCCCGTGAGGCTGATGGCATGAACAAGGCAGCGTTTGTCCATTTGCACTTGCATACCGAGTATTCGCTCGTCGACAGCACCGTGCGTATCCCGGCGTTGATGAAACGCTGCGCGGCGGATGGTATGCCAGCGGTAGCACTCACTGACCAGAACAACCTGTTCGCACTGGTCAAGTTCTACAAGCAGGCTGTGGCGGCCGGGATCAAACCGATAATCGGCGCGGATCTGCGCATTGTTTCTGACGATGAGCAGGACAGGCCTTACTCGCTGATCCTGTTGAGTCAGGACAATACGGGGTATAGAAATCTTTCGCGGCTGCTGACGCGGGCTTATCTCGAGGGCCAGGTGCGCGGCGAACCGCTGGCGCGGCGCGACTGGCTGACGCGCTCAAGCTGTGCAGGACTCATCGCGCTGTCGGGCGGTTTGCACGGAGACGTGGGTCGCGCGCTGATCAATGGCCACGAAGACAGAGCGCGCAATCTCGTTGCCGACTGGCGAGAGGTCTTCGCTGATCGTTATTACCTCGAACTGGTCCGCACGGGCCGCAGTGGCGAGGAAGAATGCGTGCAAGCGAGCCTGGCCCTCGCCAGCGCCGCCGCCGTCCCGGTGGTGGCAAGCAATGATGTGCGCTTCCTCGGCCGCGAAGATTACGATGCCCACGAAGCGCGGGTGTGCATTCAGCAAGGCCGCGCGCTCGGCGATCCTGACCGCCCGCGCGACTACAGTAGCGATCAGTACTTGCGTAGTTCGGCAGAGATGGTCGAATTGTTCAGAGACGTGCCCGCCGCAATCGAAAACGCCACTGAAATCGCGCGTCGCTGCAACCTCGATCTTCGCCTTGGCGAGAGCGTGCTGCCGGCGTTTCCCGTGCCGGCGGGCCAGACCGAGGCAGAGTATCTCGAGGTCGAGTCGCGGCACGGACTGCAAATGCTGCTCGAACGTAAATTCGAAAACGAATCGATCCCGGCGCGGGAAAGGGATGCCGTCAGCGCACCCTACTACGCGAGACTGGCGCGGGAACTGGATGTCATACGCGGTATGGGTTTCCCGGGGTACTTCCTGATCGTTGCCGATTTCATCCGTTGGGCACGCGAAAATGACATACCCGTCGGCCCGGGGCGCGGTTCCGGTGCCGGCTCACTGGTGGCCTGGGTACTCGGCATCACGGATCTCGATCCGCTGCATCACGATCTGCTGTTCGAGCGGTTTCTCAATCCTGAACGCGTATCGATGCCGGATTTCGACATCGATTTTTGCATGGAAGGACGTGATCGCGTCATCGACTACGTAGCAGAGCGGTATGGACGTGATCGCGTCGCGCAGATAATTACATTCGGCACAATGGCGGCAAAAGCGGTCATACGTGACAGTGGTCGCGTACTCGGGCAGCCCTACGGCTTCGTCGATCGCATTGCCAAGCTTATTCCGTTCGACCTCGGGATGACGCTGGACAAGGCGCTGGAGCAATCCGAGGAACTGGCGACACTGTATCGCGATGACGAAGAAGTGGCTGCAATGATAGACCTGGCCAGGTCGCTCGAAGGTCTGGTGCGTAATGCCGGTAAACATGCCGGCGGTGTTGTCATTGCACCGGACAAACTGACTGACTTTACGCCGCTGTATTGCGAAGAGGGCAGCACGCACACGATTACCCAGCTCGACAAAGATGATGTCGAAGCGATAGGCCTGGTCAAATTCGATTTTCTCGGTTTGAAGACGCTGACGATCATCGACTGGGCCGTGCGGATCGTAAACGAGGCCGATCCGGGCGCCAATCTCGACATCAGCCGCATACCGGACCGTGACAGCAGAACCTTCAAGCTGCTGTGCAGCACGCAGACGGCTGCCGTGTTTCAGCTCGAATCAAGCGGCATGCGGGACCTGATCAAGCGCATGCGACCGGATCGATTTGATGACCTGGTCGCGCTCGTCGCGCTGTTTCGACCCGGGCCGTTGCAGTCCGGGATGGTGGATGACTTTATCGCCCGGCGGCACGCCGTGAACAAAGCGGACATCGACTATCTGCATCCGGACCTCAAGTCGACGCTCGAGGAAACCTACGGCGTAATCCTGTACCAGGAGCAGGTGATGCAGATCGCGCAGCTGCTCGCTGGCTACACGCTCGGCGCGGCAGACCTGTTGCGCCGCGCCATGGGTAAGAAAAAGCCCGCGGAGATGGCAAAACAGCGAGAGATCTTCGTGTCGGGCGCAATGGCTCGCGGTGTCGCCGAACCGACGGCGACACGCATATTCGATTTGATGGAAAAGTTCGCCGGTTACGGTTTCAACAAGTCGCATTCGGCCGCGTACGCCGTGCTGGCCTATCAGACTGCTTATCTCAAGGCGCACCATCCCGCCGCATTCATGGCGGCCGTGATGACGGCCGATCTCGACAATACCGACCGGCTCGTTACGCTCAAAGACGACTGCCGCAAGCAAAAGCTCGGACTGCTGGCGCCGGACGTGAATCGCTCCGAGTATGCATTCAGCGTTGCCGATGAACACACGATCCTGTACGGACTCGGCGCGATAAAGGGTGTCGGTCATGGTGCCGTGGAGTCGCTGCTTACCGAGCGCGCCAGCAATGGTCCGTTTCACAATCTTGCCGGGTTATGTCGGCGCGTCGATCATGACAAGATCAATCGGCGCGCTCTCGAAGCCATGATCAAATCCGGT
>Ga0224508_10001183_pt1 | contig 23691 bp, 20 predicted proteins | sample SF_Jan12_sed_USG_4_FD_170157 | JGI IMG/M metagenome (GOLD analysis project Ga0224508, IMG submission 170157) | Sediment microbial communities from San Francisco Bay, California, United States - SF_Jan12_sed_USGS_21 | ecosystem: Environmental > Aquatic > Marine > Sediment | place: USA... | reverse complement strand
CGCTGCTTTCGAGCAACCTGCCATCGAACAAGATGGGCGTCTACATGGGCATCTTCAATTTCTTCATCGTGATTCCACAGCTCGTGGCCGCCAGTGTCCTTGGCCTGATTCTGCGTGAATTCTTCGATTTGCAGGCCATCTATGGCCTCGTGATCGGTGGTGTCCTGATGATTGTTGCGGGCGCGGCGGCAATGCTCGTCGACAAGGAGGCCGAACCGCAATGAGGGCCTTCCTGCGGATTCTGCTGACGGCCACGGCTGCAACGCATGCCTCGTGCTCGGCGCCGGAAGCACCCGAATTTTACGGCACGCTGGAACCGTTCGCGTCGCACGCGGTGTACTTCATCGTTACCGACCGTTTTGTCGACGGCGATCCTTCGAATAATCACGAGGGCCAGGGCGGCGACGAACTTGGAACATTTGACCGGCCCGTACAGCTGGAAGGTCTTCCGCCCGGCAATATTGGTTATCTTGGCGGCGACTTCAAAGGTGTCCTTGATAACGCGGCGTATATCGCTGACATGGGTTTTTCAGCGCTCTGGCTAACGCCTATCGTCGACAATCCCGACGAAGCGTTTACGGGCGGGGCTGCGCCCGGTGAAGGCGGCTCCAACGACAGGGGCAAGACCGGCTATCACGGTTACTGGGGCGTCAATTTCTTCGAGGTTGACGAGCATCTCGAATCAACCGGGTTGTCATATGCAGACCTGACCCGCGATCTGCAGGATGACCACGACATCCGGACGATTCTCGATGTCGTGTGCAACCACGGCTCGCCGTCATTTTCGATGCCGCATGATCAGCCGAAGTATGGCGAACTCTACGATTCGAACGGCGATCTTGTTGCCGACCACGGCAACCTGCATCCGAGTGAGCTGGACGATAACAATCCCCTGCATGCGTTCTACCGGCGCGAGCCGGATCTCGCGGAATTGTCGGACCTGGATTATACCAACCCCGACGTGCTCGATTATTGCGTCGCCGCGCATTCGCAGTGGCTGGACCAGGGTGCGGCCGCGATTCGCATCGACACCATCAAGCACATGCCGACCGAGTTCTGGAAAGCGTTCGCCGACCGGATCCGTGCACGACAGCCGGGAACGTTCATGTTTGCAGAGGCCTGGTCCTATGACCCCGAGTTCCTGTCCCAGTACACCTATCCCGAGGGCGGCAACATCAGCGTGCTCGACTTCCCGGGCAGGGAAGCGATGCTGACCAGCTTTGGTTCGGCGGGCGGCCCTTTTTCCGGACTCGAGAGTTACCTGCACGTCGACACGGGTATCTACCGCAACCCCTACGAACTGATGACGTTCTACGACAACCATGACATGACGCGTATCGACGCCGATGACGATGGTTTTGTCGACGCAAACAACTGGTTGTTCACGAGCCGCGGCATCCCGGTCGTCTATTACGGGTCGGAGATCGGTTTTCGCGCCGGGGCAGACCAGCACAGCGGCAACCGCGACTATTTCGGCCAGGAAAATATCGAGCTCGCCAAATCGCATCGCATACACGCGGACCTCAAACGGATCGCAACAATTCGCAAGAACTCGGTCGCCCTGCAGCGCGGCCTGCAGGTGAATATTGAACTCGGCGACGATACGGCCGCGTTCTATCGTGTGTACCAGAAGAATGGTGTAAACCAGACTGCACTGGTGCTGCTGAACAAGGGCGACGAAGCGACGGTGTTTAGCGGTGTAAACTGGCTAAGCGATGGCCGCTGGCGCGACATCGTCAATGGTGAAGATGTCGACATCTACGCCGACGGCGAAGAGATTGGTTTCCAGGTCATGGCACATGGGGTACTCGTGCTGACGTTGGATGCACCGGTAAACAACGCAGAGCTCTTGGCCGAGCTCGAGAGGCTGCAGGCGATCTAGAGCCCTGCAGCAATCGCGTGTTTGGTCGCGCCACAGGATTCGCGAATAATCAGTTTTGGCGCCATTAGTTTGGACTCGACGGGTTCGCCCTCGATCAGGCCAACGATGCCGCGGACGAGGCCTTCGCCTGCCATCTGCGCATTCTGTTGCACGGTCGTCAGCGCTGGGGTGACATGCGCGGCCAGCGGCATGTCATCGAATCCGACGATGCTCACGTCATCAGGCACATGGAGGCCAGCGTCCTGCAGCGCACGCATTGCGCCGATTGCGATCAGGTCAGTAGATGCGAAAACCGCATCGAATTTTCTCCCTGAGTCCAGGAGCTCGCGTGCGGCGCGGTAGCCCAGGCGCTCAGAATTGTCAGCTTTCACGCGTAGCCTGTCGTCCGGCTCCAGTCCAGCCTCACGCAGTGCACGCTCGTAGCCCTGGTATCGCGAAGCATGTTCCGGGCTGTAGGTTTCCTTGCGACCAAGGTAGGCAATCCGGCGCCGCCCCAGTGCGATCAGGTGCCGCGTGGCCTGGTAGCCGCCGCTCTCGTTGTCGCAGCCGAACGAATGGCCAGGCTGGTCCCTGACGATCGGACCCCAGATCATAAATCGGGTGTTTGCAGCGGCAAGGGCGGCAAGTTTTTCGCGGTAGTCGGCGTAGTCGCCGTAACCCAGCAGGATCAGGCCATCGGCCCGGTGGCTCGCCTGGTACTCGATGTGCCAGTCGTCGGTGAGTTGTTGTAATGACACGAGCACGTCGTAGCCGAGCCGTGCGGCCGCTCGCGTAATGTTGTCGAGCATCGACCAGAAGAAGAGATTCATCTGCGTGTCGCTCTTATCGCTCTTATCGCTCTCATCGCTCTCATCGAACAGCAATAACGCGAGCGTATTACTCTGGTGGGTTCTGAGCCCCGCCGCGTTGCGATTGACGAAGTAGTTGAGTTCCCGGGCGATCTGCTGGATACGATCCCGCGTTTCCTGCCTGACCAGTGGGCTGTTGCGAAGCGCACGTGACACGGTCGCCTGGGATACGCCGGCGACATCCGCAATATCACGAGATGTGGGGTTTTCCACCTTCATAGTTATTAGTGTAGTTAACCGCTGCTTGCTGCGTAACGGTTGTAACACAAACCTAGTGGAAAACAATCAATTAAGCAGTAACGAATTGTACCTACTGGGCAATGGAGCGGCGCGGCGACGAATTATGTTGACAGGCGGATTTGCAACGCGCGCTTTGCACTGCGGAGCTTTTCGGCCGCCGGATCGCCCAGTGACAGTGCCAACGCCACCTGCAGTGCATCGAGCAATGCGAGCAACGCCAGGCGTGAGCTCATCGGCGTATACACGTTCGAGTCTTCCGGGGGCGTGAACGGGAACAGGACATCAGCGGCCTGGGCCAGTGTCGCTTCAGGATTCGTCAAAGCAATCACCGTGGCACCGCCGTTTTGCGCAAGCTCTGCTGCGCGTGCCAGCTCGGGCCAGCGCCCGGATTGCGACGCGACGATCAGCACGTCGGCGGGATCGGCAACAGCAGCGTACTGCAGAATCATCGGCGTGTCGGTTAGCGCGGTGCAGGGGATGCCCAGCCGAAAGAACTTCTGGCATGCGTCCTCTGCCACCCGGCCGGAGGCTCCTAAACCAACAAATGCGAGCTGGCGGGCTGTTGCCATTGCTGCGACTGCGGTCTCAATGGGCAGCGTGGAGAGTTGCGAGCGGATATCGACCAGGGACTGGATCGACGCGTCCATAACCTTGGTAATCGCGTCGGGCGTCGTATCGTCGGGCCCGACGTCCCGGTGCACGTAACTCGCGGGGGCGCTGAGGGCTTCGGTGAGCCGGATCGCGAGTTCGCGGAAACCGCGGAGGCCGACGTGCCGGCAGAATCGGATCACCGTCGGCTCGCTGGTTCCACATTCGCGCGCAACCGTCGCCAGGGTGCCGGCGGCGGCCTGGCGCGGATGCCCGAGAACCCACCGCGCCACGCGCTGTTCCGCAGGGCTCAGGTCGCTGATTTGTTGCTCAATTCTCTGTAGCATGTAGTAAAATTACAGAATAATTTGCCAATTTGCTACATATTGTTACAATTTAGTGCCCGAGGCGTAGTAAAATTTCATAATTTCCTGAGATTCCCCGATGGCCAAGCTCATACCGGTCGACGTCTTCGACCTGATCATATTTGGCGGTACCGGCGACCTTGCGATGCGCAAGCTGCTGCCCGCGCTGTACCACCGTGACCGCGATGGCCAGGTCACGGGCGACAGTCGCATTGTGGCCGCCAGCCGCGGCGGGCATTCGCGCAAGCAGTATCTCGGACTCGTGCGGCAGGCGCTCAAAGCCAACCTGGCAGATGGCGAATTCGACGACAAGCACTGGAAGACCTTCAGTAGCCGCATCCAGTACGTGCAGGCCGATGCGGGCGCGCCCGGCCAATGGAAGGCACTCGTCGACACGCTGCAAGGCAAGGCGGACCGGACGCGTGTCTATTACCTGGCGACTGCGCCGAGTCTGTTCGGCGCTATCTCGCAGGGACTGCATGCCAACGGTCTGATCACCGCCAAGAGCCGTATCGTTCTCGAAAAACCGCTCGGCCGTGATTTCGAATCGGCCTGCGTGATCAATAATGAGGTTGGTGAGTGTTTTGCCGAGAATCAGATCTACCGAATCGATCACTACCTCGGTAAGGAAACGGTGCAAAACCTGCTGGCGCTCCGCTTCGGCAATTCGCTTTTTGAGCCGATATGGCGTCGCGGAGCAATTGACCATGTCCAGATTACGGTAGCGGAAGATCTTGGCGTCGGCGGCCGGGTTGAATTCTACGATCGCGTCGGCGCATTGCGCGACATGGTGCAGAATCACCTGGTCCAGCTGTTGTGCCTGACGGCAATGGAACCTCCTGCAAGCCTGCATCACGATGCGGTTCGTGACGAAAAAATAAAGGTTCTGCGCGCGTTACGGCCAATTGACGGGGATGCCGTAAAGGTCAATACGGTTCGGGGCCAATACTCCGCGGGCGCCATTGACGGCAACACCGTTGCCGGTTTTCTCGAAGAACTCGACACCGGCGAAAGCACTACGGAGACGTTTGTTGCCCTCAAAGTCGAGATCGATAACTGGCGCTGGTCGAATGTGCCGTTCTACCTGCGTACGGGGAAACGGCTCAAAGGCAAGCATTCGGAAATCGTGATCGAGTTCCACGACGTGCCGCACTCGATCTTTCCCGAACAAAAGTATGACGTGTCTCCGAACCGCCTGACGATCCGCCTGCAGCCCGACGAAGGCGTCAAGCTGTCGCTGATGGCAAAGGAACCCGGGCCGGGCGGCTTTGACCTGCGGCCGGTCTCGCTCGACCTGAGCTTCGAGGAGACATTTGGCATTCGCTACCCCGATGCCTACGAACGGCTGCTAATGGAAGTACTGCGCGGCAATCCCGCGTTGTTCATGCGTCGCGACGAAGTCGAAACGGCATGGCATTGGATCGATACGATTATCGCCGGCTGGCAACAGTCCCAACAAAAAGTTGAGTCATACGTCGCCGGTTCCTGGGGTCCCACATCCTCATCATTGCTGCTCGACCGTGACGGACGCGCGTGGCATTCGGATAACTAAAAACACAGAGACGACTATGGAAGACTTTTTCAAATCCCGGGAAGCGGCGTCGATCGCCGCCGCGAAACGAATTCAACTGGCGCTGAACAATCGCCTGAGTGCGCAGCGCAGCGCCTCGTTGGTGGTGAGCGGTGGCACGACGCCGGGCCGCTGTCTTGAAGAGCTGGCGCATTCGGACACCGAATGGGATCGTGTACACGTTTTGTTGAGTGACGAACGCTGGGTACCCGCAGACGACGACAGCAGTAATGAGAAACTCGTGCGTGAGACGTTACTCGTAAATGGCGCAGCGGCCGCCCGGTTTCAGCCTGCCTATGCCGCCGGTCAGGATGTCGCGGATCGATGCAGAGCGCTCGATACCGAGATTCGCGCACTGCCGTTTCCATTTGCCTGTGCACTGCTCGGCATGGGTGCCGATGGCCATTTCGCCTCCCTGTTCCCGGACGCCGAGAACCTCGACGAAGGCCTCAATGTAGACAGCAGCAAATTGTGCATTCCGGTCAGCACGGCGTCGAGCCCACACCCACGCATCAGCCTGACGCTGGCCGCATTGTCGCGCAGCGATGAGATTGTGCTGCTGTTTTTCGGTGCCGAGAAGCTCGAGGTCTACGAAGAAGCCAAGCGGCAGAACAACGGTTACCCGATTGCCCGGCTCCTGCGGCAAAAGCGCGCCCCGGTGCGCGTCTACTGGGCACCCTAGGGGTTTATTGATGCATACAACGATCGATCGCGTCACTGCACGCATCCAGGAGCGCAGTCACGATACGCGTAGCACATATTTGGCGCGCGTGCGGCAGGCGGCCAATAACGGCCCCAACAGGGACCGTTTGTCCTGCAGTAACCTCGCGCATGGCGTCGCCGCGCTCGGGGAGACAGACAAGAAAGCCCTGACCGGAACGACTACGGCCAACATCGGCATCGTATCTGCCTACAACGACATGCTGAGCGCGCATCAGCCATTCGAGACGTATCCGGCGCTGATAAAAGAGACTGCTGCAGCCGAGGGTGCGATTGCACAGTTCGCCGGTGGCGTTCCCGCCATGTGCGACGGCGTGACCCAGGGGCAAGAGGGCATGGATCTGTCGTTGTTCAGCCGCGACGTCATCGCGATGTCGACCGCGATCGCGCTGTCGCATGACATGTTCGATGCGGCAATCCTGCTCGGCATCTGCGACAAGATCGTGCCGGGATTGCTGATCGGCGCGCTGTCCTTCGGCCACCTGCCGGTGGTCTTCGCGCCAGCCGGGCCGATGGTGTCAGGATTGCCGAATAAGGAGAAGGCGAGGATTCGCGAAGAATACGCTGCCGGAAAAATCGGTCGCGATGAACTGCTCGCTGCCGAATCGGCGTCATACCATTCGCCGGGCACCTGCACATTTTACGGCACGGCTAACAGCAACCAGATGCTAATGGAATTCATGGGCTTGCAGCTCCCTGGCGGTTCGTTCGTGAACCCGGGCACGGAGCTTCGCGATCACCTGACGGCAGAGGCCGTGCGCACCGCACTCGCGAATACCGACCTCGGTGACAATTACATTGCCGCTGCCGACGTCGTCGACGAAAAAGCGATCGTCAACAGCATCGTAGGCCTGCTTGCCACCGGTGGATCCACCAATCACACGCTCCATCTCGTCGCCATCGCGGCCGCCGCTGGTATCAAGATCGACTGGACGGACTTCTCGGAGTTGTCATCAGCCGTGCCCTTGTTGGCGCGGGTCTACCCGAACGGGCTTGCCGACGTGAATCACTTCCATGCGGCGGGAGGTCTCACTTTCATGATCCGGCAGTTGCTGGACGCAGGCCTGATGCACAACGAGGTGCGGACGATTCTCGGCGATGGCATGGAGCGGTTCTGCGTAGAGCCGACACTCGAGGGCGGTGAATTCGGCTGGCAGCCCGCACAGGCGGAGAGTCTCGACAGCGAGATCCTGCGGCCGGCAAGTGACCCGTTCGATGCCGAAGGCGGCATACGTGTCGTGGCTGGCAACCTCGGCAGGGCGATCGTCAAGGTCTCGGCCTGCGACGAGGAGCACTACCTGATTACAGCACCGGCGCGGGTGTTCAAATCACAGGCGGAGTTTACGCAGGCATTCAACGATGGCGAGCTCGAAATGGACTTTGTCGCCGTGTTGCCATGCCAGGGCCCGAGTGCCAATGGCATGCCTGAGTTGCACAAACTGACCCCGTATCTCGGTGTGTTACAGAACCGCGGTTTCCGGGTGGCGCTGCTGACAGATGGCCGGATGTCGGGCGCGTCCGGCAAGGTGCTCGCCGCGATCCAGGTTACGCCGGAGGCATTACACGGTGGCACGATCGGCAAGATCGAAGATGGCGACATGATCACAATCGATGCCAATGATGGCTTGCTGGGCGTAGCCGGGGCGGACGACGATCCCGCCTCGAGAGCGGCGCGAACCTTCGACGTCGACGCCAATCATGCGGGCATGGGTCGCGAACTGTTCGCCACGTTTCGCGCTCATGTCACCGGTGCCGAGGCGGGCGCGAGCTCCCTGGGAGGCAAATCGTGATGGCCGCGAGCGAGCTGTTGAAAGATGCTTGTGTTATCCCGGTTGTTGTCATTGCAGACGTCGAGCAGGCCGTGCCGCTCGCAGAGTGTTTGCTCGCTGGCGGGCTGAATTCAATCGAAGTGACGCTGCGCACGGCCGCGGCGCTTGGCGCGATCGAGCAGATCGCGGCGGCGGTACCCGATATGATTGTTGGCGCGGGGAGCCTGAGAAATGTGGAACATGTAGCCGAGGTCAAAGCTGCCGGTGCGCAGTTTGCGGTTGCACCGGGTGCAACCGATGCGCTGCTTGATGCTACCGAGGCGGCCGGCATGCCCATGGTGCCCGGCGCAGCGACCGCGTCCGAGATGATGCACCTTTACCAGCGCGGCTACCTGCTGCAGAAGTTCTTCCCGGCGGAGCTTGCCGGCGGTGCCCCCTACCTCAAGGCCGTAGGCGCACCGCTGCCCGAGGTCCGGTTTGTGCCGACCGGCGGTGTAACTCCGGACAACGCCGGCGATTATCTCGCACTGGCCAATGTGGCCGCGGTAGGCGGTTCCTGGATCGCGCCGCAACAGTTGCTTGCAAGCGGCGACCTCGATGCGATCAGGCGGCTCGCGGCGGATGCGGCCCAGCTCACCTTGTGAGAGCATAGCGTTCGTTTAATACAACGGCTCGGGCCATGGCAAAGTCGAAATCGACACTGTTGATCGGGGACATAGGTGGCACGAACGCGCGGTTTGCGCTGGCAGATCCCAGGCAACCCGGCTTCTCGGATGACGCGACCTTGCAGTGTGCCGACTTCGCATCGGCGGAAATCGCAATCAAGCAATACCTGGACGATATCGGCGCGCCATCGCCCGATGTGATCTGCCTGGCCGCGGCAGGTCCCATCGTCGATCATCGCGTGCGGTTTACGAACAATCCGTGGAGTATAGATTCCGACGAACTCGCCGAAGAGTTTTCGATCTCCGGGGTGCGATTACTGAACGACTTTGAAGCGATCGCGTACTCGATACCTTTCCTCGAAAGCAAGGACTGCATGCCGTTCGGGCTTCCCGACGCACAACCGCTGGACGCTACCCATTACACGGTGGGCATCCTGGGCCCCGGCACGGGCCTCGGTGCCGTGGGCCTGCGCAAGCATGGCGATCTCCTGATACCGATCACGGGTGAGGCCAGTCATGGTGGCTTTGCACCGGAGTCGCAGGTGCAGATCGACATGCTGTCGGCGCTACGCGAGCGTTACGATCGCGTGTCGTCCGAGCGCTTCGTATCCGGACCGGGCCTCGAAAACATTTACTGGGCTTTGTGTCGAATTCACGGCGAGCAGAAACCACAGCTTAAGGCGGCTGAAATATTTGCCCGCGCCAATGAACGGAGCGACTCGCGCGCCGCGGAATCGGTGCAGACGTTCTTTGAACTCCTTGGCCAGGTGGCCGGCGATTTCGCACTGGCACTGGGCGCGAAGGACGGCATCTTTATCGCCGGCGGTATCGTTCGCCGTTACCCCGAACTCCTGGAGAACAGCCGCTTTCGAACCGGTTTCGAAGCCAAAGGCCGGCACCGTTCGCTGATGGAGCAGGTATCCACACAGCTCATCCTGCATGAGCAGCCCGGATTGCTCGGCGCCAGCTATTGTGCGCTCGAACTCGCGAACGCCTAATCCGTCTCGCTGCGGGGTGTCGCTGTAATCCCGACTTCATGACGCGGGAACTGGTCGGCGTCGATCGTCTCGAGATAGCCATGCCAGGCCGCGTAACCGATCACCGGGATAATCACGATCAGCCCGACAAACACGGTGATAACGCCCAGCAACAACCCGGCAATGATCAGGCTCAGCCAGACGATCATGGCACGCTTGTTGCGGAGTACCGCGTTGACCGAAGTAACGACAGCCGTGATGCTGTCAACGTTGCGGTGCATGATCATTGGTAACGAAAATGCGCTGGCGCAAAACGTGACGGCCGCGAATACGGCGCCAACGACGCTGCCGAATGCGAGAAACGGCCAGACGTCAGCCAGCGTCGGGTCCGGAGCCTCCAGCATGAATACCGTGATCATTACCGCTGCGCGCGCCCAGACGAGAAAGATCACGAGCAGGATGATCGCAAAGATCATTTCGTTGCCGAGATGACGACGAAACGCGGCTCGCAGGCTGCGGATCATCATTGGCGGCTGGCCGCGTTCGAGCTGGGCGCTGATCGCATATAAACCAATGCAGGTGAGTGGTGCTAGAAACACGAAGCCACCGAGGATCGCATAGACGATCCACTGGCCGCCCTCGAACCAGGCGAGCAGACTGACAACCGCCATCAGGACAGCGACCGCGAGGCCGTAAGCCATACTCTGTTGCGGCGCCCGCATCAGGTCGGCAATGCCAAGACTGATCCAGCGAAGCGGTGCCCACGGCGCCAACTTGCGGCAAGGCGCGACGAAGGGCATTTCGTCGCGGTTCTCAGTTTCGGCCATCACGTTGTACTCCCTGATTCGCGGATCATCGAGGATCCGCTGCCAAGTCGCAATCGTTGGAAATGCCTAGTCTCAGTCTGCCGAAGGCGATATTCTCGTCGCACTGATGCGGAGGAAACAAGATGCGCGTTATCCTGGTACCGGTAGCTGACCGGCCCGAATGTGCGAGAGCGCTGCAGACGGCGTTCGACCTCGGAAACCGGCTGGGGGCGTCGGTGAGTGGTTGCCATATTCGCCCGCATCGTTACTCCGAGGTAACCCTGAGTTTTGCGGCTGCCGATGCGGCCTGGCGCAGGAAAAACACGAAGCGAGCGCCCGCAGCGGCCAAGTCGATGTATAGGGCAATCGCGGAGAAAAAAGGTTACGACGTGATTAGACGCCACCGCGCCAAGCCGGGCGCATTATGGGCGGAGCGGGTCGGTTCGCCCGAACGGTTAATGGGCATCGTCGGGCCACTTGCAGACCTGATCGTGGTAAGCCGGCCGAAAGGACGCCACAGCATTGCGGACAGGTTTCTTACCGCAGCATTGATCAATTCTTCGCGACCGGTGCTGATATTGCCGCAGGCGACCCACAAGAAAATCGGTCGCCGTGTTTGCATCGGCTGGAACCAGAGTCCCGAGGCCGCGCAGACTGTGGCGGCGGCGATGCCGATACTGCAGCAGGCGAGCGAGGTCACGATCATCAGCTGTGGTCGCGAAGACCGGCCGGGCCCGAAGTCGACACAGCTGGCCGGTTACCTGAAGCATTGGGGTGTCGATGCAAAGCGTGTCGCAACAAGAGGGCGCCGCGTCGAGGCCGAGCTTTTGGGTGCCTGCAAAGACGCCGGAGCGGACCTGCTATTGAGCGGTGCGTACAGCCGCAGTCGCTGGCGGGAGAGTATATTCGGCGGCACGACAGAGTTCCTCGTGCACCAGGCGCGCATACCGGTGCTGCTGCTACACACCTGATTCAACATAATCTCGAAACTCGTACGCCAGCCTGTCAACCGGGATGCCGTGGTCGCGTTGTAACCAGTAACAACATCAACACTGTATGGATACAACGGAGATAAGACATGGACATCAGGAAAAAAATCGTTTTCGCAATTGCTTTACTGGTTATCGGCGGCACCGTCTGGGCTGACACGGGTGACCGGGTCGAAGATGCATTTGATAATCGTGGCGACAGGATTGAAAACCGCCTCGATCGCAAGGGCGACCGCATTGATCGGCACCTTGATCGCAAGGGCGATCGAATCGATCGTAATCTTGACCGCAAAGCGGATCGCGCCGATGCGGCTGGCAAGGACCGCCTTGCAGACCGGTTGGATCGTAAAGGCGACAGGATCGATCGGCGACTTGACCGCAAGGGCGACAAGATTGACCGTCGCCTGGACAAGAAAGGTGACCGCATTGACCGCAGGCACGACCGGCGTGGCCACAAGATCGACCGACGTCACGACCGGCGGAAGAACCGTCGCAGCTAAGGCGTAATCCGCTTGCAAGAACAGCCGGCAATGCCAGTCATTGCCGGCTTTTTTGTGTCAAGGAATTGACGGCGTGGCCATGCTGGATCGATACAGATGTAAGCAATTCGATTATCAAATGAGTACACTATCGGCTGCCTGAGGTACGGAGTACTGCATGACCAAGCGCGGCTGGAATATCGATTCCCTGGCACTGATATTTTCCTTCATTGTTGTCGCGCAGCTGCTTTCCTACGTGATCTCGCACGGGGAATTCCAGCGTGTACCGTATCCGGATAATCCCGACCGCTCGATGGTCGTCGCAGGAACCTACAACACTGTAGCCGACGCCGACACCGTTTCCTTACCGCCCTGGCATTTTCTGTTCGCGATCACAAAGGGAATGAAGGATGCGCAGGACATTATCTTCCTGATATTTATTGTTGGCGGCGTGATCGCGGTACTGCGTAAGACCGGTGCGATCGACGCGGCGTTGCATCACGCGGTGGCGAGGCTGGGACACAGTCCGTGGATCCTGATCGCTGGTTGCCTGGTCATGTTCAGTCTCGGTGCGTTTACGATCGGCATGGGCGAAGAATACGTGCCGCTGGTGCCGATCATCGTGACCATGTCACTGGCAATGCGCATGGATGCGGTGGTTGCGATGGGTATGGTCTGGATACCTTACGGTGTCGGCTGGGGCTGTGCGGGGATTAACCCGTTTGGTGTGCTGATCGCACAGAATATCGCCGGCGTGCCGCTGACCTCTGGCTCCGGGTTTCGCCTTGTCATGATGGCGGCATTCCTTTTGCTCAGTTTTCATCACCTCTACCGCTATGCGATGCGGGTGCGGCGCGATCCGGCGACTAGCCTCGTTGCCGACGTTGACTATAGCGAGGGATTTGAAGTCCCGGATGATATCCAGTTCACCGGCAGGCGAGTTGGCATACTCGTCGTGTTTCTGCTGGGTCTGTGCGGCTTTGTCTATGGCGCGGCTAATTATCACTGGTTCATAACCGAGCTCAATGCGGTGTTCCTCGGCATCGGCCTGGTTGCTGCAATTGTTGCCGGAATGTCAGCCGGGGAAACCAGCCGGGCATTTCTCAAGGGTGCAGCCGAAATGACGGCGCCGGCACTGATTGTCGGCTTCGCACGTACGATCGCCGTCGTACTTCAGGATGGTCAAATCATCGATACGATCGTGCACTCGATCGCTGGCCTTCTTGAGGGGATGCCGCCCGAAGTTTCCGCATTCGGCATGCTGGTCGTGCAGTCGGTAACCAACTTCTTCATTCCTTCGGGAACCGGACAGGCATTCGTGACGATGCCGATCATGTCGCCGCTCGCGACATTGACGGAAGTGCCGCAGCAGACTGCTGTGCTTGCATTCCAGTTCGGCGACGGCTTCATGAATATGATCGTGCCTACCAGCGCATTGGTGATGGGAGCACTGGCGCTGGGCAGGGTGCCTTACACGGCGTGGCTCAGATTTATCGGGCCGCTGATGCTCAAGATTATGGCGCTTGCGACGGTGTTTCTCGTGCTGTCGATCCACATCGGCGACAAGGTGGGACTGTATTGACGCGGGTCAGCAGCGCCGGTACCAGAGTACACCGGCATCGAGCTCGGCTGCGAGTGTGCCGTCGGCAACCAGGTAGTTGAGGTGGGCGATCGATTCGCCGGTCGCCAGGATCATGTTGCCGTCCGAGATTTTCGATTTGAACAGCGCCGGAAAAACGTCTATGGCGCGCCGCGGTTCATCACACAGATCATATAGTTTGCCCAGGCCGGTCGTGTGTTCCTCGACCAGTGTATCAAGGCGCTCGTGCGCGCCGCGAAACGGCTTGCCGTGTGCTGGCAGCACGAGGACGTCTTCGGGCAGTCGGTCCTTCATCGCGGTCAGCGAATCGATCCAGTCTCTGAGTGGGTTTGCGTGCGGCTCGGTCGGGTACACGCTGACGTTCGATGAGATTGTCGGCAGTACCTGGTCGCCGGATATTACGACGTTCTGTTCCGCGTTGTACAAACAAGCGTGCTCGGGCGAATGGCCCCGGCCGACAATAATTTCCCAGTCACTACCGTCAATTGCGAGGTGTTCGCCATCCTTCATACGGCGGTAAGACTCGGGTAATTCGGCGACGTACTTGCCAAACATGCCGAACATCTCCTGGTAGCGCAGCAACGCAACTTCAGGGAAACCAGCTGCCTTGTAAAAACGCACCCCGGCTTCGGGGGCGTGGCGCCCGGTATCGGCGACCAGGATCCGGCACAGGAAGTATTCCTCGCGTGTCATCCAGAGTTCGACACCGTGCTCGCGTGTCAGCCAGCCGGCGCAGCCGACGTGGTCGGGATGCAGATGAGTGACGATAACGCGGGTGACAGCGGCCCCGTCCATGTGTTCGGCAAGGGCCGTTTCCCAGACACGACGACTGGTCTTGGAGTTAATGCCGGTATCGACAATCGCGATGCCGCCATGATCGCGCAGCAGCCAGAGATTGATATGCCCGAGCATGAATGGCAGCGGCATGCGCAACCAGTCAATGCCGGCGGCGATTGGATTTACGGCGCCGTGCTCGGGCCTGTGGTCGAATTCATAGTGGACCGTCATGCACGCATGATCGCATGCGTCGCTATCTTTTCGCGAACTTCCCTGGCAGCCTCTTCCTTGACGGGGCCATAGCCGCGGATGTCCATGTAGAGGCCCAGAATGTCGGCGCCTTGCTGCATGTTATCGGCATCGAGAGTTTCCAGGACACTGTCGACCGTTGCCTCGAATTCGAGAATCAGCTGCCGTTCCATGCGGCGTTCGGCCGTCATCCCGAAAAGATCCAGTCTGGTGCCGCGAAGCCGGCGCATTCGAGCAAGCAGGCGCAACACCGGGATCGTCCAGGCCCCGAATTCTTTCTTCCGCGGACGTCCGCGCGCATCTTTTTGCCGAGCAAGAAGTGGCGGCGCCATGTGAAATTTCACCCTGGCCTTAGCGCCAAAATCTTTAGCTACCGTTTCCAGGAAACCCGTCTGGGTATGCAGCCTCGCAACTTCGTATTCATCCTTGTAGCTCAGCAACTTGAAGTAACCGCGCGCGGCAGCTTCGGTCAGGCTCCCCGTACCGCCAACCCCGAATTCTGCCTGCCGAACCCGCGCGACGAGCGTCGTGAAGCGATCGGCCAGTGCCTGGTCCTGGTAGTCAACGAGAAATTCGGAGCGCCGGCGAATAATGTCATCGAGACTCTCGTCGACAGGCTTCGCGTCGGGGCCGTCGACCAGCTTGTTAATGCGTGTCACATCAACCGCGGCGATCCGACCCCAACCGAATGCCTGCCTGTTTTTTTCGACTTCTATCGCATTGAGTTCGATGGCGCGCATCATGGCATCAAAGGACACGGGAACCAGGCCCTTTTGCCAGGCGCAGCCGAGCATCAGCACATTTGCGTAGATCGTGTTGCCCATAATCTTTTCGGCGATTCGGTTCGCATTGAGCGTGTCGAAGTTTTGTGCGCCGACCACGTCGCTGATTGCTACCAGCCGGTCACTGGCGCGCAGATTGGCGTCGCGCTGTTTCACGAAATCCGCGGTCGACATTTCCGCGGTGTTGACGAGGGCGCGCGTGTGATCCGGCGCGTAGGTTGACGAGGCTTTTGGTGACGAACTGACGACCAGGTCGCAGCCGATCAAGGCATCAGCCCGGGCCGGTTCGATGCGGACCTGGTTGATGCGTGCCGGCTCGTTCGCGATTCGAATATAGCTCAGCACAGGGCCGAACTTCTGCGCAAAGCCCATGAAGTCGAGTACGCTGGCGCCTTTGCCCTCAAGGTGCGCGGCCATCGTTATGAGCTGACCGACCGTGACGACGCCGGTACCACCAACGCCGGTAACGAGCAGGTCGTAGCAGTCGTCAATCGGCTGGAACCGTGGCTCCGGCAATGCCGCGGACAGCTGCTCGAATTGATCCGCTACCGGCATGCCCTCGCGTCGCTGCAGCTGCCCACCCTCAACCGTGACGAAACTGGGGCAGAAACCATTAACACAGGAGTAGTCCTTGTTGCAGGAATTCTGATCGATCTGGCGTTTGCGGCCGAAGGGTGTCTCCCTGGGAATCACCGACAGGCAGTTCGATTCCACGGAACAGTCCCCGCAGCCTTCACACACGAGATCGTTGATGACGACGAATTTGTTGGGATCTTCGAGTTGGCCGCGCTTGCGCCTGCGGCGTTTCTCGGTTGCGCAGGTTTGCGCATAAATCAGGATTGTCACACCCGGATTTTCACGCAGTTCGCGCTGAATCGCATCGAGATCGCGACGGTGTGAAATCGTTGTGCCGGCGGGAAAGTCGCCGGTATTGAACTGCTCGGGTTCATCAGAGACCAGGGCGATCCGGTCGATGCCTTCGGCGCGCACCGAGTGCGCTATCGAGTGCACAGAGATCGGGCCGTCGACAGGTTGGCCGCCCGTCATCGCGACTGCATCATTGAACAGTATCTTGAAGGTAATGTTCGTACCGGCGGCGACGGCCTGGCGAATCGCCATTGAGCCGGAGTGATAAAACGTACCGTCGCCGAGGTTCTGGAAGATGTGCCTGTCGCCGTTGAACTTCGCACGAGTGATCCAGTTAACGCCTTCGCCGCCCATCTGGATCAGGCCGTCGGTCTTGCGGCCCATCCAGTTGGCCATGAAATGGCAACCGATGCCCGCGAGCGCGCTCGAGCCCTCGGGCAGGCGCGTCGACGTGTTATGCGGACAACCTGAGCAGAAATAGGGGATCCGGGCTGCGCCGGAAATATCGATCACGCTCGGTTGTTCATCCAGCAGCGTGTTGGCACGGGCGGCGAGATTGAGGCCGGGAAGCTCCGCATCCAGGCGCCTGGCAACAATAACGGCCAGTTGAATCGGCGATAGCTCGCCGACCCAGGGTACGAGACGTTTGCCCTTGTCGTCTTCCTTGCCGACCATGCGTTCGGGTTTTCGGCCCGGGTAGTCGTAGAAATACTCCTTGAACTGGCTCTCGATGATGCCGCGCTTTTCCTCGATAACCAGCACCTCGTGCTTGCCCTGCACGAAATCGAGCGCCCCGTGTGGTTCGAGCGGCCAGACCATGCCGACTTTGTAGACGTCGAGTCCTATTCGCTTTGCTTCGGTACGATCAATACCTAGCAGCCGCAGCGCCTCCATCAGGTCCAGGTGGGCTTTGCCGGTCGTGACAATGCCGTAGCGAGCGCCGGGAATGTCAAAGATCTTCCGATCGATTGGGTTGGCGGCAGCAAATGCGAGTGTCGCCGCTTTCTTGGTCTCGAGGCGCTCCTCGATCTGCGGTCCCGGAAAGTCGGGCCAACGGTAGTGCAGGCCTCCGGGCGGCATCTCAAAATCAGGAATGATGAATTGCGGGTAGGGTGGTAATTCGACCGACATCGCGGACTCAACGGTTTCCGAGATCGCCTTGAAGCCGACCCACATCCCCGAGAAGCGTGAGAGCGCTATGCCGTACAGGCCGAATTCCAGGTATTCAGCAACGCTGGCAGGATTAACGTGCGGCATGACAAATGTAAGAAACGCAACGTCGGACTGGTGCGGCATCGAAGACGATACGCAACCATGATCGTCGCCGGCAACGACCAATACGCCACCGGTCGGCGAGCTGCCATAGGCGTTGCCGTGTTTCAGTGCATCGCCGGAGCGGTCGACGCCGGGACCCTTGCCATACCAAATGCCGAACACGCCATCAACGGTCTTGTACGGATCCGTCTCAACCTGTTGTGCGCCGAGGATCGCCGTTGCAGCAAGGTCTTCATTGACCGCAGGCAGGAACTCGATGTTGTTCTCCTGGAGGAACGTCTTGGCCCGCCACAACTCCTGGTCATAAGAGCCTAGCGGTGAACCCCGATAGCCTGAAATGAAACCGGCCGTATTCAAACCGGCAGCGCGATCGAGCGTCCGCTGCATCAGCGGGATTCTCACGAGCGCCTGGGTACCCGTCAGGAATACACGACCGGACTCCCGGCGGTAGCGATCCAGCAGTTCATAATTATCGAGAGGGTAGTGGGAGCGAAGGTCGCTTGCTGCTGTCGCCATGATCTTCTTTTGTGTAGTACCGGGAGCGAACCAGTGTCGCAGAAAACGCCTGCGAGGCGATGCCAAACATCCCGGTTTTAGGCACTATTTCGCAATAATATACCGCCAAAGTCGTATATTTTGGTGTGTAATATCAATTTTTGATTGAAAGGAGAAACAGGCGCTCGGGCACAAGCATCGCCAGGAGCTGCCGCCAAACCGATTCCGGCCAGGTGATTCACAAACCGATAAGCAGGCTTTACTAATCTTGTCTTTGATGTTTCAGTTGGCGCAGCTTTTCCACCAGTCTCGTATCGACTCTCACCAGTTGATTGTTGTCAATTCCCGCGCGGATGAAAGATACAATGAATGACGTCGTGTTCTTGTCCGTGACTTCTCCGAATTCGGTCGGCGTAAGAAAAAAAATAGAAAATCAGGTCAATTCTTGCGAACGGCTGGGCGTCAATGCCCGCTGGTTCAGTTTCGACAAGGGAGTGCTGATTCCTTTCTTCGAGATTTATAAGTCTGTCTTGTCAAAGCGATTCGACGTCCTGATCCTGAGGCACTTTGGTGCGAGGACGATTTTTATTGTTCCGCTGCTGTTCTGGCTAAGGATGCGGAAAGTCGAAGTAATCTTAGACGTACCGACTCCTTACAGAGTTATCTTGCAGGAGATACGGAAAAGTAATCTGAATATCTTCGTCAGGTACCTGAAACCTCCTCTCTTACATATCCTGGTGCCGATAATAAACCTTCCCGCGTCAACTGTATTGCAATATAGCGACGAGTCGCGGTGGTTCTCTGTTTTTGCAAGTGGCAAGACAAAGCCGGTCGCGAATGGATACGATTTTGACACGATGGATGAAAGACCGGCGGTTCCAGAATTTTCCAACGAACTCAGGATTATTTGCGTTGCATCAATTGCGTTCTGGCATGGTTACGATCGGTTGATCAATGGATTGAATGAATATAGGCGCACGACAAAATCCGATATTCAGGTCAAGATAACAATAGCGGGAGACGGACGAGACAAGCAGTCCCTTGTAGATCTCGTACAGAAATTGTCATTGAATGACGCTGTCGAATTTGTTGGCAATAAATCTGGTGATGAGTTGCAGAAGCTGTATAACAGCCATCATATTGGTGTGTCGTCACTGGGTTCATTCAGGATTAATTTATATCGAAGCTCAACTTTGAAGAATCGCGAATATGCATGCGTTGGGCTGCCATTTATTATTGCAACAGAGGACCCGGATTTTCCGTTCGACTCGCCTTTCGTATTCCAGGTGCCGCAGGATGAATCTTTCATTAATATCGGGTCGGTCATTGATTTTTATTCCAACATCGCAACAGATTCGTTGAGTCACTCGATCAGGCATGATGCCAGGCAGCGAATTTCATATGACGCGAAAATCAGGGAACTGCTGAACCTGCGATAGACGATGCTGCAGTAACGCACGCCGTGATTGGCTTGGATTCTTGTTTTGTGCGCGAGCCCACATTGTCGGCGAGGGCGGGAGCTATAATAGCCTTCGGACAATTGGTACATTCAATGTCAGAATGCGTTATCACTGTTATTGCCGCGAACCAACGGACTGAACAATGAAAAAGTTTGCCCTGATCGGTGCTGCCGGTTATGTTGCTCCCCGTCATATGGGAGCTATAAAGGACACAGGAAACCTCCTGGTGGCTGCTTTGGACAAGAACGATTCGGTAGGTGTCCTGGACAGCTATTTTCCCGAGGCGGACTTCTTCACTGAGTTCGAGCGATTCGATCGGCATATCGACAAGTGTCGCCGCGCTGATTCCGAAGAGCACATTGACTTCGTTTCGATTTGCTCGCCGAATTATCTGCATGATTCGCACGTGCGCTTCGCGCTACGTTCGGATGCTGACGCAATTTGTGAAAAGCCACTTGTCCTCAATCCATGGAATATTGACGGTCTGCTTGGCATTGAGAAGGACACTGGCGGGAACGTCTATTCAATTCTCCAGCTGCGCCTGCACCCGGCGATAATTGCTCTGCGCAACAGCGTTCAAAATGAAAAGCAACGCACAAAACATGATGTTGACCTGACGTATGTTGCGGCGCGCGGGCGTTGGTACCTTCGATCCTGGAAAGGCGACAGGAGTAAGTCTGGTGGTATTGCCACTAATATCGGTGTGCATTTCTATGACATGCTGCAATTTGTTTTTGGGCCGATCCAGGACAACAAAGTTAACTTTTCAAGTGACACCAAAGCAGCCGGATTCCTGGAATACGAAAACGCACGGGTTCGCTGGTTCCTTTCCATAGATATCGATGACGTACCATCCGGCTTGCGCGGCCAGGGTCAAAGGACCTTCCGTTCCATTACCTGCGATGGCGAAGAAATAGAGTTTTCGGGCGGCTTTACTGATCTGCACACGCGAAGCTATGAGGAAATTCTCGCCGGGCGTGGATTCAGTTTGGATGAAAACAGGGCTGCCATCGAAACTGTGGCGGCCATTCGAGAGGCGGCACCGGTTGGCTTGACCGGGGACTATCACCCATTCCTCAAGGATGTCTAGAAATGAAATACCAGGTTCATCCGTCAGCAATCATCGACAAAGGGGCGCACATTGGCGAAGGCTCACGAATCTGGCATTTCGTCCATGTCTGTAGCGGCGCCCGTATCGGGAAAGACGTGTCAATGGGGCAAAATGTATTCATTGGCAACGAAGTACTCATCGGCGACCACTGCAAGATTCAGAACAACGTCTCCGTTTACGACAATGTGACGCTCGAAGAGGGAGTGTTTTGTGGTCCAAGCATGGTGTTTACCAACGTTTACAATCCACGGTCGCTGATCGAGCGGAAAGATGAATATCGCAATACACTGGTTAAGAAAGGTGCCACCCTGGGCGCCAACTGCACAATCATCTGCGGTGTAATCGTGGGCGAGTTTGCCTTCGTTGGTGCAGGTGCGGTGATCAACAAAGACGTACCGGCATACGCATTAATGGTCGGCGTGCCGGCCAGGCAAATCGGCTGGATGAGCGAGTTCGGAGAGCAGCTGCCCCTCCCATTGGTGGGCGAGGCTGAGGCGAAATGCGCGCACACAGGCGATCGTTACGTTCTCGACGGCAATACGCTGGTCAAACAGGGCGCGACTACATGATCGAATTTGTTGACCCGCAGGCAGCAATCCTGCTGCCGAAACTGGAAATCCTGGACGAAGAAATCGAACTGCGCCAGCAGGTAGCGGCGCGCTGCGATCGATTACTGAATGAAGCAGGGATTGAGACCACACCGTACAGTGCTGATGCGCAAGTATCGATCGTTGAAAGATTTCGTGACTGAGACTCTCTGTGCCGGAGAAGGCCGGGCCTGGCATAGGTAGTCTTTATCACGGACTTTGTTGCACCTTAAAAGCGCTGTTGGCAATGGTGAGACACGAAATAGCTTATAGAAGCATGTTGAAATGATAACGAATGTCAAAAAGTGGCTGGATCAGCGACTAACGATCCGTCCACGCATGCAATATATTATTTTCAAGATTTTCAGCCAGTTGCGGTCAATCGGTTGTTCATTTCTGAATGGACGCCACTTTGACTCAAACAATCTGGATTTTGTTTTCATTGTTGGTTCTGGTCGTTCCGGAAATACCCTGTTGAGAAAGCTCCTGATGGAACGGGCAAGTATCTACATTCCACCGGAGAGCTATGTCATACCAACAACCGTGAATGGTTTACTAAAAGCAGGGAGCTTCAGTTGGGATGAAAAGGTCGATTTTTTCCTCGCAAGGTTCGAGTACTACCCGGAGTTTGAAACGTTTGGCATAGATTCCCTGAGAGCGTTTGCGATAGAAGCAAAGTCGTGGCCGAAGGACGAGCACAATATCGGCTTATTGCTAAATCGCCTGTATTTCTGGATTGCGGAACAGAAAGGGCTAAGTGTCAAGTGGGTAGGCGACAAGACGCCATTTAACACGCTCAGGCTTGGATTGCTGAATAAACTGTTTCCCGACGCCAGGTATATTTATATTGAGCGGGACGGTGCCGATGTGGCTGCCTCTTACATGAGGGCCGGTATCTACAATAATATCGTCGACGGAGCTATCCGCTGGAAATCCAGCAAGAAAGCGTGGCGGTCATTCAAAAGAGGCTTGACCAGGAGACGGTATTTCGAAGTCAGATTTGAAGAACTGGTAGCAGATCCGAACCTTGTCCTCGACGAATTGCTTCGAAACCTCGGAATTCAAGCACGCGAAGAGCGCGTAGATATGACACGGTTGCTGGGAGACGTCGGCGCGCGCGACCATCACGGCAATGTTCTAAATGAGGCCAACCCGAACTCAATTGGTAAGGGCAGGGCAGAGCTCGCGGAACCCGATCGTATGTTGCTCCGGGCTACCATCAATGACGAGTTGCTGGATTCGGGTTATGAAGCCGTCTAGCTGATTGCCTGGCATCCGTTCTTAATGCATCTATTACTCATACCCTCCTGGTATCCGGCGTCGGCCAACGATATCCGCGGCGGATTCTTCCGTGAACAGGCATTAGCCCTGCGAAAGCACGGGTACGAGGTCGGCGTGATATATCCCGAGCTGGCTGGACTGCGCTATCCCAAAACGTGGCCAATCGCGCTTCGGCCTGATGAATTCACCGTCGACGAAGGTATACCAACCTACCGATCGTACGGGCTGGATTGGCTTCCCGGTGCTCTCAGCGCCAGCGCGGACCTCTGGATTCGCAAGGGAATGCGAATGTTCGATCGCTATGCCCTGGAGAACGGTCAGCCCGATGTGCTGCATGCACATTCGATGTTCAATGGCGGTTTGCTGGCGCAGCGCATTGCAAGCAAATACGGTATCCCGTATGTGATTACGGAACACAATACGGCTTTTGCTCGCGGTCTCATTCGGAAGTGGCAAAAGGAACTCGGCACGATCGCGGTACGATCCGCTGCGGCTCGAATTGCCGTCAGTGCTGAGTTTGCAGCATTCCTGGACGGCTTTTATGACCAGCCGGAGAGTTCGTGGACATACGTGCCGAACATCGTTGCTGAAGCGTTTGCGAAACAGCCATTGCAGGATCGAGAATTGCGTAGCGGGACAGAATTTACATTTTGTAGTGTCGCGCTGCTGACGAAGAAAAAAGGCATCGACATCCTCCTTCGTGCGTTCTCCAGGTCTTTTGCGGATCGCCCGGATACGAAGTTGATCGTGGGTGGCGATGGAGAGGAGCGGTCGCAGTTGGAGGTTCTCACGGCGGAACTTGGTCTCGGTGGCCAGGTGACCTTTCTCGGCAACCTTGAGCGCAAGCAAGTGCTGGATGTCATTTCGCGCAGCGACGCGTTTGTACTGTCCAGTCACTTCGAGACGTTTGGTGTTGTGCTGGTCGAAGCCCTGGCCCTGGGGAAGCCGGTCCTGGCAACTCGATGTGGAGGTCCCGAGTCGATTGTGATGCCGTCTGACGGGTTGCTCGTTGAGAAGGGTAATATCGAGGCATTGTCCGCCGGTCTGCGTCAATTGCGCGAGCGGGCATTCGAGTACGACTCTGAAGCGATTCGGTCAGCGTGCCTGGAGCGGTTTGGCGAAAATGCGGTGGTCGAACAGCTCTCCGGGGTATATGAAAATACGGTCACGCGGTGGCAGCAGGATAATGGCTAAGCCCTTCGAAGGCATGGGATTACGCTCCCTGTTCCAGAGTTCCGCTTTCACTTTCGGTCGTCAGTTTCTTGCGGGTCTGCTGCAGTTGGCCACGGTCATCGTAATCGCCCGGGTT
>Ga0224508_10001182_pt1 | contig 23692 bp, 26 predicted proteins | sample SF_Jan12_sed_USG_4_FD_170157 | JGI IMG/M metagenome (GOLD analysis project Ga0224508, IMG submission 170157) | Sediment microbial communities from San Francisco Bay, California, United States - SF_Jan12_sed_USGS_21 | ecosystem: Environmental > Aquatic > Marine > Sediment | place: USA... | reverse complement strand
TCCTGCCCTGATTGCGGCGCTGACTTTGAAATCTCAAAAAAAGATGGATCAAATGTTGAGCTTAAACAAGCAGAAACCGTAGGCGAAGACTGGGGAGAGTAATGTCAAAAGTTTGTATCGTTTTTGATCGCTTAAGGGCGGAAGAGAAGATGCTACAAAAAGAAGCATCAGAACTAGGACATGATGCAGTGATGTTAGATGCAAAAATTACTCAAATTAATACAGATAGTAAAAAAGAAGACTATGATTTAGGAGATGTTGTATTAGAAAGATGTGTAAGTTATTTTAGAGGACTTCATTTTACTGCCAGTCTAGAATTTATGGACATTCCCGTACTAAACAAATTTGAAGTTGCAAACATTTGTGGAAACAAAATGTTTATGACTTTACTTTTAAAAAAAAATAACATTCCAACACCAAAAACATACTTTTCATTTTCAAGTCAAAGTGCTGCTGAAAATTTAGAAAAAGTTGGATTTCCACTAGTGATTAAACCTGTGATAGGAAGTTGGGGAAGAGGAGTAATGCCACTCAAAGATAAAGATACGATGGAAGCAGTTTTTGAAATTAGAGATATAACAGATAGTCCTCACGACAGAATTTACTATTTACAAGAATTAATCAAAAGACCGCCAAGAGACATTAGAGTGATCACAGTAGGTGATGAGCCTATTGCAGCCATGTATAGAAAATCTTCAGGAGGATTTAAGACAAATATCGCACTTGGGGCAGATCCAGAACTTTGTGAGATCACAAAAGAGATGGAGGATATGGCAGTAAAAGCATCAAAAGCTATGGGAGGTGGAATTTTGGGAATTGATATGATGGAAGATGATGAAAGGGGTTTAGTTGTACACGAAGTCAATAATACAGTTGAGTTTAAAGGATTGGCAAAAGTTGCAGAACGAAATATACCAAAAGAAATGGTGGAATTTGCTCTAAACTACGTTAGAAAATAAATTATACTCCATTAAGAGACGTTTTATCATGAAAGTAGGTGTTGTAGGTGCATCTGGATATGTAGGTGGAGAGACGCTTCGTCTCCTAGTAAACCATCCAGATGTTGAGATCTCAATGGTCACATCAAGACAACACGTTGGAGAATATTTACACAGAGTCCAACCAAGTTTGAAAGGGTTTACCGATCTTACTTTCTCAGAATTAGATTATGATAAATTAACAGATCAATGTGATGTAGTTTTCACAGCAGTCCCACACGGAACGGCAACTGAAATCGTAAAGGCACTGTATGATAGAGGAATCAAAGTAATTGATTTGAGTGCAGATTATAGACTACATAATCAAGATGCATATGACAAATGGTATGGATGGGAACATCCACATCCAGATTATTTAGAAAAATCAGTTTTTGGAGTACCTGAATTACATAGAGAGAAAATTAAAAATGCACAACTTGTTTCTTGTCCAGGATGCATGGCAGTAACATCAATGTTAGCACTTGCACCGTTAATTCGAAATAACCTAATTGATGAAGACCATATCATAGTTGACTCAAAAATTGGTTCATCCGGTGCAGGTTCTGGTTCTGGAACTGCACATGCAATGAGAGCAGGAGTAATCAGACCATACAAACCAGCAAAACATCGACACACAGGTGAAATTGAACAAGAGCTTAGTGAAATTGCAGGACACAAAATTAAGGTTTCAATGAGTCCACACGCAGTTGATGTAGTCCGAGGCATTTTATGTACAAACCACACATTCTTGAAAAAAGATATTGAAGAAAAAGAATTATGGAAATTATATCGTCAAGCTTATGGTGAAGAAAGATTCGTCAGATTAATCAGAGATAAAAAAGGATTGTATAAATTCCCAGATCCAAAATTCTTAGTTGGTTCAAACTTTTGTGATATTGGATTTGATTTAGATGAGGATAATAATAGATTGATTGCATTGTCTGCATCAGATAACTTGATGAAAGGTGCAGCAGGTTCTGCCATTCAAAACATGAATGTTATGTGCGGTTTTGATGAAATGGATGGACTAAGATATACACCATTAACTCCTGTTTAGAAATGATTACAATCAAAATTGGCGGAAGTGTAGTAGATGATTTACATCCATCTACAATTTTAGATATTAAAAAAATAGCAGAGACTGAAGGAATTATTATAGTTCATGGAGGCGGAAAAGAAGTTACAAAAGTTTGTACCCAGCTCGGAAAAGAACCAAAATTTGTAACATCACCAAGCGGTATCAAAAGTAGATACACCGACAAAGAAACTGCTGAGATTTTTACAATGGTTATGTCAGGCAGAATAAATAAAACAATTGTTCAAATGCTTCAGAAAAATGGTATTAATGCAATTGGTCTTTCAGGAGTAGATGCAAAAGTTATTGAAGCTGATAGAAAAAAGAAGTTACTCATAGTTAATGAAAAAGGAAGAAAACAAGCAATTGACGGCGGATATACAGGAAAAATTAGAGAAGTTAATTCAAAATTCATAAAATCACTCCTAGAGCAAGGTCTAACGCCAGTAATTTCACCCATAGCAATAAGTGAAGAATCAGAATTTCTCAATATCGACGGGGACAGAGCTGCAGCATATGTTGCAGGAAAAGTGGGTTGTGATAAAGTATTATTCATCACTAATGTGGATGGACTCTTAATGGATGACAAACTTGTTCCAAAATTGACATTGGCAGAAGCAAAAGAAATTAGACCAAAGATTGGACCCGGAATGGAAAAGAAAATTTTGGCATCTACTGAAGCATTAGATATGGGTGTCAAAGAAGCATTTATTGGGAATGGTCAAAGAGAAAATCCAATATCTGCAGCAATTGCACATGATAATTGTACGGTGATTGAACATGAGTGAAGATCAATTTATGGGGAATCTCTATCAGAGATTTCCAGTGACAATTGAAAGAGGCGTAGGAGCTCATGTATGGGATGTAGATGGAAAAGAATACATTGACTGTATGGGAGGATACGGAGTAGCATTAGTAGGTCACAAAAATCAAAGAGTTAACGATGCAATAAAAGAACAAATTGATAAAATCATTACAGTTCATAGTTCATTATATAATAAAACAAGAGAAGAATTTTTGACGACACTTATTGGATTAGCGCCAAAAGGTCTGACACAAGTTCATCTAAACAATAGCGGAGCTGAAGCAATTGAAGCCGCAATGAAATTTGCAAGAAAGTTTACAGGTAAAAAAGGAATGGTTGCCATGAAAGGATCATATCACGGAAAATCATTTGGAGCTTTATCATTAACATTTAATCCAAAATATAGAAAAGCATTTGCACCACTTGTTGAGAAAGTATCATTTGCATCTTTTGGAGACATGGAATCACTTCGTTCAGTAGTTGATGATGATACAGCATTTGTAATTTTAGAGCCAATTCAAGGTGAGAGTGGAATTATTGTTGCACCCGATGGATTCTTACAAGAAGTTAGAAAATTTTGTGATGAGAAAGGAATTGTGTTAATTTTTGACGAAATTCAAGCTGGTTTAGGTAGAACAGGACGATTATGGGCTTGTGAACATTGGAATACTACACCAGATATTTTATGTCTTGCAAAAGGAATTGCAGGAGGCGTACCAATGGGTGCAACACTAGTAAGACCAGACATTTTAGCATCAATAAACAAGGGTGAACACTCATCAACATTTGGAGGAAATCCAATATCGTGTGCAGCAGGAATTGCTGCACTCAAAGCAATAACAGAAGATGGGCTAATTGAAAATTCAGAGAAGATGGGGGGAAAATTCAGAGAAGGATTAGAAGAATTAAAAGAAAAACATACTATGATAAGAGAAATTCGTGGCAAGGGTCTCATGATTGGAATTGAGATGAAATTTGAAGTTAGAGATATTTTAATGGCATTAATAAAAAAAGGAGTTTTAATGCTATACTCTGGAAGAAACATACTAAGAATTCTCCCACCATTAGTAATATCTGAAGAAGATGTAACAAAAGTTTTACATGCACTTGATTCTATACTAACTGAAGAGGAGCAAAAAAGAAATGTACAAGGATAAAGTAGATGAAAAAATCATCGGATATCTAAAAGAAGATTCCAGAGAATCATTTGTACATATTGGTAAAAAACTAAAACTTTCAGAGTCAGCAGTAAGAAGACGTGTAAAAAATTTAGTAGATAGTGGAACTATCAAAAAATTTACTTTGGAACTTGGTGAACAAAATAGTACCAGTGCAATTGTTCTAGTCTCAGTAGATTCTGCAACTGACACATCCAAAGTATCTCTAAAACTTGCTAAATTAGATGGAGTTAAAACAGTTTATGAAATAACAGGTCAATATGACATCACAACAATCATGAGTGCAACAAGTATTGCAGAAATTAACAATACTATCGATGCACTAAGAAAAATTCCAGGGGTGGTTGATACAAACACGGTCATTATTTTAAGAAAAATAATCTAAAAACGACTTTCGTTTAATAATTTCAATTCAAAACTAATTTAGGATCATAATTATTTATTCTCAACGAATCTAGTACGAATATGTTTATATCATCAATTTAGATTAACGTTTATAGTAATGAAAGATGCGAATCACTATGCAAATATCTACAACGCATATGACAAGAATCCAAAAAAAATCAGAGTTCTAGATAGCACTTTGAGAGAAGGAGAACAACATCCAGGTGTTTCGTTTACAAATAAACAAAGAATTCAGATTGCATGGATGTTAGATTATTTTGGAGTAGATCAAATTGAAATCTCACCAGTGGTATCAAATGATCACAAAGAAGCAACTAAGACAATTATCAAACAAGGACTAAAGGCAGACATTGTGTCTCATGGACGAGCATTAAAACAAGATATAGATGTCTCATTAGATTGTGATGCGAAATGGTGTGCTGCATATTTAGGAATTTCAGACATACACCTAAAAGATAAACTAAGAATTTCTAGAGATGAAGCACTTGAGAGAGCAGTAGAAACTGTAGAGTATGCAAAAGATCATGGTCTTAAAATTAGATTTACTGTAGAGGATGGCAGTAGAGCAGAGCCAGAATTTTTATTAAAAGTTTGTAAATCTATTGAAGAAGTAGGAGTAGATAGAATCAGCCTTCCAGATACAGTTGGGATTTTACGTCCAGTTGGAATGTATAATTTTGTAAAAAAAGTCAGGGAGGTTGTAGATGTGCCATTGGATGCACATGTTCATAACGACATTGGTTTTGCAGTAGCTAATGCATTTTCAGCATGTGATGCAGGAGTTGATCAAATTCATACTACAATAGATGGTATCGGAGAGAGAACAGGTATTCCACCTCTTGCAGAAGTTGCAGTGGCATTGACTTATCTGTACAAATCACCAAATGATTTCAGATTAGACATGTTACTAGATCTATCTAGATTAATTGAAGAATACACAATAATCAAGCCATATGATTCAAAACCCATTGTAGGCACATCAGCATACAAACACAAAGCAGGCACACACCTTGCTGCAATTCTTAAAAACCCTGCTGCCTATGAGCCAATTCCGCCAAGAGCAGTTGGCAATAGGAGAAGAATAGTATTTGGAGAACTTGCAGGAAAAACAGGTGCGGCATACTTGATGTCTTTGTTAGGATTGGAAAAAAACGATGAAGGTGCAAAAGCTGTTGCTGCCGGATTAAAAAGCCTGAGAATGGGCGATCTCATAGAGATCCCACTTGAAGATAGATTTGAAAAAAAGATAATTTCTGATAAATAAAGTAGATTTTGGAATTTACTTTATACACATGACAAAAACTATCAAAATAAAATTAAACAGTTGGAAACAAACAAAATAATTTGAATTTAGAATTTTTTGAAATTGATTTTTGATACAGAAACTATAACTGATGAATATCAAAATATAATGAATTTGTCATGTGGAATAAGAATAAATGATAAACTAGAAAGATTCGCTATTTTTTATTTTGAAGATTTGAATAAAAGTTAAATTAAAACAATTAGTAATTAACAAATCCACATCATGGAATATCGAAAAGAATTTAATAAAAAAAGATTTAATTTAAACTCTAAACCAAACGTTACAAAGAGTAGAACGGGTTAAATAATAAAAATGACCTAAAATTTTTAATGTCATCGACTCTACAAAATATGAAAATTCTAATAATTGATGACAATCCTGCACTTGTGATTGTTTTTGCAAACCTGTTACGAATAAAAGGATTTTCTGTTACTACAGAGGCTACCCTCAAAGCAGGATTACAGAATCTTGAAAATGAATCATATCATGCAGTTTTTGTTGATGCTCCTTTAGAGAATTATAATGGAAAGCAAATTTTGACCATACTTCAAGAAAATCAGGTATTCCAAAAAACAAATATTTTTTTGTTTTCCGGTGTTGATGTCTTTGAATTAGATAAATGGAAAAAACATGGATTGTATTCATATTTGAAAAAACCAGTAAAACGCGGTATAATACTAAAAGCGTTAGATGATGTGCGTATAAAAATACTTTCTACAGATTCTCAAATTACATCAAAACCAGTTATTGCAGAATAAGAAGACATGTCCCACAAGTAACTAGAAAAAGTAATTTCAAAAAATCCAACAGAAGAAGATTTTTGGGATCTAAATAGAATAAAAGATAGTAAATCACAGCCATTACACAGTAGATTCCGATATATGACCATCACAAGAATCAGACTTATCAGACAATATTCAAGAGACTAAAAATTCATATTTCTAAAATTAATTTGATTAATTAGTGGTCAACTTGAAGGATAATGAAATAGTCATGAAGAATATGGCGACAAAGATAATTAATGATAAATAAAGAGAGGTATTGAAGAGAAAACATGTCAAAATGTGAAGAATGTGATGCAGATATTTCCATACCAAGTGATGCACTTGAAGGAGAGATTGTAACATGCCCAGAATGTGGCGCAAGTTTTGAATTAGCAAAAGGTTCAGACGGTTTCGATCTAAAGCCGGCCCAAACGGTTGGCGAGGATTGGGGACAGTGAATCCTGACGTTACCATTCTTTACGATACCATCCGTTGGGAAGAAAAATCTCTACTAGAAGCTGGTAAAAAAAAGGACATCAACATACAGATGATAGATTGTAAGAAACTGGCATTAGATTTAGAAAAAAAACCCGAAGAATACGGCGTAGTCATTCAAAGATGTGTAAGTTATTATAGAAACCTACACTCAACGGCTGCTCTTGAAGGACTTGGAGTAAAAGTGATCAACTGTTTGAACACAGGAGTTTTTGCTGGAAATAAATTATTTACACATATGCTATTAAAAAAATTTAAAGTTCCAACACCTGATGCAACAGTAGCATTTTCCAAAGATGCAGCTTTGCAAGCATTAGAGACACAAGGATACCCCAAAGTGATCAAACCAACAGTTGGTAGTTGGGGTAGATTGATTTCAAAATTAAATGACAAAGATGCAGCTGAAGGAATTATTGAAAGTAGGGAAAATATGTATCCCATATACCAAGTTCACTACCTAGAAGAGTTTGTAAAAAGACCGCCAAGAGACATTAGAGCAATTATGGTAGGAGACAAAATAGTTGCAGCAATCTATAGGATTTCTAAGCATTGGAAAACCAACATGGCACTAGGCGGAGTTGCTGAACCTTGTGAGGTTACACAAGAAATGGAAGAAATGTGTATCAAGGCAAAAAATGCAGTTCAAGGAGATATCGTAGGTGTAGATTTGATGGAAAGTGATGAGAAAGGACTAGTTGTACACGAAGTAAACAATACAACAGAATACAAAAACACAGTTAGAGTATGTGAAGTAGACATTCCTTCCTTAATGCTAGAATATGCACTGAAGATAGAAAAGTAAGAATTGGACACTAATTTTACAGTAACACCAAGATTCGCAGTAAAGATGTTAGAGAAAGCACTCAGATTGTACACTCCATCTCTAAGTGAAAAGCCAATGGCAGAATTTTTAGCTGATAAATGCGATGACCTAGGATTTGAAGATATCCAAATTGATGAAGTAGGAAATGTTATTGCAAAGAAAGGTTCAGGTTCACCCAAAATTATGTTATGTGGACACATGGATGTGGTTCCAGGAAAAGTCAAAGTTAGAAAAGAAGGAGATTCGCTTTATGGGCGTGGGGCATCAGATGCAAAAGCTCCACTGATGGCAATGCTATTTGCTGCAGCATCAATCCAAAATAACAATGGAACGATATTTTTTGTAGGTGCTGTAGATGAAGAGGGAAATGCCACCGGAATAAAAAATCTAGTTAAAAATGAAATGGATATTGATTATGCAGTTTTTGGAGAACCAAGTGGAATCAAACAAGTCACTATTGCATACAAAGGAAGATTAGCAATTAATCTCAAAATTAGTGTAGAGAATAGCTCTCATGCAAGTGCACCATGGCTTTCAAAAAATGCAATTCAGGAATCAATGGTATTTGCAAGAGAACTAAAGGACAGATTAGAGGAAAACCAAGAAGATAGAACCAAAGGAATGCTATTGACCGTAACAATGACTGAAATTAAAGGTGGAACCAGCCACAATGTTACTCCAAAAGAATGTGAAACAATTTTCGACATTAGAATTCCTGTAGATATGAATTGCAAATCAATTGAACAAAAGATTGCAACAACAGTAAAAGAGATCTCACAAGAAAGAGGAGTCGAGGCTTTTTATTCAATTCTTGATGAAACAGAGCCATTTGAGGCACCTCATAATTCAGCAATTGTCAGGGCATTCACCCTCGGAGTCATGGAAGTAGAGCATTCAAGACCAACTTTAATTAGAAAAACAGGAACAGGAGACATGAATGTTTTAGGAAATCAGTGGAAAATTCCAGTTGTCACATATGGCCCAGGAGATCCTCATGAAGCCCATACAATTGATGAAAAAGTTTCAATTGATGAATACCTCAGGGGAATCGAAATTCTTAAGAAAATGTTACAGCATTTAAAAAGACTTCATGACAAAAAAATGCAATAATGCTGTGGTTTGTAGGTTTAGGAATTTCTGGATTCAAATCAATTCCCATTGAGGCAATAGATATTTTATCAAATGCAGATATAGTATATCTTGAACAATTTACAAGTCCAATTGGAAAATCAGATCTAACTAAAATTAAAAATGCAACAAAAGGAGAATTCAAACTTGCAAAAAGATGGCTAGTAGAGGATGGTAATGAAATTTTAAAAAATGCAAAGAAAAAGAAAGTTGTGTTATTAGCTTATGGTGATCCATACATTGCAACAACCCACATAGAATTGAGAACTAGAGCAATTGAAGAGAGAGTTAAAACACACTCAATTCACGCTTCATCATCTCTTACATCAATGATTGGAGAATGCGGTTTACATTTTTACAAAATTGGAAGAATTGCAACAATAATGAGTGAAATGGCCCTTACAACACCATATTATGTAATTTACAAAAATATTATCGAAGGAAATCATACTGTACTCCTGTTAGAATATAATCAGGATAAAGATTTTTTCTTAGATCCTAAAGATGCATTAAAGGGACTTCTGGAAACAGAAAAAGGACAGATAAGGAATGTCATTAATTTATCATCATATGCAATAGTTGCATCAAGAATTGGATTCAAGGATCAAAAAATTGTTTCAGGTAAGATATCTAGCCTTAAAAAAATAGATTTTGGAAAACCGCCACATACGATAATTATTCCAGGTAGATTACATTTTACAGAATCAGATGCCTTGAAGATGTTAGGACAGTGTGTTGATGAGCCATATGATAATACCGAAAAAACAAAGAAGATTTCCATCCAAATGATGAAAAAATATGTGCCAATGGTTAGAGAAGCACTCAAAGAAATTCAACCGCTGTACAAAGATCAAAAAGAGTTTCAAGGAATTTTAGAAAATGCAGAATTGTATGTTAAAGATGCAGAGAAATTTTTAGAAGATGGTCAAGATGAGGTAGCAATTTTGAGTATAGGGTATGCAGATGGTCTTGTTGATGCATTGAGATTGGCAAAAGGCCTTGATCCAAAAATGTAATTTTTAGTAATGAATTAAAGAGAGGGTCTAAGAATTAAAAAAATATTGGAATTAAACGAAAAAATAATCCTTGCTACTATATACACATGTCAAATTGAAGAAAAAGATTCTTTTGAACTAATTAAGAAAAAAAGTATGCTTTCAACAGATGTTATCAATTCAAAGATAGATGAATTAATAAAAAATCACCTCGTTAACGAAGATAGAAACACACTCACTAAAATGGGTAGGAATTCATTACGCATAGTATTAGCTGGAGGGGTTTTTGACATCATCCATCCAGGACATATTTACACGTTAAATGCTGCAAAGAAATTAGGAGATGTCTTAGTTGTGGTTGTAGCAACTGATAACACAGCAGTAAAAATGAAGAAAAGAAGACCACTTCACACTCAAGATCAAAGGCAAGAATTGGTTAATTCATTATCAATGGTAGATCTTTGTTTAATTGGACAGGAAGAGGATATTTTTAAGACGGTAAATCATGTAAAACCACAAATCATTGCATTAGGATATGATCAAGCTCATCAAGAGAAATTCATTACAGAAGGATGTAAAAAAATAAAGCTTGATGCAAAAGTTGCGAGATTACAGTCTCCAATTCCTGAAAGTTCTAGCTCTAAAATTGAAAAGGAATACGGAGAATCTATTCATGGAATTTAAGAATTAATTTGAATATTAATTAAAACTTTTGACCCATCTTTTAGTTTTCCAGTTTTTCTTAAGCAAGATTTAGAAATTAATTCTATTATTGAATCATCATGATGTGTACGTTCAAGTATAATTAATTCACAATTTATGGAATTATTTAATTTAGCATTAAAACATTTTACCCAACCATAAGTTCTTTTACCATCAGAAAAACTCTTGATTTTAACACCGTTTAAAGTTTCAAATTGTTTAATAGATTCCTGATGAATTTTTTGATCTAATCTTACATTAAGAGTTCCTGGAAATGGAACATATCCAATTTTAGATTGAAATTGTTTTGTATATCCTTTTAATCCCATATAGTATGCACCTTCACCCATTCCAGAAACTAGCGTGCCTTTTAATTCAACGAATGAAGGAGAGGAATCAAGGCTTTTTTGTAAAATAGATGAAAGTTTTACCATTTCAGAAAATCCTTTTGAGGTAATTTTAACAGAAATATTTCTACCGCTAATTATTCGCTCAATGAATTTATTTTGTTCTAGTTCAAGAAGATGTTTTGATGCTGCTTGCTGTGATTTTTGTATATTCTTACCAAGAGAAGCAGTGGTGATAGTGACATAGTTGTATTTTGCTCCTTTAGAGAGTAAATAAGAGAGAGTTAAAAGATGTTGAATTTTTAATTCAGCCATATATTCTAAGATACACCCAAGTCACCGAATGTTTTTAGCATCATCCCATCAGAGTTTGATAGTTTAGCAACTCTATGTCCTATGACACATTCAACACCGGCGTTTTTGGCACCTTCTAAAAGTCTTTGAGTGATAATTCCATCCAATAGTAAATATTTGATTCCAGATTGAGTGGATAGTTTACTAACAACTTCACTGATTGGAACTTTGAAAACTTCATTTTGATCACCGTCTAATGCAACTGCTTCAAGTGTTTCATTAAGATTTAGAAAAACTTTTGTCGCCATTTCTGCAATAGGTTTATCATCATTATTTTGTAGTGTAGGTACGGGTTTTCCATCTCGAATTTCATTAGCAATAGGTCTAAGAATTTCATCAATTCTTTGTGGGGTTAATTCTTCAACTTCAACACCAGTATCTGCTTGTAATTCATAGTCCAATGTAACAACAGATTGGAGTTCTTTGAGAATAAATCCACCAGATCTGTCACCATCAAGGAAAGCCACAACAGTTTCTTTATCATTACATAATTCTTTAATAGACTCGTCAATTTTTGCTCCTTCAATTGCAAGTGCATTATCATATCCGGCCCTTAGAAGATTAATTACATCTGCTCTACCTTCAACTAAAATCACCCAATTAGAATCAAAGACACCAGAACTACATGTTAGTTTTGATGGTCCATATGTAGATAATTTTCCAGTGTCACCCTGATGAACATCGTTTAGCATACTTTCACCCTCACTGACAGTTTTAGTTGCCCATTTTTGCTTAATTTCTTTTGCACGTTTTACAATATCTTCTTTCTTTGCAGCTCGTACATCATCAATGGCCACTAATGTGAATTTACAATCAAATGGCCCTACCTTGTCAATACTTTCAATACCTGCTGCAATTAATGCGCACGTATCAATATCAGTACTCATTGGAATTAATGCATCACCAACGGTGGTATTAGATGTAGGTTTTGCATTAACTTCAATGCGACCTACCTTAGAAACTCGTTGCAATTCATTCAAATTCATCTCTGGGCCTAACAGTCCTTCTGTTTGGCCAAAGATGGCTCCGATTATATCTGCTCTTTCAACGAGTCCATCGACTTCATAGGAAAGTTTAACGTGATACTTGACAATTCCTGATTGAGGCATAAACTATTCATCTCCTTTATTATCATAATTTCACTTTTTACTTTCGATATATGAGGGTATCGAAATAATCTACATTAAAAATATAGATTTTTTCAAACATTTTAGAGCATGTAGCAATTGCTACGTAAATATAAAAATGAAAAATAATGATGTTTTTGTTTATTCAGTGCTAAATGAGTGACCGCATGAACAGGATTTTGTTACATTTGGATTATTTATTTTAAATCCAGAACCCATCAAGCTTTCAATATAGTCTACGTTTGCACCTTGTAAGTGGTCAACACTGTAGCTGTCAACTAGGAGTTTGACTCCAGTTTCTTCCATGACTATATCATCTTCTTCTGGTGCTTTTTCAAAGCCCATTCCGTAAGATAGACCAGAACAACCGCCACCTTGAACATATACTCTAAGGTATTGAGGAGATTCTGCTTCTTCTTTCATAAATTCATGAATCTTTTCAGCAGCTTTTACAGTAACTGTGATCATCTTTTGTGTTTGCTCAGTTGCCATTATGAAAAAAAAGGCAGTTCAAATTATAATAAGCTTTTCCCACCAGACATACTAGTAATTCAAGAAATGAGCATATTTTTATCTCTCATGATTTCTAGTGATCTGCAATATGCTTGACTAGGTCACTTGAAGTAAGCATTCCAACAACTTTATCATCATCAATTACGGGTAATTTCTTTACATTTCTTGTCGACATCAAATCTGATGCCACCCATAAATCAGAATTAGGATCAATTGAGATAAGAGGAGAAGACATTATTCTTCGAACAGGAGTGTCAATTGGATAAGAATGTGCGGTAATTTTCATTGCAAAATCTCTATCAGTAACAATGCCAACAGGTAAATTATTATCTAAAACTACAACAGATCCAACCCCAGTATCTTCCATCATTTTTGCTGCATCAGTTGCAGTAACAGATGAATCAACAGAGACTACAAAACTATTCATAATTTGTTTTACCCAGGTTTTTTGTTGAATTGGATCAGATGAATTCATTGATAGATTTTATGAAGAGTAATATTTCAAAGGATTAATTGAATTTCAATTATGATAATCATGCTCATTAAAATCCAAACCTAAAGATACAGATAAAATTACGGTATTATCAGTTGTTTGAAATTTGAGTTCTTTTTCAGGTAAGAAGCTACGAAAAACTTGAGTTAGTAATTGCTCAGTAAAAACAGACCATTTCAAACCCAAATCATGTTGGATTAAAAATGTGTGTATATCACCTTCTACTCGATGATCAGAATTCATACCAGATGCTCGCATATAATCCTCCAATGTTTCCACGCAACGCTTCAAATCATATCCACCTTTGATAAACAAAACAGTATCTTTAATCATTGGAAACATCAAAGTAATTATTTCATCGATGTCTTTTCCATCTAGCTCTCCCCCTAAAGATTCTAAAATTCCTTTTGGGACTGGAATCATTCCAATCTTACTAGAAAAACGGTCCCATTGGACATATTTTTCTAGAATTTGTCTTACAAGAACATTTTGAGAGATACCTTTCTGGGTTGATTCGGTTTCTAATTCAGTGACAAGTTTTTCTGGAAGCCTATAAGTAATATTTCTAGTAGATTCCTTTTTTGATGAATGAATTTGGCTTTTTACTGAAGAGATATTTTTGTCCATCATTTTTAGATCAAATAGGAATTACAGGAAGTTAACTTGTGTGTGAAGAGTTAGGCATCAATTCAATGGATGTAACTTCCAGATCACATTTTAGAGAAATGGATTTTACTCTACTCTTGTACAGGAAGTATTTTTTCCCATCCTGATTGATTGAACCAGATATAGCAAGTAATTTAGCATCAAAGAGAGTCTGTAATCTTCTATACACAGTACTAATAGGAATTTTTTCTTCATTAGATATTTCCATTGCAGATTTTGGTTTTTCTAAAGTATTATGCAGAATTAATTTACAATATTTGTCAGCGAGTATTTCTAAAATGATCTGCTTTTTTTCATCATCAATTATTTTTTTGGTTTGAATTAATTCTTGCATGTAAAAAGACATCCAAAATTGAATATAATAGATAAGTCTGCACTGCAAGACAATGTATACTCATCACAATAATCACCAAAAAGGAATTATTTTATAAAATTCCTAGAGTCAAGATCTTGAAAAACGTATCGGTGTTACATATATCGTTATAGGACATAAGAATCAACCATTACAATACCAAACTTGAAAAACTATTTTTCATTTAATTGAATGGTTTTTTCACATCAATTATGAAGAAAAAATTTGGGCTGGTAGGAATACCAATTTTGGTTGCATTTTTAATTGTAGGTGCAACAGGAAATATTCAATTCTTGCCAGATCTAAACACAGAAACACAGACTATCTCTGAGGTACAAACACAAATTGTACCTGAAGTTAACATACAACAACCACAAATTGCAGAAGCTGAAGAACAACCAGTTAAGGAATATACTCTAATAATTGAGCAAACAGATATTCAAATATCTGATACTGCTGTCTGGCATGCTTGGACATACAACGGAACAGTGCCATCACCAACTCTAATGGTAAATCAAGGAGATCTATTGCGAGTTAGAGTAATCAACAATCATGATGTGACTCATAGTTTCCATGCTCATATGAGTGACTATGATCCTAAACATGATGGATCCCCAGTCAATGTAATTACTGGGGTCGGGGCAGGTTCTATGATTCCACCAGGTGGCGAATGGACATATGAATACAATGTAAATACTTGGGGAACAACATTTTTCCATGATCACGCAGGATCTGAAGGTCTTGGAATAAAGGACCACATTTTGCAAGGTCTTTACGGCAATATCATAATTGAAAGAAATCCTCCAAGACCATACATTGATAGATACATTCCAATCGTGATGGCAGAAATAGGCCACGATGTTGAAAGAATGGAAAAAGGTCCCACACCATACTTTATCATGAATGGTAAGGGTATGCCAGGTGGAGAAAAAGCTCTTGAAGAAATTTTTGCAGAGCAAGGACTAGATGGAGTTGTTGCGCAATTCAATTACACATTACCTGTCTACAAGGCAAAGGTTGGAGAAACAGTTGAATTTTCCGTTACAAATCTAGGAGACCAAATCCATTCATTCCACCTACATGGAAATAAAATGATTTCAAGTACAAATGAAAGAGGTTCTACAATAACATCTCAAACATTCCCACTAGTTCAAGGAACGCTTGAATCATTTATTATCAAACCAGACAAACCAGCAGTTTGGCTATTCCATTGCCATGTTGTTAGTCATGCAGATGCAGGAATGATAGGTCTATTCATAGTAGAAGAATAGCCTTCATTTTTTTCATTTTTTTATAGAAAATCATCAAAATTAATGGTATTTTAATATAAAAAACTAAAAATCATCTCTAAAAATAAACAAATGATTTAAAATCTTTGAAGGTAACTATTAGGTATGAAACATGTATCAATGAAAATATTGATTCCAGCAATTGTGTTTTCAATCTTACTAATTTCAAGTTCAACAAATTTTGTGAGTGCAGAATCTATTCCAGAATGGGTAAAAAATAATGCATTATGGTATGGTCAAGGAAATATTTCAGAGACAGAGTTTCTAAACATGATTAAATTTTTACTTGAAAGTGAGGTCATAAAATTAGAAAGTGTGGAAAAAATTGTTCCTGAAGTTAGGGATGCAACAGTAATAATTCCTAATGGTAACTTTGATGTATCAAGTTCAGCATTTTATATGCCATTGAATCTTGAAATTTCTGCAGGTACAACAGTGACATGGACAAATGATGATTCTGTTCCACATACAGTTCAAAGTCAAGATGAGTATGGAAACGTAATTGCATTGTTTAATAGTGCACCGTTGAATACTGGAGACAAATTCGAATATACTTTTGAAGAAGCTGAAGTTTACAACTACTTTTGCTCATTCCATCCATGGAGAGTTGGAGTAGTTACCGTAAAGTAGAATAAATGAAATTCTAATTTTTTTAAAAATAATAAAATAAGAAGGAAATTAGAAATAGCTATTTCTTTGACTTGTTTACAAATGCTGTCATTCGCTCTTCTCTGTCAGGATGAGTAAAGCAATTTCTCCAAGCAAGAAGTTCTATCGCAAGACCAGTATCAAGATCTGCGTTTCTTCCCTTGTTGATTGCAACTTTAGACATCTGAACACCCATCGTAGAGTTTCCAGCTATTTGTTGTGCCATTTTCAAAGCTTCTTCTTGTAATGATGCAAGAGGAACCACTTGGTTTACAAGGCCAATTTCTTTTGCCTCGTCTGCTTTGACCATTTTGCCTGTATAGACAAGTTCTTTTGCCTTTGCTATTCCCACAATTCTCATTAATCTTTGTGTTCCACCCCATCCAGGAGGAATACCGATTGTTACTTCTGGTTGACCAAGTCTAGCAGTATCTGCTGCTATTCTAATATCACATGACATTGCAAGTTCACAACCTCCACCTAAAGCAAAACCGTTAACTGCTGCTATAGTTGGTTGTTTTACCAATTCAACAGTTGCAGTTACAAGTTGACCAGTTTTTGCATAATCGACTGATTCGTCTGCAGAGATTTTTGACATGTATTCAATATCTGCACCAGCAGAAAATGCCTTTTCTCCTTCACCAGTCAAAATGATAACTTTGACATCATCATTATGGTTTAGTTCTTCAAAAGTTTTGATTAGCTCTTTTGCAACATCAATGTTCATAGCATTAAGTTTGTCAGGTCTGTTTATTTTGACAGTACAAATGCCATCAGAAGTAGATGTGATAACTAGTGACATGATAATTTGCCAAGAGATATGGAACTTAAATGTTATCTATTTTCCGAGTTTATTGCCCCATTGAGCTAATGCAGATGCGGCTGCAACCCAAGTTCTAAGGTCTTGATAAACTGGAACATTATGTTTCTCAATCAATTTTATCATTTTTTCAGTATATGGACCACCATTACCGCCAGCAAGAATTGGTTTCTTCTTTGTCTTTGAGAGATCAGATAGATAATCAACAATTGTTTCTTCAAGTGGATCATCTTGGAAGACAAACCAAGGCATAGCAATATCAATATTTTTTTCATCTAAGAATTGTTCAATGACAAATCTATAGTCATCTGCAGTTGCACCACCACCTACGTCTGCAGGATTACCATTATGAATAGGAACAGTTGGTGGGAAACGATCCTTTATTTTTTTAAGGATTTTTGGTGACAATTTTCCTATTGTAAGACCAAATTTTTCTAATTGATCAATTCCACCAATCATTGGACCAGCGCCATTACTAGTCATAGCAACATGATTACCCTTTGCAGGAGGTTGCCAGGCCAGTGCCTTCAAGACTCCAACTAGTTCTTGATAACTATCAACTGAAATAATTCCTGCTTGTTTGAATGCACCCATAATCATTGCATTTGAGCCTCCAAGTGAGCCTGTATGTGATGCAGCTTGTTTTGCACCTGCAGCAGTTCTTCCACTCTTCCAAATTACGATGGGTTTCTTTGTTTCTTTCATTACACGTTTTGCAGTATTGATGAATTTCCTACCATCACCAAATCCTTCAACGTATAATCCAATTACTTTTGTTTGAGGATCATTTGCAGCATACCATATCATATCTGCTTCATCGACATCAGAACGATTACCAAAACTGATCATTTTTGACAAACCAAACAAATCAGCACTTTCTAACATACTAATTCCCATGGTTCCACTTTGTGAGAAAAATGCAACATTTCCTAATTTTGAACGTACCATTCTTTCTTGTCCTTGGAATGCACAATCAAGTCTATTTGCTGCATTAAACATTCCAATACAATTAGGACCAACTACACGGATTTTGTGTTTTAGTGATAATTCTTTTACCTCAGCTTCCATTGCAGCCCTGTCACCACCAAGCTCTTTACCGCCACCAGAAACGATTACAACATTATGAATTCCTTTCTTTGCACAAATCTTCATAATAGGTCCACATGCTGAAAGATCAATACAAACAACAACCAGATCAACCTTGTCTTCTATTGCATCTAATGATGGATAACATTTGATTCCAAGAATTGACTCTTGTTTAGGATTAATTGGATACACTTTACCTTTGTAATCTTGCTTTCCAAGTGCATCTAATACAGAATTACCAATCTTTCCCGGGGTTGCAGATGCACCAACCAGTGCAACAGACTTTGGAGTAAAGAATGACTCCATTGACGTAATGTTTGGTTTTGTTTTTGAGATTGAATTCTTTTTTAATTCATTATTCAGAATTATCTTTGCATCTACTACAAAGTAAGATTTAGGATATACAATTACTGGATTAAAGTCAATGCTGTTTACATAATCTGCATTTTCTACACCTAATTTTCCTATGTCAACCAACATTTTTGCAACCATGTTAATGTCAATTGGAGCACTGCCACGGAATCCTTTGAGAAGTTTTGAGCCTTTTAGTTCATTTAGCATTGATTTTGCATCAGATGTTGTAATTGGAAGCATTCTAAATGCAACATCTTTGAATATTTCAGTCATCACTCCTCCCAATCCAGCCATAATCATTGGGCCAAATTGTGGATCATTTTGAATACCAACTATTAGTTCTACTCCTCCTTTTGGAACCATCTTCTCCAAAAGAATTCCTTTTACATCAACTCCTTTCTTTTTAGAAAGTCTACCATACATGTCGGTGAATGTTTTTTTGACATCATCAACATTATCGACGCCAACTTTAACTCCACCAACATCAGTCTTGTGTAAAATTTGCGGTGAAACTACTTTCATAACAAGAGGAAAACCAATTTTCTTTGCTTGTTTTGCTGCTTCCTCAGCAGAAGTGGCAAGTGCAAAAGGTGGGACCTTAACACCATATGATTTGAGTATTGATTTTGATAATTCTTCAGTTATAACTTTGTGATCGGTTTGAATGGTATCGTCAAAAATTTTCTTTACAACAGTCATTGTTCAATCGCTAAATCAGAATTAAGTATATTAAACTTTGGTCAAAGGCCAAAAGATGATTTGAAATTGTTGTAAAAATTATCCATATTTGATTTCACAGTTGAAATATTTTCAATAATTTCTGAGCGAATTTTTTGCGGATCTATATATGGGATTTTTTGAAGTTTTTCTTCTGTATGATCCAGCCACAAATTCACCATATCTTCATTTACCTCTAAATGAAATTGCAATCCGATAGCACTTTTGTATTGAAATGCCTGATTGAGATAATGCTCAGATGAGACTAGTCTGGTTGCACCTTCAGGTAAATCAAAGGTATCCCCATGCCAATGAAATACTGTAAAAGGGTTTTTGAACCCAGAAAAAAATCGAGAATTATTGCTTATTTTCAAATCATCATAAAACCCAATTTCTTTTTTAGGTCCACGATATACTTTACCATCAAAAGTTTTAGCAATTAATTGTGAACCCAAACAAATTCCAAGAATAGGAATATTATTTTCAACACAATTTTTGATTAGTTGTTGTTCTGCTTGAAGATAAGGTAAATTATCATTTGCACTTTCAGGCGCACCTAAAATTACAACTAGAGAAAAATTTTTCTCAGGTAATGGTTCACATTTTGCATTAACTGAAGACATATCAAATCCATCATTATTGAGAAGTTCACCCAAATATCCAGAGCCTTCAATCCGAGTATTTTGCACAAGCAAAACATCAGACATTGTTTGTTATGAGCAAAAGTGCTTAATATGTTAAAATGGATTTAACACTGTGTTAGTTTCTGAACAAGAGATTTTAGAATTAAAAGATTTTGTGTTTGAATTAAACTCTATAAGAAATAGTGTAGTTATTGTTGAAGGAAAAAGAGACTCTAATGCATTAAAGAAACTTGGCTATTCTGGTAAAATTTTGGAATTTCATAGATTTGGAGGAATGATTAATTTTATAGACTCTGTTGCAAAGTATGAAAGACTGATTATTCTTTTTGACAGAGACAAGAAAGGTAGGACATTAACTGAAAAGACAATTCAGTTGTTGCAAAGAAGGACAAAAGTTGATCTTTCATTTAAAAGAAAACTTCGAATAATAACTAAAGGAAAAATAATGTTTATTGAACAACTGGTATGTTACGAATCTTTTCTATCTTAAGATTACGGCCAAATACCCTTTTGATTAAAGGCTTCTAGAACTCTTTCAACGGCCAAAACCATAGTCGCTTTTCTCATGTCAATTTTGTGCTTTTTAGAGAGAGCATAGGCATCCCTGAATCCCTTAGTAATATTTGTCTCCATTTTGTTTGCAACCTCGTCAAAGGTCCAATAGTAACCCATATTGTTTTGTACCCATTCTAAGTATGAAATGCAAACACCACCAGAATTTGCTAGAATATCAGGAATTACTAAAATTTTCTTTTGATGAATAATTGGATCAGCTTCAGGTAATGTTGGACCATTTGCAGCTTCTGCAATAATTTTACACTGTAGATTTTTTGCAATCTTTGCATTGATTTGATTCTCAAGTGCTCCTGGAACCAAAATATCACATTTAGTAGTAAGTAACTCTTCAGTGGAGATAGTTTTGCTTCCAGGGAATCCAACTACCGAACCTTTCTTTTCTTTATGTGCCAATATTGCACTAACTTTTGCACCTTTTGGAATTGAAATAGAGCCTTTGGAATCACTAGCACCAATTACTTTGGCACCCATCTTCTCAAGATATTCTCCTGCAAATGTTGATGCATTACCAAATCCTTGTAACACAACTTTGGCACCTTTCAAACTAATCTTCAATTCTTTTGTAGCTTCTCTAACAGTATATGCAGCCCCCAATCCAGTTGCCACATTTCTTGCAAGAGAGCCACCCATTGAAATTGGCTTTCCAGTAATTACACCTGGAGTGTATTTGTTACCATTTAATTTACTAAATGTGTCCATAATCTGAGTCATTTCTTTTCCTGTCGTGTAAACATCAGGAGCTGGAATATCTTTTTCAGGACCAATAATTTCAGAAATTTTGAATGCAAATCCTCTAGTGAGTCTCTCCAATTCACCATCACTGAGGTTCTCAGTTTTCGGATTAACATAGATGGCACCCTTACCTCCACCAAGTGGAATATCAACAATTGCACACTTCCAAGTCATCCATGAAGAAAGTGCCATAACTTCACGTTCCATATATTCAACCCCACCTTCGGGATCAAAATATCTAATACCTCCTTTGTAAGGGCCCCGGTCATTGTTATGTTGGCTTCTAAAACCTGTAAAGATTCTAATTTTACCATTGTCCATTTTTACTGGAACTTTAACCCTCAAAACTTTATTTGGCATTGCCAAGTATTCACGTAACTCTTTATCTTTTATGCCAATTATATCACAAGCATCATTAACCTGTTTTGTTGCATTTGTAAAAGGATCGTTTTTAATCAAAGATAATTTTTTAGATTGCACATATTATATTAAGTTTAATTCAAAATTTCAGATCGTAAAATCAAAAATTCAATTACAAATAGACTTTCTCATGATTCAATTTTCTGTCTAATTTTTCAATTGCTTCATCAAGTGCACCAATGTTAATTTCAAGAAAATTTGACAAGTGAAATATTGCCCCGTATTTTTCACCAATTTTTGAAACCATATTATTTTTCTCTAGGACTTTCATATGATGTTGAACCGCCTTGTAATCAAGATCAAGTTTCTTTGCTAATTGATGTGTATTACATGGTTGTTCAAGTAAATTGATGATTATTCGTAAACGTGATAATCCGCCTCTTGTACTTGTAAACAGGTAAAGTAGTAATTTTTTAGTCTGTTTATCGGTTTTTCTTGGCTCTGTAACTTGTCTTGATTTAATGATTTTTTTGAATTCTAAGAGTTGATTGGCCATACTACCTGAAATAAAGTATGTCGATTTTGCTTAAAACCTTATTTCCAGATCTTTGCCATTTCAGACAAGATAATTACCCTTAAATTGACTTGGAATGAACTCGTGATATTATGATGGCATCACGCGGTTATGATATGACTCCTACAATGTATTCCCCAGATGGTAGAATATACCAAGTAGAATATGCAATAGAGACTGTAAAAAGAGGAACTCTAGCAATTGGCATATCTAGTAAAGAAGGAGTTATCATGGCAGTTGAAGAAAAACCTCGAACGCTACAAACTAGTAACATTACACAAAAAATTTTCCAAGTAGATTACCACATAGGAGTTGCTGCAGCAGGTTACATCCCAGATGCGCGTGTTCAAGTAGACGGTGCAAGATTCTTTTCACAAGGAAACAGAATGACTTATGATGAATCTGTTGAAGTTGCAACAGTTGCCAAACATTTAGCAGATCAAGCTCATCAATTTACACAGTATGGAGGAGTACGTCCAAATGGAGTTTCTATGATAATTGCAGGAATTGATCAAAAGGGAGAATCAATCTACGTAACTGATCCTAGTGGAACCTATATACAATTTGCAGCAGTTGCAATAGGTGCAGGTTCTGATGAAGTAAATGAATTTTTGGAAAAAAATTACAAAGAAGATATAGGTTTAGACGATGCAGCAGCTTTAGCCATAGCAGCAATTAATCTAAAATCGGAAGCAAAAGAGGGAATAAACCACATAAAAATGGCAAAGATTACATCAGAAGCAAAAGTCTTTGAGAAAGTTTCAGAATCTGATTTACAAAATTATTCTCAAAACACATCAAAGTTTGCCCCATAATAGAAATTTAGATTTGAAAACTTTTCAAACAAGTATACTGAGACGATAGATTATGGGTTTAGGCAGTTATTGGGGAGAGGTGATGGAAGTACTTCGGGAAATCATTCCAATTTATGATAAAGTTAATTCTATTATTTCGTTAGGCAAAGATAAAGAGCATCGAATTCGTGGAATTTCACAAAGAGTATTCCCAGGAGACAAAATTCTTGATGCAGGTTCTGGTTTTGGAAATATGTCAAAAACAGCAATGAAATTAACTGATGGAAAAATTTCAATTACACTTTATGATCCTCTCGTACCCATGTTAAAAAATACAGGCACATATTTTGAAAAATCACCAGACATGGCAAACGGAGTTTTTGAACATATTCCATTTAAAGATGAAGAGTTTGATGCAGTGTTATGCGGTTATTCTTTAAGAGATGCAATCAATTTGAGAATTGCTATTTCTGAAATTCACAGAGTATTGAAAAAAAATGGAAGATTTGTAATTGTGGATTTAGGAAAACCAGATGAGGTATTTTATAGAGCAGGCGTTTCATTTTATCTAAGATGTATTTTACCCATTCTTG
>Ga0224508_10001181_pt1 | contig 23693 bp, 20 predicted proteins | sample SF_Jan12_sed_USG_4_FD_170157 | JGI IMG/M metagenome (GOLD analysis project Ga0224508, IMG submission 170157) | Sediment microbial communities from San Francisco Bay, California, United States - SF_Jan12_sed_USGS_21 | ecosystem: Environmental > Aquatic > Marine > Sediment | place: USA... | reverse complement strand
TCCACCTCAATGCGCAGGCCTATTCAACCCTCGGTTCCATATTGGCCGGTGCCGGGCTGGTGTTACTGGATAGCTTCTCGGCGAGTCGATTCTGGGAACAGGCGTCCGACTATGAGGCCACAGAAGTGAACGCCGTCGGCGCGATGGTCGAAATGCTCATGCGCCGGGACCCGAATGAAGTAGAGCGCGGCCACAAGGTTCGCCTGGTGTACACAGCCCCAGCGTTGGCGCGGGAGCGACACCTCGAAGTCGAGGAACGCTTCGACACCCGTCTCATCTACGGCTACGGGCTGTCCGAATGCCCATACGGGGCAGTGTGGCCGCGTGACGAGACGCCTTACGGTTCGATGGGCCTGCTACGCCAGCACCCAGAGCTCGGGGAGATCAACGAAGCTCGGATTGTTGACGACTCTGGAGCCCCTGTCTCGACCGGTTCAGTCGGCGAGCTCCTTCTGCGCAATCCGGCGGTGATGAAGGGCTACTACGAGATGCCCGATGAGACCCGGAAGGCTCTCGGAGGAGGGTGGCTGCATACAGGCGACCTGGTGCGCGCAGACGACGACGGCTACATGTTCTTCGTTTCGCGAAAGAAGCACATCATCCGTCGGCGCGGTGAGAATCTTTCTCCCTCCGAGGTTGAGAATGCGCTGGAATCCCACCCCAGGGTCGAGGAGGCGGCGGTGGTAGGAGTTCCGTCGGACCTGTCAGAGGAAGAGGTCAAGGCCTTCGTGGTATCTACTCAGGGTGAGGTCTCGGCAGGCGAGCTGCAGACATGGTGCCGGGACCGCCTGGCCGCGTACAAGGTGCCTCGCTACATCGAATTCGTTGCGGAACTCCCCCACACTGCGACTAATCGCGTTGCCAAGCATCGGCTCCCGAGCGGACTCACCGGGAACGAAGACGACGGCGGCGTCGATGAACGCACAACCTCTGGCTAGTCGCCGCTGCCGACCTCGATCAGCCCAGCTGAGGAACCACACTCTCGGACAATGCTGCCAGTTGATCGAGAGGGTCGAACATCGGGTGCAGCATGACCATCCCTGCCCCAGCGTCCCGAAGAGCAGCAAGGCCGTCAGCGCACTGAGCGGGCGAGCCCCAGAGGGCGCAGCGTGAGCCGAGGTCGGAGTTGGCGTAGAACGCGTCGAAGAAACCGCGGACGCGGGATTCGGCGCGACCCGCATCTTTGTCCACGGCGATGTACACCCGCTTAGAGATGGGGAACTCGTCGATATCGCGTTCTGCCTCCTCCAGGTAGCTTCGGAGCTGAGGGACCTGCTTGACGAAGTCTTCATGCGAGGACGCCCCCGCTCCCATCCAACCGTCTCCAAGGCGGGCGGCCCGTCGCAGTGCCGCCGGTTTGTGGGCCCCGAACCAGATTGGCAGCGGATGTTGCACCGGCTTTGGCATCATCGACACGTCTTCGTAGCTCGAGAATTGGCCGGAGAACGTCGCCGTGCCTTCGGCCCACAGGCTCCGCATCACACCGATGCCTTCTGCGAACCGGGCCGTCCACTCCTCACGTGGAATTCCCATGATCTCTGCGCGACCGCGATCTCCGAGGCCAACGCCGACGGTCAACCGCCCGCCACACAAGTGATCGAGTGCTGCAAGCTGCTTGGCGAGCCAAATGGGGTTGCGTAGGCCGGACAGGATGATCGATGTACCCAGACGGACGCGCGAGGTGAGAGCGGCGGCATACGACAGCAACGACAAGGGCTCCAGCTCGACTGGTGTTCTGCGAGGACGGACCCCAGACTCGAGCACCCACAAACCGTCGCACCCCGCGGCCTCAGCCGTTCCGATCGAAGCGCGCACAAGCCCCATGTCGACTGGTCCATCGGGGAACACCTGCGGGATGGCAAGGCCCCACTTCATGCGGCTTCGATCGTCAGGCCCGGTCGATTTCAGAGACCAAGGTAACGCTTCCGTACCTCGTCGCTTGCGAGGAGTGTTGCGGCGTCGTGCGACTCGCTGGTCGTTCCGCCATCGACGATGTAGGCCCGGTCGCTCGTTTGGAGGGCCATTACCGCGTTCTGCTCGACCATCAGCATGGTCACGCCCAGCTTGCGCAGCTCCAGCACCTGTTCCATCACGTGCTCGACCAGGATGGGCGCCAGCCCAACTGTCGGCTCGTCCAGTAGCAAGATGGCCGGCCGCGTCATGAGCGCTCGACACATTGCCACCATCTGCTGCTCGCCCCCCGACAGCAGTCCAGCTCGGATGTTCGACCGCTCTCTGACGCGTGGGAACATCTCCATCAGCTCATCGATGCGGGCGTCGCGGTCGTCGTAGTCGGTCATGTGAAAGCCGCCCATGCGCAGGTTCTCGAGCACGGTGAGATTGCTGAACATCTGATGGCCCTGAGGCACATATCCCAGCCCGTGCTGCACGCGCACATGGGTTGGCTTCTTGCTCAGCTCGGTGCCGCGGATCTTGACCGAGCCCCCGAAGGTTCGATTGAGACCAAGGATGGCCTTCAGCAGCGTCGACTTGCCCGCCCCGTTGGGCCCGATGACGCACACGACCTCCCCGCCGCCCACAGAGACGGCGCAGTTCTCGATGATCCGGGCGCGGCCGTATCCGGCCGAGAGGTCACTGATCTCGAGTACCGGCGATGTATCCCTTTCCAAAGTAGGCCTCCAAGGTACGGGGGTCTTCCCGCACCTCCTCGGGTGTGCCTTCAGCGAAGTTCCGGCCAAAGTCCATTAGGTAGATGTAGCTACACAGCTCGGTGACGAGTTGCATCTCGTGGTCGATCAGCAGAAATGTCGACCCTTCGCTCTGCAGATGGTTGATCAGGTCAATGAGGTGCCGCTCCATTGTCGGGTTAATGCCGGCGAAAGGCTCATCTAGCAGGAACAGATCGGCGCCCAGCGCCGCGGCCCGCACCATTTCGAGTAGTTTCTGCTGGCCGATCGACAGGTTGCCGGCAGGCATTGCAAGGTGGTCCTCGAGCCTTACCAATTCCAGCAGCGGTCCGATGCGCTCTTCCACAACTTCGGCCCTGGAGCCCGCGGCCGCTACCAAGTTCTCGTACACGGTCATCTCGTCGAACACCCGGGTGAGCTGGAATGTCCGCGCTAGGCCAGCGCGGGCGATCCGGTAGGTGGGCCAGGAAGTGATGTCGGTGCCGTCGAACACGATGGTCCCCTCGTCGGGACGGAGTGCTCCAGAGATGATGTTGAAGGTCGTGGTCTTCCCCGAGCCGTTCGGGCCGATGAGTCCCACGATCTCGCCACGGTTCACTCGGAGATCTAGATCATCGACCGCGACAACGCCACCGAAGTGCTTGGTGAGTCCGGACACTTCCAACAGGAGTGAGTCGGGCCTCATAATCGAAACCCCCGCGGCCAGAAGCGGGAGGCCATCAATGTGCCGAACACCCCACGCCGCATGAACAGCATGGAGACGATTAGGACGGAGCCCAACAGGAGCAGATTGAGCCGGGGCGCAGTCACCAGGGCGAACTCGCTGAGCATGTAGAACCCCAGGCCCCCCGCCAGAGGCCCGACGATCGTGCCCATACCGCCGACGATCACCATGACAGCAACCTGCAGCGACACGAACGGAGTCAACACACTTTCGGGTGACAGGAAGTTGAGGATCCATGCGAACATGCCCCCGAAGAAGCCCGAGAAGGCGCCGCTGATGGTAAACGCGATCACCTTGCTGCGTGCTGTGTTGATGCCGAGCGCCTCGGCGCCTGCCTCATCCTCGCGGATGGCCAGCAGACGGATGCCGAAGTCACTGGAGAGGATCATCGCCGCCGTGATCACGACCGCTATCAGGCCCCCGAGCATGATGTAATAGGGGACCTTGGGGTCGATCAGGATCAGGTCGATCGGCAGCGGGAATCCGACCACACCTTCGGTGATGCTGCGGGCGTAGTTGATGAGCACTCGGATCGCCTCGGCAACGCCGAGGGTGGCGATGGCGAAGTAGTGGCCCTTGATGCGCAGTGTCAGAAGCCCGAAGAAGAACGAAAGGGCGCCAACAAGCACGAAGCTCAGCGGCAGCGCGACCCACAATTCCAAGTCGTACCTCGCTGTCCCCAGCCCAACGACGTAGGCACCGCTGCCGAACAGAGCGGCGTGGCCGAACGAGATGTAGCCGGTGAAACCGGAGACGATGTTCCACGCAGTCGCAAGGCCCATCCACATCATGACGAGCGTTGCCACCCGCACCTGGTACGTGTTGGCCAGCCAGAACGTCGGCAGCGCCGCGAAGCCAACCGCGGTCAAGGCCGCAAGCGCTATCGAAACGCGTCGATAGGTCTTGGTCTTGTTTCGGTAGGCCGCTGCCGCCCCCTTGCTGCGGGACCTGGCGGTTTGGGAGGTCATGTGCATCTCACTGTCATGCGACCGCCTTCACTCCGAGCAGGCCGGTTGGCCGCACCAACAACACCACGACGAGGGCCAAGTAGGAGACGCCGAGTGACAGCTCGGAGTCTATGTAGAAGCCGACGAGCGCCTGGGCCACGCCGATGAGGATCCCGGCCAGGATCGACCCATAGAAGTTCCCTAGGCCACCAACCACCGCTACGACAAAGGCGATGATGATGAAGGTGAACCCGGTCTGGGCGTTTACCGGGAAGAGGAACGCGATCAGGCTTCCGGCCACGCCGGCCAGGGCGGCGGCGATGCCCATGGTCAATAGGCGGACTAGTCGGACGTTTATGCCGCAGGCTTCAGCGATGTCGGCGTGCTCAGCCGTCGCTTTCGTCGCTACGCCGAGGCGGGAGTACTTGAGGTAGACGTGAGTTGCTACCAACAACGGGACTGCGACGGCCAGCACTGTCAGCCTGCCTTTGGAGATGAAGGCTCCGAATATCTCGACGGAGCCCTGGTAGTGGAAGACGACCCTGTCGTTGGCGCCTGCAATCAGAAGGGTCAGGCTCCTGATCACCGCCCCGAGGCCAAACAGGAGGATGAATGAGATGATCGTCGAGCTCTTGAGCACCGGCTCCACGAACACGAGTTGTACAACGATGCCAAGCAGGAACATCGCCACCGCCGAGATCGGCAGTGTGAGGAGAGGATGGAGTCCCTCGCTCCACAGCTGATACGTTGTGAACGCGCCCAACATGATGAACTCGCCATGGGCAGCATTGAGCACATCGAAGACACCAAAGATCAGATTGAGGCCACCGGCGACAAGCGCATATACGACTCCGATGGTGATCCCTGCGAGAAGGATCTGAATCAGGTCGCTCATGGGCTATCTCCGCAGCGCTCAAATCGGCGCTGTGTCTGAGATGAAGATGGGAGCGGTCCTTGACTGAGGCCCGCTCCCATCAACATGTTCCTGCTAGCCCTCCGTGACGACCTCGGGTCGTCCGGCGAGGGGTGCACACGGCAGCATGACGTCGCCCTGTGCCACCTCTGGCGGCCACACTATGACGCGTTCGCCGCCCTGGAACTGGATCAGGCTAGGGGTAAGCGCCGTGTTCTTTCCGGTTTCTGGATCGAAGGTTTGCAGACCGAGCACCGTCTGGAGGCCGTCGGTGTTACGAAGGAAGTCGATTATCTGACTCTGATCATCGATCGCCGACTCACCGATGGCATCGACGGCGTAGGTCAGGAGCTGACCGTAGGTCAGGCCCATGGCCGGGGATGGGTCCGACCCGATCGTGGCGATCGAACCGTACTTTTCGGCGTACCCAGCCGCGAACTCAGCGTTCCCGGCAATGTCGTCGTTCGGATTCCAGTGGTGGTCGGCGATCAGGCACTCGGCTTTGGCAACACCAGCGCCCGCAAGGAACACATCGTCGCGCCAAGCGCCAGCGGACATCACGATCATGGGAGCATCGACCCCGAGGTCTGCCATCTGGTTGTAGATGGTCACGGCCTGGGTGCCGAACGCCTGAATCACGATTACATCGGGACTCGCTGCTCCCACACCCGTCAGGATGGCGGTGAAGTCGTTGGTCGCAAATTCGAATAGGTCTTCGCTAAGCACCGCGCCACCATCGAGCGCCTCGATCTCGCCACGCAGGAAATCCGAGCTCGCCAGAGTGAACGGATTGTTCAACGTAAGGAAAGCAGCCGTCGCGAATCCCTGTTCCGCCATTATCTCCGGAGCGCGACCGATGTACTTCGACGATGGAGAGACGCCCATCACGATGTAGCTGAGGCCTTGCTCGTAGATCGTCTCCGCCGATGCGGTCGTAGCGATGAGCGCCTTCTGCTCTCGTTCAGCTATCGGAGCGATGGTGCCGGTGGCACCTGATCCGAAGGGTGGGAAGATGAAGTCGACGCCTTCCTGGGTGATCAAGCGCTCGTAGGTGCGCAGCGCCGCCTCCGAAGAGCTCTCGTCGTTGGAGAAGACCAGCTCAACCGGACGGCCAAGAAGCCCGACCGTTTCCCGGCCCTCGTAGATGCCGGTTCCGTTATTGATCATGTCGCGCCAAAGTTCGAGTCCTCGGAGGAACTCCTCGCCAACAGCGGCGTTGAAACCGGCAAGCGATACCGAGCCGCCTACGCGGATCGGCTCGGCTGCGACTGTCTCGGTCTCAGTCACGACCGATGTCACGACCGATGTCACGGTCTCGGTCTCGGTGACCACCGAAGTCACTGTCACTTCTGTCGAATCACCACAGGCGGTCGCGACAAGTGCCAACGCTGTCAGCAATACGAACACCAGGCTCCATCGATTTCTCAAGTCATCCTCCTCGCACCATCGTCCTGAAGACGAAACGGGTAAACATCAGACCTTTAGAGACATTAGCTTGAAACTTCACAGATTGCCTATCGAAGTCGTCACCGCAGGGCTGGGATGACGTGCTCTCCATATGCCTCCATCGTCGCCTCGATGTTGTCGTGGATGAAATAGATGGTGTACGCGTCCGCTCCCCTCTCCTGCAGGTCCCGCAACTTGGCGATGTGCTCATCAGGTGTCCCGATGACGCAGAAGCGTTCGTTGACCTCGTCGGGTATGTACTCGGTCTGGGGATTACCCACCTTGCCGTGATGCTGGTAGTCGTACTTGGGCCTCCCTCGCATGAAGTCAGTTAGCTCCGAAGGGAACTGGTCCTCGCCGTGGGTCGCGATCATGTCGGCGACGTGGTTGGCAACCGAACCCGCGAACCAGCGGAGTTGCGCGTTGGCGTGGGCACGGCCCTCTTCGTCGGTGATGTAGGCAGGGCCCGAGATCATCGTTGCCACATCTTCAGCGTTTCGTCCTGCAGCGGCGACACCGCTGTGCACAAGTGGCAGGATCCACTCCAGGATGTCGGGGTCTGCCAGTTGCAGGATGAAACCATCACAGATCCGTCCGACGACGTCGAGTACTCGCGGCCCGTAGCCGGCACCCCACATCTCCATGTCACGCCCGTCCCACCACGGCATATCGAGTTCGGTTCCGTTACGGTCTACCTTGTTTCCGGCCACCAGACCCTTGATCACCCCGATCGACTCCTCGAATTCAGCGACGGTTGCCGGGCGCTGCCCGATCGTCCGCACCGCTGAGTCTCCGCGGCCGATGCCGCACACCATCCGGCCGCCAGACACTTCGTCGAGCGTGGCAAGCAAGCTGGCAAGAACGCTCCAGTCCCTCGTCACCGGGTTGGTGACGCACGGGCCGATCTTGATCCGCTCAGTCGCTTGGGCCATGAGAGCGAAAGTCACCCAGCACTCCTGCCACAACATCTGGCTGTCAGCGAGCCAGACGTAGTCGAAGCCGAGATCCTCGGCTTTCTTGGCCAACTCAACGACCCGCGACACTGGCGGATCACCGAGGAAGAGAGCTCCAAATTGCATCATGCGCCTCCTTGGTTGTCTGGCCGGCGTATGACCGGCCGCGTTTTGTAGTCTGCGTCACCGAAATCCGATCGGGAGACGAATGTGATGGCTGCCCGGAACACGAGTCGACTTCGTAGCGCTGCTTCGATCTTCCCCCCGAGGTCCGCTTCGATGACCGCGTCGTCGAGGACTTCGACCTCGACGGGAATCGGAGGTTCGACGCTGACTCCCGCTTCTTCCGGTAGCACGACGCGGGAGCGGCCCGTCACTCGGGGCTCGAACTCGGCGATGACCGATTGGATGGCCGCCGGGTAGACGTTGACCCCGCGCACGATGAAGGTGTCGTCGCTGCGGCCGAGGATTCGCACCTTGAAACTGGTTCGCTCGCAGCTGCACGAGGTGTCGGTGATTTCGACGATGTCGCCGCTTCGGAAACGAACGACGGGCATGGCCTCCCTAACCAGAGCGGTGTACACGATCTCCCCGACGGCACCTGCTTCGATGGCGATCGACGCCTCCGTATCGGGATCTACCAGTTCGGGCCACACCAGCCCCTGCCCGCAGAAGTGCATGCCGTCTTGTGCCGGGCACTCGCCATAGAGCGAGGGACTCACATCTCCGATGCCCGCGGCCTCGGTGAGATGGGCCGCGAACGCGTTCTCGATCCGGTTGCGAACGGCGGGGATACCGCCACCGGGCTCGCCTCCGACCACAAGGTGCTGCACTCCGAGTTCAGACCCGGCGATACCTCGCTCGTCGAATACCGATGCCAGGTAGAGGGCGAACGACGGCGTCGCCAACAGCGTGTCCACGAGACCGGATTCCATTGCGGCGAGCACGCGTTCGAGGTCGCCTGGCCCAACCGGCACCCGGCGGACGCCGATCTTGTCGAGCGTGGCATGTGTTGCGCCGGCGACGAACGGCCCGGCCCCGAAAGTCGTCAGGACGGAGTGATGGGCGTGAATGCCCGTTGCGTAGTACGAGCGAGACCCGATGACGGACCACGCGCCGACGTCATTCGCCGTCAGAGCTATCACGGAGGGACGGCCCGACGAGCCACTCGTCTGGAACACTCTCTTCACATCGGCGGGCGCCGCACCAAGATTGGTGCCGAACGGCGGATCGTCCTCGAGAGCCCGCCGAGTATCAGCCTTTGCCATCGTCGGCAGGAGGTGAAGGTCGCGCACTGAGCCGATCGCCGACAAGTTGGGGAGGCGCTCGGCATGGAATGCCGACCTCTTGGCGAGTGTGGCCGCCTGCTCCTTCCATGCTTGGTCGGCGAGTGCGACCTGCTGGTCGTGTGACGCCGTCTCGACCTCACGGTCCCAGATCCAGTCCCGCCCGCAGTCGTCGCCAGGCAGGGCGCCGCTCACGCGATCCCGTCGCTGTTCGCCAGAACGGCAGTGGCGGTAGTGGTGTAGACGCCGCCCAGGCCGTGGACGAGGGACATCTTGGCATCCGGGAGCTGGCGCTCCCCAGCGATTCCTCGCAGCTGCTCGACAGCCTCCAGGATGAGGTTCATGCCGAGCATGCCGGGATGGCGATGGGAGAGACCGCCACCGTTGGTGTTGATCGGAAGGGTCCCTCCGGGGCGAGATTTACGGTCTTCGAGGAACGCTCCACCCTCGCCTTTAGCACACAACCCAATGTCTTCAACCGCCATGATGACAGCGATGGTGAACGGGTCGTATATCTGGAAGTGGTCGATGTCGTCGAGGCCGACGTCTGCCTTGCGAAGGGCGTCGGGAGCGGTGATAGCTCCAGGCGATGTGACGAAGTCGGGGAGCTGGCTCATGTAGCGGGCGAAGTGGCCCTCCGCGCCGGCAAGCAAGTAGATCGGATCCTCGCACATATCTCGGGCCCGCTCCGGCGAGGTGACGATCAATGCTCCGCCGCCATCCGTCACCAGACAGCAGTCGAGTCGATGCAGTGGGGTTGCGATCATTGGCGACGCCAGCACATCGCCGATCTCGAGTGCTTCGCGCTTCATCGCTGCCGGATTGAGTCCTGCCCACGCCCGAGCCGAGACTGCCACCTCGGCGAGCTGCTCGGGCGTTGTGCCGAACTGGTGCATGTGGCGCTGCGCCTGTAGCGCATAACCGGCGATGGGCCACAGTGGGCCATACGCCATCTCGTAGGGGCTCGGCTCCGACATCGACTTGACGAAGCGGCTGCCCATCGAGCGTTGAGTGCTGCCGTATGCGATGAGGCCTGTGGTCATCTCGCCAGCAGTGATCGCAGCGGCGGCGTGCCGCAGATGGGCGACGAATGAGCAGCCGCCGATGGTCGTCGAGTCGCTGTATTTCGGGACGATTCCCAGATACTCGCTCAGGTTCAGCGTGGGCATGTAGTAGAACGACGAAGCGGAGAACAATCCGTCGATGTCGCCCTTGTCGATTCCGGCGTCCTTGATCACGGCCGCTCCGGCCTCTGCCATCAAGCCGGCGGAGCTGTAGCGGGCGTCGTCCTGAGACGGCGGCGCGGCGGCGCTGACGATGGCGAGGATGGGCTCAGCCGGCATCGGCCGCTCCAGTTGGGACGAAGACGGGTACCTGCAGTTCCGGTGCCGCAGTCGCCCACGCCACTTCGACCTCCATGCCTATCTCAACATCGTCTGGCTTCCCCGTGACCCGGGACAGCATCCGTGGTCCCTCACTGAGCTCGATGATGGCGATCGCGTACGGTGCCTGATCAGCGAATCCGGGCGGCTCCCGATGCTGGACGGTGTATGTGAACACTGTGCCCGTGCCGGCAGCTTCCACCCACTCCGGTTCCTCCTCGAGGCACTCGATGCAGACCGACCGCGGGGGAAACTGATGGCGTCCGCAGCTTGCACAGCGCTGGATCATCAGCCGCTCCTCGCGGCAATGGTCGAACCACTCGGCCTCCTCGCCAACCACGGGAGGCTGAACCCCCGTGAAATCATGGTCGCTGGTCACGTTGCGCGGTACCCCGCCTGCTGTAAGGCATCGAAGCCGCTGTCGAGCGCCGCCTTGATCTTGTCAAGCTCCTCGTCGCCCATCGGGGTCGTGAGAGTCATCAGTAGACGAGCCGGGGCCGCGAACACGCCGTTTTCGAGGAGCACGAAGAACAGCAGCTTCAGAGGCTCCTTGGGAAGTAGCGAGGACTCCCGGTATGACCGGGGCGGCGTTGTTGAGCAATGCAGCTGGACCAGGTTGCCGTAGCCAGTCGCCACCAGGGGTAGTCCCCTAGCCGTGCATGTCGTGTTTATCCAGTCCCGAAGATCGTTACCGCGCTTGTTGATGTCGGCGACAGCCTCGGGCGTCAGCATCTCGAGGGTCAGCAGTCCGGCTGCCATCGTGAGTGGGTTGGCATTGAATGTTCCGGCATGCATGAGTCCGTCCGGCCTACGGGGGTCGGTAACTGCCATCACATCGGCCCTACCGCCAAAGGCGCCCACCGGGGAGCCGCCCCCGATGATCTTGCCGAGAGCCGTGAGATCTGGAGTAACGCCGAGTTCGCCCTGAAGACCGCCATAGCCGAGGCGCATCGTCATCACCTCATCGAATATCAACAGGCAGCCGGTGCGGGTGGCGGCCTCCCGGATGGCTTCGAGGAATCCTGGCTCGGCTCGCACCGCGCCTGCTGATCCCTGCATGGGCTCCACGATGATGGCAGCGGACTGAGGCCCAAACTCCTCGACGACGGCGACCGCGGCGTCGGTGTCGTTGAACGGGAAGATATGAGTGTGCTCTGCGATCGCCGGGTGGACCCCAGGCTCGACAACGCTCTCGGTTGACCCGGCGCCGATGTGCTTGACCGACACCTGTGCCGACTCGAGGCCGCCGTTGTATCCGCCCTCCGCCTTAATGAGGTCATGACGTCCTGTGAAGACTCGTGCCGCCCGGATCGCGTACAGGCAGGCCTCCGTTCCCGAGTTGGTAAAGCGCACCTGCTCGATCGACACCACGCGCGAGACGAGCTCCTCGGCCAAGAGGACCTCTGCCTCGGTAGGCGTGCCGAAAGCCGTGCCCTTGTCGAGCTGAGCTTTCAGCCGCTCGCGGACCTGTGGGGTGGGGTGGCCATGGACGAGGCTGGTGTAGTTGTTGACCAGGTCCAGGTAGGTGTGCCCGTCGACGTCGTAAAGCCACGGCCCCTCGGCTGAGTCGACGTAGAACGGAAACGGATCGAAGTGGAGCTGAGAGCGAGAGTTGCCACCGGGGAGTGGGCCCGTCGCTCTCTTGTGCAGAGCCTCCGACGTCGGTCGGCTGGCCGCGTACTCGCCTTCAAGTTCTGCCAACAGCCCAGCGACTGCCCCGAGCGTCACTGGCCCATCGCTCATCAGAGGCCCTCGGGCACCGGCTCAACGATGGCGCCATACAGATCAGGACGACGGTATTTGTAGAAGTTCAGGGCTTTCCTTGAGTCTTCGACGTAGTCGGGGTCGACGTCGGCGTAGATGATGGTCTCGGAGTCGTCGGCACTAACCACTTTGATGCCTTCGGGGTCGAATATCACAGACCGGCCGGGATACTGCTCGTCGATGTCGGGATGTGTGACAGGGCCCACCTTGTTGATCCCGGCGACGTAGAGGGTGTTCGACCAGGCAGACGACTGGAGATTGGATTCCCACATTGTCTCTATGACGAACTTCCGGTACGACGCAGTTGGGGCAAAGATGATGTGGGCTCCACCGATTCCATAGATTCGAGGACCTTCCGGAAAGTGCCGGTCGTAACAGATGACGACACCGACCTTGAGACCGAGCGACGTTTCCCAAATCTTGAATCCGGTGTCACCGGGGCTGAAGTACCACGACTCTTCGGCGCCTCGTTGGCCCTTGCGGGGCCGCGACGCCGGCACGTGCGACTTGCGATAGATCATCTCGACACCGTTCTCCGGACTGATCATCGCCGCCGTGTTGTAGCGGATGTCCCCGACCGCCTCGTACAACGGGAACATCACGTGAATGTCGTTGGCCTTAGCGGCCGCCGCCACCCGATCTGTGCTCGGGCCGGGAATGGTCTCGGCAAGATCAAGACGAGCCGCGTTGCGGTCCTCGAAGCAGAAGTACGTCGTTGTCGCCAGCTCGTGGAAGGCGATGAGCCCGGCTCCGTTGCCTGCCGCCTCCGCGATCTGTTTCTCGATCATTGTGACGTTCTCTTCTATGTCCTCACCGCCCGCGAACTGGGCGAGGGCCACCTTGATTGCCGTCATCACAAGCCTCCACGTCTCGAATTGAATTGTCCGACCTTTACTGATGCTACTACTCCGCAAAGGGCGGTGATCGCCGAGGGTGGTGCCGCGCGAGGATGTCTCTGCGTGGGTGGGTCCCTGGGCCGCGATAGCTCGACGGCGAACAGGTGCGCTAGTCGCGTCCCTCTCGCGGCAGGTAGCGGCCGGGGCTGTCGGCTCCCGTCGCCGTGAAGTCACGCACTGCGACAACTCCGCCGCTGACAACGTCTCGCGGGAACCCGCGGGAAGAAAGCGACTCGTACAAGGAGTAATCGGCAACGCCGGCAAGCTGGTCAGGCACCAACTGACGCTCCGGGCCCTCCTTGGGGATGACGACCAGGTCGGCATCTGCGCCCTCCCGAATGACGCCCTTGCGCGGATGGATGCCGTAGGCCGTGGCGGCGTTGGTGGCTGTAAGCGCCGCAACCTCCTCGATCGTGAGCCGGCCGGTTTCGAACCCAAGGCTGTAAACGAGCGGGAGCATGGCCTCGACACCACCGATACCGCCGTATGTGGCTTCAAGGATGTTGTCAGTGGCGAGCTTCACCGACTTGGCCTTGGGCGAGTGGTCGCTGCTGATGTGGTTGATGAGACCACTGCCCACTGCGTCCCAAAGCGCGTCAACGTCGTCTTGCTCCTTGAGCGGGGGTCCCACCTTTCCGAGAGGGCCGCGCTCGAGCACTTCTCCATTGGTGAGTGCGAGGTAGTGCGGCTGAGTTTCAGTGAGGATCCGTTCGCCATATGGCCGGGATTGGAGAAGACGGAGCATTTCGACGCCTTCTTTGGATGTCAGATGCACATAGAGGAGCCGGGTGCCACACAGCTCGGCGAAGGTGGCGGTCCGGAACATCCCTTCAGCCTCCAGAACTCCGGGCTGGGCGCGGAGAAAGCTGCCGTTGTCGACGCCTCGTTCGGTCTCGATGCTCTCCAGATAGTCGATAGCGCCGCCGTTTTCAGCGTGGATAAGAGTGACCGCGCCGACAGCTGCCACCTCGGCCATCAGGCGCATGAGATTCTCGTCATCGAACATCAGGCCCCGCTTGTTGTACGCAACCAACGCCTTGAACGACATGACGCCCAATTCGGCGCCCCCGCGCACCGTGGCAGGTACGTCATCGCCGGGCAGCACAAGGCCGTTGATGAAGAAATCAGAAGCGGACTCGGCGTTCCCATATTCGATCAGGCTCTCCATCGAGCTGACGATGTCCTTGCCCGGCGTGCGCTGCACGTAGGCACCGACCGTGGTTACCCCGCCCATGATCCCTGCCCTGGTCGCCCCTACGAGGTCGTCAAGGAGAGGCTCGGTCGTCGAGTGCCCTTCCAATGAGATATGCACATGGGGGTCGATGGCGCCGGGCAAGACCCAGCACTCCGCCGCATCGATAACTGTGTCGCCCCCGAGGTCGGTCCCCACGGCAGAGATCGTGCCGTCGTCTATCGCGATGTCACCGTCGACGACTCCATCGGGGGTAACCAAACTGCCGTTGCGTACAACGTTCAAGAATCTCCCTCCAAGACCGTGGCCAAGCGGGTCAGCGATTTCGTGAATGCACTACGGATTTCGGCAACATCCGCTTCTCCCATCGCGGTCGACATGCACATGACGCCCCGCTTGGTGCCCATGAACACGCCTTCCTCCAGTAGGAGGTAATAGAGCAGCTCGGGAAGCGACTGGTCGCGGGTCAGGGCATCGCGCGCCGAGTCAGGCACTGTGCTGCCGCCGTGCAGACGTAGCAGGCTGCCGATCCCACTGGCCACAACAGCCACGCCGAGCTGAACGGCCTGGGCGTTGATGTGGTCGCGCAGCTCGTCGCCGAAGGCGTTGATCCGGGTGACGGCTTCAGGCGTCAGCTGGCGCATGTATTCGAGCCCTGCCGCCAGCGACATCGGATTGGCGTTGAAGGTTCCGCCGTGGAAAGGAACCGCCGGGTGGCGAGGGTCGAATGCGGCCATTACGTCCGCCCGACCACCGAAGGCCCCAACCGGGAAGCCGCCTCCGATCAGCTTGCCGAGTGCAGTGAGGTCAGGCGTGACCCCGTAGATTGCCTGGGCGCCGCCGACATGAAGTCGAAAGGTCAGAACCTCGTCGAATATCAGCAGGCAGCCGGCGCCCGTCGCGGCCTCACGGACCGCATCTAGGTAGCCCGGAGCGGCGGGCAGGTGACCGGCGTAGCCCTGTACCGGCTCGATGACGACCGCCGCCGAGCGCGGTCCGACTCGCTCGATAACTGCCACGGAGGCTTCGATGTCGTTGAAGGGCATCAAATGAGTGTGCTCGGCAACCCAATCAGGCACACCCGCCTCTGGCAGCGATGCGACATCGTCCGAGAACGTCTTCAGCCCAACCTGCATGCCGTCGTGGCCTCCGTCATAGCCGCCCTCGGCGCGGATGAGATCGGTGCGGCCTGTGAACAACCGGGCCGCTCGGCAGGCGTAGATCACAGCCTCGGTGCCGGAGTTGGCAAACCGGACCCGCTCCAACGACGGCATTCGGCGGCTCAACTCCTCGGCGAGTTCTACCTCAACGGGAGCCGGCGCTCCGTATGCGGTCCCCGCCGCGGCCTGGGCAGAGATCGTGGCGAGGAGATCGGGCGTGGGATGGCCATGGACGAGGCTCGTGTAGTTGCTCACAAGGTCGAGATATGTGTGGCCGTCGACGTCCGTTATCCGACAGCCCACGGCGCTGGAGACGTAGAACGGAAAAGGCGGGAAATAGAGCTGTGTTCGAGAGTTGCCGCCGGGCAACACCGCCAACGCCCGTTCGTAGAGAGCCGCCGAGTTCGGCCGAGTTGCCCCGTATGCCTTCTGCAGCGCGTCGCGGGCGGCGGTGATGTTCTCCTTCGCCGTTGTAATAGTCATGGTGGAGGTGGGCCGGAGGCAGCCAGCACGACGGGCAGCACTTCGTCGTTGAGCAGCTTCATCGATGCCAGCGCCACCTCGGCTGGCATCCCGCTCCAGTGGGTGCGGAATATGAAGTGGTCGACTCCTGCGGTGGTTCGCCAGGGGAGCAGTTGGGCGATGCAGTCATCTGGTGTGCCCACCACGAATCGATCCTTCTCGAGGGCCTCGATGGGAATCACGAAGCTCTCGTCGCCCGGTAGCGCTTTGTCCTGGCCCCAAGAGGAATAGACCTGATACTTCTTCTCGAGATATGGCAAAGCCAGGTTGGCGGCTTCGGCTCGAGTCGGCGCGCAGAAGACCTCTCGCATGAGTGGAATCTCCGAGGCAGGCGGGAGGCCCTCCGAGGCCCGCTCCTCGCGGAACATCGCCAGCTGGCGCACGATGGTGTCCACGGTGGCATGCGGGTTGATCATCCACGTGTCGGCCAGCCGGGCCGCGCGGCGCACAGCTTTGTCGGCGTCGGCAGCGATCCAGATCGGCGGCCGTGGCTGTTGCACGGGCGGCGCCGTGAGTTTCGCGTCGTCGAGACGGCACCAAGGCAGATCGGCAGTGACCGACTCGCCAGCCAGCAGCCGAGTGACGATGTCGAGATTCTTGGTAAAGCGACGGACCCTCTGATTGTTGGCGACTCCGAACGCGTTGTTCTCGGCCTCTCGGTAGCCGAGGCCAACGCCGAATATGAATCGACCGTCGGTGGTGATGTCCAGTGACGCCACCTGCTCGGCGGCGTCCACGGGGTTGTAGAGAGTGAGCAGCATGATTCCGAGGCCCACCGCCATGTCCTCGGACTCGGCCGCGATGCGGGACAAGAACGGAATCGGCTGAGGCATCGCCATGCCCTCGGTCAGATAGTGCTGGCCGGCGAAGACCGAGTCCCAGCCAGCATCGCGGGCGAATCGGAACATCTCGATCTGATCGCGTTGTCCGGCAACGACGTCACTACCGATCGGATGCTGGTTGGTCAGGAAAAGACCGACCTTTACGGGCTTGCCATGACCTCGGCCTGGTGTCTCCATGTGCGCTCCTACCTGAATCGAAGGCCGAGGGTCTCAGCGATGGTGGTTCGTTGCACCTCGTCGCTGCCGCCCGGGATACGTAAGTTCCTGGCGATCTGGAACAGCTTGTTGATGTCGGCGTTCTTCATCACTCCGGCCCCTCCGTGGATCTGCAGCGCCTTGTCAGCAACTGAGAAGAAGCGCTCGTCGTTAACGAGCTTCATCGTGCAGACCTGGCGGATGTCCTCCTTAGGCCGGGGCATCTTCCACCATGGTCCAGGGTTGTCCATCACCGAGGTCACCGCGAGCGAAAGCGCCCGCGCCTGATACCAGTCCGCATACATGTCGGCCACCATCCATTGGATGCCCTGGTTGGCGCCCAGCGGCTTGCCGCCGATTACCCGCTGCTTCGCTCGTTCCACGGACTTGTCGATCAGGTAAGCGCCCCATCCGGCGCACATGCCGCCACGGCGCATTCGGGTCCAGTTGATGGAGGACATAGCGATGTCGAAGCCCTGACCCCGCTCCCCCATGATTGAGCTTTCAGGCAAGACGATGTCTTCGAAGAGCACCTCGCCTGTGAACCCGTCATCGAACATCGTCTGGAATACACGACCTCTGCTGAAGCCTTTGTCTTCGTACTCCGCGGCACGGAACTGGAAGTATGTGAAGCTGTTGCGGCCCTCGCCGGGGTCAGTGACAGCGAGCACCTGAATGATGTCGGCGTTGAATGCATTCGTGATGAAAGCCTTGTGGCCGTTGAGCACCCAGTCGCCGTTTCTGGGAACCGCGTTCGTAGTGAAATCGAACATGTTCGATCCGGCCTGTGGCTCGGTGACGCAATGGCAGCTTGTCATCTCTCCGCGAACCAGAGGATCTATGAACTCCTCTCGCTGCTCATCACCACACCAGATCAGCCGCGGCGTTGCCCCTTCTGACCACGAGATGAGGGCCGGATTCAGACCAACGCCGTAGCGGTAGGCGCTCTCCTCGACAAAGACCATGTCATGGCGGGTGAGGCCGCGCCCGCCGATGCGCTCGGGAAGGTATGCCGCGTATATGCCGGCCTCGGCCGAGGCCCGCATAATCGCCTTGCGAGCTTCCCACACCTCGGGATGCAGCTTTCCGTCCTCGTCAAGGTATTGGTCGCGGTCATCGAGGCGATGCCGTACCGCGTCCTCGCGGGGCTTCACCTCCTCTTCGTAGAGGCGTTTGACCTCAGCGAGGACAGGGGCGAGATGTGCCGGAGGCTCGGTAAGGGGCTGATCTTTGTTCACGCTGGGCTCTGCGGTCATACGTTCTCGAGCGTCGGCGTGACGACAGTCTCGTAGAGCATCTCGAACTGGGCAGCCGCATCGGAGGGCGCTCCGCCATACAGGAAGACGAGGTGTTCGACACCCGCCGCCGCGTATTCGCCAACGCGGGCGTGGATCTCTTCTGGGTTGCCGGCGAGGCAAATGCGCTCGATCTGGTCGACGTCGAACGGCCTGTTGTAGCGCTGTGTGAGGTGGGCAGCCAGCGACTCCCGGGCCGCGGCACCGTCCTCGGCAACGCGGGTAGGAACCATCATCGCCGCACTGATGCGTGTTGGGTCACGCCCGGCCTCGGATGCCGCCTGCCGTACGGTCTCGAGCCGGGAGCGATAGCTATCGGGGGACACCATGTAAGCAAGCCAACCGTCTGCGAGGCCTCCCGCTCGTCGCAGCGCCGCTTCGGCTCGTCCTCCTACCCAGATCGGTGGTCCGTCCGACTGGTGGGGCTTCGGGTTGATCGCAACGTCGTCGAAATCGTAGAACTTCCCGTGGAAGCTCGCCGAGGGTTGGGACCAAAGCGCTTGCATGACGCGGATTCCTTCGTTGGTCCGAGCACCCCGCTCCGAACGCGAACTCTGGACGATCTCGAAGTCCTTGGGGCTGTCACCGCCCACGCCGACGCCGACGATCAGCCTGCCGCCAGTGAGGTAGTCCAGAGAAGCCATCTGCTTCGCCACGAGGCCCGGGTGGCGCAGCGGGAGCAATAAGACGCCGGTTCCGAGTGTGATCGTGTGCGTGTAGCCCGCGAATGCTCCGAGGGCGACGCTGCCTTCGAGAATGGGATGACCGAAGGCGAGGTGATCGCCCACCCACAGCGAGTCGTATCCAAGGCCTTCTGCCGTCTCGGCGATATTCCGAAAGACTCCCGGATCTGGGAGTTCGTCTGGCATCTGGCCCGAGGCCATGATGCCGAACTTCAATGCAGCGTCAGCTTGCATCGGCTGGCAGGAGTTCAACCATATCGGCCAGCGACGTACCCGTGCCCAGGGTGGCAGTGGCCATTGCGAGCGCGTCCCTCCGGGGCGCCGTGTAGCAATGCGAAGTGAGGTCGTCGAACTTGGCGCGGAGCTCTTGAGAGCTGAGCGGGTTGGTGGGGTCGCCCTTAGGATCGTCGATCTCGGCCCGATGAACGGTGCCGTCCATGGTCTCCAGCTCTGCCCAGGCTCTCCATTGCACCGGGTAGGTGAGGTCGAGATCGGTGTCTATGACGCATTCGGTGAGGTCCATCAGGCGGACGATCTCGGAATCCGACAACAGAGAACCGTCGTACTCCTCGAGCGAGGCCCGTCCGCGGGCCACGGCGACTGCTGCGCCGTACGGCATGCTGAACTGGGCGTCGACCACAGTGACGGGACGCCGCTTGGCCTCGACAGGACTCCAGATGATGTCGTCGGCCACTGTGGGTATCCCGATGGTGATCTTCGCGACGTCGTCCGGTCCCACACCATGCTCGGCCCGCATCTCAAGCAGTGCGTCGATTGGGCCCTGCTTGTATCGGCAACAGGTGTGGGCCTTAATGCTCGTGTTCTGGACCTCGAGAGTCCGGTCCCCCCATGCTGCGATTACCTCCTTGGGGTTTGGGTGGCCGCTGTAGCCGGCCAGGAAACCGCGGTCGCCACCTATCCCGTCCTTAGTTCCTTCGAAACCCTGTTGGGCCATCTGGGCGGCTTCAACGCCATTGCGTGCCGCCTGTGCCGGATGGAGGCGCTTGGTCCAGGCGCCGTCCCGAAGGAACTCCATGCTCCCTGCCGCCATCGTCGCGGCGATTCCGAGCGCAGACACGGTCTCATCTGTGTTGAGGCCAAAGATCGATGCCGCCGCCGCAGCTGCGCCGAAGTGACCGGTCGTTCCGGTTGGGTGGAAGTGGCGACCGTAGTGCGCAGGCGGGTTGGCTGCTCGCCCCACCCGACACATCACTTCGTAGCCGACGACGCATCCGAGCAGGAACTCGGCTGCATCCACTCCGGCAATCTCCGCTGCGGCAAGGGCGGCTGGGAAGACCACAACGCCTGGATGGCTCGAAGCTGCGTTGTGGACGTCGTCGTACTCGATCGAGTGGGCGGCCACCGCGTTCGCCATCGCGGCAGGTAGTGGTTCCGTTCGAAGCCGAGTGCCTACCACTGGGGATCCTTCGTCGACGGGTGACGCCTTGGTGAAGCGTTGCATCGCCGCGGCGGAATCTGTGTGGGCGCCGTTGGCGGCCACTCCCAAATGGTCGAGGAGCAGCGTCCGAGTTGCGGTCAAATCGCCTGCTGACAATTCGCCAAAATCGAGTTCACCGACCCGCTCGACTAGATCTTTCGTCAGGGACATGCCGCGCCTTTCGCCTAAATGTCAGACAAATGGTAACGGGGCGTGATAGGCACTGGCAACAGGGACGATCAGGCGGTGCCGAAGGCACCGGCCCCGGCCAGCCTGGCGACGCGTTCGGCGTCGTAATCGAGCATGTCGCCGAGCACGTAATCGGCATCCTCATTGCGCTCTGGCGCCCGCCGGTATTCGGTGTCCGCTGAGGAACCAACTTTGATCGCGCTGGCCACTTGGCCGACCGTGCCCCAGACGGGATGCGCTACCTCAACGACCATGCCTCGCGCCGCCGTGTGGTCGTCCGCCAGCGCTTCTTGCACGGAGTGGACCGGGGCGCAGGGAACGCCTGCCGCCGTGAGGTCCTCGATCCACTCGGCGACACTTCTCGTCACGAGTGCCTCCTCGAGTAAGGGAAGCAGTTTTCCGGCATTTTGGCGGCGGTCGGCGAAGGTTGCGAAGCGGGCGTCTGTTGCCAGCTCAGGCTGGCCGATCACTTCGGCGAGCCGCTCCCAGAACTTCTCCTTGGCGCAGCCAACAACGATCCACCCGTCTGCGGCGCGGAAGTTCTGAAACGGCACAAGCGAGGGGTGCGCCGAGTGCTTGGTCCGCTCTGGCTCGAATCCCTCTGTGAGATGCCAGGTCGCCGGGTAGGTCAACATGTTTATGGCCACGTCGTAGAGGCTGAGGTCGCAGTCCATGCCCACCCCATCGCGCCGAGCAGCATGAAGACCGGCGAGTATCGCGCCGACTGCGACGAATCCGCCTGAGAAGTCGACGAGGGACAAGCCCGATTTGGTGGGCGGGCCGTCGGGTTCGCCTGTCAACGCCATCCAGCCCGCCACCCCCTGGAGCATGTAGTCGTAGCCCGGATTGGTTGCGCGCGGCCCCGTCATGCCGTACCCACTTAGCGAGCAGCAAACGATCGCCGGGTTGAGATCTTTGAGATCGTCGTAGGTAAGGCGAAGCCGAGCAGGGACGTCCCCTCGGAGGTTGGACAGCACGACATCCGCCACTTTCACGAGGTCCTCGAACACCTCGCGACCCTCAGCGACGGTCAGATCAAGGCTGAGGCTCCGCTTGTTTCGATTGAAGGTCTGGAAGAAGAGGCTGTCCTCGCCCTGCTGGTAAGGAGGGATGTAGCGGCCGACGTCGCCACCCGTTCTCGGGTCCTCGATCTTGATCACCTCGGCGCCCAGGTCGGCGAGGTGCAGTGAGGCGAACGGCCCGGCGCCGAACTGCTCGACAGCGATGACGACAACGTCCTCGAGAGGCTTCACCGCTGTTCTCCTCTTCCGGTCGACGCTAGCCGGTACATTACCGGACTACGCGGGTCTCGGGGAGGCACAGACTTTGGACGACTTCGGTTGCGTCACCGGGCGCCTGCAGCCGATGCACCTCGATCACCTCGATTTGTTCCGTACCGTTCTCGCCCGCCACGAGCACCTCATCGTCGCCGTTACCAACCCGGATCCGACTGCCCGCATTGCCCACCCCCAACACGACTCTCGCCACCTGGGCGATGACAACCCGTTCACGTATTACGAGCGGCAGGCTTTCGTTCGGGCGGCGTTGGTGGCCGACGGGATAGCGTCTGGCAGGTTCGAAATCGTGCCCTTCCCTTTGCATTCGGCCGATCTGGTGGAGCAATACGTTCCCCTAGGGGTCACGCAATACGTACGCGTCTTCGCTCCCTGGGAGGAAAGCAAAGCAGAGATGTTGCGCAGCTACGGCTATCACGTCGTGGTGCTACCTGGCGACGCAGCTGCGAGACGGTCTGGGCGAGATGTGCGCGCCGCCTTGCGCTCCGCGAGCGAGTGGCGGCATCTACTACCGAGGTCAGTCGCCACCGGCGTCGAGCAGAGCTTGGCCTTGAAGCCCCTATCTGAGCGAACTGGACCATGACCGCTTACGGCGAAAGCCATCCACGGATGGTGGACGATCGACGTGCCATGGTGCTCGTGGTGCTGGACGGCTTGGGAGACCGGCCATTGGCCGAGCTGGACATGCAGACGCCGGCAGAGGCTGCCAGCACTCCGCACCTGGACGCCCTCGCGGCTCGGGGAGTGTCGGGGATCCATCTTCCGTTCGGACCTGGCCGTGCCCCGTCGAGTGAAGTGTCGCATTGGGCACTGTTCGGCTACGACGGCTATCCCTTCTGTGGCCGAGCGGTGCTGGAAGGCCGCGGTTATGGCGCCACAGTTGCGACGGCGATGGTCTATTCCTATGCGGCGTTGCGTCCCAGCGAGGAGCGCGCTGGTGCCGCCTGGGTAACGGGACGTGCGGCCTCCTCGGACGAGGCGGACGCCGCAAAGCTATTCGAAGCCCTGGGCGTCAGTGCGCCACAGGGCTTCCGGTTGCAACAGCTGCGGTGGGGCGAGGCCCTCCTCGAGATGCCTGAATGGGCCTCGCCGGATGTCACCGACACGGACCCATTCTTCGAACATCTCCACCCATGGCTGCAGCCCCTGCCGTTTGCGGATTCAGCATCGCCGACCGAGGCGGGAGAGACGGCGGCGGCGTTGGCAGCTTTTCTGTTGCAGGGTCGAGGACTACTGACGACCCATCCCGTGAACGAGGCCCGTCGGCGCCGCGGGATCCCGGCTCTCGATGTGCTCACGACAAAGTGGACCGGCAGGGCCGAACCAGTCCCAGGCTTCACTGAGCGAGTAGGGATCCCTGCAGCGGCCGTCACCTCAACACCGTTGTACCGAGGTCTGGCCGCGACGTTAGGTATGCACGACGCCTTCGTGCCGTCGCGGGCTGATCACGGTGCCGATCTTCGTGCCCGCTTTGACGTCGCCGCTGACCTCATCGACGGCGGTGCCGGCTTCGTGCACGTTCACACCAAGGCGACCGACGAGGCCGGCCATACCAAGGATGTCAGAGCCAAGCTCGAGGTGATCGAGGAACTCGATGCGGCCTTCGACCGACTGCAGCAGAAGCCCTACCGGGATGCCGTTGTTGTCGTCACCGGCGACCACGCGACGCCCTCACGAGACGGCGTTTTGCACAGTGGCGATCCGACACCTCTTGTCGCCATAGGGCCGACGGTGGCGCCCGACGATATCGACGGGTTCGGCGAGTCATTCGCCAGGACGGGTGCCCTTGGCTCTCTGCGGGCGAGCGACGTGCTTCCTCTCATGCTCGGCTACGCCAATCGCCCTTCGTTCCTGGGCACCCGGATCACTCGGTACCCCAGCTTGGGCCTTCCTGACGAGCCCGTCCCCATGACACTCGATGGG
>Ga0224508_10001180_pt1 | contig 23703 bp, 20 predicted proteins | sample SF_Jan12_sed_USG_4_FD_170157 | JGI IMG/M metagenome (GOLD analysis project Ga0224508, IMG submission 170157) | Sediment microbial communities from San Francisco Bay, California, United States - SF_Jan12_sed_USGS_21 | ecosystem: Environmental > Aquatic > Marine > Sediment | place: USA... | reverse complement strand
TCTCACGAAAAACGCACCTGGGCAGAACCCTACAAGATCAAGATGGTCGAGCTGCTCAGAATGACGACCCGCGAGGAGCGCCTCTCGGCCATACAGGAGGCCGGCTACAATACCTTCCTCACCCGCAGCCGCGATGTGTACATCGACCTGTTGACCGATTCCGGCACCTCGGCGATGAGTGACCGGCAATGGGCCGGCATCATGCTCGGCGACGAGGCGTATTCCGGCAGTGAGAATTTCTACCACCTCGAGTCCGTTGTCCGTGAGTACTACGGCTACAAGCACCTGGTGCCGACGCATCAGGGCCGCGGCGCCGAGAATCTCATGTCGCAGATCCTGATCAAGCAGGGCGACCGCGTGCCGGGCAATATGTACTTCACGACGACCCGCCTGCACCAGGAACTGGCCGGCGGCACGTTTGTCGACGTCATCGTCGATGAGGCTCACGACCCGCAAAGCTCATGCCCGTTCAAAGGCAATGTCGATATCGAGAAGCTCGACGCGCTCGTCCAGGAGGTCGGCGCGGATCGCGTGCCTTATATCAGTCTCGAGGGCAATGTGAATATGGCTGGCGGTCAGCCGTTTTCCCTGTCCAATCTGCGACAACTCCGCGCCTACTGTGACAAGAACGACATCCCCATCATGCTCGACGCGACGCGTACGATCGAGAATGCATGGTTCATTCGTGAACGTGAAGAAGGCTACGCCGATACACCGGTCCGCGAAATCCTGCGGGAAATCTGTGATATGACCGACGGCTGCACCATGTCAGCCAAGAAAGACGCCCTGGTGAACATAGGCGGTTTCTTCGCCTGTAACGACGATGAGCTATTCACGAAGGCACAGAACCTCGTGGTCGTTTACGAAGGGCTGCATACCTACGGCGGCCTTGCCGGACGCGACATGGAGGCCATGGCGCAAGGCATTCGCGAAGCTGTTACCGAAGAACACATGGCCGCCCGTATCGGGCAGGTTCGCTACCTTGGCAGGAAACTCGAGGCGGCGGGTATACCTATCGTCAAACCGATCGGCTCGCACGCGATCTTCATCGACGCGAGGCGCTTCCTGCCCCACCTCGACCAGGAAGAATACCCGGCGCAGGCGCTGGCCGCCGAGCTGTTCATCGAATCGGGAATACGCGCGATGGAGCGCGGCAATGTATCCGCAGGCCGCGACCCGTCGACGGACAAGAACCGTCTGCCGAAGCTGGAGTTAGTGCGCCTGACGATTCCGCGTCGCGTTTATACACAAGCGCATATGGATGTGGTCGTCGAATCGGTCGTCGATGTCTATCGAAGACGCGATGAGATTCGCGGTCTGAAGATGGTCTACGAGCCCGAGTACCTGAGGTTCTTCCAGGCGAGGTTCGAGCCTGTTTCCTGATATCGCGCGCCCGCACCTGCAGGGACGCGCGACTCAGTCGAGATTCGGCAGGCCGTGGAGCACGAGCAGGTAGTAGCTGACCATGCCGACGATCTTGTCATTCTCGACGACCGGCGCGTGGCTGATACCGAAGTTCTCGAACAAACGCGCGCAATAGCGTATCTCCATGTCCGGGCGTACCGTCAGTACCGGTTTGGCCATGATCTCGTAGACATTGACACGTTCTGGCGCGCGATTTTTGGCAATGACCTGCTTGGCGATATCGGAAAACAGCAGCATGCCGTGCTCGTCCTGCTCATCACGACGCTTGACGATCAAGCTGGTCGCACCCACTTTCTTCATGACCTTCAACGCGGTAAGGACATCGATCTGGCCATCGACCTCCGTCACGTTCGTGCGCATGCAGTCGCGCACTGGTCCCCAGTTTCGAATGGTCATAGGTTTTCCTCCACAATATCGACGAGCTCCTGTGCCTGGTGCACAATGCCCACCGCATCTTCGACATCGATCAGCACCGCAATACCGGTGCCGGGCTTCTTGTCGAACTCACCCACGTCACCGATGTGCTCGAGTATATCGCGGCTCAAATGTTGCTCGACCAGCAACAACAGCACATCTCTCTGCGTCGCAAGTGTGAGCCCGAAAAACGTTTTGCTCTCGGCGATGCCCTCGCCGCGCGCGTTGTTGATGACCGTGCATCCGGTTGCACCGGCGTCGCGCGCGGCATGCATGATGGCCTCAGTCTTTGAGTCTTCGACGAAAGCGACAATCAATTTAAAATGCATGATCTTGTTCCTCTTGCAGTTCTTCGTTCTCTTCATCGGACTCATCGATACGCTGCCGCAGCACGGACAGCTGACCGTAGGCCAGCACCGAAATTATCGGGAACAGGCTTGCGAAAGCGACGAGTCCAAATCCATCCAGTAACGGGCTGCGCCCGGGCACGGCCTCGGCCAATCCGAGGCCAAGTGCTGTGATCAGGGGCACCGTTACAGTCGATGTCGTGACGCCACCGGAATCATACGCCAGCGGCACGATCATTTTGGGCGCCACCGTAGTTTGCACGATGACGATGAGATAGCCGGCCGCAATAAAGTGCTGCAGCGGCAAGCCGGAAATTATGCGGTAACAACCAAGCGCGACCCCGATACCAACGCCAATTGCCACGGCGACGCGCAGTCCCCACACGCCGATGGCGCCACCCGAGACAGTGTTGGCCTTGATCGAGACGGCCATCAACGCCGGTTCGGCGAGCGTCGTACTGAAGCCGATGGCAGCGGCGAACAGGTAAACCCAGTGGTAGTCGTGCCAGTCCAGTGCGCCGATCCTGACCTGCGCCGCGTTCAGGAACTCAGGGTCAGTCAATTGTTGCGCCATCAGTCGACCGAGCGGAAACAGTGTTTCCTCCAGTCCGACAAGAAACAGCCCGAGCCCGACCGTCACGAACCCAAACCCGGCCAGGATCCGTTTCATATTCGGTATCGGTCCACGAATGACCAGCAGCTGGAAGGCGAACAGAAAGACTACGATCGGCAGAACGTCGAGGGCACTGCCGCGGATAAATTGCAGAATCTCGAGCGCTAGATCCATTGCCGGACGATGCCGTAAATCAACACGAACAGGATCGGCGATAATGCAGCAAACGCGATCAGGCCGAAGCCGTCGGCCATCGGGTTGCGGCCTTTCAATGAACTCGCGAGACCAATGCCGAGAGCGGTCACGAGCGGCACCGTAACAGTCGACGTCGTAACGCCACCCAGGTCATACGCCACACCAACAATTTCTGCGGGGGCGATAGTCGTCGCGATAATCACCAGTATGTAGCCGCCTATAATCATGACGGGGAGCGACCAATTCGCCAAGATGCGCAATACGCCGATGATCAGTGCCACACTGACCGACAGTGCGACGACGAGCCGCAGGCCAAGCGCATAGCCGGACTTGGCTTCGTCGGTGGCCGCGATAACGCCTGCGTCGGTGGCGACCTCAGCAGCCTCGGCGGCCACGGCAATCAAGGCCGGTTCGGCAATGGTCGTGCCGCAACCCAACACAAAGGCGAACGTAAAGAGCCAGAACACGCTGCCTTTCCTGGCCAGGGCGTGCGCCAGTCCTTCGCCAATTGGGAACAACGCTATGCGCAGGCCGTATATAAAGAACGTGAGGCCGGCGACCACGAGAACTGCGCCAACGAGTAATGTCCCGAACCCGGTCACCGGCTGACGAATGACGAAGGCCTGGAAAACTGCAATGACCAGGACAATCGGCAGCAGGTCGCGCAGGCTGAAAAGCGCGTCCCTGGAAAGTGCAATCAGCGAGTCTTTCAAGCGTCCGTCAACCTGTCAGGATCAAAACGAATGCGCGTTGCGCCTTCTTATTCTAACCAATCGGCGGGATCATTGTTGCTCCTTGTACGCGAACGCGTAATAGAGCACCGGAATCACGACGAGCGTCAGGACTGTCGATACCAGAATGCCGAAAATCAGTGTCACGGCCAGTCCATTGAAGATCGGGTCATCGAGAATGAAAAACGCCCCGAGCATCGCGGCCAGCGCCGTCAGCGCTATGGGCTTGGCTCGAACAGCACCGGCACGAATTACGGCTTCCTGGAAATCGGCGCCAACGGCAACCTCCTGTCGCACGAAATCCACCAGCAGTATCGAGTTGCGAACAATGATGCCAGCGAGTGCGATCATGCCAATCATCGACGTTGCCGTGAATTGCGCGCCGAGCAACGCGTGCCCGGGCATGACCCCGATGATAGTCAATGGTATCGGCGCCATGATGATGAGAGGCACCGCATAGGAGCGAAACTGCCCGACGACGAGCAGGTAGATCAGAATCAGCCCAACTGAATACGCGACACCCATATCGCGAAACGTTTCATACGTGATCTGCCATTCGCCATCCCATTTGACGCTGTAGTTGTAGGGATTGTCCGGCTGACTGATGAAATGCTGCTCGAGTATCTCACTATCGAGTTCACCGTCAGCAAGGGTGCCTACCATATCGAACATGCCGTATAGCGGGCTGTCGAAGCGGCCGGCCATGTCACCAGTGACGAACACGACGCGTAACAGGTCTTTATGATAGATCGTCTGCTGCCACTCGGATTCCCGCACGTCGACGATTTCTGCAAGCGGCACCAGGTTACCGTCGCGACCGGCGACACGCAGCATTAGTACGCTATCGAGCTCCGACTTGTCGGCCACCGCCAGCTCCAGCCGAATCGGAACCGGGTACTTCTGGTAGCCATCACGCACGTAAGTGACATCCTCGCCACTGAGCGCCGTGTGCAATGCCTGCGTCACGCTGGCCTGTGATACACCCAACAGCGCAGCCTTGTTACGATCGACAGCAACGACCAGCCGTTGCGCGGCCGTCTCAACGCTGTCGTCGATATCGACAATATCGGCGGTGCGGGAGAATAACTGCCGCAACTTACTTGCGACTCTCTGCTGCCCGTCGTAGTCGGGACCATAAACCTCGGCAACCAGCGGGGCCTGAACCGGCGGTCCCGGCGGTACTTCGACAACCTTGACCGATCCGCCATACTTCGTCGCAATAGCGTTGAGCTCTGTGCGAGCCGTACCGGCGATCTCATGACTCTTACGATGGCGCTCTGATTTTCCGACCAGGTTTACCTGGATATCGCCGACATTGGCACCTTCTCTCAGGTAGTACTGGCGCACGAGGCCGTTGAAATTGATCGGTGCCGCCGTGCCCGCATACACCTGGTAGTCCGTGACCTCAGCCAACGAACCTGTGTATCGCGCCATTTCATCCAGTACTCGGCCTGTTTGCTCAAGGCTAGTACCCTCCGGCATGTCGAGCACGATCTGAAATTCTGATTTGTTATCGAAGGGCAGCATCTTCATTACAACGGCCTGGACAACGACCAGGCTCATCGCCAGAAAAATAGCGATGGCGACGCCTCCCAGCAGCAGACGGCGGGGTCGCTTACCAGCCGCCCCACGCAGAAACGGCGCCACAATCTTGCGGAATACGCGATCCAGCCAGTCTGTCGTAGCGTCGACCTCATTCTCGACGTGCGTGTTCTGCAACAGGCGGGCACTGGCCCAGGGTGTGACGATGAGCGCCACGGCAAGCGATAGCAACATCCCGATGCTTGCGTTAATCGGAATCGGGCTCATGTACGGACCCATGAGCCCGGTCACGAACGCCATGGGCAGCAACGCGGCGATGACGGTGAATGTGGCAAGAATCGTCGGACCGCCCACTTCATCGACAGCCGGCGGAATGGCCTCCATTAACGACCCCTTCCCCATTGCCATATGTCTATGGATGTTCTCGACAACGACAATCGCATCGTCGACCAGGATGCCGATCGAAAAGATCAGCGCGAACAATGAGACACGATTGATTGTGAAGCCCCATGCCCAGGATGCAAACAGTGTCAGCATCAGCGTGATAACGACCGCGGCGCCAACTACCAGAGCCTCGCGCCACCCGAGCGCGAACATGATCAACAGGATGACCGACGCCGTGGCGAACGCCAGCTTCTGAATCAGTTTTTTGGCTTTGTCATCGGCAGTCTTGCCATAGTCGCGTGTCACCGTGTACTCGACGCCATCCGGTATGAAGATACCCTGCAGTGCGCTCAGACGCTCCGTCACCTGCCCGGCCATACGCGCAGCGTTCGTGCCCGGTTTCTTGGCAATTGCCAGGGTCACCGCGGGCGCTTGAATCCCTCTTGCCAAATCGATTTGCCCGGCGGCCGCCCCGGTCCCAAATCTTACGTATTGCTCCGGCTGGTCCGGCCCCGCTACAACTGCGGCAACGTCTTCAAGATAAATTGCCTTGCCGTCACGGACACTGACGACAAGCTCGGCGACATCATCCCGATTAGCGAGAAATGTGCCAGCGGTGATCGGCACGTCGCGATTATCCGCGACAAGCGAGCCGGCTTCGGTTGCAACGTTGCTGACCTGCAACGCGTAACGCAATGCATCGATGGACAGGCCATACGCCGCAAGTCGTTGCGGATCCAACTGCACGTGCACCACGCTGTCAGGACCGCCAACCGTATATACATCGCGCGTGCCGGGGACGCGTTTGATCTCGGCTTCTATCGCGTGCGCAATGCGCTGCAACTCGTGCGCGCCCCTTTGGTCGTCATCCGTCCAGAGTGTGACTGTCACCGTCGGCACATCGTCGATGCCCTTCGGCTGGATCAGCGGCTGCATGACGCCACTGCCTGGCGGTTGCCAGTCCTGGTTCGAATAGACGGCGTTATAAAGCCGCACAATCGCTGCCGTTCGATCCTCACCGACCTTGAACTGAATGGTCAGTACCGCGATGCCAGGCTTCGACACGGAATAGGTGTGCTTGACGCCTTCTATTTCGGCCAGCACCTGCTCCATCGGCACGGCGACGAGGTTTTCAACTTCTTCGGCACTGGCTCCGGGGAACGGCACAAAAATGTTGGCGAACGTGACATTGATCTGTGGTTCCTCTTCGCGCGGCGTAACCAGGATCGCAAACAGGCCCATCAACAGACCGGTCAGCGCCAGCAATGGTGTGATCTTCGAATCCTGAAATTTACTGGCAAGGGCGCCGGAGAATCCGAGCTTCTGCGAGTCTGACACCTACTGACCCCCGTCCGATTCTTTGAGACGAATGCCGGCCATGACCGGATCAACAGCCACCATCTCGCCCTCGCTCAGCCCGGCGAGCACCTCCCGGGAATCGCCGTAACGGCGCCCAAGTCGTACCTGTCGCAATGAGACCTTGTCGTCATTGACCACGTAGACCGCGCTGAGTTCGCTGCGCCGCACGACGGCCTCCGTCGGAACCAGCAACCGCTTAGTCTCACCAACAACGAAGCCGACCTTGACGAACATGCCGGGATAGATGGTGGCACTACCTTCCGGCAGATCGACACGGACACGGAACGTGTTGGCTCTGGCATCGGCAACCGGGAAGTACGTCAGCTGCTCGGCGCGTATACGTTTATCATCAACATAGACGAACGCCTTGCCAATTGTTCGAACGGCGTGGAACATACTTTGTGGTACGTCGACATTTGCGCGTAACGTCTGCAATGACAAGCCGGTAATCAGGGGTTGACCGGGCGATACCAATTCACCGAGCTCCACGTGTCTCTCGGCCACAATACCGGCGTACGGCGCCCTTACTACGGTGTACTCCAGCTGCTCCTTCGCCGTAGCTACATCCGAGCGCGCGGCGTTGAGTCGCGCCCGCGCGGAATCCCTGTTAGCCGTTGCAGTATCGTAAACCGACTTCGAAACAGTGCCTTTCGCAAACACGCTCTCGATGCGCACAAACTCCTGCTCCGATTGCGCCAGGCGTGCCTGACTTTCCTGCAGTGCTGCCTCGGCACGCGATAACGCCGTGCGTTGCTCGGTATCGGTAAACCGCATGACCACTTTGCCGGCATCGACAAAATCATTGACGTCGAACGGCAACTCGGCGATACGCCCGGATGTCTGTGCGGAAACGGTGGCCTGGTTGACCGCCTCGATACGGCCATCCCAAACACGCTCACGGGGTGCGATCTCGTAGGCGACCTGGATCGCTTGAATCGGCACTTCTGCAGCCACGTTGATAGTCGCCGCGCATACGAATAACAGGACGCTAACAGGCGCCTTCGAAAACCTCATCATCGACCAACCTCTTCGTTCACGGAACCCGTCCCGGCTCTTGTATATTAGGATTACCTTAACTATACATTAGTTTTATCTAATATACTAGGCCCAGTTCGACTGGCGTTGACGATGCCCGCGAGCCTAGTCGTAGCGGAATTGTCTGACGGCGAACGCCGTGACGATGACGGTAGCGATGAGAATGATCAGCAACTGCGGCAGCGCCGCCAGGGCACCTGACTGGAAACTGATCAATTTGTGGAGCGCATCCATTGCCCAGCCAGTCGGTGTGAAATTTTGCAGGGTCTGCATCCAGGGGGGCGCTATTTCGATTGGCCACCAGCAGCCGCCCAGTGCGGCGAGCACATTGGCAAGCAGTACCCCTAATCCTCCTGCCTGGCCCTGGGTATTCGCGACACTTCCAATGAGCAGGCCTGCGGACGCACAGAATCCGGCCCAGGCCGCCAGGATAACGATCACCATCGCGACATCCGGGCCCCAGTCCATTTGAAACAATACCGTGCCGATAGCAATTGCCATCGCTACCTGGATTATGGCCAGCATCATGCGTCCACCCCACTTACCGGTGACCACTTCGACTCTCGACATCGGCGCCGACGCCAGCCGGCGTAACAGCCCCTGACTGCGCTCGAGCACCAGTAAGGAACCGCCACTCGTGAGGAGCACGAGCAGCGTAAACATGACGAGAATTCCCGGAATTGTCTGCTCGAAACCGCTCGGGATCGTCTGGCGTTTACCTGCCGGCGCGACGTCCAGCTGCCAGATACGAGTCTCGCCATTAAGTGCAACGAGATCAGCCGCCGTCAGTGTGTTTTCACTGCGCATATCTGCAACGACGACATCTGCCAGCGCTGTGTACAAGCTTCGTTGCACTCGAATCAACTCAGAACCTCTTGAGAGTGCCGACGCTTCAGTCTCAAAACTTACAGCGACTTTTCGACCGGCGTTGATCTCGTCTGACAAATTTGCGGCGAAATGCAGCGCTCGAAATGGCGCCTCCTCCCGGCCGTCGAGGGCCGCTGTCGTTACCCATTCCGGTTCGAAATCGTTTTCCCTTAATCGCAGACTGATTTGTTCGCTCAGGAAGCCGGGCGAATCCGCGGCAACAATGAGCGGCGTCGCCTGCCCGCCGCTGACGCCGCTCGCAAAGCCGCCGGTCACGGTGCCGAGGAAGTAAAAGAAGATCGGTGGCATGACCAGCACCCAGAGCAGCGTCGAACCCTGGCGTAATTGAAACTTCGCGTCGTTCCAGGCGATGAAGAGAATCTCTCGCATGTGCTACCGCCTTGCAAAACCGGCGTGTAAACGCCACGCGCAGAGTGCAAGCCCGCTTGCCATCATCGCGATGACAATCAACCAACCATTAAGGTCGAAACTCCAGGCCGACTCGGCCTTCAGCTCGATAGCCAGCCGGCTGGCTACAAAACCATTGGGCGACAGTCGGCCGATCGCCGCGATCCAGTCAGGCAGGGCCTCAAGCGGGAAAAAACTGCCGCCCATCATCAATAATGGAAACAACAGTATTGTCGTAAGAAGATTGGCTGATTTCCTGTTTGGAAATAGCATCTGCAGCGCGGCGAACCACGCGAACAGACCGACACCGGAAACCGTTATCCAGAGCAGGCTCGGGGGTAACTTGCTGAGCGGCACCGAGTTATAGAAGAAGCCGATGATCAGCGTGATGCCGCCCAGCGCGCCGATGATTATAGCGGCAGCCAGCGCCTTGCCTGCGATGAATCGGTTTAACTGCCCGGGCGCGGAAATCAATCGTTGCAGAATCCCGGCCTCACGCTCGGCCCAAAAATCGGCCGATAAACCCTGCGCCGAGAACAGCACGGCCATTAGCACAAGTCCCGGGACGAACAGCAGTCCGAGGTCCGGTTGTGGCTCAGTCGGCGGCGGTTCGACAATGGTGATATCGAAGGCCGGTGGAAACAGCAATGGCGAAATCGTGTCCACCTTGCCCTGCACCCTGACCGCCATATCGGCGGCGAAGATATCGTTCGGTACGGCGTCTGTATCGCTGTTGCGAATCCGGTCAATCTCATCGGCGAACATGGCTTGAGCGTAGAAACCGGCATCAAGCAGGATCTCGGTTACGTCCTCGATGATCGCGGGGAGGATGGTCTGCGATGGATTTGTCTTGAGCGTTAGCGTAACGGGCTCTTCATCCAGAAACGCGGCTGCAAAACCCGCGGGAATAATCAGGAAACCGCTGGCTTCACCCGCGTTAATGCGTTTGGTGCCCTCCTCCAGCGACACTTGATCGACCGTCAGAAACTCGGCAAGTGGGCCCTGCCCGTACGCACCCGCGACGAAACCGCTAATCAATGACTCATCCTGGTCATGAATCAACAATGTTCCGTTCGGGCCAGCGCCATTGCCGCCGCCAGCCATCGCCGTTATCAGGCCACCGATGATCAGCGGAATCCCAAGCCATAGCAGCAGTTCCAACGGCGAGCGCGACCATCGGGCAAGGTCTTTTCTAATTGATGCGAGGATGAATCCCACGGTTACTCGCGCAGCTCCTTGCCGGTCAGTAATAGAAACAGAGTCTCGAGATTGGGACTTCGAAGACTCGTCTCAGTGATGCTGCCGCCCGACGACGTGATGGCCTCGAAAATCGCCGGCAGATGTTGGGACGCAGACGACAAAGTCAGCGAAAGTGATCCGGGCTCGAACGCGATCAGTTCGAGATCACTGATGCCGCGGTCCGTCAGTGCTGCGACGACCTGCTTGATGCCCGCATCGGTAAACTCGCCGCTCAGCTGCAATACATCGCGCGCGGCGAGTTGTGACTTCAGCTCACCGACGGTTCCGGTAGCGATAATCTTGCCGTGATCAATGATCGCCAGCGCATCGCACAGCCGTTCCGCCTCTTCCATGTAATGCGTGGTATACAAAACGCAGGCGCCCGCGTCCCGTTCGGCCTCCACCATTTCAAACAAACGCTGTCGTGATTGCGGATCGACACCGACGGTCGGCTCGTCCAGCAGCAAGACCGTCGGCTTGTGTACAATGCCGCACCCGAAATTAAGGCGGCGTTTCATCCCGCCCGAGAATGTCTTCGGCAGCTCTTTTGCGCGATCCGCGAGACCAATGTGCCCGAGCACTTCCGACACGCGTGCATCGAGGTCGGCGCCCCGGAGGCCGTACGCCTTGCCCCAGTATTTGAGATTCTCAACGGCCGGCAGATCTTCATAGATTGCCAGCTCTTGCGGCACAACCCCGAGCGAGCGTTTTGCGCGTTTGCCATCTTTGACGATATCCGCGCCGGCCACCTGAATCGCGCCCGACGTTGGCGGCAGCAGGCCCGAGATACAATTTATCGCGGTCGATTTACCCGCGCCGTTCGGGCCCAGCAGGCCGAATACACTACCTTGTCTGGCTGAAAAACTGACGTTATCGACAGCCGTAAAATCGCCATACTGTTTGGTGAGGCCGTCGACGACCAGCAAAGCAGGCTCTTTATCCATCTTTTTGGTCCCTTTTTCAGCGCTCCTACGGTATCAGAACGGCGTGCGCCAAACGTATTACCTGGCGAAAAAAACGAGGTACGTCAATATCGTAGCCGCGTGAGCACCGTGTCACCGAATTCGTTGAACCGCCCGTGACCTCATTTTCCCAGCATGGACAAACCTAATAATGCCGAATTTATGTCAGAATCCGTGGCGAAAAGGCTTCTTCTGGAAGTCGCAAAGGGAGAGAAAGCATGACCAGTCGAATACAGCTGATCATTGCACTGCTGGTGCTTGCGCACGGTTCGATCGCATCGGCCGAGACCATCGCCGTTATTGGCACCGGCAACGTCGCCCAGGCGTTGGGACCAGCTTTCGCCGAGCAGGGCCATCGCGTTGTTTACGGATCGCGAAATCCCGAATCGAGCAAGACACGGCGTCTCCTGGAAAAGACCGGCGAAGACGCAACCGCCACATCGTCGGCGGCCGCTGTCAAAGATGCCGGGATCGTCGTGCTCGCGGTACCCGGGCTGATGGTGGCCGATATCACGCGTAGCCTCGGCGACCTGTCGGACAAGATCATCATCGATCCAACCAACCCGCTGGAACGCAAACTGATGACCTTTCAGCACGGCGTCGATACGTCGAACGCCGAGATCATTCAGGAAATCGCTCCCGATGCAAACGTTGTAAAGGCATTCAATACGCTTAACTGGAAGACGATGATCAACCCGGAGAGCTCTGGCGGTCCGGTTTCCATTCCGTTGGCCGGCGACAGCCGCCGTTCGAAAAAGAAGGTCGCCAAGCTCATTGAGGGAATGGGGCTGGAACCGATCGACGTCGGTGGGATAGAAAACGCGCGCTGGGTCGAGGGGATGCTGATCCTCTGGATCAATAATCGTTTCAGCATGCGTGACTCGTTCGAGTTTCACCTGAGGAAAGCAGATTGATCGCACGCACTACTCTACTTTGTTGCCTGTTGTTTGCCTCCACTGCCGCGGTGGCTTCGGAGAATTACGATGAGCTTTTCGAAGAAGCACTGCAATCCGTCGATTTCGAGTTTGCCCGTAACTGGGCGTACACCGAAACCTCGGTCGACGACGAACACGTCTGGGTCGGACGATTCGACCCGCGCCGGCCCGCGGGCGAGCGCTGGGAACTAATCAGCGTTGACAAGCGTGCACCGACGAACGATGAGATCGAGGAATACCACGACGACCGGGACGACGATATTCCGGATGACGACGACAACGAAGTCGTAGAGATGGTCGAACCGGACTCGGTCAAACTGATTGAGGAAACCGATCAATACTGGCTGCTTGGGTTCAATCTTGACGAAGAAGAGAAGGCGATCACCGAAAATGTGGACGCCACCATTCGGATCAACAAACCGGGGCGTTACCTCGAGTACATCGATGTCCACAATCGAGCGGTCATGAAACCGGCGTTCGGCGTCAAACTGACCAGGCTGATCACGCGCCTCACATTCGGGCCCGCCGTCGAAGCGGGGCCGATCGTGCCACTATCGACACAGGTCGAAGTCAGTGGGCAGGCCTTTTTATTTATCTCGTTCGACGAGCAGGAACTCAGCCACAATACTGACTTCGAGTACGCGGGCGATTAGCTCAGTTGGGAGAACGCTGCATTCACATTGCAGAGGTCTGGCGAGAATAATAGTAATGATCTGGCTGCGAACACGAAAGTAAGTTTCCACTATCGGGGCAAGTATGGCTCACTATATCGACGGATTTGTTTTACCCATTTCGCGCGATCGCCTGGACGACTACAAGCGTCTTGTTGAAGCGGCTGCAGAAATTTGGAAGGAACACGGCGCGCTCGATTACAGGGAATATGTCGGCGACGACTTAATGCTTGAGGGAACGCGCTCATTCACTGATGTCACGGCGGCAACCGAGGGTGAAGCCATCGTATTCGGATGGGTGGAATTTGATTCGCGTGAGGCACGTGATTCGGTAAATGAAAAGGTCGCGGCTGACCCGAGAATGGTGGAATTAGTCAATTCTTCGAATTCAGGTTTTGATGCTGAACGGATGGCATACGGTGGTTTCCAGTCGTTCGTTCGATCATCTAGCGCCAACGCTGAATAACAAATCGCTGCAATCGCTGCCTCGTAGTGGTGATTTTAGCCGTTTAGCGACCCTGAAATCTTCATGTTCGCGGGTTTCTGAGCGTCCGCTGCCGGTCCTTGCTATTGCGAAAAGCACGGTTCAAAAGCGCCTGCGCATTCGTGCAGATTCACGCGCGATCGTTATACTGCAGGCTTGCAGATCCAAGATCACCATCAGCGAGCCATTGATCGCCTGGCCGACGCCTACCGCGACGACCCGCACTTTCGCGGACTGATCATCGGGGGCTCCGTCGCCAAGGGGTGCGCCCGACAAGACTCGGATGTCGACTTTCTCATAATCGCGACCGATGAAGAGTTCGAGCGGCGCCGGGCCGCACGCGACCTGTTCATCAACCGCAGGGATCTCTGTGATTACGACGGCGGTTTTGTCGACGGCAAGATCATCAATCTCGCGTTCCTTAATGACCTGGCTGACAGGGGTAACGAACCTTCCCGCGCCGCCTTCGACGGCGCCTTCGTCGCCTACACGCATATCGCCGACCTTGATGCGCTGCTGAAACGCATCCCCGTCTATCCGGTGGTCGGGCACGACGAGCGCATCAGAGCCTTCTACAGCATGGCGTTCATCCAGCATTGGTTCATCCACGAGGCCGAACGTCACGGCAACCGGTACACGATGACCCGCGCCGCCAGTCAGCTCGCACTGTTCACCGGCCGGTTGATCCTGGCACACAACCGCAGGCTTTTCCCTTATCACAAATGGCTACCCAGGGCCCTCGAAGCGGCGCCCGAAAAGCCCGACGACCTGATGGGATGCTTCAATGACTTGCTCAACGAGCCCTGCGGCAACACTGGCTCCGCGCTCTTCGACCTGGTCCGGGCCTTCCAGGACTGGGGTGTCAGTGACCTCGAGGCTTACACGTGGTTCATGACTGACGTGGAGTGGAGCTGGACGTCAGGCAGGACGCCCATCGAAGACTGGTAAGTTTTCCCTTTTTCCGGGTCGCGGCAGCTGTGGCCCCGCTTTTACTGGTAACTGACGAAGGGCGGCTGAAACGCTTCGTTTCCCGGTCAAATGACTGACCGCTCCAAACTCGAGAGCAGCCGTCGAGCTAATACAATAGCGGCAGGCCGCTACGGAACCCACGAGGACGTTATCTCGCCGCTCACCAAACCTTTTCGATCGCCGAGACATCAAATATCGTAGATTCTAACGGGCCTGGTCTTACGGCTAACTGCTAATTGAGGAGCGTGAATTGCGCCGATTAGTTCATTGCACCATAGTGATCGTCTCAATAACTGGATCTGTCGCATGGGGCGAAGAGATTCGGATTCCTTGTGCGCCGGGCAATCCTGAGCATACTCTGCCAGCGTTTAACGGGCCGCATTCCGTCGGTGTACGGTCATTCGCGTGGATCGATGAAACAAGAGTTGAAACAGCGAGTCCGATTCCAACTGACTATCGCGAAGTAACCGCACAGGTTTGGTATCCAGCGACGACGGAGAGTACCGACCGGAGCGCACTCTATTTTCCCGAACTGAAGGAAATGCTATCGGCTTCAGCGAGTCTACCCGCCGGCGAGCAGAAGTTCGTTAAGGCCCATGGGGTACTCGGCAACACGACGACGAACAGTGTTCCCAGCGCAAGAATTCTCGGGTCCGATACGCCCTGGCCCGTGATTCTTTTTTCTCCTGGCGGAAATGTTTCGCGGCACTCGCAAACTTCGCTAGCCGAGAGGATGGCCAGCCAGGGTTTCGTGTTCGTGTCGATGTCGCATCCGTACAGCACAATGGATGTCGCTCCAGTATCTGGATTCTCGATGTCAATTGACTGGGGCCTCGACCAGGAAGACGACCAGGCCGCATTGGCAGCTGACAATCACCTGGCGGATATTTTGGCCGGAGATGTCAAGTTCGTCCTGCAACAGCTTCGCAATCTGGGCGGAGACAGCGATCCATTTGACGGTTTGCTAGACCTCAACAAGGTCGGGATTGCCGGTCATTCACGTGGTGGTACGACGGTGGGACGCGCTTGCGCTTCGAATCCGGATATCGTCGCGTGCGCCGTCATCGACAACATTGGGCCGGATCACGAGCAGGAAACCGGCGTTAAACCACCATTCCTCACACTGCGATCTCCCTGGGACGAAGAGCGAATCGCCTTGTTGCATGATTTTCTTAATCGCACGGGAAGTGTAGCCTATGACGTTGCGCTGGCCGGTAGTAATCACTTCAGCTGCACCGACCTGCCGTTGTTCATGCATGATTTGCGCGTCGACGGCGTGGAACCTGCTGATGGAATTAATGCTTGTGCCAAGATTCTTGCGAGTTTTTTTGACGCCTATCTGATACGGCGAATTGCGACGGACGACAATACCTGGGAACGGGCTATTCGGTCGGACAATGTCACAATAACGAGATTCTAGTTCTTACAGTGAGGGATATTCTCCATGAGGCATTCTGCGTTTGCCGGACTTTGCTTCTTGATTGTCGCCTGCGTCCAGAACCATGCCGACAGGTCGCCTTATTTCGGTGAGATTGACGCCGAGGCGAAACGCCTTATGGCGATGGAAGATGTAAAAGGGATGGCGCTGGCAATAGTTGAGGACGGGCAAGTTGTTCACCTGGCCGCGTTCGGGCACCGCAATGTCGACCGCGACTTCACATTGCAGACCGACACAATCATGTATGGCGCATCTTTTACGAAGACGGCTTTTGCGTACATGGTCCTCCAACTGGTTGACGCCGGCCTGGTCGACCTTGACCGGCCTTTGAACCAGTACCTTCCTCAACCGCTACCGACCTACGACAAATACGCCGATCTTGCGGGTGACGATCGTTGGCGATCGGTTACCGCCAGACATGTGCTAACACACTCAACTGGCTACGCGAATTTTCGTTGGCTAGAAGAAGACCGCAGACTTCGATTCCATTTTGAGCCCGGGGAGCGTTACGCATATTCGGGAGAGGGTTTCAACCTCTTGCAATTCGCGCTGGAAGAAGGGCTTGGTTTCGACGTGCGGGCAGAGATGCAGCGGCGGGTATTTGACCGTTTCGATATGCCGAATACGAGTTTGCAATGGCGACCGGACTTCGCAGGGAACCTTGCGGATGGCTATACCATGGACGGGTCCTTCAAACCGCATGATAAGCGGCGCAACGTGTCGGCCGCGGGGTCGATGGATACAACCATCGAAGATCAGGCGCGTATGTGGGCCGGTATCCTGCGGGGAGACGGGTTATCTCAGAATTCCCGGAGTGAACTGATTCGCCCTCAGCTCGACATTGCTTCAGCCCATCAATTCCCGACGCTCGTCGAAGACACCGATGTGCGGGCCCGTCAGATTGGCCTCTCCGCGGGTCTCGGTCTTGTTACATTCGGCCACGGAGCCGACAAATCCTGGTTTAAGGGTGGCCACGATCGAGGCACTGGCAACATCGTCGTTTGCCAGGAAGCGCATCGACGTTGCATCGTCCTGTTGAGTAATAGCGTGCGCGCCGAGTTAATCTACCCTGACATGGTCTCATTCGCGTTTGGGGAGACCGGACTGCCTTGGTGGTGGGAATACAATCGGGACTAGTGGTCGCTTCTAGCCACAAGCTGCTTGCGAACCCGACTCCGACATCAGCGATAATCGCAAGATATTGAGAATTTTCACTGCAGCTCGGTAAAATTTAACACCCTACGGCACCATGGAGTAAGTATGTCCCTCCAGCGAAATTTCAGAATCGGCGAGGCCTTCGCGACGGGAGTCGTGCTGTTGTTCGCGCTACCACCGTGTGCGATGAGCCAAGACGCTTCGGTTCAGGAAGCAGAACAAGATCGACCGGATACGATTGAAGAAATTGTTGTTTACGGTGATAAATCGCTAGTTCGATTGCGTCAGGAATTGTACAGGGCCGAAGAGGTCGCCTTTGATCTGTTTAACTCGCTGAACAGCGACGACGAGTACGACATCCATTGCTATTACGAGGCACCAATTGGAAGCCACATTAAACTGCGTGTATGCGAAGCGAACTATGTTCGTGAATTGACAGCGGCGGCTACCGCACAATGGTTGGTATCTCAACAGGCAGGTGCCAGTCAACCTTACCGAGACGCTTTGCCGGAGATTCGACAAAAGGATGAACTCCTGCGTGCGAAGATGGAAAAACTGGTAGTCGAGATACCAGAGTTTCGAAAGGCTCTCAGCGACTATTCGGAAGCTAAGCGAATCCTGGAAGACGAGCGTCAGAGAAGGTGTGAGGGTCGAATAATTATTTGCCGTCGATAGCGAAAACTGGCGTCGTAATCGCCCGCTTTACCTCGGATAGCCGCCGTTAGCCAGAATGGGTGAAAAGGGCGGCTCCTTAACCCAAAGCGGACGCGCCAGCGTAAGTTCCGCTACAGGTCCTGCGGCAGAATAATTCCCAGTCGCTTGCGTTCCTCGCCCCACAATTCGATCAGCTCGGCGAGCTTTTCGGGTTCGTCGTCCGCGAGATTATTGGATTCGCCGGGATCGGTTGCCAAATCGAACAGCTCGAAATCGGCCTCGTTAAATGGTGGCTCAATATTCGAAATCTTCCAGTTCCCCTGTCTCAGGTACGCGCGCCCGCCGTGATACAGCGTTGTCACGTAGTCTTCATCATGCACGACGTCCGCTTCACCCGCCAGAAACCTGGTAATACTCTCGCCGAGCATCGGTCGAACTGAACCGTCATCCGGATATTGCGCCCCCGCGATATCAAGAAACGTCGGCGCAAGATCCATTACCGTCAGATATGTTGAATCGATGACGCCACGAGCTGCAACGCCGGGTCCGGCAATCATCATCGGTGCGACGATACCACCTTCGCGCGTGTAGCCCTTGCGGCGTTGGAACGGTGCAGAGCCTGCTTCGGCCCATTCCTCATCATAAGAGACGAAGGATTCTGCGGTTCCCATTTTTTCATAGGCGTTGTCGAAGTTGGCCTGTACATAATCGCTGTAACTGCCGCGGTTGTAAAAATCCTCGCCCGCAGCGCCATTGTCAGACATGAACACAATAATCGTGTTTTCATAAAGATCGTTTGACTTCAGATATTCGAGCAATCGGCCGACGTGATCGTCGAGGTTATCGACCATCGCCGCATACAGTTCCATCTTGCGGGACTCACGACGGCGTTCATCCGACGTCAGGTTTTCCCATGGCGTAATCGCGTCATTGCGCGGCGGAAGCTCCGATGACAACGGAATAATGCCCGCCTCCTGTAACGAGTCAAAGCGACGCTCACGCAGCGCATCGTAGCCGTCATCATAATAACCGGAATAAAGATCCAGATATTCGTCCGGCACCTGCAGTGGCCAGTGCGGTGACGTGTAGGCGGCGAACGCGAAAAACGGATATCCGTCTTCCTTGTTTGCGTCGATAAACTCGATCAAACGGTCTGTATATAGGTCCGTTGAATAGCGGCCGGACGGGTATTCCACTAGATCTTCATCTTGTCGGTACGTGGATCCTCCGTCAAAGAAACCGACGGCATCGAAGTGCGTGCCAGCGCCGTCCAGAAGATTGAATGACCGGCTGAAGCCGGCCGCGTGCGGACTCGTTTCTGCCTCAAGACCCAGGTGCCACTTACCGACGGTGTAAGTGTGATAGCCGGCTTCCTGCAACAGCCGTGGAAACGGCACGATTCGGTCAGAGAGGCTGTTTTCATAGCCCGGAATCGGTGAATCAAGCAGGCCAATCCGGCCCTGTCTGGCCACACCGGCCACATGGTTGTTATTGCCGCTCAGTAACATGGCGCGGGTCGGCGCACACATAGGGGCGGTATGAAACTGCGTGAACAGCATTCCCCGCGCAGCAAGGGCGTCGATATTCGGCGTCTGTATATCGCCGCCGTAGATGCCGAGATCGGCATATCCCAGATCGTCCGCGACAATCAGAAGAATGTTTGGCCGCTCATCTGCTTCGCTGCTGGCCGAAGACTCGTTTGAAGGGTCACTGCAGCCCGCCGAGAAGCAGACCAGAATCAGTAACAGGTGTAAACCTCGCGTTATGACCATGCGGGCGTTCTCATTTCATTGTATTACTCGACTCCAGACATATTTATCATATCGCGTGATATTTCGCGCATTGATTCCGACGGATATTGGCTGAATGTTCGCCTCTGGACGTAACGCGCCGGTCGTTACGTTGAAGCGGCTGTGATTTGAACATTCGCGCGTGGTGAGAGCTGACTTTTATTTCGTTTACCTCAAAATTGTTCGTAACGGAGCCGGTTCGCCCGCGTTAGCAGACTTTCGGTTAAAATGGCTGAAAAGGACCACTGCTGAACTCAAACCGGAAGCTCAGGTTACAATAGATGCCGAGTGTATCGACGAACGACCAACCACAAGGAGATTAACGTTGAAATACAAGACTCTGACGCTGGCCACCGCCCTTCTACTGCTTCTGGCGCCCGCAACACATGCGGCGGGTCCTGCCGTGGCGATCGCCATGAACAGCATGACCGTCAACACGACCAATGGCGAGGCAACAATAACTGTCAACATTACCAATGTCGGAGCAGGTCGGATCAAGGTTGATCTCAACGTCATCGCGCTAGGCGACTGCGAGGGTGACGAATTTGTTTCCGACGCATACGATTGCACACTTTCCGGCGTTGGCAGTGTGGACGGGGTGAATCTCAACGCCGGGGCGTCCGGGAGCTACTCGATAACGCTACCCCTTGTTGCGGGCGACTACATCTTTCGTTCCCGGATTACCGGCTCCAAAGGTGGCTCCGAAGATCAGAAGTGGGGCGTCCAGTCAGCGACGGTTCCGTAGCTGCGACGCTGCCCGGCACCGTTTATATCGCTCTTTGGGATAGTACCTTGCGTTCGGGCGCCGGGCGCACAACACGTGGATTGCAGCCGTGGTTTGCGACTGCTTGTTGTTAGGACAATGTTCGTCGATTCCGCCGAAGACGTCGTATCGTACCGACACTCCACCTCACCAGTACAATCTTGCCCGGGCGCTCGCGCCTCGCTAAGCGTACACAGTGTTTCCGGGTCATCTCTATCCGTTTCGTGTGTGCTCTGGATATCACAAATCGGCCCTGGTTTACGTAATCGCGGATAGACCAATGTACCCTAACCCCATTTCCCTGGAGAAGAATGAAACAGGTTTTTCGTAACGGTCTCTTGTTCAAGGTAACAACGATTGGCCTTGTTTTTACCGTTGCCTTCTTCGCAATGTCGAAGACCGCAAGCGATCAGTCTCCTGGCCCCCGGTATGGGCACGAGATGGTTTACGACGAATCAAGGGGCGTTACCGTGCTGTTCGGGGGGTTCGGTCCGGACGGAATCCCAAAGGGTGACACCTGGCTATGGGATGGCGAGACCTGGCAACTGGCCGCAATCGACGGACCTTCGCCGCGCAAGTGGCCTGCGGCTGCCTATGATTCTCGCCGTGCCATCGTTGTGCTGCATGGCGGCAGAGAGGGCGAAGGTCGGAGCGGATCGTCACTGGACGACACGTGGATCTGGGACGGGCAACACTGGCAGCAGGTTCAGGGTGCGGGTCCTACGCCCAGAGATCATCACCGCGCGGCATATGACAGCGTGCGCGATCGCATAGTTTTGTTCGGTGGCTGGAACGGTGAGTCACTGGAAAATGACACCTGGGAATGGAATGGGTCTCAGTGGAAACAGGTCGCCCTGACCGGTCCGGGCCCTCGAGCGCCATTCGGATTATCTTTCGACGAATTGGCGAAAGTCATTATTCTCGCAGGCGGTCAGGATCTGGAAGAGGCATTCGCGGACATGTGGGCCTGGGACGGTGCAGGTTGGCGGCAACTCGAAACTACGGTTCCTATCAACAGAGGATTCCATGCGATGGGATATTCACCGGACGCCAGGTCGATCTTGCTTTTTGGTGGTCGCGACGGAGATCAACTTCTAAATGACATGTGGGCATGGAACGGATCTGTATGGAGTCAACTCTCCTCAGACGGACCTGTTCGGCGCGGTATCTATGCGTCGGCATATGACGAGCGGAGAGGCGAGTTTCTCATCCACGGCAGCGGCGACCGGGTCGATGGAAAGTGGGTGCTTGATTCCCGAACGTGGGCGTGGTCGGCTGACGATGGTTGGCGCGCCGTTAGTGGCGGTGACTAATTTACCGTTTAGCTGACATCCTCAAGAGGTCGGCTACCGACGCAAAACAAGTATCCTGGTACCTGCCTTGAATTAAGATGGAACGATAGGCGTTAGATTGCGACAAATGACAACGTGAAGAGGTTCATTCCAGGGATCATAGCCGTATTGTCGATTACCGTGTCGACGTCGTCGGCCATGGAGACCCGTTTCATGCAGGGTCTCGGCGACACCCGCTACCAGCGAATCGATTCCGAAATAATCGGTCGGGGCTATCACATCTTTGTCATGTTGCCGGACGGCTACGAAGAGTCGCCCGAAGAACATTATCCGACGGTTTACGTGCTGGATGGAGGCGCGCTGTTTCCTCTCTTGTCGGCGTACTACCGATATCTGAATTTCGGACAGGAAATTCCCGACGCGATTATTGTGGGTATTTCGTACGGAAGCGATACCTTCGAGGGCGGCAACTTCCGATCCACGGATTACACGGCATTGTCGCCGGATCGGGACTACTGGGGAGGTGCCGAAAAATTTCAACGCTTTTTGAGCGACGAATTGTTTCCAGCGATTGAGCAAACTTACCGTTCCCGCGCAGACCGCAGGGTTATATTCGGACAGTCGATCGGTGGGCAATTCGTCCTGTACACGGCGTTGACCAGGCCAGATCTTATCTGGGGTCACATCGCCAGTAATCCGGCATTGCACCGGAACTTGCCGTTCTTTTTTCAAAAGTATGGAAAGGCGGCGAACGTCGGCGAGCGGTCCAAGCTGTTCGTCGGAACCGGATCGATGGATGATCCAAGGTTCCGCGTCCCTGCCCTTGAATGGATTGAGCATTGGTCCAACAACGACGACAATCCCTGGCAGCTCAAAACCATGGATCTGGACGGACATGCTCATATGTCCGCACCACCGGCATCATTTCGACAAGGGATGAGCTGGTTATTCTCGAAAGACTAGACGAACGGCAGCCCGCATCTGGCGGTTGGCCACCCGTGAACGATCGCTTCCGAGCAGAGTAGGTATCTATACGGTTCATTAAGAAGACTGCTCGTGGAGGCGCCGGTTTTCCCTTTTTAGCAGACACTCAGCTAGAATGAGTGAAATGAGCCGCCGTTGAACCCGAAGCGGACGATCTGTAACAATTGCTATTCGGCGATATGTGTATCAGGTTGATACCGATCCAGCGAGTCAGGCAAACCTCGATCAAGGTGACGACAAGAAACGTGGCCTGCGAGCCGCAAATAAAAATGGAGATACTGAAATGAAGCTGAAGAAATTATTAAAGAGCATATCGATCCTCGTCGGTTCCGTCCTGCTATCACCTGCAGTCAGCGCTGGCGGCTTGGCCGACATGACGCACGAAGAACTCACGGCGTGGATGCAAAACGTTAATGCCAAACTCAACGCTGCCAATGCAGGCTACAACATCGAAGGGCTCGAGTTCTACACGATCGGTAAAGGCCGTCCATCAATCCGGATACATGCTCTCGAAGATCGCTGGGTTGATGGCGATGCTCGCCGGAATCCTGGGGGATTCAGGGTGGCGGGGCTGGATCAGATAACTTACCACTCGGATTCAGGCAATCCCCCGACAAGCCTTGGTACATTCCCGCTGAAAGAGATAAATGGTGCTATGGACACCTGGAACGAGACTAAGTGTCTAGACAAGGTGGATGTTATTCCGAACCAGCTGGCCGGCCCCGACATTCCCAGCAGCGCTTTTGGCGACTTGACGTTAATTGACGAGCTCTTCTGCCCGATCGCGGATTTCGGTGGGCCAAATGATGCGTATCCATTCGGCTCTGACATCGTCCATGGTGGTTGGTACCCGAAGGAGTGCTTTGGTCAGAATACGCTGGCCTTCTCAGCCACTTTCATTTTCGGCACGTTTACCGACGCCGGTTTTGTTCCGTCGGACATCAATGGCGACAATCGGTTGGACACCGCTTTTAACGAGGTCTATTACAATGACAAGTGGGCCTGGATGATAGATGCGGCACCGCTGCCGTACGTCGACGTCGAGAC
>Ga0224508_10001179_pt1 | contig 23708 bp, 25 predicted proteins | sample SF_Jan12_sed_USG_4_FD_170157 | JGI IMG/M metagenome (GOLD analysis project Ga0224508, IMG submission 170157) | Sediment microbial communities from San Francisco Bay, California, United States - SF_Jan12_sed_USGS_21 | ecosystem: Environmental > Aquatic > Marine > Sediment | place: USA... | reverse complement strand
CTCCGGGCGTTGCGCGACACCCAGCGCCCACCAGGTCGGCTACGCGTCGCGGTCGACCCGGCACGGGTCTGACCGATCCAGCGTTCGGGTCGGCTCCGCCCCGAGGTCAGGCGGACCAGTGTTGGCGTCGAACCTCGTACAAGGCGATCCCGGCAGCGGTCGCGACATTGAGCGAACCGACCCGGCCGAGCTGGGGCACAAATGCGGTGTGATCGCAGACCGCCATGACCGAGCGACTCACGCCCCGGTCCTCGTGGCCGACGACGACACAGATGTCGCCGGTCAGGTCGAGCTCGTGCAAGGCCGTTGCCGGGCTGGCGAGCTCGATCGCGACCAGTGAGTACCCCGCGGCGTGAACCGATCCGGCGAGTGACTCGGCCGAGTCGACGTGCTCCCACGTGAGATAGCGGTGCGTTCCGAGTGCGGTCTTCCCGACCTTGTCGCCGTCGGGTGCAGGTCCGTCGCCGAGAATCCACATGTGGTCGACGCGCATCGCGGCCGCGGTGCGGACGATGGCCCCGACGTTGAACGGGCCGGCCACCGAATCGAGCGCCAGGCCGAGGCGACCGCTGGTACGGCGGCGCCACTCGCGGTGCAGGCGTTTCAGGCCGGTGCCGTCGAGGGGCCGTGGTGGCTCGGTCACTCGGCCCGCACCTCGAGGAGTCGGTACCCCATCCGGGAGGCGACGCGTGTCGTCGGCCGTCCGGTCGACTCCAGCCAGCGGTGCAGTGAATCGGCTCCCAGGTGTCGGTGCACCACCAACACCATTCGGCCGTCCGGACGGAGTCGGGCATGCCAGGTGTCCAAGAGCTCGTGGAGCGCCGGTTTACCGATACGGATCGGCGGGTTCGACCAGATCTCGTCGACCTCGAGGTCGCTCGGCACGTCGTCGGGGTGGACGGCCCGGGCACCGGCGTGACCGGCGAGGTTCGCAGCGGCCAGTGCGACCGCCCGACGATTGACGTCGACGGCCCAGATCTGTGCGCGGGGTGCCCGGTGGGCCAGAGCGACGGCGATGGGGCCATACCCGCACCCGAGGTCGACCAGGGTGCCATCAGGCGATTCGAGTGCCGGTGCATCGATGAGGAGCAGCTTGGTGCCGGGGTCGATGCGATCGCGGGAGAAGACGCCGCGATCGGTGCTCAGCGACACCGAGAGGTCGGGGAGCGTGAGTTCGACGCTGGTCGGCGCTGACGAGACCTGTGGGTCGTCGTCGAAGTAGTGACCGTGGTCGGCCGGCGGGTGTGAAGCGGGCGGACCGGGAGCGTCAGCGGGCACGGCCCGACGGTATCCTGCCTCGATGGCACCCCACTCGATTCGCATCCTCGGCGACCCCGTCCTGCGCGGTCGGACCGACGAGGTCACCGAGATCGACGGACGCCTGGCCCGACTCTGCGACGAGATGTTCACCACGATGTACGAGGCGCCCGGACTGGGCCTGGCGGCTCCCCAGGTCGGGGTCCGCAAGCGGTTCTTCGTCTACGACGTCGGCGAGGGCCCCGAGGTGTTGATCAACCCGGTCATCACCGAATCCGAGGGCGAGTGGGAGTTCGAGGAGGGGTGCTTGTCGGTTCCCGGTCTGTCCTGGGACATCGTCCGGCCCAAGACGGTTCACGTCACCGGCTATGACCTCGACGGGAACGACGTCTCCGTCGAGGCCGACGAGCTCCTGGCGCGTCTTTTCCAACACGAGCTCGATCACCTCGACGGCGTGCTGCTCGTCGACCGCCTCGACGACGAACAACGCCGAGAGGCCATGCGAACGCTCCGCGAGCTCAATCTGGCCGACAAACCGACGCCGACCAACAGCGGGCTCCAACTGCCGTGAAGAAACCTCCGGCGGCAGTTCGCCGGCTGGTGTATTTCGGGACGCCTGCGGCGGCGGTACCGCCACTCGTCGCGTTGGCAGACGCCGGCTTCGAGATCCCACTCGTGGTGACCCGCCCCGATCGACGACGCAGTCGGCGCGCGGCGCCGTCGCCCAGTCCGGTCAGCGCCGCCGCACGCGACCTCGGGCTCGCCGTCAGCCACGATGTCGATGATGCCTTGGATGTCGGGGCCGATCTCGGTGTGGTCGTCGCCTACGGTCAGCTCATCAGGCCCCATGTCCTGGATCGTCTCGCAATGGTCAACCTCCACTTCTCGCTGCTCCCACGATGGCGCGGCGCAGCGCCAGTCGAACGTGCGCTCCTCGCGGGTGACGAGGTCACGGGCGTGTGCGTCATGGCCCTCGAAGAGGAGCTCGACACCGGAGCGATCTACGCGCAGCGCGAGGTGCTGATCGGCGCGACCGCGACGGCCGACGAGCTCCGTGCCGAGCTGGTCGAGGCGGGGACCGAGCTGCTCGTCACCACGCTGCGCACCGGGCTCGGCTCGCCGACCCCCCAGTTGGGCGAGCCCGTCCATGCCCACAAGCTGACGGCCGCCGAGCTCGAGATCGACTGGACCGACGCGGCCGAGGTCATCGACCGTTGGGTGCGAGTCGGCGGCGCGTGGACGACGGTTCGGCATGCTCGGCTGAAGATATGGCGGGCCGCGCTGCGTCCGGAGCTGACGGTGCCGCCTGGCCATCTGGTCGACGGTGTCGTCGGGACGGGTACCCACGGGCTCGAGCTCGTCGAGGTCCAGCCCGAGGGCCGGTCACGAGTCGACGCCACGGCATGGGCGAACGGCGCTCGGCTCGGGCCCGACGAGGTCCTCGGCCGGCCATGAGCGACCCCAGCGGCATCAAGGCCCGCGAGTATGCGCTGGACGCGCTGGTCCGGATCAACGAGGAGGGTGCCTACGCCAACATCTTGGTCCCGCGCGTCCTCGAGCGGTCCGATCTCGACGCTCGCGATCGGGGCCTCGTCACCGAGCTCGTGTACGGCGCAACCCGTGCCCGGCGGGCGTGTGACTGGCTCGTCGACCGGTTCTTGTTCGAACCGGTCGAACCGAGGGTTCGCGCCGCCCTGCAGATGGGCGCCTACCAGCTCGTGCACCTCGAGAAACCTCCTCACGCCGCGGTGAGCACGACGGTCGGCGCCTCGCCGAAACGCGCTCGGGGGCTCGTGAACGCCGTCCTGCGTCGTGTGGCCGAGGCCCCGATCGACTGGCCCGACGACGGGACGTGGCTCAGCTATCCCGACTGGATCATCGAACGCCTCGTCGACGACCTCGGTGACGACGATGCGATCGCGGCGCTGAAACGCATGAATCGTGCCGCCGAGGTCAGTACGCGCCCGGACGGCTACGTGCAGGATCGTGCCTCCCAGTTCGTCGTCGCCGCGGTCGGTGCAGAGCGGAACGAACTCGTGCTCGACGTCTGCGCGGCGCCCGGTGGCAAGGCCACCGCGATGGCGGAGACGGGGGCGCACGTCGTCGCCGCCGATCGGCGGCCGAAGCGAGTCGTGCTCGTCCGCGACAATTCGGGGCGGCTCGGCTACGAGAACGTCGCGGCCGTCGCGGCCGACGGCAACCAGCCGCCGTTCCGGCCCCGTCGGTTCGACCGGGTCCTGGTCGATGCGCCGTGTTCTGGGCTCGGCGTGCTCCGCCGTCGCCCCGATGCGCGCTGGCGCGTCACCGAGGACGCCGTGGACCGCCTCGCGGTGGTGCAGCTCGACCTCCTCACGGCTGCGGCCGACCTGGTTCGCCCCGGCGGGACCCTGGTCTACAGCGTGTGCACGCTGACGAGGCGGGAATCGCTCGACGTGGTCGACAGTTTCACCGACCGTCGAGGCGATCTCGAGGCGGTTCCCCCGGGTGACCCGTGGCGGCCATGGGGGAGCGGCGGGATGCTGTTGCCGCAGGACCAGGACACGGACGGCATGGTGGTGTTCCGCTGGAAGGTGGGCTGACGGGCGACGGAGCGCGGCTAGTACGGTTCGGCCATGCCCGACCTCGATTCCGCCGGACTCTCGGCCAAGGTGTTGACCGTGTCCGACGGCGTCGCGCACGGGTCACGTGAGGACCGCTCGGGTGTCGCGCTGGTCGAACTGTTCGAGGCGGCAGGATACGAGGTGGTCGAGCAGCGCGTCGTCGCCGACGGCGTCGACGCCGTCGCGCCGGCCCTGGTCGAGCTCGCGGCCGGCTTCACCGGCGTGATCGTCACCACAGGGGGTACCGGCTTCGGACCCCGCGACCTCACCCCCGAAGCCACCCGCTCGGTCATCGAGCGGGAGGCACCCGGACTCGCCGAGGCCATGCGGTTGGTGAACCCGCTCGGCCGCCTGTCCCGCGGTGTGGCCGGCACGATCGGTGCGGCGTTGGTGTTGAACGCTCCGGGATCACCGAAGGGTGCGGTGGAGTGCACCGAGGCGGTGCTCGACGTCGTGCCGCACGTGATCCGGCTGATGGCCGATGCCCCCACCGATCACTGACCACGCGTTCGGTCCCGCCGACGAACCTCACCTCCGTCGGGCTGCCGCGGTGGCCACCGCGGCCCGGCTCCATTCCAGCCCGAACCCGTGGGTCGGCGCCGTCGTGGTCGGAGTCGACGGGTCGACACACGTCGGCCACACGGCGCCACCCGGTGGGCCCCACGCCGAGCGGAGGGCGCTCGACGCTGCCGGGGATGCAGCACGAGGTTCGACCGTCTACACGACGCTCGAGCCGTGCTCGCACCATGGTCGCACGCCGCCGTGCACCGACGCGTTGATCGCGGCCGGCGTCTCCCGCGTGGTCATCGGGACGGTCGACCCCGATTCGGATGTCGCGGGTGTCGGCATCGAGCGTCTCGACGCGGCGGGTATCGCCACGGCCTGCGCCGTCGGAACGACGGCTGATCTCGTGCGGGCCCAGCTGGCGCCCTATCTGCATCACCGGCGTACCGGGCGGCCCTATGTGGTGCTGAAGATGGCCGCCACCCTCGATGGGCGGACGGCTGCACCCGACGGGACGAGTAGTTGGATCACCGGTGCCGAGGCCCGCGCCGACGTGCACCGGGTCCGGGCCGAGAGCGATGCGGTCATCGTCGGGGCCGCCACGATTCGGGTCGACGATCCGGCGCTGACGGTTCGTGACTTCCATCCCAGCGGTCCCACGGAACGACCGGATCTGCATCCTCGGCGAATCGTGCTCGGTGCGGTTCCCGACGGCGCCAGGGTGCGGCCGGCCGAGACCTACGACGGTGACATCACGGCGCTGGTCGAGCGCCTCGGCCATGACGGCGTCGTCCAGCTCCTCGTCGAGGGAGGCTCGACGGTGGCCGGCGAGTTCCACCGGGCCGGACTGGTCGACCGCTACATGGTCTACGTGGCGCCCGCGTTGCTCGGCGGCGACGACGGTCTCCCGGTGCTCGGCGGGAGCGGCGTTCCTACCATGGGCGAGCTGTGGCGGGGCCGGATGGATCGAGTCCGTCGGCTGGGTGCCGACGTGTGCATCGAAGTGGTCCCCGCCGATGAGCCCCAGGACGAACAAGCAAACTGATCGCCGATGAGCCTCGGGGGCGAAGAGCAAACTGATCGCCGATAGCGTGGCCGCCATGCTTCGTCTCGTCCTGCCGAAGGGTTCGCTCGAAGAGGCCACGCTCGCGTTGTTCGAAGCGGCCGATCTGCCCGTACGTCGGAGCTCGGCCGTTCAGTACAGGGCAACGGTCGACGACCCACGGATCGACGAGGTCCGGATCCTGCGCCCCCAGGAGATCGCGGGCTACGTGGCCGATGGTCTCTTCGACATGGGCATCACCGGTCGCGACTGGATCGAGGAACCGAACGCCGATGTCGTCTCCGTCGGTGAGCTCCGCTATTCGAAGGCGACCGCCGACCCGGTACGCATCGTCGTCGCGGTCCCGCAGGACTCGCCGTATGGGTCGATCGGCGACCTGCCCCAGGGCGTCCGCGTGTCGAGCGAGTATCCCGAGCTGACGCGCCGGTTCTTCGAGAAGGCCGGCATCGACGCCGACATCCGCCTGTCCTACGGCGCGACCGAGGCCAAGGTCCCCGACATCGTCGATGTCGTGGTCGACATCACCGAGACCGGGCGGGCGCTGCGAGCCGCAGGTCTGAAGATCATCGAGACGATCCTGTCGTCCTACACCGAGCTCATCGCGAACCCGATCGCCTACGCCGACACCGAGAAGCGCCACGCCATGGAGCAATTGCACACACTGCTCCAGGGCGTTCTCGAGGCGAGGGGAAAGGTGCTGGTGAAGCTGAACATCGCGGCCGCAAACCTCGACGCCGTCACCGAGCAGCTCCCGTCGATGAAGGCGCCAACGGTGAACGAGTTGTTCGGCGGCCGGGGATACGCGGTCGAGACAGTTGTCGAGAAGACCGAGATCAACGTGTTGATCCCAGCGCTTCGCGACCTGGGAGCGACCGACATCATCGAGTTGCCGATCTCGAAGATCGTCCACTGACCGACTCCCATGGCGCGAGGTGTGGTTGCGACGTTCGACGACGACGGCGGCTGGGGAACCATCGACACGGGCGAAGCCGGCGTCGTCGCGTTCCACTGCACCGCCGTCGCCGGCGGTTCCCGTCACGTCGATGTCGGCGTCCCCGTCGTCTTCCAGGTCGTCCCCGGCCGATCCGGCCGCTGGGAAGCAGCGCGGGTCGAGCCTGTGGTGTGACTCAGTCGGCGGCCTCGGACTCGTCGTCGGTGGTCTCGGACTCGTCGGCGGCGACACCGGTCTCGGTGTCGGTCGGAGCCGCCGAGAGCTCGACGTAGGCCATGCGTATCTGCTGCAACGCCTGACGGAGCACGGCTTCGTTCTCGCCGAGGCGCTCGGGGAGCGCATCGACGATGCCCGCGAAGGCGTCGATGGCCACCGCAGCCTCGACCAGCTGTGGCGGCTGGGCGCCGAGATGGATGGCAGCCAGCTCGTAGAGCCCCATCGCGTGGTTCGCGACGACGACGTTCGCCGGGGTCTCGGCGATGCGCTCGCGGGTCTCGGCGATCTCGGCCGCGATCTCCTCGGCGCGGGCCTGCTCCTCCGGCGACAGATCGTCGAACGACGGACCGCCGGGGTCCGCCGAACCGGCGGGCGGCGCGTCGGCGGTCGACTCGCCTCGATCGACGGGATGCTCGCCGTCAGGGGTCCACAAGCTCACGATTGATGCTCCTCGAGAGGTCCACGGCCTGGTTCTTGCTTCGGTCGTGTACTCTAGGCGCCTGACAACTGAGCGAAGCGGGGTAGCGGGTCACGATGTGACCCGATTGCGAGGCCCCCACCCGGCCACCTCGGTGCGCCCGGGTCCTTCGAGATCCACCTCCGGTGCGTTCTCGCGACGGGTGCCTCGCGGCACCCGTTTGGCATTTTTGTCGAATGGCAGTTCGTAGCGTACGCAACCACGAGGAGGGCACAACAGCGTGCTGAGGAGTGATCGGTCATAGCAGCGGCGACCAATGGGGAACCCCGGATCAACGACCGCATCCGAGCCCGAGAAGTTCGTCTGGTCTCTCCCGAAGGGGAACAGATCGGTATTCGACCACTGCCCGAGGCGCTGCGTGCAGCGCGCGAGCTCGGACTCGACCTGGTGGAGGTGGCCGACAAGGCCAGTCCGCCGGTCTGTCGGATCATGGACTACGGCAAGTACAAGTACGAAGCCGCCCAACGAGCCAAGGAATCCCGTAAGAAGAGTACGAATGTCTCGGTCAAGGAGATGAAGTACCGACCCAAGATCGGAATAGGCGACTTCAACACCAAGACTCGCAAGGTCCATGCATTTCTCGACGAAGGCAACAAGGTCAAGGTCACGATCATGTTCCGGGGCCGTGAGATGCAGCACCCCGAGCTCGGTCGCAAGATCCTCGACGAGGTCGCCGAGCAGGTGGTCGACGTCGGGAAGGTCGAGATCTACCCCAAGCTCGACGGCCGCAACATGGTGATGGTGCTCGCACCCGACAAACGCAACAAACCGAAGCCGAAACCCCGACCATCAACCACCGAGCCGGCTCCTGCCGCGGTTGACGCCGCTGCTCCCGGAGACCCGAGCTCCTCTGGCGACGACAGCGGCGACGCCGTACCGACTGCCAGCTGACAACCACCCGCGGCCCCCGGCCGCGACCCGAATGCTCGCCCAGCCTGCGAGACGGAGAACGACGATGCCCAAGATGAAGACACACAAAGGCGCCTCCAAGCGCTTCAAGGTGACCGGATCGGGAAAGATCCGGCGTCGCCGAGTGAACAAGAACCACATCCTCGAGAAGAAGAGTCCGAAGCGGAAGCGCCAGCTGCGCGCGCCCACCGAGGTCAGCGCGGCCAACCGCGACGCTGTCCGCCGCCAGCTCGGCATCTGATCTCACCCACACGAGACGCGAAAGGATTTCCTCTCATGGCAAGGGTAAAGCGCGCAGTCCAGAGCAAGAAGCGCCACCGCAAGGTGCTCGTTCGGGCCAAGGGTTACTACGGCAACAAGAGCCGCTCGTATCGTGCCGCCAACGAACAGGTCATGCACTCGCTGCAGTACGCCTACCGCGACCGGCGGGCCCGCAAGGGTGAGTTCCGCAAGCTGTGGATCCAGCGCATCAATGCGGCATGCCGTCTCAACGGCACCACCTACAGCCGTTTCATCGCCGGCCTGAAGGCGGCCGAGGTCGAGGTCGATCGCAAGGTGCTGGCCGACATGGCCGTCAGCGATCCCCAGGCGTTCGCGGCGCTCGTCGAGGTGGCGAACACGGCCGCCACCGAGGCCGCAACCACCTGAGAGCCGAGGGTGACGGCCTCGGTCCGCCCAATGGCACCACGCCGACCAGCCGTCGATGCGCGGGCGAAGGCGCTCCGTCCCCTGGTCCGTCGGCGATCAGTTCGGCGCGCCGAGGGACGCTTCGTCATCGAGAGCGCGAAGACGCTGTCGGTCGCGCTCGACGCGGGACTGCACATCGAGCGCGTGGTCGTGGAGAGCGGCCGTGCCGGCCCGGCCGATGAGCGGGTCGTCGACCGGGCATCGGAGCTCGGCATCGAGATCGTCGACGTGGCTGACGGTGCGCTCGAGTCCCTGGTGTCGGCCCAGCACCCACAGCCGGTCGCTGCCATCGCGGTCACGCCCAGCTTCGATCTCAGCGAGAGCCTGCGGGGCGCAAGCCTCGTGCTCGTTGCGGTCGAGGTCTCCGATCCCGGCAACCTGGGAACGATCATCCGGTCCGCCGAAGCCGCCGGAGCCGACGCAGTGATCGTTGCGGGCGATGCCGTCGATCCCTGGTCGCCCAAGGTGGTCCGTTCGTCCGCCGGGGGTGCGTTCCTCGTCCCGGTCGTCGAGACCGACATCGGCGATGCGCTCGATGCGGTCGCCGGTGCCGGCGTGCTCCGCCTGGCGGCCGATGCCCACGATGGTGTCGATCACGATCTCGCCGATCTCACCAGACCGGTCGCCTTCGTGCTGGGCAACGAGGCCCATGGCCTTCCCGAGGCTGCAGCGAGCCGTGTCGACGAATGGATTCGCATCCCGAATGCGGGCCGCAACGAGTCGCTGAACGTCGCCATGGTGGCGTCGATTCTCGGGTTCGAAGCTGCGAGGCAGCGTCGCATCGCGGGCATCGTGTCATGAGCCGATTCGCTCCAATGGTCGACGAGGCCATCGAGGCCATCGAGGGCGCGGCGAGCCTCGCCGATCTCGAAGAGCTCCGCCCGACGCTGCTCGGGAAGAAGTCGGCGCTCGCTGGTGCCAGTCGATCGCTCGGTGCCATGGACCCCGACGAGCGCAAGGCGGTCGGTCGAGAGCTCAACGTCGCTCGCGAGGCCGTCGAGGCATGCCTCGCGCGCCGCCTCGACAGCCTGCGCGTCGACGACCGGCGACAACAGCTCGAAGCCGAGCGGATGGATCTGACCGAGGTGCGGCCCGACCTTCGACGGGGTCACCTCCATCTCGTCACCCAGGCCCGTGATCGGCTCGAGGACGTCTTCGTCGGCATGGGGTACACGGTCGCAGAAGGACCCGAGGTCGAGACCGCCTGGTACAACTTCGAGGCCCTCAACATCCCGGAATGGCACCCCGCCCGTGGCACCTTCGACACGATATTCGTGAACCTCGGCGAGCCCGAGGAGGTCATGCTCCGGTCGCACACCTCGCCCGTCCAGATCCGCACCATGGAGGTCACCGAGCCGCCGATCTACGTAGTTGCGCCCGGACGCACCTTCAGGACCGACGCGGCCGATGCGACCCATCTCCCCGCGTTCAGCCAGATCGAGGGCCTCGTCATCGATCGCGGCATCACGATGGGCGACCTCGCCGGCACCATCGACGAGTTCGTGAAGGCGTTCTTCGGCGGCGAGATCGAGAGTCGGCTCCGGCCCTCCTACTTCCCGTTCACCGAGCCGTCGGCCGAATTCGACATCTCGCTGCCCGATGGGGGCTGGCTCGAGCTCGGCGGGTGCGGCATGGTGAACCCGAACGTGTTGCAGAACTGCGGCATCGACCCCGATGTCTGGCAGGGGTTCGCATTCGGCTTCGGTATCGACCGCCTCGCCGTGATGCGCTACGAGCTCGACGACATCCGCGAGCTCGTCAACAACGACGTCCGGTTCCTGCGGCAGTTCTGATGCCCTCGGCCGTCCGATCCCTCCGTTCGTCCTCGGCGCTCGTCGTCTCGAAGGTGTGCTCCCGGTGAGGGTCCTGCTCTCCTGGCTGCGCGAGTTCGCACCCGACATCGACGGCGACCCCGTCGAGCTCGGTGAAACGCTCGACGCGCTCGGCCTCGCGGTCGAGGAGATGACCGTCACCGGGATCGGGCTGGACGACATCGTGCTCGCGAAGGTCCTCGACCTGCGTCCCCACCCCGACGCCGACCGCATCCAGCTCGTCGACGTCGACATCGGCGACGGCGAGGCACTCCAGGTCGCGTGCGGTGCGTTCAACATGGCGGTGGGCGATCTCGTCCCGTTCGCTCCGGTCGGCACGACGATGCCCGACGGTCTCGAGATCGGGCGCCGCAAGATGCGAGGCGAGTGGTCGAACGGCATGTGCTGTTCGGCTCGCGAGCTCGGGCTCGGCGACGACCACGAAGGGATCATGATCCTCACCGACGTTGTCGGAGACGACACCGATCCCGGAACACCGGTCGTCTCCGTGTTGGGCATCGAGCCCGACGTCTTGTGGGATCTCGAGGTCAACGCCAACCGGCCCGACGCCATGTCGGTCGCCGGCGTCGCCCGCGATCTGGCCGCCGGCCTGGGTGTCCCGTTCGCTCACCCCGACCACCCGGTCGACGAGACCGCCGAGCTGGTCGGCAGCCTCGCCCTGGTCGAGATCCTCGACCCTTCCCTGTGCGGCCGGTTCGTGGCCCGCGTCCTCCGGGATGTCACGGTTGGGACATCGCCGACGTGGCTGGCGAACCGCATCACCGCACTCGGCATGCGGCCGATCAACAGCGTGGTCGACATCTCGAACTACGTGATGCTCGAGCTCGGCCAGCCGAATCACACCTACGACCTTGCGCTCGTCCCCGATGGCCACCTCCGTGTCCGTCGAGCCGCGTCCGGCGAGCACATCACCACGCTCGACGGGGTCGACCGGACGCTCTCGGCGATCGATGGCGTCATCGCCGATCGCGACGACCGAGCCGTCGGTATCGCCGGTGTGATGGGCGGCGCAGCCACCGAGATCTCCGAGGCGACCACCGACGTCCTGGTGGAGATGGCCTGGTGGGACCCACCTTCGATCTCCCGCACGGTCCGGTCGCTCAACCTGCCGTCGGAGGCATCCATGCGATTCCGTCGCGGCGCCGACTGGGGCGAGAACATCGAACGCGCCTGTCGCCGGTTCGCGCAGCTCATGGCCCAGTACGGAGCCACGCTCACAGCGGGCATCGTCGACGAACGAGGCGAGCTCCCGGACCGCACGCCGATCCGCCTTCGACCGGCCAGGATCAACGGCCTGCTGGGGACCGACCTCGGCGCCGACGAGATGGCCGGCCACCTCCGATCGATCGGCTTCGAGACCGCAGAAGCCGGCGACGACCTCGATGTGACCGTCCCCACGTGGCGCTGGGACACATCGACCGAGACCGACGTATCCGAGGAGATCGCCCGTCTGCACGGCTACGAGAACATCGTGCCCACGGTGCCGAAGGGGGAGATGGCAGGCGGGCTGACCACCTACCAACAGGACCGACGGCTCACTCGGCAGGTCCTGGTCGGGGCGGGCTGCGACGAGACCCAGCCGATGCCGTTTCTCGCACCTGGCGACCTCGTTCGGGCCGGACTCGCCGACGATGGTGTCACGCTCACCAACCCGATCGACGCATCGGAGTCCGTCCTGCGGACCTCGCTGCTGCCGGGTCAGCTGAAGGCAATCGCCTACAACCAGTCGCACCGCACTCCTGCGGTCCGGCTCTTCGAGATCGGCCACGTCTACCAGCCTGCTCCCGCCGGCCAGCTCCTCCCCGACGAGCACGAGGTGATGGCCGTGGCGATCGCAGGGGAGGAGGCGCCGGCCGCAGTCTCGGTGCTCGACGTGTTGACCGATGCGCTCGCGCTGCCGAACGTCGAGCTGCGGGCTACCGAGATCCCGGGAATGCACCCGACTCGTTGCGCCGAGGTGTTCATCGCCGGCACGCGACGCGGCGCAGTGGGGGAGGTCGACCCCGATGTTCTCGCCGCGTTCGACATCGACGGTCGGGTCGCCTGGCTCGAGCTCGACCTGGAACGGACACTCGACGGGCCGTCGGGCCGGAGGACCTATCGGCGGGTCAGCAAGTTTCCGTCGAGCGACGTCGACCTGGCATTCGTCGTGCCCGACTCGGTCCCCGCGTTCAACATCGTGAAGACGCTGAACAAGACCGGAGGGGAACTGCTCGTGTCGCTCGACCTCTTCGACGTGTACCGCGGCGCAGGGGTCCCGCCCGGTTCGAGGAGCCTCGCGTACCGGCTTCGATTCCAGGCCGATGACCGGACGCTGACCGACACCGAGGTGGGTGAGGCCCGCCAGGCATGTATCGATGCTGTCGAGAAGGCCCACGGCGCCTCGCTTCGCTCCTGACGAGCCTCTGCTCGAAAAACCCGTGCCATCGGCGCGACTCTCGGGCGGGTCGGCCCGTCCATCTGGCAGGAGTACCCATGTCGACACCCACAACCATGCCGTCGCCGCCACCAACCGCGCGGGCGTCCAGGCGGGCAATCGCCCTGGTCACGGCACTCGTCCTCGTCCTTGCGGCCTGTGGCGGCGAGGATCTCGGCGGCGAGCCCATGCCCGAGGACGTGGCAGTCGTGCTCCCCGCCGCGGCAGCAGCGATGGGTGATGTCACGAGCGTCCGCTTCGCACTCGAGCCGTCGGGTGCGGTCGTCTACATCGATACCGTTGGCAGCCTCTCGCTCGATGAGATCGACGGACGCTTCTCGGCTCCGAGCTCGGCCGAAGCGATCCTCACGGTCACCATCGACGGAAACCTCAGCACCAAGCTCGGCGCGGTCGCGATCGATGAGATCGCCTGGCTCTCGAATCCGGTTACCGGCACCTTCGAGGAGTTGCCGGCCAGCTATGGCATCGATCCCAGCAACTTCTTCGATCCACAGGACGGATGGCGGCCCCTGCTGACCGCTCTCCAGGATCCCGTCTTCGTCGGCACGGAACAACGCGACGGCACCCGCTATCACATCAGGGCCACTGCACCGGCCGAGCAGATGACGGTGATCACCGCCGGGCTCGTCTCGGGACAAGACGTCGAGCTCGATCTGTGGATCCATCCGGTCTCGGGCCTGGTCACTGCCGCCGAGTTCGCGACCGACGTCGCCGGCGAGCGAACCGCCTGGGCGCTGTCGTTGACCGAGTACGGCAAGGAGATCACGATCGAGCCGCCTGTCGATGGCTGACATGAGCTCGCCGACGACAACGCCGAGACGGTCCCCGTCACCCGGCGTCGTCCTGGCCATCGTCGGGTACGCGGTCTTCGTGGCGGCCGATGACCTGACCGTGGTCACGACCATGCTGCGGCCCATCGTCGACGACCTCGGGCTCGTCCTGCCCGACGGTCTCGACGACGCCGCGTGGATCGTGAACGCGTACCTCATCGCGTTCGTCGCCGCCATGCCCATTGCCGGGCGGATCAGCGACGTGATCGGCCGTCGCCGCACGCTCGTTGGTGCCTATGTCATCTTCTTGGCCGGGACGACCCTGATCCCGCTCACCTCGTCGCTCGGCCCGTTCCTCGTCGGACGCATTCTCACCGCGGTCGGCGGTGGCGCCATGGTGCCGGTGGCTCTCGCCGTGGTGGGCGATGTCTACCCCGAGCGCAGCCGCGCCCGAGCCCTCGGAACGCTCGGTGCCATCGAGACCATGGGTTGGGTCTGGGGGCCGCTGTACGGCGCTCTTCTGGTCCGATTCCTCGACTGGCGCTGGCAATTCTGGCTGAACATCCCCCTCGCCGTGGTCGGATTGGTCTCGATGTGGTGGGCCCTCGCGGATCACGACCAGGTACGCAAACACGACCGGATCGACTGGATCGGCGCCGGAGCGCTCACGGCGACACTGGTGTCGTTGAACCTCGCGCTGCTGGGGAACGCCGAGATCCAGAGCGTGAGCGGCCTCGACGAGCTGACGGGCGGCACGGGCCCGGACTTCCGTTGGTTCTACCTGGTGGCGGTTGGCACCGGCTCGTTCCTCGTCTGGCAGCAGCGCCGGACGGCTGCGCCCCTGCTCGACCGCAGCCTGTTCGCCGGTTGGAATCTCCGAATTGCCCTGGCCGTGAACTTCGTCGTCGGAGCAGTGCTCGTCATCGCCATGGTCGACGTGCCGATTTTCGTCAACGCGGTCGAGGTCGACCTCGAGCGGTCCGCGGTCCTGGCGGGTTGGGTGCTCTCGGCCCTGACGGTCGCCATGGCGACAGCCGCGTATCTGGGCGGCCGCATCACCGAACGCACCTGGTACCGCCCGCCCGTCCTGATCGGCCTCGGCGCCGCCACGGTCGGGTTCGTGCTCATGGGACTCACCTGGGAACCGGCGACATCGGCGTGGATGCTCGCCGCCCAGCTCGCACTGCTCGGTGCCGGTCTCGGCCTGGTGGTGGCGCCCACGACCAGTGCCATCGTGGATGCAACCGCACCAGAGGACAGGGGAGCAGCGGCCGGACTCGTCATGGTGGTCCGCCTCGTCGGTCTCAGCGTCGGCCTGTCGGCGCTCACCGCCTGGGGCCTCGGTCGATTCAACGCACTCCGCGGCGATCTGGTCCTCCCGCCCATCACCGACCCGGGCTTCGAGTCCGCGGTCCTGACCGCGCAGGCGAACCTCACCGCCGACGCACTCGGCGAGACATTTCTCGCCGCCGCGGCGATCACCCTGGTCGGTCTCGGCATCGCCGCCGCGATGCGCCGTCGCGGCGCCACATCAGTCGCTGTTCCCTCGTCCCCGCACCCTCGTCAAGGAGAGCTCATGCAGGAATCCTGGTTGCTCCGCCACATCGGCTGGATCGTCGGCGTCATGGCCGTGCTCGTCGTCGGCGCTCTCGTGCTCGTCGCCGTGCTGTTCGGCCAGCTCCAGCAGACCAAGGACGACCTCGCGCGCGTCGAGGCCGGTTCGGCCCTCTTCGCCTCACAGGTCAGCGGCTTCCAGCAACAGCTCGCCGATCTCGAACCCCTCGTGTCGGAGGGTCTGGACGATGCGATCGAGGGCTTGGACGCGTTCCGCACGTCGACGCTCGAGTTCACGGTCGCGATCGACGAGGAGGTCACGATCGAGACCGAGATCGTGCTCGATCGCGAGATCAGCGTGCCGATCAACGAGTCACTGCCGATCCGACAGACGTTCGACACGACGATCTCGGTGGATACCCCGTTGGGCTTCAGCGTGCCCGTGGATGTGAGTGTCCCGATCGACGTGGACGTGCCGATCGAGCTCGACCTGAACATCCCGGTCAACGAGACCGTTCCCGTGTCCACGACCGTCCCGGTGAAGCTGGATGTCCCGATCACCGTCGATGTCGCCGACACCGAGCTGGCCGCACTGGCGGCGTCGCTCTCGGATGGCCTCGCGTCCTTCGACGGCCTCCTGGCCGGGCTCGGCGGCTGAGTCCGGATCCGTGCCGATTCAGTCGCGGTTCGTGGGGCCCACCAGCCCGCCGCGGCCTGCCGGCGGGTGGGCCCGGATCGCCTCCTCGACGGGGTCGGTGCCCCAACCGGGCTGATCGCCCAGCACCAGGTCGCCGCCTTCGAAGACCGGACGCTCGGTGACGAGGTCGTCATCCCATGGCAGCCGATCGATGTCGGTCTCCATGATCCGAAGGTTGGGCACCGCCGCGGAGAAGTGCGCGTTCATCATCGTGCAGAGGTGACCGTGGAAGTTGTGCGGAGCCACGTTGATCTCGTGGGCCGCCGCCGCAGCCGCCATCTTCATGGCCTGCCACATGCCGTTCCAGACGCCGTCGACGATCGCGACATCGAGTGCCTGACTGCGGAAGTAGGGCAGGAACTGGCGGATGCCGAACAGCGTCTCGCCGCCACTGATCGGATTCGCGCTCTGCCGGCGAATGTGGGCGAGGCCCTCCGGTGAGTCGGAGTCGATCTCGATCCAGGACAGGTCGAGGTCGGAGAGCTCGCGCACGACGCTCGCGTATCCCTCGGTGCGAGCGTTGAAGTTCAGGTCGACCATGATGTCGACATCGGTGCCGGCGCCATCGCGGAATGCCTCGAGCAACGCCCGGAGGTCCCTGAGGACCGCTCGATCGACGTTGAGGTCGGGCCGGAACGGTCGACCGAATCCGGGAATCCAGCCCCGGAGCCCGCCGCCGTCATCGATGAGCGTGTTGGTCTTCAGCGCCGAGAATCCCCGATCCCTGACCTCCTCGCCCAAAGCCCGGATCCCGGCCAGGTCGGTCACCTGGTTGCCGTAGTGGTCGTGGTACACGACGCGCCACGTGCCGCAGTGCGACCAATAAACCGGGATCCGGTCGCGGATCCTGCCACCGAGGAGCTCGTAGCAGGGCACGCCGAGGGACTTGGCCTTGGCGTCGAGCAAGGCGTTCTCGATCGCCCCGAGCGCCTGTCCGATCACCCCGGCGCTCGCCGGGCGGGTGGCGGCGAAGAGCCGCTCGTGGATGCGCTCGTGTTCACCGACGGATCCGCCGATGACCGATGGCGCGAGCGCGTCGATTGCGGCCGAGACACCTGGTGAGCCGAAGCCCTCGTCGAACTCCGCCCAGCCCACGACGCCATCGGACGTGACGAGCTTCAAGAAGTGGTAGTTGCGCCAACCGGCGTTGCAGCTGAGGACCTCGATCGACTCGACGAACATGGCTCGCACCCTAGATGAGGAGGGTTCACCTGGTTGCATAATCATTCAGGCATCCGTATGCTCTGGCGATGAAGATCGGCATCGTCGGAGCGTCGGGGTTCACCGGGGCCGAGCTGCTGCGGCTGTGCGCGTCACATCCCGGGCTCGACATCGCCGTCGCCACCGGTGACTCGCAGGCCGGGAACCGCATCGCCGACCTGTACCCGAGCCTCGCGGCCGCATACGGCGATCGGGTCTACGACACCTACTCGCCCGACCTCGTCGATGGTCTCGACCTCGTCTTCTGTGGCCTGCCGCATGGTGTCAGCCAGTCGGTCGTACCCGAGCTGCGAGGCCGAGTCGGCCACATCGTCGACCTCGGATCGGACTTCCGGCTGCACGACCCCGAGCTGTACCCCGAGTGGTACGGGGCCGGTCACGAGTGCCCCGAGCTGCTGGACGAATTCGTGTACGGGCTGCCCGAGCTGTTCCGCGAGCAGCTGGTCGGCGCCGAGCTGATCGCGGCCACGGGCTGCAATGCAGCCACGGCGATCCTCGCGTTGGCGCCGGTGCTCGGCGCCGGGCTGGTGGAGGGTGAGGCCCTGATCGTCGACCTCGTCACCGGTGTGAGCGGCGCCGGCCGTCCGGCCAAACCCCACACCACCTTCTGTGCGGTCGACGAGGACGTCACCCCGTACGGTCTGTTGACGCACCGACACACCCCCGAGATCGAACAGGCGCTCACCGAGAAGACCGGGGTCGGCACGTCCGTACTGTTCACACCTCATCTCGCGCCGATGAACCGCGGAATCATCGCCACCTGCTACGGCCGGCCGACCCGGCCGACCACGACCGACGAGGCGCTCGGCGCGCTGGCCGATCTCTATGCCGACGAACCCTTCATGGTCGTCGACGAACGGCCGCCGTCCACCAAGGCCACCCTCGGTTCGAACACGGTCCACCTCACCGCCCGCGTCGACCCTCGAACCGGCCTGGTGATGACCATGGCTGCCCTCGACAATCTCATGAAGGGTGCGTCGGGCATGGCGGTGCAGTGCGCAAACCTCGCGCTCGGGCTTCCCGAGACGTCCGGGCTTCCGATCGTCGGCGTCTACCCCTAGCCATGACCGTGTCGCCTCTTGCTCCCGAGCGGTTCCCGACGCTGCCGGCCGTCGCCGGCGTGCGGATCGCGACGCACGCGGCAGGCATCAGGTACGAGCAACGGGCCGACCTGATGCTGGCGGAGCTGCCGGCCGGCACGACCGTCGCCGGCACGTTCACCCGGTCGCTCTGCCCTGCGGCCCCGGTCGACTGGTGTCGCAACATGCTGCCGACCGGGTTGGCGCGCGCGATCGTGTGCAACTCGGGGAACGCGAACGCGTTCACCGGCCGCGCCGGCGAGACTGCGGCGCGCCTCACTGCCGAGACGGTCGCCGGGGCGCTCGGGTTCGAGCCGACCGAAGTGTTCCTCGCATCGACCGGGGTCATCGGCGAGACCCTGCCCGAAGCCACGCTCGTCGAGGCGTTGCCGATACTGGCCGGCGAGCTCACGGAGGTGACCCCGGCCGGCTGGGCTGCCGCCGCGGGGGCCATCACCACGACCGACACCTTCCCGAAGGGCGCGTCGGCAGTGATGCGCCACGATGGCACGAGTGCGAACGTCGTCGGGATCGCGAAGGGCAGCGGCATGATCGCCCCCGACATGGCCACGATGTTGGCGTTCGTGTTCACCGACCTCGCGGTGTCGGCCGAGGTCTTGCAGCACTGCCTCTCGGCCGCGGTCGAGAAGAGCTTCAACTGCATCACCGTCGACTCGGACACCTCGACCAGCGACACGGTGTTGTTGTTCGCGACCGGCTGCGTCGGTGCACAAGACCCGATCACGACGACGGCCGATCCCCGACTTCATGGGTTCGTTGATGCTCTGGAGGAGGTCGCGCTCGACCTCGCCCATCAGATCGTCCGAGACGGCGAGGGAGCGAGCAAGTTCGTCACGGTGCGGGTCGGCGGCGCGGCGGACGATGTCGCCGCCAGGACGATCGCGCTGTCGATTGCCAATTCGCCGCTCGTCAAGACGGCGCTTGCCGCCGAGGACGCGAACTGGGGTCGCATCGTCATGGCGGTCGGCAAGGCCGGCCAGGCCGCGAACCGTGACGAGCTCGCGATCTGGATCGGCGACGAACCGGCCGCTCGGCACGGTGTGCAGTCACCCACCTACAGCGAGGAGCGGGCGACCGCGCACCTGCGCGAGCCCGCCGTCACCCTCGCGGTCGATGTGGGGGTCGGAACGGGTGAAGCAACGATCTGGACCTGTGATCTCACCCACGGCTACATCGACATCAACGCGGGATACCGGTCATGAGCGACCGAGGTTTCTCACCCGAGCGACGCGCCGACGCCCTGGTGGAGGCACTGCCGTACATCAAGCGGTTCCGGGGAGCGACCGTGGTCGTGAAGCTGGGCGGCAACGCGATGATCGACCGAGCGCTGGCCGAGACGTTCGCTGAGGACATCGTGTTGTTGCGCTCGGTCGGGCTGCGGCCTGTCGTGGTGCACGGTGGCGGTCCACAGATCGGCGAACTGCTCGCTCGGCTCGGCAAGGAGACCGAATTCCGTGACGGGCTCCGGGTCACCGACTCCGAGACGCTCGACGTGGCCCGAATGGTGCTGGTCGGCAAGGTCGGGCGCGACATCGTCGGTGCCATCAACGTGCACGGCGCCCATGCCGTCGGGCTGTCCGGTGAGGATGGCGGGTTGATCCACGCCGAACCACGCGACGAGCGCCTCGGCTACGTCGGCGACATCGTCGCGGTCAGGCCCGGCATCGTCGAACGACTCCTCGACGAGGAGATGATCCCGGTCGTGTCGACCATCGGATCGGGCGCCGACGGGCAGGCGTACAACATCAACGCCGACACGGTTGCCGGTGCACTGGCCGGCGCACTCGGCGCCGAGAAGGTGATCTACCTCTCGGATGTGTCGGGTCTTCTCGGCGATGTCGACGATGCCGAAAGCATCATCGCCAAGGTGACCGTGCCCGAGCTGAGCGCCATGCAGGCCGACGGTGCCATCGCCGGGGGCATGATCCCGAAGGTGACTGCGTGCATCGAGGCGGTCGAAGCCGGCGTCAACAGCGCCCACCTGCTCGATGGCCGGGTCCCGCACGTGCTGCTGCTCGAGTTGTTCACCGACGCCGGCATCGGCACCATGATCACGATGCAGGCCACCGGGGAGACGAGCCCGTGACCGTCGAACACCGCGACGCGATGGGGGCACCGGCCGATGTCACCGAGTGTCCGTTGATGCCGACCTACGGGCCGCCTCAGGTGATGTTCGTCCGCGGGTCCGGCACTCGCCTGTGGGACGAGACCGGCCGGGAGTACCTCGACTTCCTCAGCGGCATCGCGGTGACCAGCCTCGGCCACAGCCATCCGGTGGTGGCTGGAGCCATCGCCGACCAGGCGACGAGACTCCAGCACGTCTCGAACCTCTTCGGCACCGAGCACAACTGGCAGGTCGCGACCGTCCTCGACCGGCTGATCCGCAGCGGTCATCCGGGTGGCGGCAGTCGGGGCCAGGTGTTCTTCTGCAACTCCGGCGCCGAGGCCAACGAAGCGGCCATCAAGCTGGCTCGACGGTGGGGCGGACGGGGAAAGCACGTCGTGGTCAGCGCGCTGCGCTCCTTTCACGGCCGGACACTGGCCACCCTTCATGCCACCGGCCAGACCGAGAAGCACGAGCTCTTCCAGCCGCTTCCAGAGGGCTTCCGGCACGTCCCGCTCAACGACATCGCCGAGCTCGACCGGGTCGTCGACGAGACCGTCGCTGCGGTGTTGTTGGAACCGATCCAGGGCGAAGGGGGGGTCAATCCCTTGGCGCCCGGCTACCTCGCCGACGTCAGGACGTTGTGCGACGAACGCCGTGTCCTGTTGATGATGGACGAGGTCCAGACCGGCCTGGCCCGCACAGGACGCTGGTTCGGGCACCATCACGACTTGGTCGCTCCCGATGTGGTGACGATGGCGAAGGCGCTCGGAAACGGCATGCCCATCGGTGCCTGCTGGGCCAGAGCAGATGTGGCCGCGGCATTCCGACCGGGCGACCACGCCACGACCTTCGGCGGGCAGCCGTTGGCCACCGCGGCTGCGAAGGCCACGCTGGCGGTCATGGAGGAGATCGATGCACCGGCGTTGGCCGAATCCGCCGGCGACCGGCTGACGTCGAGCCTGCGGTCGAGGCCGTGGTGCGCCGAGGTGCGGGGGAGGGGCCTGTTGTTGGCCATCGAGATCGGTGCCGATGCCCTCGATGGCCGCAGCGGCGCCGATGTCGCAGCCGCCTGCCTCGACGCCGGGCTGGTGCTGGTCGGCGCGGGAGCGTCAGCGGTGCGGGTGGCGCCTCCGTTGATCATCGACGACGCCGACATCACAGAGGCCGTCTCGATTCTGGACGAGGTGATCGACCGATGACACGTCACTTGCTCGAGATCGACGATCTCGCGCCGGCCGATCTGATCGAGATCCTCGACCGCGCCGAGGAACCGGCACCGCCACCCGCGCTTGCCGGCGAGGGAATGGCGCTGTTGTTCGAGAAACCGTCGGCCCGGACCCGCAACTCGATGGAGATGGCGGTCGTCCAGCTCGGTGGCCATCCGGTGACCATCAGACCCGACGAGGTCGGGCTCGATCAGCGGGAGAGCACCGAGGATGTCGCCCGAACGCTCGGTTGTTACCACGCCATGATCGGCGCTCGCGTGTTCGAGCACTCGAAGATCGAGCGGCTCGCCGCGAACGCGGGGGTGCCGGTGGTCAACATGCTCTCCGACGACGGGCACCCGCTCCAGGCACTGGCCGACCTCTTGACGATCCGACAGGTTTTCGGTGAGCTCGAGGGGCGTACGGTCGCCTACATCGGCGATGCCAACAATGTGGCCAGGTCGCTCGGTCTCGGGTGTGGCCTGGCCGGTCTGGAGTTCCGCGTGGCGAGCCCCGCCGGCTACCGGTTCGATGCCGGCGACATCGATCGCCTGCGAGCCGTCGGCGTCGAGCCACAGGTCAGCGACCACCCCATGGATGCTGCCCGCGGTGCCGACGTGATCTACGCCGACGTCTGGACCTCGATGGGCCAAGAGGACGAGCGCCCGAGTCGTCTGGATGCCTTCGCCGGTTATACCGTCGACGACGAGATGATGGGCGCGACCGCTCCCGGCGGCGTCTTCTTGCACTGTCTCCCGGCGCATCCCGGCGAGGAGGTCACGCGGGGCGTGCTCGACGGTTCGACGAGTCGCATCTGGCAACAGGCCGAGAACCGGATGCACGCAGCCCGGGGTGCGCTGTGGTGGTTGCTCGATCAGCCATGAGCGCGAAGACCCAGCGGCAACACCGCATCACGAAGCTGCTGGCCGATCACGCGGTCACGAGCCAGAGCCGGCTGGTCGACCTCTTGGCCGCCGAGGACGTCACGGCCACGCAGGCCACGGTGTCGCGCGACCTCGAAGAGCTCGGCGCCATCAAGGTACGCACCGGCGGTGGCGACAGCGTCTATGCCGTTCCCGAGCTCCCCACCGAACACCATGCGCCAACCGATCACATGCGCCGGGTGCTCGGCGAATGGGTTGTCGAGGTGGCCCGTTCGGGTGACCTCGTGGTCCTGCGGACCCCACCGGGTTCGGCTCACGTGGTGGCGTCGGCGATCGACCGCACGGGAATCGACGGTGTCCTCGGTACCGTCGCCGGCGACGACACGTTGATCTTGGTGATCGACGAGAACCATGGCGAACGTGTCGCCGCCACGATTCGCGAGCTGGCCGGGCTCTCATGACAGACGGGGGAACGAATCGCATGAAGACTGCCGGCAGGATCGACAGTGTCGACAAGGTCGTCCTCGCCTACTCGGGTGGCCTCGACACGTCGGTGATCCTGGCGTGGCTCCAGGACGTCTACGAATGCGAGGTGGTGACGTTCACCGCCGACCTCGGCCAGGGCGAGGAGATCGAGCTGGCGCGGGCGAAGGCCACGGCTGGTGGCGTGGCGGAGATCTACATCGAGGACCTTCGTGAGGAGTTCGTGCGCGACTTCGTCTTCCCGATGTTTCGCGCCAACGCGATCTACGAGGGCGAGTATCTGCTGGGAACCTCGATAGCCCGTCCGCTCATCGCCAAGCGGCTGGTCGAGATCGCCAGGGAAACCGGCGCCGACGCCATCTCTCACGGGGCGACGGGCAAGGGAAACGACCAGGTTCGATTCGAGCTCGGCGCCTACGCACTCGAACCGGGCATCAAGGTCATTGCGCCGTGGCGCGAGTGGGACCTCACGAGCCGTCAGCGGCTCTTGGCGTATGCCGAGTCGAAGGGCATCCCCGTCGAGATGAAGCGCGGTACGGAGTCGCCCTACTCGATGGACGCCAATCTCCTTCACATCTCCTACGAGGGTGGCCCGCTCGAAGACCCATGGAACGAACCGGCGAGCGAGATGTGGCGCTGGTCGGTGAGCCCGGAGGCGGCACCGAACGAGGCCGCCTACATCGACATCACCTACGAACGGGGCGACATCGTCGCCATCGACGGCAAAACGATGACCCCGGCCGGGGCTCTCG
>Ga0224508_10001178_pt1 | contig 23716 bp, 16 predicted proteins | sample SF_Jan12_sed_USG_4_FD_170157 | JGI IMG/M metagenome (GOLD analysis project Ga0224508, IMG submission 170157) | Sediment microbial communities from San Francisco Bay, California, United States - SF_Jan12_sed_USGS_21 | ecosystem: Environmental > Aquatic > Marine > Sediment | place: USA... | reverse complement strand
GTGAAAGCTTGCTGTACTTTCTGCAAGCCTTTGTGCTGGCGTATGAAGCCAACGAATCAGCCATTGGCCGAGTTTTGGACTGGCGTATGCTTTTACCGGGTTGCCTGCATCGCCGTGAAGATCGCGATAACCAAGCAGAGATGTTGCCTGGCCAGCTGCTGTCAAATACCTATGCAGATTAACACTTCGGGTGAACAAGAAAGCCAGTAACGAAACACCAAAAACGCCGACGCCCCCGGCAAAGACAGAAAGTTCGCCAAGAAACAGCTCTCGCACTAAGTGTTTTGCCGGATTCCATGCCACCAGTTGGAGCGCCAACATGAAACTGGCCGGGAATAGGAAAACTGCATAGCGCATAGTAGACGGATACCAAATGATGCCATACACCGACAGCGTCGCAATGGCCAAACAGTTTCCCATCAACGGATGAACTCCTCCATACCAAAGCGTCAGCGTTCCAATTCCAGTGACAATTGCGATCAGCGAAATTCCAAGCAGCAAATGAGGCGTGCGGTAACCTGGCGTGAGGAGTGCTTCGGGTCGTGAAAACTGACCAGACATCGAATGGAAAACTGGCGTCGCAAACAAGATCAGCGCGATCACGAATGGAAAAAATACAGGTGCGCGCGTTGCGTCAGCCGTTGTTGGATAAACGGATGCGTCCGGTCGTGTCTGCTTGGCGAATTCTTCGATCGCCGATCGTTCGCGCCCAGGAACATAAAGTGTCTTTATAGAAGGCAAGGATTGTAATCGCTCAACGCGTAGACGATCTGCGTTCATTTCGGCTGGATTATTCTCGCTCCACCGCAACAAGTCGTGGCCAGATTGGTGAACGACGAGAGTCTGAAGCTTTGGATATCGTTTTAACCGATCTAACGCGCGATCTGTGAGATCTTGTACCGACGAAATGAAAAGCGTTTCGAGCTGAGGGAAATCGGGTAACGATTCCAATCCCCCAGATAGCTTGGCGTCCTGCAAATCCAACCAACGAAGATTATGGAGCGATTTCAGCGAGTGGATTTCAGCCTCAGAAAACTGTTCGAAAGGAGGTAGTGCTAAATACTCCAATTGCGTAATCTTGCTAAGCTCGCGCAAGTCGCTGGTGGACGAAGCACTGCCGGTTTGCAAGCGGTAGTTCTTCATGTGGATCTGCCGCAACTTCTTCATGCCGCGAATCTTGTCCCACGGGATTTCTGGTCCGGTGGTGATGCACAAACGCTCGGCATCTCCGAACGCTTTCCAGTCCCATTGCGGCGGCCAAGTGCTTTCTTGCTCGCGAGGTTTTCCCATAGCCTGGAATTGCTGCTGTGCACGTTTGTGGTCGAGTTTCAGATATGCACTTGTCCAAAAGTTGAAACGCGGTACGACAGAACGCATGGACGGCCTTTGATGAACCAGGTGGACTGCGAATAGAATCGCCACAAACCCGAAGACTACAAACACCCAGTTAGCGCGCCGAGTTACGTAAGACATCGCGATGACTCGAAGCCGATTACGCATCATGAAGCTCCACGAAAATCTCGTCCAAGTTCAAATCCTCGACTTCAACATTGGCATTCCATTTGGTCCGCAAGTCGTTAAAGCAAATCGTCGTCCACGTCTGGAATCGAAACGAGCGCGTTGGCACCTTCGACCCGTGTCCGCAACGCTCCTCGCACGTGAAACGATGACGGCAATTCTTCGGCCGAGCGAATTCTGATCCGTTTGAATTGATCCTTCAATGTGTCCAACTCGGTAAACCGAGTGATCCGTCCGTCCTGCAAGATTGCGACGTGAGACGCAACGCGTTCGAGGTCGGAAGTAATGTGTGTGGAAAAGAGCACTGTCCGAGGTTGGCCAGTTGTTAGCTCTAGCAGCGAACGCAGAAACTCGCGGCGGCCGACCGGATCAAGACTTGCCACTGGCTCATCGAGAATCATCAATTCCGGCCGATGTCCCATGGCAAGAATGAGTGCCAAGCGTTGATTCTCGCCTGCGGAAAGCACGACGCTGGACGTATCAATGCGCCAGCGGTCAATCAATTCGTCAACCCATGAGCAATTCCACTTCGCATAAAACGCGGAAGTATATTCGATGACTTGCTGCACGGTCATCCAAGGATACAGTTTGACTTCCTGCGGTACATAACCGATTTGCGACTTCGCATCGGCGCTCAGATTCCAGACGTCTTCTCCAAAGATAGAAGCAGAGCCAAACGTCGGCCGCAGCAACCCTAGCAAGCACTTTATTAGTGTCGATTTGCCGGACCCGTTTGTTCCAAGCAGTCCAACGACCGCACCTGTGGGAATTTGCAAACTCACTCCGTCTAAAACGGCGTTGTTTGAAAACACCTTGCCCAGTTTGTCGATTTGGATCACTACACTCATTGACGACGCTCCTTGAGCACTGATTTGACTACGGAAATGATTTGCTCGTCTTTAAGCCCCAACTGTTTCCCACGTGTGACCATCGCTTCGGTGTGCGGCCGCAATTCACAAGATCGTTCGGCCACCGATCCATTCACGTCGTTCTTGCAAACGCGCATTCCAGTGCCTCGCACTCGTTCCAGAACTCCATCCGTCTCGAGCTTCGTGTAAGCCTTGGAAACGGTCATCATGTTGATCTCCAGTTCCGCAGCCATCTGCCGAACGCTAGGCACCATTTCGCCGGGCTTCAAATGATTGCCAGCGACGAGCGCCAGCACCTGTTCCATGATCTGCCGGTAAATCGGCACACCGGAAGAAGGATGCACTTCAAACTGAATGGGCAAATCAGGCATCTGGGGTATCCGCATAAGTGTATTACGACAATAATGCACATACCGTTCGCCGTGTCAAGCGTGTGAAAAGAAATAGATATGCGTGAGGCGGCTCGGAATGATATATTCGATCCGACAAACGCAAAGGACAGACTCTATGTATGGTTATATTCCGCGCATCAATCTCTCCCTGTTTGCCTGCGCGCTCATGTTGCTGAATACTGCCAGAGGGCAAGAAACCAATTTGAACAAACTCGTTTCGCAGCTGCGCGACAACGATGAATTGGTGCGTGCCGAGGCAGCCGGCCAGATTCGAAAGACGCTGGCCGAGCATCCAGAACGGCGATCTCGCGACAACGGACGTGAATACTGGGAGAAACGAATCGCTCGAGTAGAGATCGGCATGAAGCATACCGATGTCGTTGAATTGCTACCGTCGCTTACCATGCAGCCGGCCGACGATCTCCTGCATACAGGCCCCGGCAGTGCCGATTGGCGTTATGCCAATTGGCGGCTTGACCACTATTGGACGATTACTATCTTGTACCAAAACCCAGATCGTGTGAGAGAATTGCCGAAGCTCCAAAATTCAGCAATGGACGTTTGGGCGGATCCGCCCGAGAAATATACGGGCATCTGGACAACGTGGTTTGTCAATGGACAAAAGTCGTCGCAGCGGTCCTATCGCGATGGCAAATATCACGGAACATTGACCGTTTATCACGACAATGGAAACAAGTCCTACGAGCAGCACTACGAAGAAGGCACATGTTCCGGCAAGGACTCTGGTTGGAATCGTGACGGTACGAAAATGTACGAAGGACAATACGTCAACGGAAAACAACATGGCACGTGGACACACTGGTACGCTGACGGAAAACTGCGGTCGCGTACCGAACATGAAAACGGAAAATATCACGGAACGAACACGAGTTGGTTTGAAAATGGACAAGCGCGGTACGAACGCCAATACAAACAGGGAAAACAACACGGCACCGACCGAGCATGGGACAAAGCGGGCAAGCAGCTTTGGTCGAGAGTATATCGCAACGGCGAAAAAACCAGTGGTTAGCTTGTATTAACGTTCAATGCAAAAAGGCACGAGCGCAGTCTAAACCATATTTCCATTTTTCCACGGCCTGGCGTCGCCCCGCGCCTAAACGACAACTTTCGCGTCTCCGAATCATTTTTGGTCGTCGCCGAATATCAGCAGTCATCTCTCCCCGATGCAATACAGCGTTTTGCGGCTTCTAATGAATAGCCTACCACCACTAACTGCCGGCGTCGCGTTGAAGATGCTGTCGTCGTCTTCAATCACGTTGTGCGCGAGTTGCTCGAATTGTGGTTTGGCGGCGACAACGAACGTTCCTTTTTCGCGGCTTACGTAGTAGATCTTGTCGTCGGCGAGCACCCCCGAAGCGTAGATCGTACCGGAGGACGGCCGCATGCGATTCTCATAAATGAGTTCACCATTTTTGACGTCGTGACAGTGCGCAATTCCGCCTTCGTTGCTGTAGTAAAGATGTCCATCGTGATAAACCGGACTGCATACTTCCGATCCCTTCCTTTCGTGTCGCCACAGGACATGGGAATCCGACACATCCCCGCGCCCGCCCGCTCGAATTGCCACTGTGCTCCATAAACCCAGCGCATAGGCAACGCCGTCATGAACGGTTGGGCTGGGATTCTTGTAACTGTCGACGGCTTTTGCACTCCAGAGTTGCTGGCCCGTTAACGGATTGACGGCAGACATGGTTCCTTCACCAGACAAGTTACCGCCTGCCTTCAAATGAAATATCAGTTCGTCCGTGTTATTGGCTGTCATGATCGCGGGAGTTGAATGTTCACAGCAGTCGTGCCGCCATGCTTCCTTGCCGGTCTTCTTGTCGAGGGCAACTAGGACCCGCGTGGTGTTAATGATCACCAGCTCTTGATAGATGATCGGTGAAGAACAGCCGCCGTTGCCGATGAATGGTTGATTCTCGATTCTTAATACGCGGCGGTTTTTTCCGTCGTGATCGTAAGCCACGATACCCGTTTGCGGCCAGTAAACATAAACGCCTGTTTCATCGGCGACCGGTGTGTTGTTGGCGAAATCGTTGTTGACGAGTTGGGAGAAGTTAATCGGTGCACGGACATCGAATCCCAAGGGAAAGCTGTCTTCCCAAAGCAAGGCACCGTCGTCACGGTTGATGCACTGCAGACAGGCCCTACACTCGGCAAGTGAACGTGGTTCGTCTTCGGTGCCATGACCGGTAAAGCATGTTACGTAAACATGGCCGCCCCAGACAATCGGGCTCGACGTTCCCATTCCTGGCATGTCACGCTTCCAAACCATATTGCTTGTGGAACTCCACTCAGTTGGAACCCCTGTACTAGGTGAAATCCCGGAGCCGTTTGTCCCGTGAAAGCGTGGCCAGTTGTCGCTGTTTGATGTTCCTTCTCGCGAGTTCGACGGAGCAACCAAGTTTCGAACGTATTGCTGGTCCGGATGGCTTAAACGTTGGATCGGAATCTCGAACACTTTGCCGTCGTCTTCCCGTTTGAGTTTGACTTTAACATTAGATTGACTGACGACCGCAAGTTTGACTCGCGTCTGCTTACCGTCGGCCGTTGTCCAAAAGCGATATTCTGCGCCTTTCAACAGGCACAATCCAACAGAATCGCCAAAAACCAGAACGGCTGTGAAAACCACACGTTGTTTTTGTTGTGTCATTTGAGCACCTAGCTGTTTCCGAATTCGTTACTCCGAAAAGGGATGTTTCCGCTGCCAAAGGAGTTTCCCGTCGCTGCGGCGAATGCCCAGGAGCAAGTCCGAATTCGCATGACAGAAGATCCAATCACCGACGATGATCGGCGAGCCGCGACTGGGAGCCGGCAAGTCCGTTTTCCACACGATGTTCTTATCGTCCGACCAGCGCACCGGCGGACGCTGGTCGGGAAAGCAACCCGTTCCGTCGTTTCGCCAGCCAACCACGACGGCTGGGTCTGCCCTGATCGAAGAATGACTAAGGACGAATGACGAAAGAATCACTAATGCCAAACGTCGCCATAACGCAACGGTCTGCACTAGCGTAACTTCCGCGCCGACACGAGTAGAGACCCTTGCGTTACATGTCTGGTCATTCGGATTTCGGATTTCTTTCATCATCAGTTTCGATGCGCGCTCCGCCAGATATCGGTCATTCACTGTGTCCGTGTATTGTTCGCATTTGCCTGACAATGTGGACACTCAGCAGCGAGCCCCACCAGACCATTGGCTCTATCCACCAATCTTCAGCAGGAACTCACTGCGAGTGTTGACCAGACTTTCCACATGGTTTATGTGGATATAACGCACGACATAAAATAATTACGTGACCAGCTAATCTTTTCTTGCCGATTTTAACGGCGTGTGTTTGAGCAAGAAGTATATGCCCAGAGGCTACGCGACGCGGGTTTCAGCGATAGCTAATCCAGTTTTTGCAGTGACTTTTTCGCGCGTTCGCGAATCGACTTGTTCTGGGATGTTTCGGACAGGATTTGCAGATATCCCTTGAGTTGAGTCAATCCGTTTTTCTCAATTGATGTGGCCGTTTGTTCGAACATCGAGATGATCCGAGATTCTGCCTTTGGCAGATCGTAATTCGTGTTGCCGTAATCGTTAGCCAGCACTCTTTTTTCGTCGAACAAGAACACGACCAATAGTGGCTCATACTCGAATGCCTGTTTGTAGAAGCTGGCCAGCTTTTCGCTGCGCAGATTTTTGAGCAACTCTAGCCTTTCGTCGTACATATGTGTGACTTCACTCAGCTTCAACTCGTTGTAATAGGTCGAGTAAGCGAATGACATGAAATGCACCCCCGCGTCGTCACCGCGTTTCAACAACCCCTTGCCGAACGCGAACAAGTGTCGAAACCGATCCATCTTGTAGTCATCGTTCTTATGCTTCTTCATCCAATCAACCAACTCTTCACGTTGCGTTGGTTTTAAAAGCACTCCCAACGCGAAAGCCGCATTGTCGCGAAAGTTCCAATCGTGATGTATTTCCAAAGTGCGCCGCAAGGCAGGTACTGCTTCAACAGCGCCTAGTTTAGCCAAGGCAACTGGAACATTCTGCCGATCAAGATTGCGGCCAGTTGGTTCGCCGGGAATTCCCCGGACCACGCAACTGTCTTGATGTTCGCCAAATACATTGTCCGGCATATCCAACGCCGAAATCAGTATCGGAATCAGACGATTATCTTCGATTTTCGCAAAACTCTGCCCACGAAAACCTTGAGAATTGTTGGCGATGTTGGCATATTCACCAACCGGTGTGAGCTGACCGTCAACCAATTCTTTTTTAAAGGTTGCCTGTTGTGCAATTACCTGATCGATCAGCCAAGGGGCATAATCGTCGATAAACTGTTTGTCATCTTTGAATCGCTCGTCAGTGAGTAGCGTGCGACCAATCTTTAGCTTTTCCTGTTGATCGCGCTTCGGGTTTTTGAACTCACGCTTTAGTCTTCGAACAGCGTTTGTCACATCAACTCGAGCAACCCACATCAACGCTTTGTGGCAATTCGGATCATCTTTGAAGAATTCTCCAATACGACGGATCTTGGTCATGTCGTCCAACGACTTGTCGTTAATCAGCGGCGACAAAGCTGCTTGATCAGGAGACATGCGAGGGTTGCCTAATACGGGAATTGCAGCAGCCAATCCGATGCAGAGCGTTAGAATTGTCGTGCAAGTGTTCACTTTTGACCTCCTCTCCTAACTTATTTGTAACACTCATTTTAACTCCGTTTAGTTTCTCAATGTTAGCCCATCTTTTAAATTGTTCATTGGATATCTTGAACATTTCTCGGAAGATTTGCGGGGGCTACACGTTTACGCTTATAGTCACGGAAAGACGGTTACGTGACTTGGCCATCAGCGAGAACTATCAGCCGGAGTTGCGATGGAAAGTTCAGCGAGTGACGATCGCTTAGCGGAAATGATCGCGCGTCGAAATGATTCGACGAGTGATTTTCACGCCGCGAGAAAGGCATGCGCGGCACTTTATCGTCGACACGCTCCTGGATTGTTGATCTTTTTGTCGAGTCGAGTGAGTCGGCCGGATTTGGAGGATGCGCATCAAACTGTCTGGGAACGCGTTTGGAGATCACTGCCTGTGAGTTACCGAAGTGGGAACTTTCGTGCTTGGATTTTTCAGATTGCCAAAAACTACTTGGTTGATTGCTCACGCCGAAAGAAAACCGAAACCTACGACGAACCGGACGCGTGGATCGATGAATCTGTCATGTCGCCTGATCGTCAAGCGGAAGAGAACGAACGTATGGCCGGTTTGAAGTTGTGTCTTGAACAGCTTGAAGAAACGATGCGACGCGTGGTCCGCGGTCGACTGAGCGGCGAGGCGTATCAACAAATCAGCGACAGCGCGGGACTCGAACCAGCACAAGCTCACAAACTGTTTCACGTTGGAAAACGATTGCTGCAAGATTGTGTTCGGAATCGTTACGCATGAGTTATCAATTTCCCGACATCCCCGACAGCGACGAAGAATTGGCCGGTTGGTTGTCGCGAAAGCTAGTGAGCGCTGAACTCGGCGAGTTCGTAGCAGAGCTGCGAGTTGTTAGCGATGTGAACGGCACTGCACAGCCCTCGTTGAATGAAACACTTGGCTCGCAGCGAGACGAAGTGCTGGCCGTTGGCCTCGGAGCTTTGCCGCAAGAATCGTTGCGAACTCTCTTGCGTCATCCGGTATTGATGCTTGAATTGCAAGAGCGAGTGTTAACCGAGGGCGGTGAGTATTGGTCAAAAGTGTTGTCGGAGAATGAGATGTCAGGTGCAATGCTCCAGCGAGGCAAAAGTCGGTTGCACGAATTCTTGGACGGCGAAGCGTCAGCAAGTGTGATCGTGCCGAGCCAACCGCTGACTCAACAACGATGGTTCGTCGCTGCAGTGACTGCGGTGGCAGTGTTGCTGTTGGTCCTCATTTACAACAAAGTCACGATCCGCGAACCCGATGCGCCGGTTCACACTTCGATTATTCAACTACCTGTTGACAATCCAATCACGGTCCCAACCGAGAACCCGATCATCGATTACTCGGAGATTGCTCCACCTGCGTGGGGTTGGGCAACTGCGAATGTTTTACCGACGGACGGAACAGGCGAAGAGTATTTCTATGTGCTTGCCGATCTAGCCGAGGAATGGTTCGACGAACGGCCCGGCGATTCACTCGGCATCGCGAAGAGAATTACTGAATTCCGACAAGGTTGCAGTATTTTGATGCTCAGCGAACACAAACCGTTGATGGAAGCGGATCGCAAGTGGCTGTTGCGTAGTTGCCGCAGGTGGGCGGATGAATTAGATGCTCACTTAGCAGACTTGGAAGATCAGAAAAAAGACATGCGGCGCGTTCGTGACGAAATGGACTTTACGGTCGAGATATTCGTCGATCGATTACGAGACTGGGGACCGATAGCCAAGCGGAGAGAATCAAAAAAGTAGCTATGAATCGAAAACACACACTGATGGCTGTACTTTCGCTATGCGTCGCTTCGACAATAGCAAACGCGATTGACCTGACGACCATCGATCGCTCGATTGCCAAGGAGCCTGTTTATGCCACTGAGACTCCTCGTTATTTGCTTCTTGTCTTTGGCCTGAACGCCGAGTCGCAAGTTTGGATTGTTTTCGACGGGAAGACCTTTTACGTCGATCGCAACGGGAACGGCAATCTCACAGAGGCGAATGAAGTTGCCGAGGCCAGATGGAGCAACCATTACAGTCTTGTCGATTTGGTCGATCCAAAGAGCGGCGAGAAGCACAAGAGGGTCAGCGTCTACGACGACAATCGTTTTTCCATGTCAATTCTGCTGGCAGAGGAACGAACTCAATATGTAGGTATCAAAGGTTGGAGTGGTATCAGGCCACAATTGGGAAGTCGACCGGATAACGCGCCAATCGTGCACCTTAACGGACCAAAAACATTTTCGCCGTATGGCCAGCTGTCGCAGATAGCAGACGATCTAGGGCGAATGAAGTTCATCATCGGCACACATGGCCTGGGCGAAGCAACATTCGCTGGATACAGTTGCCACACGCCTCACTTACGACGAACGTTTCGCCAAGTGAATGTCGAGATGGAGTACCGATCAGCAGCCGGTGAATCGTTTACCACACGACAGCAACTCGAAGTCCGCGGCTGACCGCACTTCGCCTACTGCCGCTCGGTTCGAGTTGCATCATCCACTGTTAATGAAATCGTCAACGTAACGATTTCCACTCTGAATGATTCGCAAGCCAAGATTGCACCAGCCAGGTTTCAGGTGAAGTTGTCCAATCAAGCCAATTCGGAACAACGATGAATCAAACGAAAGGATGAATTATGAATCTGGTTTTGCCAAAGTAACACTTCAATGCATAATTGGCCGACGGGCAATGTTACGCCAGATGCTGTTGAAGCACTGCACACCTTTATTTACGGACCCGCTCCAACTTCGAACCCCTTTTACGAAGACGAGCCAAGCGATGAACCCGTGTCGGCCGATCCAAGCGATTAACAACGTTACTCACCCAACACATCGGAATAGTCGGACAGCGCATTCTGCTGTTCCAACATGCGAACGACTTCGTCCCGCCCGACGACGTTTTTCCAGGTTTTCAGCCAGGCTTTGGACTCGGGACCCAAGCCAGATGCAGCGACAGCGCCTACCGCACGGGTCAGTCCGACGCTACGGAGATTATTGTTAATCTGCCGTCGGATCTCAAGTTCGTTATTTCGTTCACACCATAGATGCCAGGCGATGAGTCGCCCATATAGTTGTCTAGACTCCTCAGCGGGCCATTTGATGCTGGGCAAGAATAACGGGCCGTCGTGCCATGGGGTCTGCTTCATATCAGGATCAAACTTCAATGCCGTCGCCACATCGGCCGCAACCGTACTTTCATTGCCATCCTTGGTTCCGATGGTTGCCAGATATGCTGCGGCCTTTCTACGTACGGCTTGATCCTCTGCAGTCAGCATAACATTGACAAGGTTCTTGCTCCCTGCCGCGAGGATGTCGGCGGCCAAGGCTCGTTCTAGAGACGAGACCTTTTCAGCAATTATCAACATTCCCTCGAGCGGCGATTGCTCTTCTTCAGCAAGCCGGCGTTGAAATTCGATTGCCAACGGTCTTCCCAACGCGGGGTTGCTGCTCACCAGCGAAGCAACTTCCAATAGCTCGCCTTCAGTGCGAGCCGCACGCACCATTGCCGCTGCTGCCCATGTACGAACCAGTTGTGGTTGTTTCTGGTTCTGGGACAGCGATTTAAGATGTGCAGTGGCATTCGGTCCCCCGATTTTTCCCAAACAAACGATTGCACGCCCGCGTATTGGCAACTCCTTCTTGTTCGATTGGGTGATTAGCGCCGGGACAGCATCTTCTCCAAGTTCAACAATCAGCTTCGCCGTACGACGCGACTGTTCCAAATCATTGAGACGGCTGATTAGCACAGGCAAAGTTGGCGTTCGATCGTTAGCCGTTGCTGTTACGCCAAGGGAAATGCAAAGCAGTGCCAAGGCAATAAGGAGGAGCAAGTGACGTGAAGTTCCTTTGCAGCGTTTCGCCAGGAGAAGACCAACTGCGAGCGCACTCACCCAATAGAAAACGTAGCTGAACTGACCAGAATTCAGACTCGCGTCAGCATCACGCTCCGAAGATCTTCCATGTTGCTTAGAAATAAGCGTTTCACTCGGCGATTCGAGCATTCCGAGAATCAGAATCCCTTCCTTCTTGGGCGCGGGACCGAGTTGATTGGCATCGTAGAATTCACGCTTACTGCGACTTCGAGGCATCGCGTATTCAGCAAACGTCAGATTCTCTTCCGCGATCACGCGGCGCGGAAAGTCGCCATCGATGACCGTGAACACCATCGAGTCGAGACCGCGCAGCGTTGTTCGAGTCACACGGTTTCGTTCGGTGTGAAAAGCCTCGCTCACTTGTTTGTCGATATCCGCGCCTCGCAAATTCAACTCTTCGCTGATATTCTGCAACTCCTTTTCCATCCGTTCATGCGAACTCATTAATCGCTGAGTCGTAGCGGCCAACAGATCGGACGCGAACAACTCTGCAGCAACGCCGTTCTTCGGCTTTGGATCGCGCTCGCCACGTAAACGACGCCGTTCAGCCGCTGAAATGTCGGTCGCTCGTCCACCAATAACTCGCAACGGAAGTGGATTCGTCAAATTACTCAGCAACTCACCGCCGGATATTTGTCGCACCACAAAATCTTCGGGCAAGCGGTTAATGCGCACAGTTTTATCCGTCAGCACGTAAACCACATTGCGAAGATCACCCGGGTTGTACGCCGATAGACGCATCGGTACGACCAGCTCGCGCGTTGGAAATCGAAATCCCATCGCTTGCACGTGTCCGTCGAAGGCCGAACCTTCCGGTAAGTTGTTGTCAATCTTATTTTGACCGGGCTGTGGCTCAGCGGCATTCTTTTGTTTTACCTTCGTTTTCACGGCAACAAAGCACCAGCCCATATCCACATATTCAGGACAAACTTCGTCCATGCCGCTGGGGTACGTATACTTATGGTGGTCGATCCAGCGTTTTAATGCTCTTGCACTGCCCGCCTCGAGCACAGCGACTTCATACATCCCCACCGCTTCTTCGCGCACGACGCGAACTTCATCTTCCGGCACGCGAAACCCAAGTCCGCCACCACCGCCTCCCAATCCGCCACCTCCACCGAACCCACCAAAGCCGCCTCTGGGACGCAAGTCGACCACAACTTCCGGCGGGTCGATTGCCGCCGTAACTTGCTCGAAAATGTTATCAGGCATCTTGCGAATCGCAGGTGGAGATGGAAACGGGATCAACATTCCGAATTCGTCGACGCGCCCAGAGAATCCAGGACGGAGAACCATCGTTTCAATTCCGCTCTTGTAAAAAACATAAGTCTTCTGGACTCCAATACGCTCGATTGGAATCTCAGGTCCCACAAACACGGGCGGCACTAAGCCACACGGATCAGCATGTGCGCAGGGTAACCAAACTGTCGCGATAAGCGCTACCAATAGAGTTTGAAAAATGAAAACCTGTCGCATGTCAACTCTCCACATCCAGAGCCCCTGGAATTGTATCTTTCGGAATGTTCGTCACGCGCCAAGATGCGCATATTGCGTCTGTGCACAGTTTCGTTGGTCGAGAAACCACAACGCACAGTTCGTTACAGCAAGCAATGTTGCGAACGAAATGAAGTTCGAACGGCACGTTCCTTGCGCGAACGAGATCGGCTAGACGAGTCCCTCTCCTCAGTAAGTATTTACCCCTGTTCCGATAGCCAGATTAGCTGACGTCTCAATCGCGCGTCAAGCTAATAACAATTCGATTGATTGCTGTGCTTCATCTATTTCAGCACAAAGGTCACCTTCATACTAACGCGATAGGCGATAATCTTTCCGTCTTTCACATCAACTTTCATGTCCTGAACCCAGGCTCCAGACACATTGTCGAGAGTCTTGCTTGCTCGCTTAACGCCTTTCTCAACGGCATCTTCAAAACTCTTGCTTGACGTTGCTGAGATCTCGGTGATTTTCGCTACGGACATGAAATGCTCCTTTGCTAGTGAATCAACTGACCAGAATTAGTCAGCGGTAGTTTACCATCCCGTGGACGCGTTGCCACGCAGTCGCCACTCGAACAACCAGCTGCCAAACATGCCCGAATGCGCAGTTAGTCTCTTGCATACCACCTACAAATCAGACTAGAATTAATAGGAAGCCAACCTCCCGAACCACCCCACTCTCCAGTATCTCGCCTATGTGGTCCCGGCCTCTGATTCAGCCGCTTTGTGTCTTGAGTGCTCTGAGCCTCTCCACCCTTGGCAGTGAGCCCCAATCGGTGAGCTTCGAGTTGGACGTCCAGCCCATCCTAACAGCTCGTGGCTGCAATTCGGGTGGTTGCCATGGAAAACAGCGAGGACAAAACGGTTTTCAATTGTCACTGCTCGGTTTCGACCCGGATTTCGATTACGCCGCCCTGACAAAACATGGCCGAGGACGACGAGTGTTTCCAGCGGCCGCGGACCGCAGCCTTCTGCTAACAAAACCAACCGGGCAACTACCTCACGGCGGTGGACTTCGTTTGGACCGCGAAGGCGACGACTACGAAACGATCAAAAGCTGGATTGAATCGGGAACACCTCGGCGGATAGAAGATGAGCCGAAGCTGGTTCGTGTTTCCGTTGAACCAAGCCAACAGTCGATGAAGCCCAGCCAAAGGAAACCGCTTCATGTTACTGCATTTTATTCGAACGGCACGACGCGCGATGTCACGCAGCGCACGTCCTTTCAATCAAATGAAAGCGCCGTAGTTAGCGTCGATAAATACGGGATGATGACGGCAGGGCCAATTCCGGGTGAGACCGCGGTCATGGCGCGATACATGTACCAGATCGCTATTTGCAACGTCACGATCCCGCTTCCTGGCAAAGTTGCTGATGCCGTCTATGAAAAACTGCCGCGGTACAACTTCATTGATGGTTTGGTTTGGGAAAAGCAGAAATCACTGGGAATCGTTCCATCAGAGCCAGCAAGCGATGAGAAACTGCTACGACGTTTGCACATCGACATCATCGGATGCCTGCCCACGCCCAGCGAAGTGCGTTTGTACTTATCAGACAACGATCCCAAGAAGCGCGAACGAAAGATCGACGAGCTGCTCGTAAGGCCAGAATACGCCGATCATTGGGCGAACAAATGGGCAGACCAGTTACGGCCGAACGCGTATCGTGTCGGTATCAAGGCTGTGTTGAATTACGACAACTGGATACGCGAGCAATTTCGCGCGAATCGGCCCTATGACCAGTTCGTGAGAGATCTTGTCACAGCGAAAGGAAGCACTTGGCACAACGGGGCCGTGACGATGTTTCGCGATCGACGTTCGCCGGATGAACTTACGACGATGGTAAGCCAATTATTTCTTGGGATTCGTCTAGAATGTGCAAAGTGTCATCATCACCCGTTTGAAAAGTGGGGCCAGGAAGACTTCTACAGCTTCGCGGCTTACTTTGCAAGAGTTGGTCGCAAAGGTACCGGACTCTCTCCACCAATCTCTGGCGGCGAAGAGATTGTCATGATTGCGAAGAAGGGATCGATATCACACCCGATCACGGGTGAAGAGATGTCACCCCGTCCACTGTTCGGCATGGCACCCACGATCGATGAAAACGGCGACTTGCGCGAAGCCTTGGCTACTTGGATTACGTCCAGCGACAATGAATACTTTGCAAAGGTGCAGGTGAATCGAATTTGGGCTGATCTGATGGGACGAGGTTTAGTTGATCCGGTCGACGATCTTCGAGCAACGAATCCACCGACCAACGGCCCTTTGTTGGATGCTTTAGCCGCCGACTTTCAGTCGCAAGGATTTGATCTAAAGAAGTTGATCAGGACTATCGCCAGTTCGTATGTTTACGGACTGAGTTCATTGCCAAACGAACGGAATGTTTCCGACACTCGAAACTACTCAAGGCACTATCGCCGGCGACTTCGCGCAGAAGTTTTACACGACGGCGTTTGCGACATAACAGGCGTCGCCAGCCGATTTACTGGAATGCCTGCCGGTTCGCGGGCGAATCAGATTTGGACTCATCGTGTCGAGTCGTTGTTTCTAGACACCTACGGACGGCCCGACCCAAACCAGGATCCGCCGTGCGAGCGCACCACCGAGTCAACCGTGACCCAAACATTGCATCTGATGAATGCTCCGGCTTTGCACGCCAAAGTCGTGAGTGACAATGGCACGGCCGCGAAGCTGGCCACCAGTGATAAGTCCGTTGAGCAGATTGCGGAAGAGCTGTATTTGTTGGTTTATGCACGATTTTCCGACGCAAAAGAACGCGAAATCAGTCGCCGTCTGTTTGAAGAAGACGGAACTACACGGCGTCGCGCGACCGAAGATTTAATGTGGGCACTAATGAATACACCCGAGTTTTTCATCAAAGATTGAGTACAATGCGGTATAGGCTACCGACCCACATCGCCAAGCTACTGAGGTTTACATGATGATCAGAAGCAACTGTGAAGGTACAACCAGACGCGACTGTTTGAAGTTAGGACTTAGTGGTCTGATCAGCGGTGGTTTGGTCGGGGCGCTCCGTGCGACTTCGCACGCGGCCCAGGCGGACAACCCTAAACGTCAGGCGAACGCATGTATCCTCATTTGGTTGGACGGTGGTCCAACACACTACGAGACGTTCGACCCAAAGCCCGACGCACCGGTCGAGATTCGGGGCGAGTTTGAACCAATACAAACAAAGCTGGCCGGAGTACACTATTCAAGGCACATGAAACGCTTGTCGGCGATTGCCGACAAAACGACGGTCATCCGATCAATTCGTCACAATCAAGGTAATCACGGGGCTGGCAATCACTACATGATGACTGGCGCGCCGCCACGAATTCCAGTTGGTTGCGGTGCCTTTGTCAGCTTTCATCCAAGCCTCGGTTCGGCAGTCGCGCACGAACGAACGGCCCCAAATGGACTGCCGCCGTATTTTTCGATTCCACGAATGTCACGCAGCGGCGGTCCGAACTTCCTGGGCCAAAAGTACGCTCCGTTTGTTGTCTCGGACGATCCGAATCGAACCGATTTTCGAGTCCGCGATGTTGCACTACCAAAGGGTCTCGAGGACGGTCGATTCCTTGGTCGCAAAGAAATCCGGAAGGCGGTTGACCGGATGGTGCGAATCAACGAACCATCGGCTGGCGATCCTGTGCTTGCGGTCGATGAGTTCTATCAGCAAGGATATCAACTGGTCACGTCCAAAGAAGCGCAAGCGGCGTTCGACATTGGCGAGGAATCAGATGAAGTCCGCGAGCGGTTTGGTCGGAACAGTTTTGGTCAGCGAGCGCTGCTCGCACGTCGACTTGTTCAATCCGGCGTCCCTTTCGTCACTCTTTACGACGGCGGATGGGACCATCACGTCGATATCTTTCCAAAACTCAACGATCGCCTGCCGAATTTCGAAGCCTCGATTGCAACATTGATCGAAGACCTGGACGAAAGGGGCATGCTCGATACAACGATGGTCATTGCGCTAGGCGAATTCGGTCGTACTCCAAAAGTGAACGAACGCGGTGGCCGAGACCACTGGTCCAATGCAATGAGCGTGTTGTTCGCTGGAGGCGGAACGGCACCTGGACAAATCATCGGAGCGACGGATCGCAATGGCTACTCCGCTGTCGAACGAGTGTTGTCGCCCGAAAACTTCGTGTCGACAATCTACGCGAAATTGGGAATTGACCCAGGCATGGTTCTGTATTCGCCAGAAGGACGCCCCGTTCACCTCGTCAGCGACCCGACGCCGATTCGGGAACTAATGGGTTAGCGATGCGGACATTTTGGTTCATCTTCTTTGGTTGGCTTGTGTGTGTGAACTGGCAAGCCAAAGCTGCTCCGCCAACGCTCAGCCATTTTTTCCCGTCTGGCGGAATGCGCGGTAATATCGTTGATGTCACCGCTAGTGGCAAGTTCTCACACTGGCCAGCGAAGATCAGGGTTGACCGATCTGGCTTGACCTTTGAAACGGCCGAAGCGAGCGGCAAGCTGAAAGTTGCGATCGACAAAGAAGCCGATGCTGGCGTTTATTGGATTCGAATGTATGACGAAGAAGGCGCCGCAAAGTTGTGTCCGTTCGTCGTTGGCACATTGCCGGAATTAGTTGAAACGGAACCGAACGACAATTTGGACAATACCCAATTAATTGAGGGCAATGCGGTTATCAACGGCAGGTTCGCCAAAAGCGGCGAAGTCGATGTGTTCACAGTCAAACTCCGCAAAGACCAAATGCTCGTCGCGTCGATGGACGCGAGCAGGTCTCTTGGGTCGCCAATGGACGCGGTCTTGCAGGTTTGCGATGCAAAGGGATTTGTGATTGCACAAAACGACGATAGCTATGGCACGGATCCACTAATTGTCTTTCGAGCGCTGCAGGACGGGTTGTACATGGTGCGCGGCTTTGCATTTCCCGCGACTCCAAACAGCACTATCAACTTCGCCGGTGGAGAGAATTTCATCTACCGTCTCACACTAACGACCGGTGGGTTCGTTGATCATGTAATGCCCATGACGCTTAATGAAGAAACGACAGAAGTCCGCCTGTTCGGCTGGAATATTCCCGACGAACTGAGCAATGTTGCTATGCTCGCGAACCATGATCGTGAATTTACAGCAGTATTTCACCCATTGCTGGCAAACTGTCTCGCGTTGCCGGCGTCACCACATCGAGTGACCGTTGCCAACGCTTCCAGTTCGCCCGCCGAACCACAACCAATCGACTTGCCTGCGAAGATTACGGGCCGCATCGAATCCGCCTCGGACGTTGATACGTTTGCGTTTTCCGGAAAGAAAGGCCAAAAACTCAGTTTCCGCGCCGAAGCCGACTCACTTGGCTATCAGCTGGATCCGGTTCTACGACTAGCCGATGCGACCGGAAAACTCATCAAAGAAGTGGATGATGTGAGCAAGCGACGCGACCCAGACTTTGTGCAGGCGATACCCGCGGACGGTCACTACACCATATCGATCAACGACATCAATAACGCAGGTGGATTTCGCTACGTTTACCGTTTGACAATTGAAGAGGCCAAGCCGGACTTCGCTTTGTTATTAACGGCCGATTCATTTGTTTTGACCCCCGGAGAACTTCATGAGGTACCAATTGCGATTGAACGCAAGAACGGTTTCTCCGAGGAAATAGAAATAACCCTTGAAGGGTTGCCGGAACATGTCAAAGTGAAATCAGTGAAGTCCCTGGCAAAGGGTACGTCTGCGAAGAAAGTGACGCTTAAACTTTCGTCCGACAACGGTCCGTTTAGCGGACCATTTCAGATTGTTGGCAAATCGTCAGGTGACGACAACGTCGTCAAGAAAGCTCGGTTCGATGCTGGTGCGCTGAGTGTATCGTTTACCGACGCATGGTTAACGGTTCTGAAGCCAGACGACAAATAGCTTGGGTTGATCGAGCCGCAGCTTAGATTCGCCGTACTGTTGACCCAGTAGCAGTAAACTTCTTCAAACGGTCCAAAATGTTGGGACTCTGCTTGTGGCCAGATTTTGTCGGCTCGTCTGTACGGATTAGTCGCTTGATCTCAAGATGATTATCTGTGGCAGCCAAGTCGCTTAACTGCTGGACGACTCGCCGGCGAATCATCTGCACTCCGCCTTGATTTTGCGATGTCGTTTGCTTCAACTGATCTCCCCACTCCATCACCTGATGAATGAGTGCGGAATTCAACGGTTGGGCCTCGTTTTCAGATTGGGCAATAATCAACTGCGGATCGTCTCGCAAGGACCACATTTTTCTCAGACCAGCGGGGCTCACACTGTGGCAGTCGTCATAAACGAAAATAATGTCGCCCTTGGTTTGTTGAATTCCCGTTCGGGCAGCAACCGCACGCCCCATTTGTGTCTTGTGACGCACAATGCGCACTTGGGGAAAGTGAACCGAAAGGTCATAGGCGACTTCTTCCGTTTGATCGGTCGAAGCGTCGTCAACGATTAACAACTCAAAGTTTGAAGTAAGATCTGGCAATACTTCCAACAACTGGGTAACGTGCCGAGCCAACCATAACTCGGCATTGCAGACGGGAACGACAATGCTTAAAGAGTTTTCCAACGCACACACTCCGATTCGACGGTGACACAAAGACGTCTGTGTTTGTCATCGGGCATCAGTAAGCCATGTCTAGAGTTGCGCCCGCCGAGTGAACTGTTAAACGCTTGATGCCGCCGACACTGATCGTTCGGTATTCACCATTAATTCGGCCGCCATTTTAACGCTGAGTTCGATTAGGCTAGTTCAGACAATGACGTCTTTGGAAGAGTCCGATGTGACACTGTGAGCAACTACCTCAATCGATTCATACCAACTTACTGGCATCTTCCCGCAGGTTGACCAGAATTGGGAAGCGTTGCAGTGAGAGTCAGAAACTACAACTCACAGGCATTTCGATAGCAATAGTCGAACAGCAATTGCCACTCGAGCTGAGCGACGTCACGGCAAAACTGATCGTGCTTCGATCGACCACGGATGGCGTTTTCGCAAAGATCAACGAAGCTGAACGCGTCCCACGAATCGGACAACTCCGCCGATTCATCTGTTGGGCTTTGCGCCGCGAGTTGCCTTGCACTGTCAGCCAGAGCCGGATGAATCGCATGATCGCCAACTTGCCGAAACCAATACTTGGCATTTGAAAAGTCAGGTTCACGGCGATGCATGATGCCGTGCCAATAGCTGCCGCTTGTCGTATGAATACTCTGGCTGATTTCGTGTGACTCATCCAGGAAGTTATGCAATAGCCAAAGACCTGACAGGCAACAATCTGCCATCTCGCGATCTGTTATCGATTTCTCGTGAAAAACAGCCTCCACTCCCAGCGACGACAACCTTCCACGCGCAGCGTCGTTCGGACTTCCTGGACCTAATGGACACAGCTCATGGCAGTCGTACAATTCCGCGACGGCGGGACCGTACGTTTGAGAGTCGAATCGAAACACTTCTGTCTCCTCTTTTGCTCACGCTAGTTGTTCGCAGTAAGATCAGCAAATCCTAATGGCCACGGTTGATTTATTCGAGGATTTACGCGAATCAACTGTTGTTTCCGCTGGAATACTGCTAGACTAGTCGATGCATCTTTTAACCGTAAGCGTACAGATTTTGAACCAATTCCATGAGTACTGACTCTACTGAAGAAGCACTAGCTCAAGATCGTTCTGCCGCTGTCAATTCTGACGCGCCCGCAGATTCTTCTCAACCAGACAATGCGAACGTCGCCGAGACGGGCTCACAGGAAGCAGCTACTACGGAAACTTCGCATGAGCCACCTGTCGAATCCAAGTCCTTGCGTTCTACGGTTCTCATCGGGTCTCAGCGAGATCCGGCGAATAAAGAACTCTCGCCGGCAAAGCCAAAGCCTGTACGTGAAGCCGAAAAGTCTATCCATGAGGTGATCTCGTCTGAACCAGACGCTTCTCCAGCGTTAGCTGACTCGATACCACCCGATAGTCGAGAACCTGACCAGCCGACCGGTGCATCAGAGGCCAACGCAAATTCAACTGCTGTTGCAGAATCAGATGCAACGTCTTCGGCTATGGAAGCATCGGACGAAGATTTGCCTCAGGTAACATTTAAGCCAGTCGGTGACGATCTAGAGAAAGAGATCGACGATGCGCTTGGCGATATGTCAATCGATGAGTTGATTTCTCAGGACTCGCCGCAAGCCGCGGAAGAGTTGGCGGAGGGTTCAAGACATAAGGCAACGGTAGTCAAAGTTCACAGGGATGACGTTTTCTTTGCACTTGGCGGTCGTTACGAAGGAGTTACGTCGCTCAAGCAATTCAAAAAGCCGCCAAAAGCAGGCTCGATGATGGACGTGGTCGTGCGTGGATTCAACTCCGAAGAAGGGTTGTATGAATTGTCGATCCCCGGTGCATCGGTCTCCGTTGCCGATTGGTCGGATCTAACTGAGGGATCCGTTGTCGAGGCACGCATCACAGGTGCCAACACGGGCGGACTCGAATGCATGGTGAACAGTATTCGCGGCTTCATTCCAGCCAGCCAGATCGCGACATATCGCGTCGAAAACATGTCGGAGTTCATCAATCAAAAACTCCAGTGCGTGGTAACGGAAGCCAAACCGCGGCGCAAGAATCTTGTGCTTAGCCATCGCGCAATTCTAGAACGCGAACAAGCGGAAAAGCGAAAAGAGTTACTGGAGACGCTGGAACCAGGCACGGAAGCGGACGGTACGGTTGTCAACGTCCGAGATTTTGGTGCATTCGTCGACATCGGTGGTGGTGTGGAGGGAATGGTCCACATCAGCAAACTGAGCTGGGATCGGGTCGAACATCCAAGCGAGGTATTGGAAGTTGGTCAAAAAGTTCGAGTCAAAATCGAAAAGATCAACGCTCAGACTGGCAAGATTGCTCTGAACGTGAGGGATTTATTAGAACATCCCTGGGACAATGTCGAACAAAAGTATTCGGCAAACAGTGTCGTCAAGGGAGTCGTTTCGCGGATCGCTAATTTTGGTGCGTTCGTAAAATTAGAACCCGGCGTTGAAGGGATGATTCACATTTCCGAGTTAGCTCATCATCGAGTAATAACAGTTTCGAACATTGTCCAGGAAGGACAGGAGGTCGAGTGTAAAATCCTCTCGATCGACCGGGATGCCCAAAGGATGGCTCTCTCGCTTAAGGCAACGCAAGCTGCGCCTGAGTCCAGCAAGAAGTCCAAACCCGATGAAGCCGAAGACGAAACGCGCCGAGACCCAGCCGTGCCACCGCGCAGCAAGCCTCTAAAAGGCGGCAGAGACAAACCAACGGGTGGAGAGCAATTTGGGCTGAAATGGTAAGGCCGACGCTACGAATCGTCCTGCGCAAATTAGCGTTAGTTTGAGAATTACCTAACTCTAATTCTGTTTCTTTTTCTTCTTATTTAAGCCGAAATCGACGACAGTGCCGTCATCCTTGTACTGGTCACGGAGGCGAGCCAGTTCTTCCTTCATATCTTTCGCTACATCCGCGTAGGCCGGATCATCGTAAACGCTCTTCAGTTCGTTGGGGTCTTGTTCCAAATCGAAAAGCTCCCATTCGTTGATCTGATAAAAGTAGATCAGTTTGTGTTTGTCCGTTCGCACACCATAGTGCCGCTGTACACTGTGGGCACCGGGAAACTCGTAATAGTGATAGTAAACACTGGTCCGCCAGTTTGGTGGTTGCTGGCCTGCCAGAATTGGAGCGATACTTTTCCCTTGCATGTCGGAGGGAACTTTTGCGCCTGCGATTTCGAGAAATGTCTCCGGAAAATCGAGGTTCATGACCATCGAATCTGAGACTGTTCCCGCCTTGACCTTGTCTGGCCAACGCACCATCAGCGGCGTGCGAAATGATTCCTCATACATCCAGCGTTTGTCATACCAGCCGTGTTCGCCAAGATACCAGCCTTGGTCAGACGTGTAAAAGACGACGGTATTTTTCGCCACTCCAGTGTCATCCAGCCAATCTAACACTCGTCCCACATTCTCATCCACGGAATCAATGCAGCGCAAATAATCCTTCGCGTATCGCTGGTACTTCCACTTAACAAGATCGTCACCTTCAAGCTTTGCCTGCTCGAAAGCTTCGTTCTTAGAACCGTACGCCTCGTTCCAAGCCACCTTTTGCTCATCGGTGAGCCCGCGGGGTTGGTTGAGCTTGAGGTCGTTCACGGACAAATGTTTCTCAACCGTCATCGCTTGCTGTTTCGCCGCGCTGCCTCGGCCTTCGTAAGTGTCGCGCAGTGTCTCGGGCTCAGCGATTGTCACATCGTCGTACTTTGACAAATACTTGGGACCAGGCATCCAGTTACGGTGTGGAGCCTTGTGTTGATAAATCAAAAGGAACGGCTTGTTGGGATCGCGCTTTTCCTTGAGCCAGCTGAGCGCCTCGTCGGTAATGATGTCGGTCGTGTAGCCTGTGTGTTTCACGTCGCGAAATCCTTTATCACCGACATCGCCATCGTTGGTCCGCATGACCGGATTGTAGTACGGACCCTGGCCGATCAATCGATGATAATAGTCGAATCCAGTCGGCTCACTCTTCAAATGCCACTTGCCGACCATCGCGGTCTGATAACCGGCATTTTGGAGCAACTTCGAAACCGTTTGCTGCTGGCCGTTAAATGAACGACCGTTTCGTTCGAACCCATTCAAGTGACTGTACTTGCCAGTCAGGATAACAGCACGCGACGGTCCACAAATCGAGTTCGTCACGAAGCACCGATCAAACCTCATTCCTTCTTTGGCGATCCGGTCCAGGTTGGGAGTTTTGTTGCGATTACTGCCATAGCAGCTGAGCGCCTGGTATCCATGATCGTCCGACATAATGAACAGGATGTTTGGACGCTTCGCCGAATCGTCGCTTCCCACGACAGGGAGACAAGAAGCAAAACTTACGGCGACATACGCAC